>Ga0097691_1000611_pt1 | contig 30167 bp, 24 predicted proteins | sample NGESurdeep072012_8_FD_72858 | JGI IMG/M metagenome (GOLD analysis project Ga0097691, IMG submission 72858) | Arctic peat soil microbial communities from Barrow, Alaska - NGEE Surface sample 210-1 deep-072012 | ecosystem: Environmental > Terrestrial > Soil > Wetlands > Peat ... | reverse complement strand
TCGTCTGTAGCTTCTCCCAGATATCGTATCCGGGGGTCGGACCGAGCGCGACCACCACCTTTGCCCGCGAGGCGCGGATCAGCGCGCTCCAATGTGACGCCTCAAGCATCCAGTTGGTGCAGCAGGAGACACCGGCAGCGAGGGAACCAAGCATTACGGAATAGAGCTGCGGCGTAGTGGGGAGCAGGTAAAGCACCGCGTCTTCAGGGCCGACCCCAAGGGAGCGAAACAGGTTTGCGGTTGCGAAAGTCTGGCGCTTGAGATCTTCATACGTGACCGAAATCGCCGGACTGTCGGGGTTGCCATCCTCGATGTAGCGTATCGCCACCTTGTGGGGCGCAAGATCTAAACCGCGCCGGATCCAGTTGTTGACGTCCCAAGACAGCAGGCGCTGTTCGAGAGGGACCGCCTCCAGATCTTCGATATCGCGGAGATTGCGGAGCGGAGCAAAATGGTCTGCGGCACTCATGACTTCGCTAGATTCTCTTTATCATCGTCAATATAGATCAGTCTGCCATGTTGCCTTGCGTCGGCATGATGTCAATCGACCATGTGTTGCGCGCGGCTTGCTCGGGTTTCATCTGCCCATGGCCAGCGCGGATTCGCATCGTGCGGCAGAATCATCGCATTATTTGGATCGATGTTTGCGATCCTGCACGCGTTCGGCATGTTTGTCGCCGATATGTTCAAGTCGCGATGCCGGCTTGAAGCTGCGAACCTGTTTCTCCGCTATCAACTCAATATCGCCTTGAGGCGGGCGCCAACTCAACCTCGATTGCACGGCAGCGACCGGGCATTGCTGGTCTGGATGACCCGGATTTTGGCCGGGCTGCTCGATTTGGTCCAGGTGGTGAAGCCGGAGACGATCCTGCGGTGGCATCGCTCAGGCTTCAAGGCTTATTGGCACTGGAAATCCCGAAAGCGGGCGGGGAGGCCCAAATGCTGATCTTTGGCGAGGCACACCTGCGGCGTATTCTGACCTTGTACGCTTCTTATTATAATGAATTGCGCACGCACTTATCGCTGCGCAAGGATGCGCCGCTGGGTCGAGCGGTCCAACGATACGGAACCATTGCCGCTACGCCCATTCTGTCGGGGCTGCATCATCGCTACGCGCGGATATGATTTTCGGAAAGGACAGCGTGTTTATGAGTTCACGCATCGTCGAGATGCGCCGCCCCGCTACGCATGAGCCGGGCAGCATTACGCAGTGTCGTAGGTTCCCAATTGGGGGCGAATTCAGCCATGATATCGATTGCGGCAGCGGCAAGATGGTCGGTCAACAAAGTGACAACCGCCGCCGGTTGGCGCCGCTTGCAAGCTTGATAGATTTCCTCATGTTCGATGGCGGCGCGACGAAATATGTCGGTGAGCCCCGCCTGCACGGTGTTGTAGACGTAGCGTTCACTGCGTTGGCAATCGACAAACATGCGTTTCTGCAGCAACGGGTTCGCCCGACAGAACAGCATCTGATGAAACGCCCGATGGTTCTTGAGCCAACGGCGAAGATTGTGTTGCTTTTCATCCTTGCGCAGTTGGAGCAAAAGCTCTGCGAGTGTTTCGACGTCCTCATCGGTCATGCTTTGCACGGTGACGGTAGCCGCAATTCCTTCATTAGCAATTCGCGATACATAGAGCGCTTCCAATTCACGCGGATCAAACCCCAGCACCCGGCAACGATAATTGGGCTCGGCCTTGACTAAGCCTTCCTCCATTAGCATCCGCAGCGCTTCGCGCACAGGCGTGCGGCTGACCTTAAGGCAATCTGCAACCTCGACCTGCGACAGAATTGTTTCCGGTGGCAGGGCGTTCGACAGAATGAGGTCGCGCAGATACTGATGAATATCGACCGAGGCGCGACGGTGGCTGTCGCCAGCCAGCGGCCGCAAGATCTTTTTCAGCGTCGTTCCCTTGCGTAGTCTGGGTCGTTGTTTGGCCATAGCTCGCATTATGCCAGTGTGGCCGCAGGTCCCCATGGACGGTCCGACCAACGGCCGCGAATCCCGCCGCGTCGGTCGATAAGGCTCATTGCGCCCGCAAGGCCTTGGTCGCCCGCTCATCCACTTGCAGGGTATCGGGATCTATGACCACTCGGTAGATCGCCTTGGCTGTGGTGATCGAAACAAGTTCGTTTTCCACGTCCTCGCGCACCATGTCCGGGTCGCGCTCGGAAGCTTTGCCGACGCCGCCGCCGCCCGACGAATGCTTGACCAGCACATCCCCGGTCTTCACTGGCACGAGCCGGTGCGGTTTGACCCGGATATCCTCACCATCACGGCGCAGATAGGTGCGAGAGACAGGCGCAGGCTCGCCTCCGACCGCGCCGAAGCCCTGCACGACGTCGCCATCCGAGCTGCCAGTCGCCATCTGGCCATCCGTGCCTTCGTTGACGGCTTCCCAATGCACGCCAGGACCGCCGCGCCAGCGTCCCGCGCCGCTGAAGTCAGGCACGAACTCCCATCGAAGTGCGCGCCATGGCACCCGTCCTTCCATTTCCTCGACATTGTCGCGATGCGCGGCGCCCATGGCGGTCAACGTACTCACCGCCTGGTAGCCGTCGTAACCCCAGACCGCGCCGGCGCTGCCATCGTAGTCGAAGCACGTGCGCACGTATGGTTCCCCCGTACGCGGGTCCGTGGCGAAGAGGTAGTCGCCGCGATGCTTGCCCCAAGCGGCGACGGCGTGATGGGGCAGTGCCTTCGACAGTGCCTCGACGACGGCTTCCATGATCTGGACACCGACATTAACGGGCGAGGCGCCAACGGTTGCCGGGTACTGGCAGTTCACGACGGAACCGGGCGGCGCGATAATCTTAATCGGCTCCATCGTCCCCTGATTATGGTAGTCGGCGAGAGCGGGGTCGAAATACAGAATCACGGCGGCGATCGAAATGCCGTATGTTACAGCGTAAACACAATTCACGAACCCTTTGCGCTGGGCGTCGCTCTCGGAGAGGTCGATCGTCATCTCGTCGCCTTGCACCATGATGCGCGCACGCACCCAGACCGGCTCGTCGAGTGTCGTTCCGTCGTCATCGGTCGCCGCCGCGCCAGTATAGACGCCATCGGGAATCTTGCGAATTTCCTCGCGGACGGCGATTTCCGTTCGCCGCACCATTTCTTCGACCGAGGCGAGTACTGTATCCCTGCCGTACATGTCGAGCAGCGCCAGCATTCGCTTCTCGCACATGGTGGTCGCGCCGATCATGGCGTGCAGGTCGACGCGGACGCCGTCCGAAAAGCGCACATTGTTGAGGATTAGATCAACGAGGTCTTTCCTCTCCCGGCCGCGATCAATGACCTTGATCGGAGGAATGATGAGACCTTCAGCGTGGATATCGTAACCGTTGGGAAAATAGCCGCCGGGGAAAGAACCGCCGGTGTCCATCTGATGGCCACGGCAGAGCGTGAAGAACAGCAACTCGCCCTTGTAGAATATCGGCCGGATATACCCCCAGTCGGGCAAATGAGTGTTGTGCCCGCCGTGATACGGATCGTTGGTGAGAAACACGTCGCCAGGATTGATGTTGCCGGCGAAGTTCTTGACCAAATCCTTTACGGCGAACGTCGTGCCGAGGAACTGGTTGGGTAATCCGACCGGAACCGCAATCGTGGTCCCGTCCGCACCCCAGATGCCAACCGACAGATCTTGCAGTTGGCCGATGAGATAATTTTGTGCCGTGCGCTTGACCAAGTGCCGCATCTCCTTGCAGATCGTCTGCATGGAATGCCAAACGGTGGCGACGGTCGTTGCATCGATATTGGATTGGCTCATATCGGGCTCCCGTTAGGCGCGCGTGAGAATGTAGTTCTTGTACTTGTCCACCGAGCACACATAAGTCGCGGGGATAACGACAGTCGTCGTTGTCTCTTCGATGACGGCCGGCCCGGGTATGACGTTTCCGGCAAGCACCTTCTCGCCGTCATACACCGGAGTATCGATATCACGTCCGTTGAATCGGCAGGTGCGACGGCGTTTGAACGCGCGTTTCGGGTCGACACCGCCTTGCTCGACCTGCGGCAACGCGAACGGGGCATTCGGCGTGGAGGCTTTTAAACGCAGCGTCAATATCTCCACGGCCTTCCAGGGCATGGCGAACGTGTAGAGTTCCTCGTGCTTGCGCGCGAACGCGGCCGCTGCAGCTTCTGCCGATTCGCGCGTGATCTTTCCGCCTGTGAAATCTATCTCCACTTCGTGGAATTGTCCGACATATCTCATGTCGGCGCTGCGTTTGAATACGACATCGGAGGCAGCGACGCCGTGCGCTCGGAATGACGCGTGAGCCTCGGTTTCCATCTCTGCATACACACGGTTGAGCGCTTGAACGTCGGCATTTGCAGCACGGCTGACGAACGACCGCGCGTAGTCCTGACCGATGTCCATGGCGAACATGCCGAACGCGCTATACAGGGCTGCGACAGGAGGTATGACGACCCGACGAACCCCCAGGCTGTCAGCGATGAAACCGCCGTGAATTGGTCCGCCGCCGCCACCAGCGATCATAATCGTGTTACGGATATCGTAGCCGCGTTTGGTTGATACCTCGGCGATCTTGTTGGCCATATTCGCGTTGACTGTGCGGAAAATTGCTTCGGCTGCGCCCTTTTCATCCAATCCGAGCCTTTCCATGAGCGGCTTCATCGCGCGTCGCGATGCCTTTTCGTCGAGTTTCATTTCACCGCCGAGGAAATAGTCGGCCGGGACATAGCCCAGGATCAAATTGGCGTCGGTTACCGTTGCGTCGCTTCCTGTCCCGTAGCAAGCCGGTCCCGGATCGGCGCCGGCACTCTGCGGTCCGACCCGCAGCAATCCGAGCGCATCAATTTTGGCCATCGATCCGCCACCTGCGCCGATGCTAGCGATGTCGACCATTTTGATCGCAACCCGTTGATCATTTTCCCAGTGTTCTATCGTCGTCGGAATTTCACCGTTGTCGATCACGCATACGTCGAAGCTCGTTCCGCCCATGTCGACCGAAAGTAGATTTTTCTCTCCCAGATGCCGTCCAAGATAGACCGCCCCCGACGGCGCAGCCGCCGGACCTGAATGGAGTAGAAATACCGGTCGGCGAATGCATTCTGCGATATTCTGCACCAGACCATTGGCAAGCATCATGAGAAACGTGCCGCGAAATCCGGAATCTTTCAGAACTTTCTCAAGCGATGTCAGATAGTGCGCAACCGCTGGGCCGACATAGGAGCCGACGGCTGTGGTGTTGAAACGCTCGAATTCGCGCCAAATCGGCAGCGTCTCGTGCGACGTGCTGACGAAGATGTCCGGCGCAGCCTCACGGCAAATCTCGGCGGCGCGCCGTTCATGTTTCGGGTTTGCATAGGAATGCAGAAAACAAACGGCGATCGATTCAACGCCTTGCGTCTTGAATTTTTTCACTGCATTCGCCACGTCCTGCTCGTTGAGTGGCGTCATGATGCTGCCGTCGAACAGCGTACGCTCTTCGACGCCGATCCGGCGGGAGCGCGGGATCAGCGGCCGATTGGGTGGAATAAACAGGTTATATAACGACACATCGATGGGCTTGATCCCGCGACGCATCTCGATACTGTCGCGGAAACCCTTGGTGGTAATCATGCCGGCCTTGCTGCCGCGCCCCGTCAAGAGAATGTTGGTGGCAAGGGTCGTGCCGTGCACCAATACTTCGATTTGACCGAGAAACTCGCCGACGTCCGCACCATAGTGCCGCGCTGCTTTTTTCAATGCATTCATGAGACCAGTCGAAGGGTCGCTCGGCGTGGTCGATGCCTTGAATTTTTGCAATAGCCCGGTCTCGTCCATCACCAGGCAGTCCGTAAATGTGCCTCCGACGTCGATGCAAACACGCTTTTTATTCATCTCCTTATCCCCCTTTGATATGTGTCGTCTCCGCTCGGGAGGCTCAGTCCGGAATTGAGAACAGAATCCGGATTTCCAACACCGTGGTGGCGCGTGCCTGGTCTGCGCTGAGCGCGGAATCCGAACGGCCGGTCATCCGAGCAGCGATAAAGGTATTCGAGGGAAGGGGAGCGCAAATCGCGAACAGAAGGGCTCGTCAGAGCAAGACGCAAACTCGCGGCCGCCCGCAGATGGCGAGGCGGAGCTCCCTTGAATTCACGTGTAGGCCCCGTCCAAACCAGCCTATCCAACGCCGTTTCTCCCGCTAACCGAACTGGAGGCGTATGGAGCGCCGCTCCTTGCTTTTGATAAGTGTATCCACTTTATGATTTGGCTGTCAAACACGGCGCCCATTTTCAATGACCGAATTCATCCGGCCGCGTGAGGCGCGGCGGCCTAGCAAGGCAATCGCGCGAGCCTTTTCTGAATGAATGGGATCGCTGCCACGTTTCTCGATGCGCGCCAATGGTTCGTTCCGGAACGTGCGCGATACCAATGGCAGTTCCATCGTCAACACATCGACTGACAGCCACCGACTGCCCTCGGCACAGGTCAGTGCCGGGGGCACGGTGGCGATGTTGAACTTGCCTTCGCGCAGGCGCGTACGTCGAACAACCCGGTTCAGTGTCTGCGTGTTCTGCGCAGTCCACACCCGTTGGCGATTGCGTCAAACATCACCATCGCGCCGCCCGCATCGGGCGCACTTTAGCGAATGCTAGAATCATCTTACCGAACGGGCCCGCGCCATGTGCGCGAGCCCGGACGCGGCCTATTTCTTTGTCGCGCTATAGGGGTAAATGAAGTCCCCCGTCTTGTGCTCCGGCGGCCATACGACCACCCACTTTTTCGGATCGATCAGTTGGCCGACGTCGTTGCCGGTCAGGTTTTGCCACTGGCTGACAATCGAGCGCGGCTTGACCCACTCGCCGTCCGGCCCGAACGCGATCTCGCCGACGACCGTGGAAAAACTATGACTGTGCATGTAGTCGGCGAGCTTGGCGTGATCGAGACTCTTTGTTGCGGTCACCGCGCTGGCCAGCACTTGTCCCGCCGCAAAGCCATAGGGAGCAAAATTAAACCCGAACGGATCGATTCCCTGTCCTTTGGCCCGCTCCCGATACTTGTCGAGCACGTCCTTCGTGCCGGAGAAGTACAGGGTGGGCACCGGCATGAAGACTTCGGCATTGTTGAGGTAGCCGTTCATCAGCGGGCCCATCATGATCTTCAACGGCATCGCCAACATGCCAATAAAGGTCCCGCCCATCATGCTCGGAGTAAGGCCTGCCTCGTTGGCGGCACGGACGAATGCTACGGTGTCCGGTGGATAAGCAGCCGCAAAAACGATATCGGGATTAGTCGCCTTGATGGCGCGAACAATCGGCGCCAGATCGGTCATGTTGGGCGGATAACGATTATCGTAGACGATCTTGAAGCCGCCTGCCAAGGCGTTCTCGCGGGCGCCGTCGGTCGACGTTTTGCCGAATTCAGCATCGACTCCGACGATAGCGACCGTCTGCGGCCGCGGGCTTTGCGCCTTGGCGATCTCGAAGAACCCGCGCGAGAATTCGCGCGCGGGATTCTCGCCATAGGTGAGCATCGAAAAGTAGCCTTTGTAGTGAAACTGACTGTTCGCCGCCAGACCAAGCATCCCAATGGTCGTGAGTTTGCGCTGGGCGATCACTGGGATCGCCGCGGCGATCATGTTGGTCGCATAGGGGCCGAGCAGCAGATCGACCTTGTCGACATCGATCAACTTCGTATAGATCGCCGGCACATTGGCGGGCGCCGTCTGGTCGTCGTAATAGACGAGTTCAACCGGGCGCCCCAACAATCCACCCTTGGCATTGACGTCATCGCGCCAGATTTCCAGCGCGACGATCACCTGCTTGCCGGCGGGCCCGCCCCCTCCGGTGAGGCTCATGCTGAAGCCGATCTTGATCGGATCCGCCGCCCAGGCTGGATTTATTAGGGCCCAGCACAATACGAGTGCCAAGGTCGGTAGGATGGCGGAGTTCAAGCGCGCTAAATTATGCAACCATTTGAATCTGTACATTTTCTCCTCCCAGGTGACGCTTTGGTTGGTACGAAAAGTTCACGGCAGTTCAGTTGTCCCATGGATGCAAAACGATACGTCCCACCAGATTCGCGCTGCTTTCCAGCAGGCGATGAGCTTCGCCGACCTGCGACAGCGGCAGCACCACATGGATCGGCATTGTGATTCGGCCCTGTTCGAGGAGTTCGACAACAATTCGCTGATCGTTTCGCGTCGAGGCGCGCACGCCATGTACGTTGATTTCGCGGCTGATCAAATCGATCACTCGCAGCGGAACCTCAGTCATTTCACCGCCGACCGGGCAGAAGGTGCCGCCGAAACGCATCGCGTCGATGCATAAGCGCATCAACGCCGTTGCACCGGTATACTCGACTGCGCCATCGACGCCTTCACCACGGGTGAACTCGCGAATTGCCGACAATACGTTGGGTGCGCTGGTATCGACCACACATTCCGCGCCCGCGCGTTGCAAGGCTTCCGCCTTCGCGGCGCTGCGCGTCGTGGCGATCGGCCTGCCGCCGGCGAGCTTCACCAGCTGAAGCGTGGCGGTGCCCATGCCGCCGGAGGCGCCGGTGATCAGAACAATGTCGTTCATGCGCGCATTCAGGCGGCCGGCGACGATGTGATGCGCGGTCGAGCACGCCCACATGGCGGCGGCCGCCTGGTCGAAATTCAACGCCGGGGTGATCTTGATCCAGTAGCTCTGCGGCCGTACGACATATTGCGCATAGCCGCCGAACATGGTGTGACCCGGAAGATCGACACCGGTCGACAAATTGCCGAGGCCCCGCATTGTGTTCACCGATGCCGGATTTTCCGGATGCACGAGACCGACGACGCGGTCGCCCGGCTTGAGGCTGCCCACATTCGCACCGACCGCCACGACCTCGCCGGCGACGTCGCGTCCCAATTGCATCGGCATGGGGAAGGCCCGGCGGCCGTGGATGCCGCCATGGTGTCCGGTGGCCTTGCCGTAGAATTCATGAACCTCGCCAGTGCGGTATTTGATATCCCAGCGCGACACCGATGTTGCGATCACTTTCACCAGAACATCGTCGAGGCCGACGTCGGGTTCGGGGTAATCGCCGTAAATGAGCTTGTCCGGCGCACCGAATTCAAATAGGCGGACGGCTTTCATTGGATCAGGTCCAAGCTACGACGCGGCGCACCGCGTCGCAGATCTTGTCGGCGGTGGGCGTTATAGCCAGTTCGAGGGGTTGGCTAAATGGAGTCGGAATATTGGGCCGGGCGACACGGATGATCGGCGCGCGCAGGGACTTGAAGCCGTGCTCGGCCACGATGGCGGACAATCCGGAAGCAATACCGCAGTTCAGATTGGTCTCGTCGACCACTACCAGCCTTCCAGTGCGGCCGACGGATTCCAGAATCATATCCTGATCGAGCGGAACCAGCGTGCGCGGATCCAACACCTCGACATCGATGCCTTCGCCCGCGAGCGTCTCGGCCGCCGCCAGCGCGGCGTGCACGACATAGGAGGTAGCGATCACGGTGACGTCTCGGCCCGGTCGCTTTATGTCGGCGCGGCCGAAGGGGATCGTGTAATCCTCCTCCGGCACGTCACCCTCGATGTCCATCAGTCGGGCATGGTTGACGAACATGGTAGGATTGTCGCTCTTGATAGCGCTGCGCATCAGCCCTTTGACGTCGTAGGGGCTGGACGGTAGCACGATTTCGATACCGGCGGCATTCCACAACATCGCCTGCGGACTGTGGCTGTGCTGGGCGGCGCCGCCGCCACGCAATCCATGCAGAATGTGGTAGACGACCGGTACGCGTAGCGTGCCGCCAGACATGTGGCAGGCGACCGCCGCTTCGTTGACCAGTGGCGACCAGCCGACATAGGTGAAGCTCCCGGTGCCGATATCGACGAACGGCCGCGCGCCGGCCATTGCTGCGCCCGCGCCGATGCTGACGATCGCCGCCTCCGATATCGGCGGATCAAAGATGCGGTCGGGAAACTCGGCGCGGATCGGGTCCATCAGCACACGCTTGGGGCCAAGCCCGAGAACGTAGCTTCCCACCAGACTAACGCGGGGGTCCTCAGCCAGGCTGATGCGCAGGGCTTCGGCGATGGCTCCGGCGTAGCTGATCTTTCTCATCGGTCGCTCCTTGCTCAGGCGAACACATGGTCGCTGACGGTAGCCGGCGCGGGCATTGGGCTCTCGATGGCGAAATTCGCCGCTGCCGCGATGCGGGTTCGCGCATCCTTGTCGCGGGCCATCAGTTCGTCGTGCGAGGCGTAACCGGCGGCGACCAGCTCGCGCGCCGCGCGCAGCAACGGGTCATGGTGCCGCAACCAGTCGGCATTCGGTCCGGCGATGCGCGCTGGGTCCCAGGCCTCGTTGAGGTCGGTGACGGTCGCAAGCTCTGGCCACAATGGACTGCTGCCCGGCCAACGGGTTGTGAAGGCCTCGATGAAAACCGGGCCGTTGCCGCCGCGGCAGCGCTGGACTGCTTCGATTGCGGCCGCGTGCACGGCGCTGATGTCGGTGCCGTCAACCTTCAAGCAATGAATGCCGTAGGCGGCGGGCAGGCGGGTGAAGCTGTCGGTGGCGGTAGTCGCGGTAGGGTAGCCGCCCTGCAGCGGGCCCATGGCGCCGGGCGAGTTGTTCTCGCAGACATAGACGACCGGCAGCTTCCACAGCGCTGCGATGTTGAAGCACTCGATGACCAACCCCTCTTCGAGCGAGCCATCGCCGAAAAAACCGACGGCAACATGCGGCTCGTGCTTGATTTTGATTCCGTAACCCGCACCGGTCGCCAAGCCGGCGCAGCCGCCGACGATGGCCGAGGTGGACAGGAACCCGCGGCTAGGATCGGTAATGTGCAGCGTGCCGCCGCGGCCGCCATTGAATCCGGTCGCGCGACCGAGGATTTCGGCCATCGCCCGGTTTGGATCGCAGCCACGTCCGATGATGTGGCCGTGATTGCGGTGGGTGGTGCAAATCAAGTCCTCTTCACCCAGCGCTTCCAGCACGGCGCCGCCGGTCGCTTCCTGGCCGATATAGATATGGTAATGGCTGACGAACCGACCCTGCTTATAGAGATGAATCACGGCCTCTTCGAAATGGCGCATCATCAGCATGCGTTCGAAGATCGACAGGCTGGTCCGGCGATCGAGGGCTGTGGTTGTCATTGATTATCTCCTTCCAGGAACCTCATCGTTGGCCGCGCACCAGCGCGGCAGCGTCGCGCGCCAACCGCTGGGCGTCGGGGAGCACCAACGGCTCCAGCGATTTGCTGAACGGAATTGGAACATCGGCGCCGCTGATGCGGATTACCGGCGCATCAAGCCAATCGAAGGCGTGCTCGGCGACAGTTGCGGCGATCTCCCCGGTGACGCCGTATTGCCGGTAGCCACTGTCCACCACGACCGCACGCGAGGTCTTCTTCACTGATGCCACCAAGGTATCGACGTCGAGCGGCACCAGGCTGCGCGGATCGATCACCTCGGCCGAGATATCTTCTTTCGCCAACAGTTCGGCGGCGGCCAACGCCACATGCACCATGCGACCGGTCGCAATGATGGTCACGTCTCGGCCCGTCCGCTTGATGTCGGCGCTCCCGATCGGCACGACGTAATCGCCGTCGGGCACCGCGTCGCGCACGTTATAGAGCATGCGATCCTCGAAAAAGACCACCGGACCATCGTCGCGGATGGCGGCGGCCATCAGTCCCTTGGCATCGGCCGGGGTCGAGGGCATCACCACTTTCAAGCCCGGAATATGGGCCGGCCAGGCGTGCAGGCTCTGCGAGTGCTGCGGTCCGAGATTGCCACCAATACCGACCGCGGTCCGCACGACCAGCGGGACGCTGAATTGGCCGGCAGACATGTAATTGATCTTCGCCGCCTGATTGACCAGTTGGTCCATGATCAGCGTGATGAAATCGCCGAACATCACCTCGAAGACCGGCCGTTGCCCGGTCATGGCGGCGCCGACCGCGATGCCGAATGCCCCGGCTTCCGAGATCGGAGTATCGATCACGCGCTCGCCGCCGAACTGCGCGAACAGCCCTTCGGTCTGCTTGAACACGCCGCCGGCGACGCCAACGTCCTCACCCATCAGGATGACCGAGTCATCGAGGCGCATTTCGCCGAACAGTGCTTCCAGCACCGCGGCGCGATAGGTGGCAGTGCGCGGGCTAGGCATGCAGGTGGGTCCCAAGATCATCCGCAGCAGGGAAGGGGGCCGCCTTGGCCAGATCGATGGCGGCGTTCACCTCTTCGTCGACATCGTGTTTGAGCGCGGCGATCGTTATCGCTGTCGCCATGCTGGAATCCTGCAGCCATCGGCCGAGCCGTTCGATCGGGTCCTTCAGTCGCCAGGCTTTGGCGTCTGCATCATCCTTGTAGTCCTGCTTGTCGCCGACGTGATGGCCACCGTAGCGGTAGGTATTGCAGACCAGAAAGCTTGGCCCGCCGCCGCCGCGGGCGCGTTCGAGCGCGCGCTGTGTCGCGGTGCGGACCGCGAGCACGTCCATGCCATCGACGGTTTCCGACGGGATACCGAAGACGAGGCCGCGCGCGATCGGATCGGGTCCGGCGGTGACATCCTCGATGGCGGTGAATTCGCCAAAACCGTTATTCTCGCACACGAACAGCACCGGCAGCCGCCAGATCGCCGCCATGTTCATGACCTCGAACAGCAGGCCCTGATTGAGCGCGCCGTCACCGAAGAAGGTGACCGCCACCTGACCGCGGCCGCGCCGCTTGGCGCTCAGCGCAGCGCCGGCGGCAAGCGGAATACCGCCACCGACGATCCCGGTGGTACCGAGATTGCCGTTGGCCGCATCGAAGATGTGCAGCGTGCCGCTGCGGCCGAGGCCGTAGCCGGTGCGGCGCCCCATCACCTCGGCCATCAATCGGGCGACGTCGGCGCCCTTGGCCAGACAATGGCCATGCCCGCGGTGGTTGCTGGCTATTATGTCATCGGCGCCCAGCAGGCAACACACGCCAACCGCCACCGCCTCCTGCCCAGCGCAGAGGTGTACCAGGCCGGGGATGGCGCCACCGGAATAGAGATTGCGCACTCGCTCTTCAAAGGTGCGGATCAATTGCATGCAGCGGAGCAACCGCAAGGCCTCTTCGGCCGACGGAAGCGGCTGGGCGGACGATGCGGTCGCCATTTGCAATGATTTAGCCACGATTGGCCGTCCTCACTTGGCATAACGCTGAGCCGACATGCGATCTCTTCCAGCCGGCATCAGGTATGACGATGAACCCACGCCTTTCGGTCAAACCGGATCATTCGAAATGGTCGCGCTCCAAATTTAGGCGAACTTGTGCGAGCATTTTGTTGAGCGATTGGACTTGGCTGCGGTTCAATCCGGACAAGCCGAGAGCAAGGACTTCGGCCGCCATCGGCCAAAGTATGCTTTTCAATTTTCGCCCGCGCTTGGTCAAAAAAACATTGATCTTGCGGCGATCGGCCCGATTTTTAACGCGCTTGACCAGGCCGGCGCGCTCCATCGAGTTGAGCGCCGTCACCATGGTCGGGCCATTAATTCCGACGCGTTCGCCAAGTTCGCGTTGTGTCATGCCATCTTCATCCCAAAGCATGCGCAGCACGAACCACATGCCGATGGAAACGCCTTCGCGGGCGATACGCGGCTGCAGGCAACGGGCAAACAAACGCCAGACCTCGCGGACGACGAATCCGACGCTTTCACGCGTGGAAGTGTAATGATCGAGGCGGACGCCGTTCGACCGCTTGGCGGCAGGCCTTTTCGTTGACGCTTTTGTTGTTCTAGCCATTAATTCCGCTTTTCGATCATGGTCATTCGCTTACTGGTCGCGTCGTTCGCTCGTTAACGTCGCGTTTATCATACAATTAACCTCCCAAAGCGTGTCGAGCCGAACAAAACTGCCGCGTATTGCAGTACGATCAATCGTTCCGATCAAATTTTCGCTGAACGCGCTGATTTACTTCCCTGCCGTTCATCGCAAAGATTATCCCCGTAGTTTTTTCGTTGCCGCCTGATCGATTTTAAAAGTCGCCGGATCGATGACGATCTTATAGATGTCGCGCGCGGCCTGCAGCGACACGAGTTGGTTCCGGACATCCTCGCGCACCATCTCCGGATCGCGCTCGGCCGGATCGCCGACACCGCCGCCGCCGCTGGAGTGCTTGATCAGGATATCGCCTTCCTTCACATCCACCAGCCGATGTGGCTTGACGCGGATGTCCTCACCATTGCGGCGCAAATAGGTGCGACAGATCGGTGATGGATGCCCGCCGACGGCGCCGAAGCCCTGCACCACGTCACCATCGGAGCTGCCGGTCGCCATTTGGCCGGCCGAGCCCTCGTTGACCGCTTCCCAGCGAAGACCCGGACCACCGCGCCAGCGGCCCTCGCCAGTCAGATCGGGCACGAACTCGTAGCGCAGCATGCGCCACGGTATGCGTACTTCCGTCTCCTCGACATTGCCGCGGTTGGCGGCGCCCAACGCGGTCATCGAGCTCAGGCCCTGGTAGCCGTCAAAGCCCCACACCGCCCCGCCGCTGCCGTCGTAATCGAAGCTGGTGCGCACATAGCGCTCACTGGTGCGCGGATCGACGGCGAAGACGTAGTCGCCGCGATGCTTGGCCCAGGCGGCGACGGAGCGATGCGGCACCGCCTTCGACAGCGCCTCGAGCACCGCCTCCATCACTTGCGTGCCGACATTGACTGGCGAGGCGCCGACCGTCGCGGGGTATTGGCAATTCACCACTGAGCCGAGCGGTGCAATGACTTTGATCGACGCCATCGTTCCCTGGTTGTGGTAGTCGGCCAGGGCTGGGTCGAAACATAGGATCGCGGCGGCGATCGTGTTGCCGTAGGTGGCGGCGTAGACGCTGTTGACGAAACCGCGGCGCTGGGCGTCGCTCTCCGACAGGTCGATGGTCATCTCGTCGCCCTGAACGGTGACGCACGCGCGCACCCAGACCTGCTCGTCGAGCACGGTGCCATCGTCGTCGGTGGCGGCGGCACCGGTATAGACGCCATCGGGAATCTTGCGGATCTCCTCACGCACCGCCCGCTCGGTACGTTCCAGCATCTCCTTGACGCAGGCCAGCACGGTTTCCTTGCCGTAGGTGTCGAGTAGCGCGATCATGCGCTTCTCGCACATGGTGGTGGAGCCGATCATGGCGTGCAAATCGATGCGTACCCCGTCGGGGAAGCGCACGTTGTTGAGGATCAGATTGACGACGTCGGTGCGCTCGCGCCCACGATCGAACACTTTGATCGGCGGGATGATGAGCCCCTCGGCATGGATGTCGTAGCCGTTGGGGAAGTAGCCGCCCGGGAACGAGCCGCCGGTATCCATCTGGTGGCCGCGGCACAGGGTGAAGAACAACAGCTCGCCGTGATAAAAGATCGGGCGGATATAGCCCCAGTCCGGAAGATGGCAATTGTGGCCGCCGTGATAGGGATCGTTGGTCAGGAAGACGTCGCCGGGGTTGATGTTGCCGGCGAAGTCGCGAACCAGATCCTGGACGGCGAACGTCGTGCCGAGGAATTGCACCGGCAGGCCGGCTGGAACGGCGATGGTGGAGCCATCCGCGCCCCAGATGCCGACGGACAGGTCCTGCAACTGGCCGAGCAGGTAGTTTTGCGCCGTGCGTTTGACGATGTGGCGCATCTCCCTGCAGATCGTCTGCATCGAATGCCAGACGGTGGCGACCGTGGTTGCGTCGATGTTGGGCTTGTTCATGGCCTGTCCCCCCTAGCCCTGGCGCCGCGTGAGCACGTAGTTCTTGTACTTGTCCACCGAGCAGACATAGGCCTCGGGGATGACGACGGTTGTGGTGGTCTCCTCGATGATCGCCGGACCGGGGATCACGTTGCGGGCGAGGATTTTTTCGCCATCGTAGATTGGCGTGTCGACGTCGCGTCCGCCGAAGCGACAGGTACGCCGGCGCTTGAGTGCGGACTTCGGGTCCTTGTCACCGGCGCCCACTTCCGGCAGGGCGAATGGCGCCTTCGGCGTGGTCGCCTTCAGGCGCAGGGTGAGAATCTCGACTGCCTTCCACGCCATCGAGAAGGTGTACATCTCCTCGTGCTTGCGGCTGAAATAAGCGACGGCGGCGTCGATGTCGCGCTGGATGAGCTTGCCGTTGGCGATGTCGGCTTCGACCTCGTGGAACTGGCCGGCATAACGCAGGTCGGCGGTGCGCTTGAGCACGACGTCCTTGGCGTCGACGCCGTGACCGCGGAACGATGCCAGCGCCTCCGCTTCCATCTCCTCGAACACGCGGTTGAACGCGGCGAGGTCGATGTTGTTGGCGCGGCCGACAAAAGAGCGCGCGTAGTCCTGGCCGATGTCCATGGCGAACATGCCGAAGGCGCTGTACAGCGCCGCCACCGGTGGAATCACCACCTTGCGGATGCCTAGGCTGTCGGCGATGAAGCCGGCATGGATTGGGCCGCCGCCGCCGCCCGCGATCATCACGCAGTCGCGCACGTCGTAACCGCGCTTGGTCGAGACCTCGGTGATCTTGGTGGCCATGTTGGCATTGACGGTGCGGAAAATGGACTCGGCCGCCTCCACCTCGCTCACGTGCAGGCGGTCGGCGAGCGGCTTCATCGCGCGCCGCGACGCCTTGGCGTCAAGGGTCATCTCGCCGCCGAGGAAATAGTCGGCCGGGATGTAGCCGAGCACCAAGTTGGCATCGGTGACGGTGGCATCTTCGCCGCGACCGTAACAGGCCGGTCCGGGATCGGCGCCGGCGCTCTCCGGGCCCACCCGCAACAGGCCGAGCGAGTCGATTTTGGCAATCGACCCGCCGCCGGCACCGATGCTCGAAATATCGACCATCTTGATGGCAACCCGCTGATCGCTTTCCCAATGCTCGGTCGTGGTGAGGATTTCCCCCTTGTTGATCATGCAGACATCGAAGCTGGTGCCACCCATGTCGACCGACAACAGATTATCATCGCCGAGATGGCGCCCGAGATAGACTGCGCCGGAGGGGGCCGCGGCCGGGCCGGAATGCAGCAGAAAGACCGGGCGGCGCACGCATTCCGAAATGTTTTGCACCAGACCATTGGCCAGCATCATGAGAAACGTACCGCTGAAACCGGATTCCTTGAGTACGCGCTCGAGCGAGGTTAGGTAGCGGCCCACCGCGGGGCCGACATAGGCGCCGACCGCGGTCGTGTTGAAACGTTCGAACTCGCGCCACACTGGCAGCGTCTCGTGCGAAGTGGTGACGAAGATGTCCGGCGCGATTTCGCCGCAGATTTCGGCGGCGCGGCGCTCGTTGGTGGTATTGGCATAAGAATGCAAGAAACACACCGCGATAGACTCGACACCTTGCGCTTTGAGTTGGCGCACCGCGTCGGCAGTCTCCTGCTCGTTGAGCGGGGTCATAACCTCGCCGCTATAGAGTGTGCGCTCCTCGACGCCGATGCGCTCCGAACGCGGGATCAGCGGACGCGCCGGCGGGATGAACAGATTGTAGAGCGACACATCCTGCGGCTTCATTGCGCGCCGCAGTTCGATGATATCGCGGAAATTCTTTGTGGTCAGCATGCCGGCCTTGGCACCCCGCCCGGTCAGCAGGATGTTGGTGGCAAGTGTGGTGCCGTGCACCAGGACTTCGATCTGGCTGAGGAAGTCGTTGACGCTGACGCCGTAATGACGCGCCGCTTTTTTCATCGCGTCCATGAAGCCCTTGGAGGGATCACTCGGCGTGGTCGAGGACTTGAACTTCTGCAGCAGGCCGGTCTCATCCATGACCAGGCAGTCGGTGAAAGTGCCGCCGACATCGACGCAGACGCGTTTAGTTTTTCCAGACATAGGAAACGGCTCCTCCGTTCCGCCGCTGCCGCAGTTCAAACGGCAGGCGACATGACCCGGTCAAAGGGTAAGAAAATATTTAATTCGATTGCGAACGAATTGTAAAGCCGGGGAGCCCAGTGCGGAATATCTGCACGCTGGGTTCTGCTCGGGGAGACGAGTTCAAGAAACCAAGCTGGCTCGGTGAGGGCGCTGGTGCAAAAGCGTCAGATAACAGCAAGGCCTCGCAAAAGGGCTGCCGCGTCTAGGCTCGTCGCTGCCATTCTACAGACTTGATTTATGACAGGCCCAGTCAACTTATAAAGGAAATGCTCTAACTTTGCTGTTCCTTGTCGCGCAGTGACTTAAGCATTGAACTGCCCTGGTTGGCCGGACCGAGCGACTTGGTCGCCGCTGCGAGCTCTACGACCTTGTGCAACTCTTGCCAGGTGGCTCCGGCGCGACGGGCCGCCAACGCGTGCATCTGTGCTGCCGCATTATGTTCGACGAGAAGCATGCCGAATAGAATAAGATGCGTCGTCTTGATGTCGATCACGTCGGAATAGAAGGCGTGCGCGCGCAGTCGCTCGGACAGCCTGAGAAATTCCGGATTGATCTCGCTCGAAAACTCAAACCGCGCGGTGGGCAGCGGCGGTAGCATTCCGAACAGCTCCACATAAGTGTCGCGGAAACGGGCGAGATCATCAGGGATGTCTTTTTTCGATGTCGTCATGGCATTGTCTCTCTTGATCGGAACGAAAATAGGCCAATGCGCAGCGGTCTGGCCTGTTGCTCTGTGCTGAGGACGGACTCCAATCGTTCAGTCCGGCCTCACCTTGGCGGTGTTGATAACGTTGCGCCACTTCTGCGCGTCCGTCTTGATGAAGGCGGAGAACTGCTCGGGCGAGCTGGTGATTGACTCAAACATGTTGGCAGCGAGGAATTTCTCTCGAAATTCCGCGTCCTCGAACACCCGCCGCACGTCGGCATTGACCTGGGCGACGATGTCGCGCGGCGTCTCGCGCGGCGCAAACAGCCCGAACCAGGACACGGCCTCGAAGCCTGGGAGCCCAGCCTCGGCTGCGGTCGGTATGTCGGGAAATCGCGCGAGTCGTTTACTGCTTCCGACAGCGAGCAACTTCACCCTTCCTGCTTGCGAGGGCTGAATTGCGGAGCTCGTGCTGATGAACATCATCTGAATGTGCCCGGCAATCACATCGGTGAGCGCGGGCGTGGCTCCCTTGTAATGGACGGCAACCAGCTTCATTCCGGTCGCGATCTGCAGCATTTCCATGTTCAGGTGGCCAGTCGAACCAACGCCAAAGGTTCCATAGTTGAGCTCGCCCGGCTTTTTCTTTGCGAACTCGATCAGCTCCTTCATGTCTCGCGCCGGCACGGACGGGTTTGTTATTAACGACTGGCTGATGCTGATCAGGCCTGTGACCGGCACAAAATCCTTCACCGGGTCGTACGGAAGGTTTTTATAGAGCCATGGATTGACGACAAATGTCGCTTCGGGGCTGACCAGCAACGTGTAGCCGTCAGGCGCCGAGTTTGCGACGAACGCCGCACCGATTTGATTCGAAGCGCCAGGCTTGTTTTCGACGACGACCTGCTGGCCCCAAATCTTGCCCAGTCGCTGTCCGAGCTGCCTCGCAAGAATATCGACCACGCCGCCCGGCGCTGCCGTCGCCACCAGCGTGACTGGCTTGTTGGGATAGCTCTCGCCATAAGCGACAGCGGATGCCGCGCTCAGCCAAAGGGCCGCCGCCAGCGAATATTGCCATTTCTTCATTGCACCCTCCCTGCGTCGCTCCGACAGAAGCGCGGCGCACGCGCGGCAAGGGGCCAGGTAACCGCCGCACAAGTCGTGCGCAACCATGCCATGGCACTTCCTCCGTTGAGCTGCGTTGCGCAGTCATTGTTTTCGTTATTGCGAAGTGAAAAAATTGAAAGAAGGCTGGCGCTCGCGAGTTCACTTGTCAATGCAAATGATTTGTCGCATTCGTAGGCTGAGGTTGATGCGCAAGCGGAACGGAGATCGCGAATGAAGGCTGTGGTGCTGCGTGCGTTTGGAGGTTCGGAGCAACTTTTGCTCGAGAACGTCCCCGATCCGGCGCCGCGTTCGGCGAAATCGTGCTGAAGGTCGCAACCGTATCGATCAATCGCAGCTTTGATTTATCGGTGCGGAAAGGCACGTATTCGCGTGGCGCCGTGCTGCCGCTTGTGCCTGGCGCCGATCCGTCCGGCATGGTTTCCGCAATTGGCGAGGGCGTGACGACATTCAAGGTTGGTGATCGCGTCGCCGTCATGTCGACGATTGCCTGCGGCCAATGTCACGAATGTCGGTGCGGCGCTGCGGCAAGCTGTGGATCTAGCCGCACCATCGGTGTTCATCGCTGGGGCGGCTATGCGGAATATGCTGCGGTCCCGGCGGGCAATATCGCGCTGATCCCGGAGGCTCTCAGCTTCGAAAATGCCACCGTGATCGCTCGTCATGGCGCGGCCGCTTACAATTTTCTGATCGATCGCGGAAGGCTACGCGCCGGAGAAACCGCCGTCATCTTCGGTGCTTCTGGCGCGCTCGGCGCCTTCGCCGTGCAGGTCGCAAAATTGTCGGGAGCGACAGTCGTGGCCGTTGCCGGTGCCGACAGTCGTGCAGCGTTCGCCCGTCATCTTGGCGCCGACGCCACGGTCAACTACCGCACTGGCGATCTTGTGGCACAGGTCATGGAGCTAACGAACGGACGCGGTGCCGACCTGGTGTTTGAGAGCAGCGGCGACCCCAGTCTTTGGCCGCTCGCGTTACGGTGTGTCGCGCAGGCGGGCCGGCTGGTGAGTTGCGGCGCCCACGGCGGCGGCAATGTCCAGCTCGATCTAAAATGGCTATATGTCGGGCGCCGTCAAATTATCGGAGCGGCAGGAGTGAACGTGAGTGACCTCGATCGGGCTCTTGCCGCGGGCGCGCGAGGTTGCATCAGGGCCACCATCGATCGCGTCTATCCGCTGGAGCGAGCGGGCGAGGCCCAGGATTACGTCGAACACGAGCGGCCGCTTGGAAAAGTGCTGATCGCTCCCGGACGGGCTTTCGAGAATGTTCAGCAAGACAGGCCATCGCCATGACCTACAAACTCTGGCATTCAACGACAGTGTTCTTCCTCTCGGGAAGCCGGGCGTATTGATTTGCGATCTTTGGGATCACGCCCTTGAGCCGAAATACGGCCCTAACCGTCAGGATTATCTTGATGCGTTCTTCAACGTCATCGATTGGGCCTATGCGAAACGCGATATGTCGGTTTCCGCGACGGCACGATGATTTCAGCTTCGGCAGGTGAAATTCCTTGTGCCGGCGCCAGAATTCCCTGCTTCGCAGAAACAATTCGCGGTTTCGTTGAGTAGAAAAGTTGCGTCTAACTCCTTGCGCCAAGATCAATATTTATAGTCTTTGGCGCGCCGGAAGCTGCGCCATGTGCCGCGTTTAACGGCGGCTTAACGCCCGCTTTCACATCGCCGTCGTCGAAGGACAATCGGATCAAGCGGCCTTCAGCCGCGGAATGAGCCTCGTCGCGTTGCCGCTCTCGATCGCCTGCATATCGGCGGCTGAGAGCCCCAACTGCTGCAGATTTATGTTTTGGTCGAGCGGAAAATACGGATAGTCCGTGCCATAGGTGATCTGCGATGCCGGCACGAGCTTGAGCAACGCAGCCATGGCCGGTGCGGATGTCGCGTTCGCGGTGTCATAGTAAAGGCGTTTGAGTTCGCCCATGATGCCGTCCGGCGCGAACTCCTTGAGATTGGGCCGATGGCCATAGAATGCGTCGATGCGGCCCGCCAGCATCGGGATCGTGCCGCCGGCGTGCGAGAACAGCCACTTGATGTCGCGGTAGCGCGCGAATGAACCGCTCAGCAGCAGACTGGTGACGGTGCGGGTGGTGTCGTGCGGTACCTCGATCACCGCTGGGAAGGTGCCAACGCTCAGCTGGCCGCAGCAGGCCGCGACCAGCGGATGGACGTAGACGACGGCCTTGCGGCGGTTGAGCTCCTCGAGCACGGGCTTGTAGAGCGGATCGCCCAGCCATTTGTCGCCGTAGTTGGTCTGCAGATTGATGCCGTCCGCCTTGAGGACATCGAACACATATTCGATTTCCTTGAGCGTGACGCCGATATTCATCATCGACAGCGGTGCGAATATGCCGAAGCGCCTCGGGTAGTCCCGATGCATTTCGGCTGCAAAATCCTGGCAAATTCTCGCCGTTTTGCCTGCGGCCTCGGCGCCGGCATCGAACCAAAGGCCCGGAGTAGAGGCGAGCGACACCACGGCGGTCTTGATTCCGTTTTTATCCATCAGCTCGATAGATCTGGCTGGCGTCCAGTCGAACACGCCGGGATAAGGCGGAATTTTGCGGTTACCCTCCCATTCCTTCGACATTTGCAGGTAGGAAGGCGGATAGAAGTGATGGTGCGTGTCGATCAGCTTCGGGGCGGCCTGACTGAGCACGGCGGATGTCGGCAGCATGGTCGCTGCGCCAACGGCGCCGAGCCCCGCTAGGAATTGGCGCCTGGACGCATTACCGGTGTCACAAACGGCACAATGGTGGAATAGCATGATCGTCCTCCCCCTCGTTTTGATCTTATATCGACCACCGGCTCGTCGCCGGCTTTCAGCGAAATAATAGCCAATTGCAGGATGGCCGGAAAGCGAGCCGGCGAAAACCTGTCTTGCGGTCAATGCTGTGCCGTTCATTTGGCAGGTCGCCCAGACGGCAGCCGCGTTGCATCGTGACGAATGGCGGCTCTTGGCACCGTGAAAACTCACTCGACGTATGTTTGTTGTTGGGGGACGAATGGACTCTGCACGGACGTGGCTTGAGGGCAGTAGATGGCCCGAAGCGGCGGCTCTGGCATGTCCGCCTTGACCGTGGCTATAAGGGGCGGAGCTATAAGGGGCGGAGCAGAAGCGCCCCAGAGGTGCAAAAATCGACGTCAATCCGGACGTCCGTCGGGGCGCGGCGACACCATAAATAGTATCTTAAATGGCTGATATCGTTAGAAAATTTTCTATTGCGCCGATGTTGGAATGGACTGACCGGCACTGCCGGTTCTTCCATCGCCTGCTCACGCGCCGGGCGCTGATCTACACGGAAATGCTGACCACCGGCGCGGTGCTGCGCGGCGATCGCGCGCGGCTGCTCGGCTTCGATGCGTTCGAGCATCCGGTGGCGCTCCAGCTCGGCGGCAGCGATCCGCAGGCGCTCGCGCAATCGGCGCGCATCGGCGCGGATTTTGGCTACGACGAAATCAACCTCAATGTCGGCTGTCCGTCAGACCGGGTGCAGGAGGGCCGCTTCGGCGCCTGCCTGATGGTCGAGCCGGCGCTGGTCGCCGATTGCGTGGCGGCTATGAAAGCCGCGGTCAAAATTCCGGTGACGGTGAAGTGCCGCCTCGGCATCGACGAGCAGGATCCGGACGAGGCGCTGTTTTCCTTCACCGATGCGGTCAAGGCGGCGGGCACGGATGCTCTGATCGTGCACGCGCGTAAAGCCTGGCTGAAAGGATTGTCGCCGCGTGAAAATCGCGACCTGCCGCCGCTCGATTATACCTGCGTGCACCGGCTCAAGGCGGCGCACCCTGATCTCGAGATCGTGCTCAATGGCGGCATCGCCAGCGTCGAGCAGGCGCAAGCCCAGCTTGCGCATGTGGACGGCGTGATGATGGGGCGGGCCGCCTATCAGGAGCCGTGGCGGCTTTTGGGCGTCGATGCGCTGCTGTTCGGCGAGCCGGCGCCGCTTGCCTCGCCCAAGGACGCAGGCCTGGCGCTCGTTTCCTATATCGAGCGCGAACTGGCCAAGGGCGTGCGGCTGCATTCCATCACCCGCCATGTGCTGGGCCTGTTCCGCGCGGTGCCGGGCGCGCGCGCCTTCCGGCGCCATCTGGCGACCGAAGCGGTTAAGCCCGATGCTGGCGCGTCGGTCATGGCAGCCGCGCTTGCGCAGGTGCTGGACACATCCAAGGATTTGGCGAACATCGCCGCCTGATCGTCGGCCGGGCGAGGATTTTCGGAGACAACATGGTGCTGGGGGTTCCTGTCAGCGAGCTCGGCTGGCTGGCGTGCTGGATTGTCGCTGGCGGTGTGGTGACTGGCCTGCTCGCCGGCCTCTTCGGCATCGGCGGGGGTGGCATCATTGTTCCGGTGCTTTACGAGGTGTTCCGGATTCTCGATGTCCCCGGCGATGTCCGCATGCAGCTCTGCATCGGCACGTCTCTCGCCATCATCGTCCCCACCACCATTCGGTCTTATCGCGTGCACAAGGCGCGCGGAGCGGCCATCCCGCAAATTGTGCGCATTTGGGCGTTACCGGCGATCGGTGGCGTCGCGGTCGGCGCGGTCGCCGCAGCGTTCGCGCCCGGCTGGGTGTTCAAGCTTTCCTTCGCGGTGCTCGCGTCGCTCATCGCAGCCAAGCTTCTGTTCGGCCGCGAAAGCTGGCGCCTCGGCAGCGAACTGCCGCGCGGGCCGTTAATGACCGTTTATGGATTTTTCGTCGGGCTGGCGTCTTCGCTCATGGGCGTTAGCGGAGGATCGATCTCGACCATGGTGCTGACACTCTACGGCAAGCCGATTCACAACGCGGTGGCGACCTCGGCCGGCGTCGGCGTGCCGATCACGATCGCCGGCGCCATCGGTTATATGCTGGCGGGCTGGCCATATATGGGGCAACTGCCGCCATTGTCGATTGGATTTGTTTCGCTGATCGGCCTGCTGGTGATGGCGCCGGTGTCGAGCTATACCGCGAGCTATGGCGTGCGGCTGGCGCACTGGCTGCCGAGGCGAAAACTCGAAATAGCCTTCGCCATTTTCCTTATGCTGGTATCGTTGCGCTTTGTCATCAGCCTGATCTAGGGCGCGCGCCCGCTCACGGAGTGCCGCGCATGCGCAACTTGTCGCCGCGCACTTCCCAGCTTGCCAGCCGGTTGAGGAAGCTCATGCCGAGCAGATTGTTCTTGAGCTGTCCCGACTGCACCACCAGCGCCGGCACCGCGCGCTCGGTCAGTCCGCCGACGGCGAGGCGATCGAGCGTCACCGGGGCGGCACGCGTGCGGCCATTGGCAGTGTCCACATTGACCGTGTAGTTGAGCACTTCGATCGGCAGACCGGCGGCCTTGGCCGCTTCCTGGGTGAGCACCACCGAGCTTGCGCCGGTATCGAGCACCATCGGAATCCGTGCACCGTTGATATGCGCGACCACCGCGAAGTCGCCGCTATTGCCACGCACGACTTGCACGTCGCGGCCATGGCCGGCGACGTGGCCCGGCATCAGTTCCGCGATTACGCGGTCGGCGACGTCGCGCAACTCGAAACGGTAGGTATAGCCGACCACCAGCAGCAGGCCGACCACCGTCCAGAACAGGATCGCCTCCAGCGCCTGCGACAGCCGCTCGCGGAAAAGGACGAGCACCAGGCCGCCGACAAAGACCAAAAGCGCGAGCTTGAGCGCCAGTGAGCCGACATCGTGGCGCAGCAGATTGGCGATGGCGTCCTGGTCGTTGGTGGCGATCAGCGCCGCAAGCGACAGCGCTACGCCGAGCACAAATGACCAGGTCAGGCGGCGGCTCACGGGATCATCCTGCTTCGGTAACGGATTCGGCCGGCTTTGCGGCAGCGAGGCGGGCAGGCAATTCGCTCATCACGCGGGCACGCTCGGCGGCGCTTATGGCGGTCCAGCGCGCGATCTCGTCGATGGTGCGGCCGCAGCCGAGGCACAGCCCGGAGCGGGCATCGAGCGTGCAGATTTTGATGCAGGGGCTCTCGATCATTGTCCGTCTCGGGGGCCGAATCGGCTGCGACCATAGATACCGCGGGCGGGAATACAATCGTGCGATTGTCGCAAGCAGTTGGGTTCAAGTGCCGGCCCGGAATAGCGGCCGACGGCTCAGCCGGCGCCTTTCCTCCGGGCTGAGGATCGGCTCGCCCGGCGGGGTGATCGGCGGCGCTTGCATCTCTGCCATCTCGGCCATCGGTGCCATGGCTGCCACCACCCGTTCGGGCGGGAAGGTAACCACCACTTCGGTGCCGATGCTCAACTTCGACTTGAGCACGAAAGTGCCGCCATGCAGATCGGTCAGGCTTTTGGCGATCGGCAACCCAAGGCCGGCGCCCTGTTCGGCCGATTTGATCGAGTTCGAGCCCTGGCCGAAGGAGGAGAGCACGATCGGGATTTCCTCTTCCGGAATGCCGGGGCCGGTATCCTTCACGCTCATGTACTGGCCGCCGGAAGCGGTCCAGCCCACTTTCAGCCAGATCTCGCCGCCTTGCGGCGTGAACTTGATCGCGTTCGACAACAAATTGAGGCAGATCTGGCGCAGCGCCCGTTCTTCCGCCCACAGCCGCGGCAGATCGTTTTCGAAAACATCGTGCAGCGTGATACCGCGGTTGGTGGCGCGCAGCTTAAGCAGATGGTGGCAGTCCTCGACGATGCCGACCAGTGAAACGGACTCCTCGTTGAGTTCGTAGCGGCCGGCCTCGATGCGCGACAGGTCGAGAATTTCGTTGATCAGGCCGAGCAGGTGCACGCCGGAATTATGGATGTCGGCGGAATATTCCTTGTAGGCCGGCACCGCATGGGCGCCGAACACTTCGGTCTTCATCACTTCGGAGAAACCGAGGATGGCATTGAGCGGCGTGCGCAATTCATGGCTCATCTGCGCGAGGAAGCGCGACTTGGAAATGTTGGCGGCTTCGGCGCGCCGCCGCGCCTCGTCGGAGATTGCTTTCGCCTGTTCGAGTTCGCCGATCAGCGCATCTTTTTCGGCGCGCGCTTGCAGCGTCGCCAGCGTGGTCGAGTAGAGCCGATAGGCGAGCACGGCGAAATAGCCCTGCGCGGTGACCGCCATGATGGCGAGGATGTAATCGCGCAACGTGCCTTGCAGGGCGAAGTCGAGCGCAACCGCGGCGGTGACCGGGAAGGTGGCGGCGAACACGGCCATCGGCAGGCTCGACGCCAGCATGCTGGAAACTGCCACCACCAGCAGCATGACGAACAGCATGAACGTGCTTGAGCTTTCGTCGGCGCCGACCGGATGGATCAGAATGAACATCCAGGCCAGCCCGTAGAACAGGTCGAGAATGATGAAGCGCAGCCGCCAGGCGCGTGCCGAAATCTCGGCCACCGGCTGGTCGAGGAATTGCCGGCACTTGGTGATGATAACGGCGTGGATGACCAGCACCGATGCCGTCCAGGCGCCGGCGGTGACCGCGCCGGTCCATAGGCTCGACAGCAGGCCGATGGTGGCGACCAGGAGCAGCATCACCAGCGAGGCGGACAGCCGGTTCTGTGCGTATTGCCGCAGCAATTCGTAATCGAAGGCGGGGCGGGTGCCGCTCGACGAGGTCAGCCGGTCGCGCGCCTCGCGCACATATTGCGCGGCAAGGCGGCGCTTCACCGGCGAGCTTTCCGGTGGCAGCGCAGTGAGATCGGGCTGTTCGCCTGGAATCGGCATGAAATGACGCTTGTACGCATAAAAACCAGGGGCCAACCTCGCCCAAAATCCTTAAGACCAAGCTTAAGACCCGGCTAAAAACACTGGTTAACGATTGTTGTACGGCCCTTTGACAGGGCTTTTTGCCCATGATCGGCTGGGTTGGTGGGGAAAATTGGACCTGGGAGTATGAAATGAAGCTTTATGACAGCAGACAAGCGCCGAATCCCCGGCGGACCCGCATTTTCCTCGCCGAAAAGGGCATCACGCTGCCGACCGAGCAGGTCGACATCATGGCCATGCAGCACAAGACGCCGGAATACACCGCGATCAACCCCTTGCAGCGCATGCCGGCGCTGGTGCTCGACGACGGCACCGTGATCACCGAGTCGATCGCCATCTGCCGCTATTTCGAGGTGCTGCAGCCGGAACCGCCGCTGTTCGGCGTCGGCGCGAAGGAGATCGCGCTGGTGGAAATGTGGAATCGGCGCGCCGAGATAAATTTCTTCTCCAACGTCGCGGCGGTGTTTCGCCATCTGCACCCGGCAATGAAGGATTTGGAGGTGCCGCAGGTGCCGGCCTGGGCCGAGGCCAACAAGCCGCGGGTGACCTGGTTCCTGCAATTGCTCGACGGCGAATTGGCCAAGCGCGAATTCATCGCCGGCGATCGTTTCTCGGTCGCCGACATCACCGCACAGGTCGCAGTCGATTTCATGAAGCCGGCGCGGCTCGCCATGCCCGACGGGCTGACGCACGTGAAACGCTGGCACGCCGCGGTGTCGGCGCGCCCGAGTGCCGTCGCATGATCCTGAAAAGTGGGAACCGGTTTTCGGACGAGATCATGCGCGAAGGAAAATGTTCGTAACTAGCGATCCAATAGCGCGATCAGGCTCGAGGTGTCCCAGCGCTTGCCACCCATCGCCTGGATTTCGGAATAGAACTGATCGACCAGCGCGGTGACCGGCAAATTCGCGCCGCTCTTGCGCGCTTCGCCGAGGCAAATCCCCAAGTCCTTGCGCATCCAATCGACCGCAAAGCCGAAGTCGAACTTGCCCGCCGCCATGGTCTTGTAGCGGTTCTCCATCTGCCAGGACTGCGCCGCGCCCTTGGAGATGGTGGCGATCAGCTTCTCGATGTCGAGGCCGGCCTTTTTGGCGAAGTGCAATCCCTCGGCGAGACCTTGCACCAGCCCGGCGATGCAGATCTGGTTGACCATCTTGGCGAGTTGCCCGGAGCCGGGCGAGCCCATCAGATTGCAGGCGCGCGCATAAGCCGCGATCACCTTCTCGGCGCGGCCGAACGGCTCGGCGTCGCCGCCGCACATCACAGTGAGCGCGCCGTTCTCGGCGCCGGCCTGGCCGCCCGACACCGGCGCGTCCACGAAATCGAAGCCGCCTTTCTTGGCCGCCGCATAAAGTTCGCGCGCGATTTCGGCCGACGCCGTAGTGTGATCGACGAACACCTTGCCCTTACCCATGCCGGCGAAGGCGCCGTTCGCCCCAAGGGTGACCTCGCGCAGGTCGTTGTCGTTGCCCACGCAACACATGACGAAATCCTGGCCTTCGGCAGCGGCCTTAGGGCTAGGGGCGGACTTGCCGCCATATTGCGCCGCCCATTTCTCGGCCTTGGCGGCGGTGCGGTTATAGACCGTCACGTCGTGCCCGCCCTTGTTCTTGAGATGCCCGGCCATGGGGTAGCCCATGACGCCCAAGCCCAAAAACGCCACCTTCGCCATCGTCGTCCTCCTTGAGAAATTAGCTATTAGACTTGGCCGGCCTCGACCGATGCCTATCTCTCAATAGGTCATTGCAGGGGCGGGCGCGTCAACCACCCTTGTGAGCCCACTGCATTGACCGCGCTGTCGCGCCGCCTATGGTGTCGGCGTCGGCGGACCGGCTGGCAAGCTAAGGAAAAGCGATCATGGCGGTGACGAAGGAGCAGGTTCTGGCGGCTTTGGCGAAGGTGCCTGCGCCCGGCGGAGCGGCATTGCCGGATGCCCGCGTGCTGTCGGACATCGTCGTCAGCGACGGCAAGGTGTTCTTCTCGCTCACGGTCGATGCTGCCGCAGTGAAGACCTGGGAACCGGTGCGCAAGACGGCGGAAGAGGCCGTGCGCGCCATTCCCGGCGTGCAATCCGCTTTGGTGGCTTTGACCGCCGAACGCGCGGCCGGCTCAGCCGCGGCGCGCGGGCCACAGCCGGCCCACGTCGCCACCCAGCCGCGTGCGGCGCACGCGCACGCCCATCCCGCCGACAAGGTGCAACCCGGCATTCCCGGCGTCGATGCGGTGATCGCGGTCGCCTCCGGCAAGGGCGGCGTTGGCAAGTCCACCACCGCAGTCAACCTCGCGCTGGGCTTACGCGATCTCGGCCTGAAGGTTGGCATGCTCGATGCCGACATCTATGGGCCGTCGCTGCCCAAGCTGCTCGCCATCAAAGAGAAGCCGCAGACCATCGGCGGCAACCGGCTCAAGCCGATCGAGCGTTACGGCCTCACGGTGATGTCGATCGGATTTCTGATCGACGAAGAGACGCCGATGATCTGGCGCGGGCCGATGGTGATGTCGGCGATCACGCAAATGCTGCGCGAGGTGGAGTGGGGCAAGCTCGACATCATGGTGGTCGACATGCCGCCCGGCACCGGCGACGCGCAACTCACCATGGCGCAGCAGGTGCCGCTCAAGGGCGCGGTCATCGTGTCGACGCCGCAGGATCTCGCGCTGATCGACGCGCGGCGTGGCGTTGCGATGTTCAAGCGCGTGAATGTGCCGGTGCTCGGCGTGGTCGAGAACATGAGCTACTTCCTGTGCCCGAGCTGCGGCACGCGCTCGGACATTTTCAGTCACGGCGGCGCGCGGCACGAGGCCGAACGGCTCGGCGTGCCGTTCCTCGGCGAAGTGCCGCTGCACATGACCATCCGCGAGAAATCGGATTCCGGCCTGCCGGTGGTCGCCACCGAGCCGGACGGG
>Ga0097691_1000610_pt1 | contig 30183 bp, 29 predicted proteins | sample NGESurdeep072012_8_FD_72858 | JGI IMG/M metagenome (GOLD analysis project Ga0097691, IMG submission 72858) | Arctic peat soil microbial communities from Barrow, Alaska - NGEE Surface sample 210-1 deep-072012 | ecosystem: Environmental > Terrestrial > Soil > Wetlands > Peat ... | reverse complement strand
CCACCGGCCGCGCCACCAGTTCGGCGCCCATCACTTGCGTATAGAATTGGTTCGCGCGCTCCCAGTCGGAGACGTGGATGACGCAGTGGTCGAGTTTGGTCGGCGGCATGGCGGCATGACCCCTGGAACAAAGTGTCACGGCACCGTGATCGCAAACCTCCGGAGACGGACGCCAAATACTATATGCTTGGGGCCAACAAGGAAACGACAGGGAGCAACACATGAAAACCATTCACTTCGTCAGCACGGCCGCCGCAGGCGCGATCATGTTTGCGATCTCATCGCTGCCCGCCGCGGCGCAGACTGCCAGCGCTGCCCTCAAGAACGCAGAGGGCAAGGAAGTGGGCGCGGCCAACCTGACCCAGACGCCGCACGGCGTGCTGATCAATATTTCGGTGAAAGGACTGCCGCCGGGCGAACACGCCTTCCACGTTCACGCGGTCGGAAAGTGCGAGCCGCCCTTTACCTCGGCCGGCGGCCACTTCAATCCGACCAACAAGAAGCACGGCATGATGGCAGCGGAAGGCTACCATGCCGGCGACATGCCCAACCTGCACATCCCGCAGAGCGGCGACCTGACGGTCGAAACGGTGAATGCCGACGTTACGCTCGAAAAGGGTAAGCCGAACTCGCTGTTCGACGCCGACGGCTCCGCCATCGTGATCCATGCCGGCAGCGACGACTACAAGACCGATCCGACCGGCGATGCCGGCGGCCGCATCGCCTGCGGCGTGATTCAGTAAGTGCAGCCCCGAGATCGAGCGCGGACCGTTACCCCTTCTGCCGCATCAGCCGGCCGCGCTCGCGCTCCCAGGAGCGTTTTTTGAGCGTCTCGCGCTTGTCGTGCAGCTTCTTGCCGCGCGCCAGCGCGATCTCCACCTTCGCCCGCCCCTTCGCGTTGAAATAGAGCTTGAGCGGCACGATGGTCATGCCCTCGCGCTCGACCGCGCCGACCAGCTTGTCGATCTGGCGCGCATGCAGCAGCAATTTGCGCGGCCGCTTGGGCAAATGGTTGAAGCGGTGCGCCTGCAGGTATTCCGGAATATTGGAATTGATCAGCCAGATCTCGCCGCCGCGCGCATCGGCATAGGATTCCGCGATCGTCGCCTTGCCGGCGCGCAGCGATTTCACTTCGCTGCCGGTGAGCGCGATGCCAGCCTCGTAGACCTCGCCGATCTCGTAGTTAAAGCGCGCCTTGCGGTTGTCGGCGACGACCTTGAAGCGGGGATTGGTTTTGGCGGCCATGCCGGCAATCGACCAAATGCCGGGGTTCCGGTCAACCGCGCCAAGAAACGCTAGAAGCAGCGCCTTGACGCTGCGTCCAGCCGAGCGACAAGATCGTCACCGAAGGCCGCGCCCGGATTAAACCGAGAAGCGCATGTCAGGGGAGGCGTCATGCTAAACAGAGCCATTCTGCCCATTTTCGCGGCCACGCTGCTGTGCTGCGCGTCGGCGGCCTGGAGCCAGCCGGCGCCGCAAAACTTCCCGGACGGCCCCGGCAAGGACATCGTCGTCGCCACCTGCGGCGGCTGCCATGCCATCAATCGCCTTCGCGCCGGCTATACGCCCGCCGGCTGGAACATGCTCCAGCACATGATGCAGAACATGGGCGCACCGATCGCGCCAGAGGATTGGCCGGCGGTCACCACCTATCTGATGAAGAACTTCCCGGAAAAGGCGCGGCCGCCGGCGGTGCTGATTGCCGGCCCGGTGCAGGCGACGATCAAAATGTGGGATGTCCCGACGCTTGGGTCCCGCCCGCACGACCCGGCCGCCGCCAAGGACGGCGCGATCTGGTGGGCCGGACAGTTGTCCAACAAGCTTGGGCGGATCGATCCCAAGACCGGCACTATGCGGGAATACAGCCTGAAGACGCCGCATAGCGGCCCGCACGGCCTCACCGAGGACAGAGACGGCAACATCTGGTTCACCGGCAATGTCGCCGGCTTCATCGGCAAGCTCGACCCGAAAACCGGGCTTGTCACCGAATACAATTTAGGAAATCCGGCAGCCAAAGACCCGCACACCCTCGTGTTCGATCACGACGGCATTCTGTGGTTCACGGTGCAGCAGGCCAACATGGTCGGCCGGCTCGATCCCAAGACCGGCGAGGTGAAGCTCGTCACGCCGCCCACCCCGAAGTCGCGGCCCTATGGGATGGCGGTGAATTCGAAAAACGTCGTGCACTTTGTCGAGTTCGGCGCCAACAAGATCGCCACCATCGACGCTAACACCATGGCGATCAAGGAATACCTCCTGCCCGACCCCGGCGCGCGCCCGCGCCGCATCGCGATCGCTCCCGACGACATGATCTGGTACACGGATTTCGCGCGCGGCTTCCTCGGCCGCCTCGATCCGGCCACCGGCAAGGTCAGCGAATGGCCATCGCCGAGCGGCCCCAAGTCCGAGCCCTACGGCCTCGTCTTCACCAAAGGCGCGCTCTGGTACAACGAATCCTTCGCCAAGCCGAACACGATCGTGCGCTTCGATCCGAAGGAAGAAAAATTCCAGAGCTGGGCGATCCCCGGCGGCGGCGACATCGTGCGCAACATGGATGTGACGCCGGACGGCAACCCGGTGACCGCCAACAGCCTGGTCAATCAAGTGGGGCTGGTCGAGATCAAATAGACGGGACGAGGGCGCGACCTCATAAATCGTTGCGCGCCGACGTTGCGGTGTTCATTTGATCCGGGATCCCGCGCAATACAGCGCCTCCTAACACTCCGACCCCGAAAACATAGATCCAGCCTTCGGTAAAATCGAACAGATTAGAGTTGAGCGACGAGCCGAGGATATTCTGCACCACCACGAGCAGGCCAAGCCACGGAACAACACCCGCCCCGCGGAATAGGAGAAGGTGTGTGATCCACATTGCACACAGGAGCGCCGCGCCGACTAGGCCAAGTTGGATGGCAACAGCAAACGTTTGCTGATGGGGATTCCCGGTGGTGATGCCGGCTACCCCCGTCTCGCCGGCTGCGACGTCTTCAAAGCGCGCACGGATCGTTCCCGTGCCGTGGCCCATAATTGGCGCGTTCATGATGACGGCAATGGACTTTCGATAGTATTCGAGTCGCAATCCGGCCGAGGCCAGCGCCACGTCTCCCGGATCTAGCTTGGATCCTTTGATGAGATTCGTCAGCTGCGCACGCATGTAATCTGGTGTGTTCCAGATGGTGATGAGACTTGTCAGCTGTCCACGCATGTAAGCGGAAGAGGTCCAGGCGATTCCAGCCAGCACCGTACCTGCCACGAGCCCCGCAATAAGACCACGCCAGCCGGACAGCCTAAATCCGAGAAGCAAAATAAATATCGGCATGAGCACGAGTTCGGTACGACCGCTCGCGAGATAGATGATGTTTGCGAAGAACAGCAGCGCGAGGCCCGCAAGAATGAACGCGCGCCAACGGCGGCTACGACGCCAGTCATCGGCGGCCACATAGGCGAGGGCAAAACCGCAAAGCTGAAAAATACCACTCTGCGTCAGGTAATCCTTCGCGACAACGCCCGGCCCCCTCCTCCAGGCAATGCCCTCAAGACCCGGAAAGATGGTCGGCAGCCACGAGACCAACAAGACACCGACGGACGCCAGAAAAAAGCCGGCGATCACCCATCGAGCGCGGTCCGACCGGCGGAATTGTGATAGCAGAAGCGGAACCGCCAGCAGCTTGTGGTAGCCGGAGAGACCCGCAAGACGTTCTGAAAGACTAACATCCGACCAAAGCATGCCGAGCAGCGCAAGCAGCCACAATAACACCGGCAGGCCGCCCGCTAGCGTTGTCAGTATCGGTTCGCGGCGCAGATCGGACCATCGGAACGTCGGAATCAGCACGATCAACCAGAGCACCAGTAAGATACTCGTCGCAGACGTGGACCAGGGTAGCGAGGCCGCAACCGCGGCGGCAAGTCCGTCGGCAGCGCGCTCAAGCTGCGCGCGATTAATTTTTTTAAGCGCGATCGTCGCCATCACACCCGATATTTTCTAGATGACTGCTGGCTAGGTGCGAATGATCTTGGTTATATAGGTTCCCGCCGTGATGCGGATGGGCTCGCTGCTGACCGTGGGAACTGGGTAATGGTCTGTCCGGGGATTTTATGAGTCCAAGCGCTAATTGATCAGCCCGGCGTGCACCATAGCCTCGCGCACCGCGGCTTGCGCCTTTTCGCTCGCCGGCACCATGGGCAGCCGCAGCGTATTGGCGCATTTGCCGATCAGCGACATGGCATATTTGATCGGCGCCGGGCTCGTTTCGACGAAAAGATTGATGTGCAACGGCGCCAGCTTATCCTGCAGCTTGAGCGCGGTCTTGAAGTCGCCCTTGAGGCACGCGCTCTGGAATTCGGCGCACAGCCGCGGCGCCACGTTCGAGGTCACCGAGATGCAGCCATGGCCGCCATGCGCCATGAAGCCGAGCGCGGTGATGTCCTCGCCGGACATCTGGTTGAAATCCTCACCGATCGCCGCGCGTTGCTGCGACACCCGCGCCATATTGGCGGTGGCGTCCTTGACGCCGGCGATGTTCTTGCACTCGAACAGCCGCTTCATGGTGTCGACCGACATATCGACGATAGACCTGCCGGGGATGTTGTAGATGATGATCGGAATGCCGATGGCGTCGTTGATCGCCTTGTAGTGCTGGTAGAGCCCTTCCTGGGTCGGCTTGTTGTAATAGGGCGTCACGATCAGCACCGCGTCGGCGCCCGCCATCTCGGCGTGCTTCGACAACTCGATCGCCTCGGCGGTCGAGTTCGAGCCGGCGCCGGCGACCACCGGCACGCGGCCGTCGACCTGGTCGACGCACCACTCCACCACCTCCTTGTGCTCGTCATGACTGAGCGTGGGGCTCTCGCCGGTGGTGCCGACCGGCACCAGCCCGTTGGTGCCCTCGGCGATCTGCCAGTCCACCAGGTCGCGGAACGCCTTTTCGTCGAGCGCGCCGTTCTTGAACGGCGTGACCAGCGCGGTGAACGATCCACGGAAGCTCGTCTTGGCGGTCATGGTGTTTTCCTTGGCACGACTTCTCCACAGGGGCACTGGGCGGAACCCCATAGATATCGGGTCGCCGCCAGCGATGAAAGCCCTCCAGCCAAATAGGCCCATGAATTGGCTTGATAAATAGGGCTCCGCCCCGCTTTCGCCCGGCTTGCGGTATATGCCTCGGTTCATGGGGATTTTGGCTATCCTTTCGGCCGCGATATTGGCCTAATGGGAGGCGCCGGGCGGCCGTTTCGAGTCGGCGCCCAGAACCCGACCGACGACCGGACAAGGGGTTGAATGGAAGCGATTATACGGAACCGCCGGGGCATGACCTTAGGCTTGGCCCTGGCGCTTACGGCGGCTGGCGCTTTGAGCGCCCAAACCGCCATGGGCGCGCCTAAGAAAGTTCCCGCCGCCCAGCCCAAACCGGCCATCCATGCGGCCAAACGTCCGGCCGTGCAGGTGGTCCGCCATGTCCCGCTGCCTCGCAAACGGCCATTGCCGGCCGCCGGCGCGTCAGCCCCCGTGCCAAGCAAAGTGGCCCTGCGCGGGCCGGTGACTGCGAGCCCCGCTTTGTTCAATCCGGTGGCGCACCCGCTGTCCGGGCGCTTCGAGCCTGCGCCCGTGGCCGCCGTCTCGCCGGACGACATCGCCGCGGTGAAACGTGTGATCGAGGCCACCCGCAAGGGCAAGGAAGCCGACGCCGATGCCGTGCAGAAAAGCATCAGCGATCCGGCTGCGCGCAAGCTGGCCGAGTGGGTGATCCTGCGCAGCGACAACACCAAGCCGTCCTTCGAGCGCTACGCCGCTTTCGTGAGCGCCAATCCGAACTGGCCGCATGCGCCTTTGTTCCGCCGCCGCGCCGAGAACGCGCTGTGGAACGACGGCGTCAGCGACGCCGCGGTACTCGCCTTTTTCACCAACCATAAGCCGCGCACCGCCAAGGGCCGCTACATGCTGGCGCGCACGCTGCTCGCCAAGGGCGACCGCGAAGGCGCCGCGGCGCTGGTGCGCTACGCCTGGCGCCACGAAGAATGCAGCGCCGACGTCGAGAGCAAGGTGCTCGAGATGTACGGCAGCATGCTTACGCGCGCCGACCACAAGGTGCGCATGGAGCAGCGCTTCTATGCCGACGACGTCGAAGCCGGCATGCGCGCCGCCACCCGGCTCGGCGGCGACGAGCTGGCGATCGGCCGCGCCCGCGCCGCGGTGATCAAGCGGCTGAGCAATGCCAAGGCGCTGCTCGACGCGGTGCCGGCGAGCGCGCGCCAGGATCCCGGCTACATTTTTTCGCGCGTGCAATGGCTGCGCAAAGACAACAAACCGGAAGAAGCCGGCAAGCTGATCCTCACCGTGCCGCAGGACCCGGCCGCGCTGGTCGATCTCGACCAGTGGTGGCTGGAGCGGCGCATCCTGGTGCGCAAGCTGCTCGACGACAACGACCCGCAGACCGCCTACCGGGTCGCGCGCGACGCCGCCCCGCCGCCGCGCGGCTTTCACCGGGTCGATGCCTTTTTCACTGCCGGCTGGATCGCGCTGCGTTTCCTGCACGATCCGAAGACCGCCGCCGCCCATTTCGCTCATATCGTCGAGAACACCGTCAGTCCCTATGCGCTGTCGCGCGGCGGCTATTGGCAAGGCCGCACCGCCGAGGCCATGGGCCAGCGCGCGCAGGCCAAGGCCTATTACGAGACGGCGGCGCAATACACCGCGACCTATTACGGCCAGATTGCGCGGGCACGGCTGGGCTTAACCGATCTCGGCCTGCGCGGACCGCCCTCGCTCGCGCCGGCCGAGCACGGCATGATGGGCAATTTCGAGGTCGTGCGCGCGGCCGAAATCCTCTATGCGCTCAACGAGCGCGACTTTCTGGCGTCGATCTATGCCGAACTCGGCGAAAGCGGCACCGATGTCGCGGGCCTCTCAGCGCTGGCCGAAGTCGCCGGCAAGCACGGCGACGGCCGCGCCATGCTGCTGCTCGGCGAAGGCGCCTATGGGCGCGGGCTGCCGCTCGAATATTACGCCTACCCAACCGTCGGCCTGCCGGACTACCCGCCGATCGCCCCGCCGATCGACTCGGCGGTGGCCTATTCGATCGCGCGCCAGGAAAGCCACTTCAGCCAGAAGGTCGTCTCGGTCGCTCATGCCATGGGCCTGATGCAGGTGACGCCGGCGGCGGCGATCGATACCGCCAAGAAGTTCAAGGCGGTCTATAACCGCGCCCGCCTGCTGAGCGATCCGGTCTACAATATGCAGATGGGCGCGGCCGAACTCTCCAACCTGCTCGCCGGCTATAACGGCTCCTATATCCTCACCTTCGCCGGCTACAATGCCGGGCGCGGCCGCGTGCGGCAGTGGATCGCCGCCTATGGCGATCCGCGCGACCCGAAAGTCGATCCGGTCGATTGGGTCGAGCGCATCCCGATCTCCGAGACCCGCAACTACGTGGCGCGGATCATGGAGAACCTGCAGGTCTATCGCGCCCGTTTCGGCGGCGGCAACAGGCTGATGATCGAGGCCGATCTCAAGCGCGGCGCGACGAATTGATCTCGTCATTCCGGGGCGCGCGTCAGCGCGAACCCGGAATCCAGATACAAATTGAGACGCCTCTGCTTTATATCTGGATTCCGGGTTTCCTCGCTTCGCTCGGACCCCGGAATGACTGGAGAATACGGCCAGCCGTATGCAATATTCCACCCACGATACCACCTCCACCTTCATCTCCGCTCCCGACGGCTTGCGGCTGCACGCGCGCTGCTATGGCGCCCGCAGCGCGCCCACGCTGCCGGTGGTCTGCCTGCCCGGGCTGGCCCGCACGGCGGCGGATTTCGACACACTTGGCCAAGCGCTGGCGAGCGACGCGCGCCGGCCGCGCCGCGTCATCGCGCTCGATTATCGCGGCCGCGGCCAATCCGAATACGACCGCGATCCGGCCCATTACAACTTCCAGGTCGAGCTCGCCGACCTGCTCGCCGTCATGGCCGCGCTCGACGCCGCGCGCGCGATCCTCATTGGCACCTCGCGCGGCGGCATCCTCGCCATGCTGCTCGCCGCCGTGCGGCCGAGCGCGATCGCCGGCGTCGTGCTCAACGATATCGGTCCGGTGATCGAGCCGAAGGGGTTGATGCGGATCAAGGGCTATGTCGGCAAGCTGCCGCAGCCGCGAACTTTCGAGGAAGGCGGCGAAATCCTGCGCCGCCTGTTCGACGCGCAATTTCCCAAGCTCGGGCCGGACGATTGGATCGCCAGCGCGCGCCGCGCCTTCCGCCAGGAGAACGGCGCGCTGGTTCCGACTTATGACGTCAAGCTCGCCAAGACGCTGGAAGGCGTCGACTTCGAAAAACCCTTTCCGCCGCTCTGGCCGCAATTCGACGCGCTCGGCCATTGCCCAATGATGGTGATCCGCGGCGCCAATTCCGACATCCTGTCGCCCGCCACCGTCGAGGCGATGCGGGCGCGCCGCGCTACCCTGGAGACGATCGAGGTGCCCGATCAGGGCCATACGCCGCTGCTGGCGGAAGCCGACGTGATCGCGCGCATCGCAGATTTTGCCGCCCGTTGCGGGCCTTGAGCGGCGCCCGCGAAAACGGCGGCGAGCCCTTCTTTAGTTCGGTATCGAAATATGATCGGGCGCCAAACCAGCCTGATGACGCTCGTACATCGCGGTGTAAGCCGCTTCGATATGTTTGGTGAAAAGCTTGGTATCGAACAAAGGCGTCGTAAGACGATTTTCAGCTAGCTTGCGTTTGATAACCGCCAGTTTTTCAGGATGCGTCGCAAGATCAATCGCCATCTGTTCATAGGCTTCTGGCGTCGCTGCGATGAGTTCGGGTAAACCAATCGCATTCAACAAACTGGCAGCAACTCTGCCCGCAAAGGTCTCTCCAAGACAGGTCAATATGGGCAAGCCAGCCCATAGGGCATCGCCGGCCGTCGTATGCGCGTTGCAGGGCAGCGTATCCAGAAACAAGTCAGCTAAACGATGCCTTGCCAAATGCTCGGCTAATGGCAGCCGCTTCGCAAAAATTAGCCGCTCCGGGTTCACGCCTCTCGTTGTAGCCTCTTTTCTCAAATTACTCGCCGCCGTCGGATTATCTTCAAGAAGCCACAACACACTACTCTCGACTTGTTTGAGAATCCGCATCCAACAGTCGAAGATGCGAGGCGTGATTTTATAGTTGTTGTTAAATGAACAAAACACAAAGCCCGTTGGTGGCAATCCTAGCTGCGTGCGCGTAAATGCCTTATCTGAAATGGAACGTTTGCTGTCGTTGACTTGATAGCTGGTTGGCAGATAGACAATCTTCTCTAAATAATACTGCTTACTATTTTCGGGGATCACCGTCTGATCAGCAATAATGTAGTCGATGTATTCTGCGCCCATTGTTCCTGGATAACCGATATAGTTTGCCTGAATGGGCGCCGGACGTCGCGCAAATACGTTAGTTCGCGCGTCTTGCGTGAAACCCTTTAGATCAATCAATATTTCAATTTCTGTTTCTCTTATACGCGACGCAATCTCTTCATCGCTAAGTATTGTGGCATCAATAAAATGATCAAAAGAGGGCTTCAAACGCTGCCGCATTTCAGAATTATCATCAGGTCCGATCGATATTGCTGTCATTTCAAAACGTGATTTATCGTGGCATTCAAACATTCCAGCCATTAGAAATGACGTGGCATGTTGATGAAAGTCAGCGGAGAGATACGCAACACGAATTCGATCATGATTGTATCGCTCACCCCGCCAAATCGGCTTGTCAAATGGAGGACAGTTCTTCGCGATCCACAGTTTAGCGCATCGGAGCTGATCGTCAGAAGATGAAGGAATACCGAGAAATGGGAATGGCAGTGTATTTACATTTCCGTTCCTAACAGATGAAATCAAATGCGAGCTTTCGGCATCATAATTGCTCCAATCACAAAGATGCATTCTAGCCAGAAGACGAAAACCTTCTACGCCAGTTAATTCAGGTTTCAGCGAGAATGCCTTGTCGTAAGCAACAAAAGCTTCATCATAGCGCTTGAGATTGTTGAAGATATCGCCGCGACCACACCAAGCATCTTCTAAATCAGGCTTGAGTGAGAGCGCCTTATCGTAAGCGGCAATGGCTTCATCATAGCGCTTGAGATTGTAGAAGACATTGCCACGACCAAGCCAAGCACTTTCTAAATCAGGCTTGAGTGCCAGCGCTTTATCGTAAGCGGCAAAGGCTTCATCATAACGATTTAATTTACGCAATGCATTGCCGCGATTGATGTATGGTTCGGAATAATTGGGGTCAAGCGTGGTCGCGCGTTCATAGCTATCGATCGCCTCTGCGAACCGACTGAAATGCTCTAATGCAAGACCGCGATTATTGAGCGCTGCAACGTTATTAGGCTCGATTGCAATAATTTTGTTGCAAGTGCTCAACACTTCGGAAAAGTTTCCATCGTGATTATAACAAGTCGATAAAATAAAAAGCGCTTCAATATTATTATTACTAGGGCCTGTCTTCAGTTACGCGGCCTTTGCGCGAGAACGGATCAGAATCAAACGCGGAACATCGTTCTATTGTGCAGCGCCGCCGGTACGTTGGGGATTCACAAATCAGTTGCCCAGTGATTGATGCGAGGTCGGCATTACGGAGGGCCGACCCATGCAGCGCTTTGGATTGCGAGACGACCAATGGGAGCGGGTAAAGGATTTTTTGCCCGGCCGTGAAGGCCATGTTGGCGGCAATGCAGCGGACAACCGGTTGTTCGTCGAAGCCGTTCTTTACAGGTATCGAACGGGAATCCCTTGGCGTGACTTGCCTACGCGTTTCGGCGACTGGAAGATCGTGCACCAGCGCTTCAGTCGGTGGGCGAAGAGCGGCGTTTTCGAGCGCATTTTCAAGCTGTTGGCAAGCGATCACGATAACGAATACATGATGATCGATGCTACCATCGTGCGCGCTCATCAGCACAGCGCGGGCGCGCGAAAAAAAACGGCCCGCAAGCGATCGGCCGATCGCGCGGTGGACTGACCACCAAAATTCACGCGCTCGTCGATGCCTTGGGCAATCCCGTCGCGTTGATGCTCACGCCAGGCCAAGCTCATGATCTTGCTTGCGCCGAGCCGCTGATCGACACCGCCGATCCAGGCGCATTGCTTGCCGACAAGGCGTACGACGCAGACCCATTCATCGATACCCTCACCCGGCGGGGAATCACTCCGGTCATCCCGCCCAAGGCCAACCGCAAGACCAAGCGGGCGTGCGATTTCGCGCTCTACTGCGAACGCAACCTCGTCGAACGCTTCTTCAATCAACTCAAGCACTTTCGTGCCATCGCCACACGTTATGACAAACTCGCCAGAAATTTTCTCGCCGGAGTGCAGTTGGCCGCTGCTATGATTCTGCTCAACTGAAGACAGGCCCTAGTTAGGATTGAATCAGAACCTCGACCTAACATTGTTCTTGAGCATGATCTTATCCGAAAACCGGTTCCCATCCCCGATCAAGTCGAGGACAAGCTTTTCGGGATCATGCTCTAGGCGTTCAGCCCTGTTTTAGTTTTTCCGCCACGCGCGGCGCGAAATAAGTCAGCACGCCGTCGGCGCCGGCGCGCTTGAAGGCAATCAGGCTCTCGAACATGGCGCGCTCGCCGTTGAGCCAGCCGTTTTGCGCCGCTGCCATGATCATCGCGTATTCGCCCGACACTTGATAAGCGAAAGTCGGCATCGCGAAGGCGTCCTTCACCCGCCGCACGATGTCGAGATAGGGCAGGCCGGGCTTGATCATGAGCATGTCGGCGCCTTCCTCGATGTCGAGCGCGACTTCGCGCAGCGCCTCGTCGGTATTGGCCGGGTCCATCTGATAGGTGCGCTTGTCGCCGGTCAGCGTCTTCGCCGAGCCGACTGCGTCGCGGAACGGGCCGTAGAAGACGGAGGCATATTTCGCTGCGTAGGACATGATCGACACATCGGTGAAATTCGCCGCATCGAGCCCTTTGCGGATGGCGCCGATGCGTCCGTCCATCATGTCGGAGGGCGCGATGATGTCGCAGCCGGCCTGCGCCTGCACCAGCGCTTGGCGGACCAGCACCGCGACGGTTTCGTCGTTGAGGATTTCGCCGTCGTGCAGCAATCCATCATGGCCGTGGCTGGTGAACGGATCGAGCGCCACGTCGCACAGCAGGCCGACCTCCGGCACTTCCTTCTTGATGGCGCGGATGGCGCGGCAGACCAGATTGTCCGGGTTGAGCGCCTCGCTGCCGGTCTCGTCGCGCAGCTTGGGATCGGTATAGGGGAACAGCGCCAGGCAGGGGATGGCGAGCTTGGCCGCGCGTTCGGCCTCGCGCACGGCTTGGTCGACCGACAGCCGCTCGACGCCGGGCATGGAGGCCACCGGAGCGGGCGCGTTCTGCCCGTCCATGATGAACAGCGGCCAGATCAGGTCGTCGGTGGTGAGGGTGTTTTCGCGCACCATGCGGCGCGCCCAGTCGCTGCGCCGGTTGCGGCGCATGCGGATGGACAAGTCGAGGCGGTCGCTATCCGCCGGCGCGCCGGTTTCGACCGGCGTCAGGCGGGGACGGGCTTCGATCGGTCGGCCGAATTTGATCGCCATCAGGACCTCCAGGGGGCTCTTTTTAGCCGTTCTGAACCGCCACCGCTACCGGGCGATGCGGGTGGTGTTGACGCGCGTTTGCCCCCCTCTTATCCGTCAATTGATGGATTTCGACCTCACCGAAGAGCAGCGGGCGTTCCAGGCCACCGCGCGGCAATTCGCCCGCGACGAGATGATGCCCTATGCGCGTGACTGGGACGAGCGCGAGGTGTTCCCGGTTGAAGCTTTGCGCAAGGCGGCGGCGCTCGGCTTCGGCGGCATTTATGTGAAGGAGGACGTCGGCGGCTCGGCGCTCACGCGCTTCGATGCGGCGCTGATTTTCGAGGAGCTGGCGCAGGGCTGTACCTCCACGGCCGCCTATATCTCGATCCACAACATGGCGGCCTGGATGATCGACGCCTACGGCAGCGAGGAGGCGCGCAAAAAGTTCCTGCCCAAGCTCACCACGATGGAGCATTTCGCTAGCTACTGCCTGACCGAGCCGGGCGCGGGCTCCGACGCTGCCAGCCTCACCACCCGCGCCCGCCGCGATGGCGCGCATTATGTGCTCGACGGCGTCAAGGCGTTCATCTCGGGCGGCGGCGTTTCCGACATCTATGTGGTGATGGCGCGTACGGCTGAGGCCGGCCCGCGCGGCATTTCCTGCATCGTGGTCGAGAAGGGCACGCCGGGCTTATCGTTCGGCGCGCGCGAGAAGAAGCTCGGCTGGAAATCGCAGCCGACCGCCATGGTGATGTTCGAGAACTGCCGCGTGCCGGTGACAAACCGCATCGGCGGGGAAGGCCAGGGTTTCAAGATCGCGATGGCCGGGCTCGACGGCGGGCGGCTCAATATCGGCGCCTGCTCGATCGGCGGCGCGCAATTCTGTCTCGAGCGCACGATCGAGTACATGAAGGAGCGCAAGCAGTTCGGCTCGCGCCTCGCCGATTTCCAGGCGCTGCAGTTCCGCATCGCCGACTACGCCACCGAGCTCGAAGCCGCGCGGCTGCTGTTGCATCGCGCGGCGATTGCGGTCGGCGCCGGCGAGCCGGCTGCCACGCGGCTGGCTGCGCAGGCCAAACGGCTTGCCACCGATGTGGGTTTCGATGTGGTCAATGGCTGCCTGCAGTTGCATGGCGGCTACGGCTATCTGCGCGATCATCCGATCGAGCGCGTCTTGCGCGACGTGCGCGTGCACCAGATCCTGGAAGGCACCAACGAGATCATGCGGCTGATCATCAGCCGCGCCATGCTGGGAAATTGACCGGCGGATGCAGGCCACGAGTTCCGACATCCTGTTCGAGCGGCGCGGCGCGGCGGGCATCGTCACGCTCAATCGGCCGCAGGCGCTCAATGCCGTCACCCACGGCATGGTGCTGGCGTTGCGTGCCCAGCTCGATGCTTGGGGCCATGACCCGGCGGTGACGCGGGTGGTAATCACCGCCGCGGGCGAGCGGGCGTTTTCGGCCGGCGGCGATATCCGCGCGCTCTACGATCTAGGCCGAGCCGGCCGGCACGACGAGGCGCTGCAATTCTGGCGCGACGAATATCCGCTCAATGCGGCGATCAAGCGCTTCCGCAAGCCCTATGTCGCGCTGATCGACGGCATCGTGATGGGCGGCGGCGTCGGCGTGTCGGTGCACGGATCGCACCGGGTCGCCGGCGACCGCTTCCAGTTCGCCATGCCGGAGGTCGGCATCGGATTCTTTCCGGATGTTGGCGCCACCTGGTTCCTGCCGCGCATGCCGGGCGAACTCGGCACCTATTGCGCGCTCACCGGCGAGCGTTTCGGCATTGCTGATGGCTGCGCCGCCGGGCTGGCGACCCATCGCATTGCCTCGGCGCACTTTGCCGCGCTGCTCGACGGGCTTGCCGGCACCGTATCGGCGGACGCGGTGCTGGCCGCTTTCTCGGAACCCGCGGGCGAGGGGCCGATCATGGCGCGGCGGAGCGCGATCGACCGGCTATTTGCGGGGGCCCAAGTCGAGGGCATTCTGGATGCGCTCGACCGCGAAGCGGCATCTCCTTGCGCCGATGCCGAATGGGCGGCCAACACCGCCGCAACTATCCGGACAAAATCTCCGCTTAGCCTAAAATTGGCGCTGGCGCAGGTGCGGCGCGGCAAGAACTGGGATTTCGAGACGTGCATGCGCGCCGAATTCCGCATAGTGTCGCGCATCATCCATGGCCACGACTTCTATGAAGGCGTGCGCGCCGTCATCGTCGACAAGGACAACAAGCCGCAATGGAATCCGGGGACACTCGCAGCGGTGGGCGAGGCGGAGGTCGAGCGCCATTTCGCCTCGCTCGGCGACGGCGAATTGGCCCTGCCATGATGGAGCCGCTCGCAACTGATGACGTTCGCAGCCTCGAGCCGGTGCATGAGCACGACGGCGAGCCGTCGGTCGGCAGTTGGACGCGGCGGCTGGTGCTGTTCCTGCGCGTGATGGCCGGCGTGTCGATGCTCAAGGGGATCTACCACTGGTCGCGGGTATGCGGCATCGGCGTTGGGCCAAACGAGCTGTTCGAATACCATTCCATCGCGTGGCAGACCGCCACGGTGTTCTTTGCGGTGATCGATTTGGTCGCTGCCGTCGGCCTGTGGCTGGCGGCCGCCTGGGGCGCGGTGATCTGGCTCACCGCGGTTGCCTCGATGCTGGCGGTGGAAATATTTTTCCCGCAGGTGTTCGGCGGCAGCCTATTGACCGGCTTGCTGGAAGGCGCAGTGCTTGCGCTGTATCTGTGGCTGGCTTTGAAATCGGCGCAGGAACAGCCGCCATGAACGGCGGCGCGCATGATGCGCAAGCGAAATGTTGAAAAGTCGGGGAGGGCGGGATGGCGCGCATAGGATTCATCGGGCTCGGCAATATGGGTCTGCCGATGGCGCAGAACCTGATCAAAGCTGGCCATCAGGTCGAAGGCGTGGACGTCAATCCGGCCTCGGTCGAGAAACTCAAGGCCGCCGGCGGCGTGAGCGTTGAGACCGCCAAGATCGCGGCGGCGCGCGGCGACGTGGTCATCACCATGCTGCCGTCCGGCAAGGAGGTGCGCGAGGTCTATCTCGGCACCGCCGGCATCATCGAGAACGCCAATCCGGGCACGCTGCTGATCGACTGCTCCACTATCGACGTTGAAACCGCGCGCGCAGTCGCAACCGTTGCTGAGCAGAAGGGTCTGCTGATGCTCGATGCGCCGGTCTCCGGCGGCGTCGGCGGTGCCACGGCGGCGACACTCACCTTCATGGTCGGCGGCAGCACGCAAGCCTTCACGCGCGCACAATCGATTCTGGAGAAGATGGGCAAAACTATTGTGCATGCCGGCGGCGCCGGCAACGGGCAGGCGGCGAAGATCTGCAACAACATGATCCTCGGCGTGTCGATGATCGCGGTGTCGGAAGCTTTCGTGCTGGCGGAAAAACTCGGGCTCGACCACCAGAAGCTGTTCGACATTTCCTCGAAGTCGTCGGGCCAGTGCTGGTCGATGACGACTTATTGCCCGGTGCCGGGACCGGTGCCGACCTCGCCCGCCAACCGCGACTATCAGGCAGGCTTCACCGCCGCCATGATGCTCAAAGATTTAAAATTGTCGCAGGACGCGGCCAAAGCGAGCGGCGCCAACACTGCGCTCGGGGCGGACGCGGCAAAGATTTATTCACGCTATGTCGAGAGCGGGGAGGCGGGACGCGATTTTTCCGGCATAATCCGCTTCATTCGCGGGTGAAGCGCATGATCCCGAAAAGTGGGAACCGGTTTTCGGCAAAAGATCGTGCGCAAAACGCCTAAAGCCCGTTGTTCAAGGTGAACGAAGCGTTGCGCCATTCAGTTCAATTGCGCATGCAACGAAACATTCACCGTGGCAAATAAACCTAATCTTTATGGTGTTATTTAAGCCGATTTTAGACTGCCCCTTATAGGTTGCATCATCTGGAACGGGGAAACAGGGCCTCGTTACCTGGGAAGTGCGAAGACAATAAAATATAAGGGGCGTTGAACATGAAAGCCGTCGCGAAAACGGTCGAACCAGCCGAACGTGAGGCGCGTTTCGACCACATCCGGCCTCTTTATCTGGAGGCTTTGACCTTGGTGGAGCGGCTGCATCGCCGGCTGCTCGACGTCATAAAGGACGAATTCGATCGCCGCGGTCGCTCCGACATCAATTCGGTGCAGGCGCTGCTGCTGTACAATATCGGTGACAAGGAGTTGACGGCCGGCGAACTGCGTACGCGCGGTTACTATCTCGGCTCCAACGTCTCCTACAATCTCAAGAAGCTGGTCGAGATGAATTTCCTCGATCACCAGCGCTCGCGGGTCGATCGCCGTTCGGTGCGCATCAAGCTGACCGACAAGGGCCGCGAGGTACGCGACATCGTCGAGACGCTCTACCAGAAGCACGTGCGCACGGTGGAGCAGGTCGGCGGCATCAATGCGGACGAGTTCACGACGCTCAACAAGTCGCTGCATCGCCTTGAGCGCTTCTGGACTGATCAGATCCTCTACCGCCTTTAAGTCGCGGACTGGCGGAACGACTTGCCCCGGCCTCATTCGGCCGGGGCTTTGTCGTTTGGGCAGGCGGTTAAGCCCTAGATATTGCGGCTAGACGCCATCCACATCCCAATGCTTGGCGGTTTGCGGCCGATATGCTATTTGCGGACGTAACCTCGGAACTTGCCATTTAATTGGCGCCGACCACATTCCCGGCGCCTGGAGATCGTGATGTCGGCGACGTCGAGCCCCAAGCCTGCTCATGATAAGCCCGCAAGCGATGTTGAAGCCCTGTTCTCAGGCAGCCTGCGCGAGGTGGACCCGGAGATCGCCGACGCGATCCGGCTCGAGCTCGGCCGCCAGCGCGATGAGATCGAGCTGATCGCCTCGGAGAACATCGTCTCACGCGCGGTGCTGGAAGCGCAGGGCTCGGTGCTCACCAACAAATATGCCGAAGGGCTGCCGGGCAAACGCTATTACGGCGGCTGCCAGTTCGTCGACATCGCCGAGCGGCTGGCGATCGAGCGGGTGACGAAGCTGTTCGGCTGCAAGTTCGCCAATGTGCAGCCGCATTCCGGCGCATCTGCGAACGCCGAAGTATTCTTTGCACTGATGCAGCCCGGCGACACCTTCATGGGCCTCAATCTCGCCGCCGGCGGCCATCTCAGCCATGGCATGGCCATCAATCTCTCCGGCAAGTGGTTCAAGCCGGTGTCCTACAATGTGCGCCGCGATGACCAGCGCATCGACATGGACGAGGTCGAGAAGCTCGCCAAGGAGCATAAGCCGAAGCTGATCATCGCCGGCGGCTCGGCCTATCCGCGCATCATCGACTTCAAGCGCTTCCGCGAGATCGCCGACAGCGTCGGCGCCTATCTGATGGTGGACATGGCGCATTTCGCCGGGCTGGTGGCCGGCGGCGTGCATCCGTCGCCGTTCCCGCACGCGCATGTGGTGACCACCACCACGCACAAGACGCTGCGCGGCCCGCGCGGCGGCGTCATTCTGTCCGATGACGAGGAAATGGCGAAGAAGATCAATTCGGCCGTGTTCCCCGGCATGCAGGGCGGCCCGCTGATGCATGTGATCGCCGCCAAGGCGGTGGCCTTCGGCGAGGCGCTGCGGCCGGCCTTCCGCATCTATGCGCGCAACGTGGTGGAGAACGCCAAGGCGTTGGCCGAGACCTTGAAATCGCACGGGCTCGACATCGTGTCCGGCGGCACCGACACCCATCTGATGCTGGTCGATCTGCGGCCGAAACGGCTCACCGGCAAGGTGGCCGAGTTGGCGCTCGGCCGCGCCCACATCACCTGCAACAAGAACGGCATTCCGTTCGATCCGGAAAAGCCCACGATCACCTCGGGCATTCGGCTCGGCACGCCGGCCTGCACCACGCGCGGCTTCGGCATCGCGGAATTCCGCCAGGTCGGCGAGATGATTGTCGAGGTGCTCGACGTGCTGTCGCAGAAGGGCGTCGATGAGGATTCGCTGGTTGAAACTGCGGTGCGCGGCAAAGTGAAGGCATTGATTTCGCGTTTTCCGATTTATCAGAGTTAAGAGGCAAAGGGGGGCGTCATGCGTTGCCCGAGTTGCGGAAGCCTCGATACCCAGGTCAAGGATTCGCGGCCGACCGAGGATTCGGCAGTGATCCGCCGCCGGCGCGTGTGCCTGACCTGTAATTTTCGCTTCACTACCTTTGAGCGCGTGCAGTTGCGCGAACTCACCGTCATCAAGCGCAACGGCCGCCGTGTGCCGTTCGATCGCGACAAGCTGATGCGCTCGGTGCAGATCGCGCTGCGCAAGCGTGCGGTCGAGCCGGAGCGCATCGAGCAGATGGTGTCCAAGATCGTGCGCGAACTCGAAAGCGCGGGCGAGAACGAAGTCTCGTCGGAAGCGATCGGCGAGATCGTGATGGCGCATCTGCGCGAGATCGACGACGTGGCCTATGTGCGCTTCGCTTCGGTCTATCGCAATTTCCGCGAGGCCAAGGACTTCCGCGCCGCGCTCGACGAATTGTCGGGCGACGAGGACGCGCCGCGGCCGGCGACCCCCTTGCGCAAATGAACGAGCAAACAGCGCCGATTCCTCCTGAGGCGAGCGCGGACGATGCGCGCTTCATGGCGCTTGCGCTGGCGCTCGGCCGGCGCGGACTGGGGGCGACCTGGCCCAATCCGGCGGTCGGCGCGGTGATCGTGAAGGACGGCATCATTCTCGGCCGCGGCTGGACGCAGGTCGGCGGCCGCCCGCATGCCGAAGTCGAGGCGCTGCGCCGCGCCAAGAAGACCGCGCAAAATACGTTAATTGGCGCGACTATGTATGTGACGCTCGAGCCGTGCTCGCATCAGGGCAAGTCGCCGCCTTGCGCCGATGCCATTATCAAAGCCGGCATCGCGCGCGTGGTATCGGCGCTGCAAGATCCCAATCCGGAAGTGGCGGGGCAGGGTCATGAGCGGCTGCGCGCCAAAGGGATCGTGGTCGATATCGGTCTCGGCGCCGACGAGGCGCGCCGCGCCCATGTCGGCCACATCACCCGCGTTCAAAAGGCGCGGCCGCATGTCATGCTCAAGCTGGCGGTGTCGGCCGATGGCAAGGTGGGGCTCGCCGGCCGCAAGCCGGTCGCGCTCACCGGCGAAGTCGCGCGCGCCCGCGTGTTCCAGATGCGTAGCCAGTGCGATGCCATCCTGGTCGGCATCGGCACCGTGCTGTCCGACAATCCGCAACTAAACTGCCGCTTGCCAGGCATGCTCGAGCGGTCGCCGGTGCGCGTGGTACTCGATGCCCAGTTGCGGCTGCCCTTGGCGACCTCGGTGGTGGCGACCGTGCGTGAAACGCCAAGCTGGGTGTTCACGTCGCGCAAGCCGTCGGCTATTGCCGAGGAAATTTTGCAGCAGAAGGGGTGCAAGGTATTTCGTGTCGGCGACCGGAACGGACGGCTCAATCTCGACGAGGTGCTTAAAGTTCTGGCCGAGCAGGGCATCACCCGGCTGATGGTGGAGGGCGGCCCGATCGTCGCCGCCGCCTTCGTCGCCGCCGATCTGGTGGACGAGGCGGTGCTGCTGCGCGCAGAAAAGACGATCGGCGCAGATGGCATCGACGCGCTGGAAGGCATGGCGCTCAGCGCGCTGACGGAGCGCTTACACGCGCGCGGAGCTGAGCGGCTCGGTGCCGATACCATCGAGACATTCGAGCGGACAAGCGCATGATCCCGAAAAGTTGGAACCGGTTTTCGGAAGAGATCATGCGCAGAAATGTTAAGTGAGCACAGTGGTTCAATATAAACGGGTCGAGCAGTAGATGTTCACCGGTATCGTCAGCGATGTGGGCGAGGTGCGTTCGGTCAAACCGCGCGCCAATAATCTGCACCGCATCACTATCTTCTGCCGTTATCCGCGCGTCGAGCTGATCGAAGGCGCATCGATCGCCTGTTCCGGCGTCTGCCTGACGGTGGTAGATGCCGGCGAGGAGGATGGCCGCAGCTGGTTCGCGGTCGACGCGGCCGACGAGACCTTGCGCGTCACCAGCGTCGGCCGCTGGCGGCACGGTGCCCGCGTCAATCTGGAGCGGCCGCTCAAGCTGGGCGACGAGCTCGGCGGCCATCTGGTCGCGGGTCACGTGGACGGGCTTGCCACCGTCATCGCGCGCGAGGACATGACCGATATGGCGTACTTCGTGCTGCGCGCGCCGACGGAGCTTGCCCGCTTCATCGCGCCCAAGGGTTCGGTTGCACTCGACGGAGTCTCGCTCACCGTCAATGCGGTGGCAGGCGACACTTTCTCGGTGCTGATCATCCCGCACACCCTGCAGGTGACGACGTTCGGCACCTTGCGCAAGGACGACGACGCTAATTTAGAAATCGACACCATGGCGCGCTACGCCGCGCGGCTGATGGAGACGAAATAGAGCCCTTGTTCGCCGCCCGGCTGCTTGCTACCACGCGGCTCAACAAGGAATTCGAACAATGGCCAAAAAACGAGGCGCCGTGAAAAAGCGCGACAAGCTGCGCATGCTGATCGTCGAAGCGCGCTTCTACAACGATATTGCCGACGCGCTGTTGGGCGGCGCCATGCGCGTGCTGGATGAAGCCGGCGCGCAATACGACCGCATCACGGTGCCGGGGGCGCTGGAGGTGCCCGCGGCGATCGCGATGGCGGTCGATGCCGCGCAGCGCAAGCGCGCTCCTTACGACGGCGTGGTCGCGCTGGGTTGTGTCATTCAAGGCGAAACCTATCACTTCGAACTTGTTTCGAACGAGTCGGCGCGGGCGCTGATGGATCTTAGCGTGAACCGGCAACTAGCGATCGGCAATGGCATCGTCACCGTCGATACCGAAGCCCAGGCGCGCGCGCGCGCCGGCGCCGACGAGCGCAACAAGGGCGCTGCCGCCGCGCGCGCGGCGCTGGCGATGGTGCAGCTCAAACGCAGTCTGGCGGGGCGCTGATGACTCGCGGCGCGCCACTGGGCGACAAGGACGCGCGCAAGGCGAACAAGCGCGGCGCGGCGCGGCTCGCCGCCGTGCAGGCGCTCTACCAGATGGATCTCGCCGGCACCGGCTTGAACGAAATCCTCGCCGAGTTCGAGAGCCACTGGCTCGGCCGCGAGGTCGAGGGCGCGCAATATCTTCCGGCCGAGGCGGCGTTCTTCCGCGACATCGTCTCCGGTGTGGTGCGCGAGCAGCGCAAGCTCGACCCGCTGATCGACGAGGCGCTGGCCAAGAGCTGGCCGCTCAAGCGCATCGAAACGGTGCTGCGCGCCGCATTGCGCGCCGGCGCCTACGAGCTCGATCATCGCCGCGACGTGCCGGCGCGCGTGGTGGTGTCGGAATATGCCGACGTCGCGGCCGCCTTTGTCGAGCGCGACGAGACCGGCATGGTCAATGCCGTGCTCGACCAATTGGCGCGGACATTGCGCGCGGCCGAGTTCGGCCAAGCCGCCGGGTAGGCCCATGACCGCGCACGACGATGGCATGTCGGCCGAGGATCGTCTGATCGCGCGTTTCTTTCGGCCGCTCGCGACGCACCCGGGCGCGCTCGGCCTCTCCGACGATGCCGCCTTCATCACGCCGCCCGCGGGTTGCGATCTGGTGCTCAAGACCGACGCCATTATCGGCGGCGTGCATTTTTTTAGCGACGATGCCGCGCACACGGTGGCGAGCAAGGCGCTGCGCGTGAATTTGTCCGATCTCGCCGCCAAGGGCGCGCGCCCGCTCGGCTTTCTGCTGTCGCTCGCGCTGCCTAAGGACATCGACGACGCATGGCTGGCGGATTTCGCGCAAGGGCTGCGCGGCGATGCCGTGTTGTTTGCCTGTCCGCTGTTCGGCGGCGATACCGACCGCACGCCCGGTCCGGTGACGATTTCGATCGCGATGTTCGGCAGCGTGCCGGAAGGCACCATGGTCCGCCGCGCCGGCGCCAAGCCGGGCGACCGCGTGTTCGTGAGCGGGAGCATCGGCGATGCGGCGCTGGGACTTAGCCTGCGCAATGGTGGCGGAACGGACTGGAAGCTTGCCACCGCGCAGCGCCAGCATCTGGTGTCGCGCTATCTGCTGCCGCAGCCGCGCAATGCGCTGGCCGAGGCGGTGCGCACCCATGCCTCGGCGGCGATGGATGTGTCGGACGGCCTCGCCGGCGATTTCGCCAAGCTGTGCCGGGCCTCAAACGTGGCGGCCGAGATCGAGGTGGCGCGGGTGCCGCTCTCCGATGCGGCCAAGGCGGTGCTGGCCGCCGACCCGGGCATGCTCGAGACGGCGCTGACCGGCGGCGACGACTATGAGATCGTCTGCACCGTACCGGCGAACAAGGCCGCGGGTTTCCGCGTTGCGGCGCAGGCGGCGAATGTGGCGGTCAGTGAGATCGGTCACATCGTGGCGGGCGCGGGTGCCCGCTTTCTGGGAACCGACGGCAAGGCGCTCAGCTTCAAACGCGCCTCCTTCAGTCACTTCTGAAATCGCCGGGGACGCGCACGCGCCAGCCGGCGTATAATAACGAAAGTTGGAAGCGGGGATGCGCCATGCATGACATGACGGCAAAGCAAGCGGCCATCGCGCCGGTCGGACAACATCCGAATTTTCAGAAACATCACCGCCGGTTTCCAACCTCCGCCTGGCTGCGGAAGCACGCGCCACGCAACGTTCCGCGTTTCGCGTTCGAATATGGCGATACCGGCGCCGGCAACGATGTCGGCATCGCCGACAATTGGGCGGCGCTCGACGCGGTCAAGATTGTCCCGCGCTATGGCGTCATGCCGACGTTGCCGCCGACCGAAGTCGAGCTGTTCGGCACCCGCTATGCGGCGCCGATCGGCATCGCGCCCATGGGCGGGCCGTCGATCGTATGGCCGGGCGCCGATTTATTGATGGCGAAGGCCGCGCAACGCGCGCGCGTTCCCTACACGCTGGGCGTGGCCGGCGGCGCCAGCATCGAGGACGTGGCGAAAGTCGCGCCCGACGTGTTCTGGCTCCAGCTCTACCGGTTTTCGCACAATGATCATGCCATCGGGTTCGATCTGGTGCGGCGCGCGCAGGCTGCCGCGGTCAAGGTGCTGATCCTCACGCTCGACGTGCCGGTGCGCACGACGCGCTCGCGCGAGACCTATGCCGGGCTTGCCGGCGAATTCCGCCCGAACCTGCGCATGCTCTACGAAATGGCGATCCGGCCGAAATGGCTGCTGGCGCTGCTGCGCAACGGCTATCCGCGCTTCGCCACCATCCGTTCCTATGTGGGCGAGCGCACCGGCACCAATGACGTCATCCGCTTCGCGCGGCGCGAAATGGGTGGTGCGTTTTCCTGGGAGGAAGTCGCGCGCTTTCGCGAGCGCTGGAAGGGTCCGATGATGGTGAAGGGCATTCTGCACCCCGATGACGCCGAAAAGGCGGTGGCACTCGGCGTCGACGGGATCTGGGTGTCGAACCATGGCGGCCGGCAGATCGAGGCGCTGATGCCTTCGATCGATTGCCTGCCGGGGATCGTCGCGGCGGTCGGCAAGCGGGCGACCATCGTGTTCGACAGCGGCATCCGCAGTGGGCAGGACGTGATGCGCGCGCTCGCGCTCGGCGCCGATGCGGCGTTTGCCGGCAAGTCGTTCCTGTGGGCGGTCGCTGCGCTCGGCGATGATGGGCCGGCCCAGCTCATTGACCTCTACATCGACGAATTGCGCTCCTCGCTCGGCCAGATCGGCGCAAAATCGCCGGCCGAGGCGCGCCAGGCCACCATCCGCCACCCGGGCGCGGTCAAGTTTTAGGCCGTCGATCCATCAGGCCGCGATCTTGGCTTTACCTCTCCCCGCGTGCGGGGAGCGGTCACCCGCCGAAGCTTTAGCGAAGGCGGGCGGGTGAGGGGGCTTATCGCCAAATCCGAGCGCGCTGAAGCGCCCCCTCACCCCGACCCTCTCAGCCGAAGTCGGATCTATCCGACTTCGGCCACGTAATTATTGCCCGAACGCGGGTAAACCCGAGTTCGGGTGCAAGCGGGGAGAGGGAGTCTCCACTCAACGCTGCCCTGCGCTGCCGGCAGTGGCGATTCAGCGCCATCGCCGCTAGAAGGGGCGGCTTTCCGGGAGCCCTCATCATGTCGGCGGTCGCCGAGCCTATTCTGCACGCCAGCGTCGACGACAATCTTGCCCGCCGCAACGCCATGGTGCTGGCGGTTGCGCAGGCGCTCGCCGGCGGCAACAACACGGTGATCGTGAGCACCGCCAGCATCGTCGGCGCGATACTGGCGCCCGACAAGGGCCTCGCGACCCTGCCGATCACCTGCATGGTGATCGGCATGTGGCTCGGCACGCTGCCGGTCGGCGCGCTCGCCCGAGTTTTCGGCCGTCGCTTTGCGCTGCAGACGGGATCGGTCTTCGGCATCCTGTCGGGGCTGATTTCCTATACCGCGGTGATGAACGGTCAGTTCTGGCTGCTGCTGGTCGGCACCTTCTGCGGCGGGCTTTATGCCGCCGCGCACCAGTCCTACCGTTTTGCCGCGGCCGATACCGCGAGCGAGGCTTACCGGCCGAAAGTTGTGTCCTGGGTGTTGGCCGGCGGCATATTCGCAGCCTTGATCGGCCCGCAGCTCGTCATCTTCACCAAGGATATGCTGTCGCCGCATCTGTTTGCCGCCAGCTATCTCGGCCAGTCCGCCTGCGCACTGCTGGCAGCAGCAGTGCTGCAATTTGTGAAGGTGCCGCCGGTCGCCGCCACCCGGGTCGTCAATGCCCGCCCGCTGATCGAGATCGTGCGCAGCGCCCGCTTCATCGTTGCCGTCGCCTGCGGGATGGCGAGCTACGCGATGATGAACATGATCATGACCTCGGCGCCGCTCGCCATGATCGGCTGCGGGCATTCCGTTACGGACGCCACGCTCGGCATCCAGTGGCACGTGCTGGCGATGTATGCGCCGAGCTTCGTGACCGGCAGCCTGATCGCGCGCTTCGGTGTAGAGCGCATCACCGGCATCGGCTTGAGTCTGATCGCCCTGACCGCCGTGGTCGGCATCGCCGGTGTCTCGGTGGCGCATTTCTGGGTCGCCCTGGTGCTGCTCGGCGTCGGCTGGAACTTGTCCTTTATCGGCGCCACCACCATGGTCACCCAGTTCCACCGGCCGGATGAGCGTAACAAGGTGCAGGCGTTCAACGACTTCCTGATCTTCGGCAGCATGGCGGCGGGCTCGTTCTCCTCCGGCCAACTGCTGGAGTACTTCGGCTGGGCGGCGATCAACGAAGTGATCTTCCCCACCGTCTTCGTGGCGGGGGCGCTTCTGGTCTGGCTGGCCGCGCGCAAGCGGATTCGGCCGGTCTGAGTCTTCCACAGGCGCGGAAAACCGCGAAAAACCAGCTCTTTTCCGCCGTTGCGTTGCTGCTGCCTTTTTGGCAATGTCCGCGCGCTTTCCGGTCGGGGTGAAGCGCCCACAAGCGGCCATCCTCGACGCTCCTGGCGCCGGGCGGGAGCGTTTCTCCCGCCAGCTCCGTTATCAATCGAGGTTGAAGCCACCATGAATACATTGTGGGTGATCGTCGGCTGTGGGCTGCTCGCGATCCTCTATGGCATCTGGGCCACCGGCTCGGTGCTGCGTGCCGACGCCGGCAGCGCGAAGATGCAGGAGATTTCGGCCGCCGTGCGCGAGGGTGCGCAGGCCTATCTCAAGCGCCAATACACCACCATCGGCATTGTCGGTGTGGTGATCCTCGTCATCATCGGCTTCACACTCGGCTGGCTGGTCGCGATCGGCTTTGCGGTCGGCGCCATCTTGTCCGCTGCAACCGGCTTCATCGGCATGAACGTGTCGGTGCGCGCCAATGTGCGGGTCGCGCAAGCGGCCACCAAGACGCTGGCCGGCGGGTTGGAGCTGGCCTTCAAGGCCGGCGCCATCACCGGCATGCTGGTGGCGGGCCTGGCGCTGCTGGGCGTCACGCTCTATTTCGGGTTCCTGACCGGCACGCTGCACTATGCGGCGAACGACCGCACCGTGATCGATGCGCTGGTCGCGCTCGGCTTCGGCGCCTCGCTGATCTCGATCTTCGCCCGTCTCGGCGGCGGCATCTTCACCAAGGGCGCCGACGTCGGCGGCGATCTGGTTGGCAAAGTGGAAGCCGGCATTCCGGAAGACGATCCGCGCAACCCGGCCACCATCGCCGACAATGTCGGCGACAATGTCGGCGACTGCGCCGGCATGGCGGCCGACCTGTTTGAGACCTATGCGGTGACCATCGTCGCCACCATGGTGCTGGCCTCGATCTTCTTCGCCAGCACGCCGATGCTTTTGAATATGATGACCTATCCGCTCGCCATCGGCGGCGCCTGCATCATCACCTCGATCATCGGCACGTTCTTCGTGCGGCTCGGCAAGAGCGAGTCGATCATGGGCGCGCTGTACAAGGGCTTCATCGCCTCGGCGGTGCTCTCGATCGGCGCCATCTGGTATGTCACGTACTACCTGATCGGCTTCGGCGCGATCGCAGGGGTGGCCTTCACCGGCAAGGCGCTGTTCATCTGCGCCGTCGTCGGCCTGGTGGTGACCGGCCTCATCATCTGGATCACCGAATACTACACCGGCACCAACTTTCGCCCGGTGAAGTCGATCGCGTCGGCCTCGGTGACCGGCCACGGTACCAACGTCATTCAGGGTCTGGCGATTTCACTGGAATCCACCGCGCTGCCGGCGATCGTGATCATCGCCGGCATTCTGGTGTCCTACGGGCAAGCCGGACTGTTCGGCATCGCGATCGCGGTGACCGCGATGCTGGCGCTCGCCGGCATGGTGGTGGCGCTCGACGCCTTCGGTCCGGTCACCGACAATGCCGGCGGCATTGCCGAAATGGCCGGCCTGCCGAAAGGGGTACGCAAATTTACCGACGCGCTCGATGCGGTCGGCAACACCACCAAAGCGATCACCAAGGGCTACGCCATCGGCTCGGCTGGCTTGGGCGCGCTGGTGCTGTTTGCGGCCTATAACCAGGACTTGCTGTTCTTCACCAAGAACGCAGCGTCGCATCCGTACTTCAAGGACGTCCAGCTCGATTTCGCGCTCACCAATCCGTACGTGGTGGTCGGTCTCTTGTTCGGCGGCCTGCTGCCCTATCTGTTCGCTTCGATGGGCATGACCGCGGTCGGCCGCGCGGCCGGCGCGATCGTCGAGGAGGTGCGCCGGCAATTCCGCGAGCACCCGGGCATCATGAAGGGCAAGGAGAAGCCCGATTACGGCCGCGCGGTGGACATGCTCACCAAGGCCGCGATCAAGGAAATGATCGTGCCGTCATTGCTGCCGGTGCTGTCGCCGCTCGTTTGCTACTTCGCGATCTTTCTGATCGCGGGCGGTGGCGCGGGGGGCAAGTCGGCTGCGTTCTCGGCGGTCGGCGCCATGCTGCTCGGCGTCATCGTCAACGGATTATTCGTCGCGATCTCGATGACCTCCGGCGGCGGCGCCTGGGACAATGCCAAGAAATACATCGAGGATGGCCACTACGGCGGCAAGGGCTCGGAGGCCCACAAGGCCGCGGTGACCGGCGACACCGTCGGTGATCCCTACAAGGACACGGCGGGGCCGGCGGTGAACCCGATGATCAAGATCACCAACATCGTGGCGCTGCTGCTGCTTGCGGTGCTGGCGCACTGAGCGTGTGACGCGCAACGCGGCAGAACACAAAAGGGCCCGCGTTGCGCGGGCCCTTTTGCATGGAGAATCTGGCGGCCGTCGGCGCAGGTCAGAGTTTCATGCTCAGGTTTTTGAAAATGTTGCGCAGGTAGCTGAGCTCCTGGCCGCCGGTCGGCGTTGCATTCGATACGAAGTCGAAGACCTTCCCGTCCTTGAGCCCGAAATTGGCCAGCCGCTCGACCCGGCGCTCCTTGTCGAAATAGACCGCGACCACCCGTTGATCGACGACCGCGTGCGGCATGAATGCTGCGTCGCGCTGCGTCTTCTGAGAAATGTAATAGAACGCTTCGCCATTCACGGTGGCGACGGTAGAGGGTGTGCCGAGCACGATCAGCACCTGCTCCTGGCTGGCGCCGACTGGAATCTGCTCGAGCGCGCCTTCCGGCAGCACGTAGCCGCGCTGAAGCGTCTCGGTCATGCCGCAGCCGGCGAGCGCGAGCGCGCAGGCAAGCGCTAGCGCCAAGCGAGCGGCCCTGTGGCGGTTATGCGCGATTTTTGACCCCAAACCCGGAACCCTCATTTCGGTCTTGCATCGGGGAAGGCGTTGACGTACCGGGCGGCAAGCCGCGGTCAGCCCCCGAACCAACACGATGAAATTTCCCCTTTTTCGCCGCAGCGCGCGGCCAGACACCATTTCCGCCCTGTATGGCATGATCGTGGCGCAGGCGCGATTGTCCTGTTTTTACCGCGACTATACCGTCGCCGACACGGTTAGCGGCCGGTTCGATCTGATCGTACTGCATCTCGCCTTGGTGCTCGACCGTTTGGCGCAAGACCCGGCGCTGCGGACCCTCGGGCAGGGAGTTTTCGACCGGTTTTGCCAGGATATGGACCATAATTTGCGGGAAATGGGGGTCGGCGACCTGACGGTGCCGAAGGAGCGCATGGGCGAGGCATTCTATGGCCGCCAAATGGCCTACCTGGCCGCCCTGGCGCTGCCCGACGACGGGCGGGCGCTGGTCGAGACCGTTGGACGCAATATCTATGGCGGATCGGCCTCCGCTCAGGCTGCGGCGGCCCGCCTTGCGGCCTATATTCGGCTAACGGTACATGACCTGAAGGGGCAAGATCCCGCCAGTTTGGCAGCCGGCGAACTGCGCCTTCCGGACCCCGCCGCCATCCTTGCGACCACAGGATTACGATCGTGACCACTATGGAAAAAGCCGCCAGCCCCTGGAGTGTGCTGGTGGCCGTGGAGAATATCCCCGACACCGGCCTTCACATCGAGATCGAGGCCCCGGCTGCGACCCGCGCCCAAATGGTCGAGCTCATGGCCGAGCTGGCGGCGGTGCGGGATCTGTCGCAGCTGTCGGCCGTGTTCGACCTGACCCGTCAGGGGGCAGGCGTCCATGTTGCCGGCCAGGTGAGCGCCCGGGTGGGCCAGAGCTGCGTGGTTACCCTTGAGCCGATCGAGAATGTCGTCGAAGAGGCGGTCGACCTGCGGTTTGCGCCCGCGCCCGCCGATCAGTGGCCAAAGGCGGACGAGGTGCTGCCGGAACCGCTGGTTAACGGAAAAGTGGATATTGGCGCTGTCGCCACCGAATTCTTGATCCTTGGCATCGATCCCTATCCGCGCAAGGCCGATGCGAAATTCTCCCCGCCCAAGGTCGACGACGACGGCGCGCACCCGTTCGCCGCCCTGGAAGCGCTGAAAAAGCGCCCCGGAGGCGGTCCGTCGTGACCGGTGGGGAAGGCATGGGACCGGCGCACAAGCGGCTTGTCTGTGGCGGCCGAGCGGTTATGGTCGCCGCCGTGCGTCGATTTCAGATGACCGCGTTGCCGGCGCTCAAGCCAACGCCGCCAAGGTCGATCCATGCCCGATAAAGTTCGCATCGCACTTGACGCCATGGGCGGCGACCATGGTGCGTCGGTCGTCCTGCCGGGCGCCGATGTTTCGCTCGTCCGCCATCCCGACATCGAATACCTGCTGTTCGGCAACCGCGCCGTGGTGGAGCCCTTGCTCGAGGGCTTGCCCCGGCTCAAGGCCAAGTCGAGGGTCGTTCACACCGAGGGGGCGATCC
>Ga0097691_1000609_pt1 | contig 30202 bp, 30 predicted proteins | sample NGESurdeep072012_8_FD_72858 | JGI IMG/M metagenome (GOLD analysis project Ga0097691, IMG submission 72858) | Arctic peat soil microbial communities from Barrow, Alaska - NGEE Surface sample 210-1 deep-072012 | ecosystem: Environmental > Terrestrial > Soil > Wetlands > Peat ... | reverse complement strand
CTGCCACCCGGGGCGAAGTGGGTCACCCTGCCCAGCGGGGCGAGGCGGGTTGAGATCGTCACCGATGCCGGGATGAATCCTGCCACGGGCAAGCGTCGCCAGGTCCGGCGAAGGTTCGAGAGCGAGGCCGAAGCCACGAAGGCATACGCGCGGATGTCGTCCGACGTCTCGGCCGGAGTGTTCACCACGCGCAGCACCAAGACGGTTGAGGTCGTTTGTCGTGACTGGCTCGCTGGTCGTCGTGTGCGGCCGTCGACGCTGGCGAACTATGCCGACGTCCTCAAACCGGTCAGGGCTGCGCATGGTGCGATGCCGGTTCAGCGGATCGAGAAGGCCCACGTAGACGCACTGGTGACGTCGCTGGCGGCTGGTGGGCTGAGCATGTCCAACGGGCGACCGCGGCGGCCGTGGTCGCCCCGCTCGCTGAACCTCATGCTGACGGTCCTGCAAATGGTCCTTGAGGACGCTATGCGGCAGGGCTGGGTCGTGCGCAACGTGGCACACCTTGTCGACCGGGTGCCACAGGTCAAACACGAGATGGAGACGTTCACCGAGGCTGAGGTTCACAAACTGCTCAAGGCGGCCGAGTCCGACCGGATCGAGGCGGCGTGGCATCTGGCGCTCAGCGGCCTTCGGCGCGGTGAGGTGTGCGGCCTGACCTGGGCTGACGTCGACCTCGGGGCCGGTGAGTTGAGGGTTCGGCATACGCGGATCTTGGTCGACGGCGTGGTGATTGAGTCCACACCTAAGACGGCCAAGGGCGAGCGGGCGCTACCTCTGCCAGATTCACTCACGCGCGTTCTCAAACGTGCGCGCAAGCGCCAGAACGAGGACCGTCTGCGCCTGGGCGTTGACTACCTCGAAGGCGGCTACGTCGTCGCTGACGAGGGCGGCTCACCGATGCACCCCGAGACGCTGGGCCTCGCATGGGGGCGGCTTCTCGACCGTGCAGGGGTGCGTCCTCTACGCCTGCACGATGCTCGCCACACCTGCGGGACTCTCATGCACCTGCGAGGCGTACCGGTCGCTGTCATCGCCGCTTGGCTCGGTCACACGGACGCGGCCTTCACCATGCGGACCTACGTTCACAGCCAGGACGATGCGCTCCGTTCTGCGGCCTCTGTGCTGGACGTAGTGACATCTGCGTGACATATCGCCTAGCGGGCGGGTGTCACGGCCACGAATTACAGGCCGGTTTCGTGCTCAATCGGCTCCCCGGGAAGGAATCGAACCTTCGTCGCTAATCCTGATTCAAAGTCAGGCGGGCCCTGCCAGCAGACCAACCGGGGAACGACCCGCCTGCGCGGGGCACTGGCAAGGGTAGTGGACCCTGATGGCTGTCAGGGAATCGGCAGAAACCCTCCAACCTACGGTCCCGAAGGTTACGCTTGCGTAAGTTTCGTCACCACCGAAGGACACCATCCATGACGACTTCCGCCCCCCCTAACCCGCACCGGCTCGACAGCAGCGCCTGCACCATTTGGGCCTTGGAGAAGCTGAGCTGGGCCTCTGACGTCCGTTGGCCACGTCCCGAACGCCTTGATGGCAGGCGACGTCAGTGCGCCAGCCACAGCACCAAGGCCCACGTTCGGACATGATGGCATGGTGACCCAAGCACAGGAGACAACCGCGGTGACGACCTCCCGCGCCCGGATGACCGGCAAGCAACGGCGTGAACAACTGCTTGAAGTCGGCCGCAAGCTCTTTGCGGACAAAGGGTTCGAAGCAACGACGGTCGAGGAGATCGCTGCCAAGGCGGGGGTCTCCAAGCCAGTGGTCTACGAACACTTCGGGGGCAAAGAGGGTCTGTATGCAGTGGTCGTCGACCGTGAGATTCGCTCGCTGCTCGACGGGATCACCGGGGCGCTCACTTCCAACGGTCACGCTCGCCGGCTGCTTGAACAGGCCGCGCTGGCCTTGCTGGACTACGTCGAGAACTCCACCGACGGCTTTCGGATCCTCGTGCGCGACTCACCCGCAGGGCAGGCGACAGGGTCCTTTGCCAGCCTGCTCAGTGACGTGGCCAGCCAGGTCGAGTACATCCTCGCGGCGGAGTTCAAGCGGCAGAAGCTGGATCCCAAGACCGCGCCGATCTACGCCCAGATGCTGGTCGGCATGGTGGCACTGACCGGTCAGTGGTGGATGGACTCGCGCAAGTTCAAGAAAGCAGACGTTGCCGCACACCTGGTCAACCTCGCCTGGAACGGCTTGGGTGGAATGGAACCGAACCCCATCCTGCGCACCGCGCGCAAATAGCCCCGTCAGGTTGGCAACCCCTCCAGAAGCCGGCGGACCGTGGTGATACTCACCTGGTCGAACTTCCGGTAGTGCTGTCCGACGCTGCCGAACCGCACTGGTGTCCTCAGGCAGATGACCTCATCGAAGCAGGACCCCAGACGTTCAAACACGCTCCAAGCTGCCACCGGGGTGGCAAGGATGACCGGGCCGGCCCCGCTACGGCGCAGCACGCTGGACGCGGCTCGGGCGGTCGCACCAGTGGCCACGCCATCGTCGACGGCGATGGCCATCCGTCCTTTCACATCAAGAACATCGGCGGTCGGTCGCAGTTGAGCCACAATGTCCTCAACCTCTTGAGAAGCTTTGCGAATCAAGGCATCCAGCTCCTCGGGCCCCACCCCACAGGATGAGACAACCTCATCATTGAGAACGACCGCACCCTGTTCACCGACGGCGCCCAGCGCCAGCTCCGGCTGCCATGGCACACCGACCTTGCGAACGACGAGCACGTCCAGGCGAACGCCCAAGATGTCCGCCACCGGTGCCGCAACAGGAACACCTCCCCGCGGCAGACCCAGCACGATGCCGCCCGCGACCCCCCTCGGGTGAGCAGGGTGCACCAACCGACTGGCGACCATCTCGGCCAGCAGGTGCCCGGCATCGGCGCGGTCCCGAAACATCTCTCAAGTCTGCACCTGCGCACAGTGTCGTGGTGGCGATGATCGCCAGGACGGGAGCGCTGCGATCACCTACAGGGCAGACGGCACTCAGGTCTGGACCTGTTGGAACTCCAGCCGGTTGCCCACCGGATCTTGGGTGTGAAACCGCCGCACGCCCGGGAGGTTGTCATCCCAACGGGCTGTTGCCCCCGCCCCGGCAACGGCAGCGGCCACCGCATCGACATCCGAAACAGCGATCCCAGGATGTGCCTTGCGCGCGGGGATGAACGGATCCTCAACGCCGTAGTGGATCTCGCAGGAGCCCGCTCGGAACCACACCCCACCACGGGCGGCGAGCACCGGCGGTTTGGGCACCTCCGCCATGCCAAGGATCTGGCCGTAGAACGTCCTCAGTATGTTCTCCGAGCCAGCTGGGCAGGACACCTGTACGTGGTGCAAGCCGATGACCGCCCCCACTACGCCCTCGCCGCCTTGTGCGCCACGGCGAAGACGCGACGGAAAGCAAAGACCGTGCCGAACGGCTGTCGCGGGTAGGCCTGCGACAGCGCGTGGCCATATGCCGCGACAAAGTCAGCCCGCTCTACCTCATCCTTGAGCACCTCGAACACCGGCAACAGTGCGGTGCCCTTGGTCCACTCCAGCACTGGCTCACCCTGGAGGGCACCAGGATCCAGTATGTGTTGATAGGTGGTCTCCCACGTATCGACGTCGCAGCCAAGACCGGCTAGCAGGAAGAGGTACACCGCCGGCTCGCTGACTGCCTCACCTCGAGCCAGGCGCGGGAGGAGCTCGGCGGCGCGAGGCGACTTCATGGCAACCTGTCGCAGCAGGGTGTGCGACGGTGCGTTGAAGTTGCCCGGCACCTGCATGGCGAACCAGCCATCTGGCGCAAGTGCCGTGATCCACCCAGGGATCAGCTGCAGGTGGGAAGGCACCCACTGAAGCAACGAGTTGGAGAGGATGACATCGATCGGTGCGCCCAGCTGCGCCGGATCCCAGGTCTCGACGTCGCAGCCAAGCCACTCGACCCGTTCAAGGGTGTCCTTGCGTCGGGCCCGATCGAGCATCTCGGCGGAGGAGTCGACTCCGATGATCCGCGCGTGTGGCCAGCGCGCCGCCAGCTCGAGAGTAGCCGCACCGGACCCACAACCCAGGTCCACCACGATCGCGGGGCTCCTCGCAGCCACCCTGGACGTCAGGTCCGCGAACGGGCGTCGCCGTTGGTCGCCGTACTTCTCATACTGCTCAGGGTTCCATGTCTCTGTCATGGTGCCGCCTTCCAAGATCTCTTGATATCAAGATACCTACTGATAGGCTTTCGCCATGTCCGCCGTGCCCACTGATGAGGTCGACCGTATCGTCGAAGCGTGGCAGCGTGAGCGGCCCGACCTCGACGTCGCACCCCTGACCATCCTCTCGCGTCTCCTACGACTCGCCCGACACCTCGACCTCGCCCGCGGATCGGCCTTCGCCGAACACGACCTGGAAGGCTGGGGCTTCGACGTTCTGTCGGCGCTGAGACGCGAGGGCGCGCCATACCAGCTCTCCCCCGGACAGCTGGTCGCGCAGACGCTGGTGACCAGCGGGACCATGACCAACCGGGTCGACCGGCTCGCCGCCCGAGGCCTGGTCAGTCGCGGTCCCGACCCCAGCGACCGGCGCGGGGTCAAGGTGACGCTGACCACCGCGGGCCGTACGGTTGTTGATGCGGCCATGGCCGACCTGCTCGACCGCGAGCGCATCCTGCTCAACCAGCTGTCACCGTCAGAACAGGGCCATCTCGCCGAGCTCCTGCGTCAGCTCCTGTCGCCGTTCGAGCCCTGAGGCCGTTCGAACCAAGGCAGGGGTCACCCGATGATCTCGGCGACCGAAAGCCATTCCAGCTCAAGAGTCTCGCGTTCGTCCACGATGGCTCGCAGCACGTCGTTGAGCGCGAGCACCGCGGTGTGATCGGCCGCCTTGGCCGCCATCTCCGCGTGAATCCTCTCCTCCTGGTCAGCGAGCTTGGACAGCTGACGGTCGATCCGGTTCAGGTCCTTCTTCGCCTCGCGCAGCTCGGCGGCCGACTGCCCGGACGCTGCGGCCCCGGCGGAAGCTCTCAGCCGGGAGCCTGAGGACGCCCCTGAGTCTGCTGTGGCCGCTAAAGACGCCCGGGCTGCCTGACGCAGGTCGAGGTATTGCTCCACCCCGCCGGGCAGGTCGCGAACCGCCCCGTCGCCCAACAGCGCCACCTGCCGGTCACACATGCGCTCCAGCAGATACCGGTCGTGGGAGACGACCAGCAAAGTCCCCGCCCAACCGTCGAGAACATCCTCCATGGAGGTCAGCGTCTCGATGTCGAGGTCGTTGGTCGGCTCGTCCAGGATCAACACGTTGGGCTCGGCCATGAGCAACCGCAGGAACTGCAGCCGTCGGCGCTCGCCGCCTGAAAGATCGCTGACCCGGGTCTGCTGACGGCCGCCGCTGAAGCCCAGTCGCTTGGCAAGCTGGCTGGCGCTGACCTCCTTGTCACCCAGGCGGGTGTACTGCTTGACGTCCTCGATGGCCTCGATGACCCGCCAGTCGGCGAACTTCTCAAGCTCGCGGACCTCCTGGGTCAAGTAGGCCATCGACACCGTCTTACCCACCTTGCGGGTGCCTGCGGACAGCGCGACCTCCCCGAAGATCGCCCGCATCAAGGTGGACTTGCCGGAGCCGTTGACGCCCACGATGCCGATCCGGTCCCCTGGTGCGAGTCGCCAGGTCACGCGGTCGAGCAGGCGCCGCTGACCATAGGTCACACTGACGTCGACGAGGTCGACAACGTCCTTGCCGAGGCGGGTCGTGGCGAAGCGCACCAATGACACATCGTCACGAGGTGCAGGCTCGTCAGCGATCAGCTCGTTGGCCGCGTCGATCCGGAACTTCGGCTTGGTCGATCGAGCCTGTGCGCCGCGGCGCAACCAGGCCAGCTCCTTGCGCAGCAGGTTGCTGCGCCGTTCCTCCGTGACTTCTGACACCCGGTCGCGCTCGGCCTTGGCCAGCACGTATGCCGCATACCCGCCGTCGTAGGAGTTCACCCCTCCATCGACGACCTCCCACGTCGTGGTGGCCACCTCATCCAGGAACCAGCGGTCGTGGGTGACGGTGACGACGGAAGTGCCAGGACGGGTACGCCGGGTGGCCAGGTGATCGGCCAACCATGCCACGCCCTCGACATCGAGGTGGTTGGTCGGCTCATCCAGTAGCAGCAGGTCGTGGTCGGCCGCCAGCAGACCGGCCAGCGCCAGCCGACGACGCTCACCACCGGACAACGGACCGACGATCGCCTCGAGCCCGCCCATGTCCGGTGCGTCGATTCCGCCGAGCAGGCCGTCGAGGATGTCGCGGATGCGTGGGTCGCCGGCCCAGACATGCTCGGGCAGATCTCCCAGCACAGCCGTGCGAACCGTCGCCTCGGGGTCCAGCGTGTCGACCTGGGTGAGCATGCCGACGGTCAACGACCCGAGCATGGTGATGCGTCCCCCGTCCACCGGCTGAAGGCCGGCAAGAACGCGCAACAGGGTGGACTTGCCACCACCGTTGCGTCCCACGACACCCACCCGGGTGCCGCTACTGACCCCGAGCGAGACACCGTCGAGGATGAGGGTGGTGCCCAGCGCCAGGGAAGCGCGCTCGACAGAGACGAGATTGGCCATCGTGTTCAACTGCTCCTGAGTCCTGCGGGGCCGGTATGCCCGGTTGAGCCGAATGAGCCGCGGGGTCCGGATGCCGCGGTGACGATGTGTGCTCCGCGCACGGGACCGACGGCGCGCTTGACGGCTGGAGCCGCACCCGGCGCGGCCAGCGCCACGGCCAGGTCCAGGCTGCGCTCGGTGTCAGAGACCAGGAAGGCGACCGTCGGACCCGACCCGGAGACGATGCCAGCCAGAGCACCGTTGTCCATGCCCGTGTGCAGCACCTCCTCGAGTCGAGGCTGCAGCGACAGGGCAGCGGGCTGCAGGTCGTTGCTCAACGCCCGCCCCAGGGACTCAGCGTCCCCCGAGCGCAGCGCGGTCATCATCGACGCGGACGGTGTGGGCTCGGGAACCCGTAGGCCGGAACGCAGCCGGTCGCACTCGGCATACACCTCGGGGGTCGAGAGACCGACGTCGCTGAGGGCCAACACCCAGGTGTAGCGGCCTCGCCCAAGCACCGGTGCGAGCTGGTCTCCACGCCCCGATCCCATCGCGGTGCCGCCCAGGAGTGCGAACGGGACATCGCTGCCCAGCTGGGCTGCCAGGTCCTCCAGCGCTGCCCTCGAGTACCACACCCCCCACAGCGCATCGCAAGCCAGGAGTGCCCCCGCCGCGTCGGCTGACCCTCCTGCCATCCCCGCCGCGACCGGGATGTCCTTGTCGATGGTGATGTGGACCGGCAGGTCGATGCCGGCCTCGGTGGCCAGCAGGCGAGCCGCCCGCATCGCCAGGTTGGTGCCATCGGCTGGGACAAGATCGGCGTAGGGGCCGTTGATGGTAATGCCCCAGTCTTCGGCCGGTTCGACACTGATGTCGTCATGCAGACCAACCGCCTGGAAGACCGTTGCCAGGTGGTGGAAGCCGTCCGGGCGGGCCGGACCGACCATCAGCTCGAGGTTGATCTTGGCCGGGACCCGCACCGTGACGGACGCCAGCGAGGTCGCCGCTGAGCTCATCGGGCCACCAGGGCGGGACGGGCGGCTGCGATCGCCGCGAAGGTGTGGATGTCGAGCTGTTCGCCGCGGGTCCGCGGGTCCACGCCCGCGGCCCGCAGGATCATCTCGGCATTGGTGGCCGAACCCGCCCAGCCGGCCAGAGCCGCGCGCAGGGTCTTACGCCGTTGCGCAAAGGCTGCGTCGATACAGGCGAACACCTCCTTGCGGGACGCCGGCGTGCGGGGCGGTTCACGCCGGGTGAGGGTCACCAGACCGGAGTCCACGTTCGGGGAAGGCCAGAACACGGTGCGACTCACCGTCCCCGTCAGCCTCACGTCGGCATACCAGGCGGCCTTGAGGCTGGGGATCCCGTAGGTCTTGCTGCCGGGCGGCGCGGCAAGACGCTGCGCGACCTCGAGCTGAACCATCACCAGAACCCGACGCAAGGTCGGGAAGGCCTCGAGAAAGCTCAGCACGACGGGTACCGAGATGTTGTAGGGCAGGTTCGCGACCAAGGCCGTCGGCTGAGGATCAGGCAGCGTGCGCACGGTCAACGCATCCGCGACAACGACTGTCAAGCGTTCGCCGTATGCAGGCGCCAGCGCGGCCACCGTGTCCGGCAGGACGCTCGCGAGGATGGGGTCGACCTCCACGGCCAGGACCCTGGCGACCTGCGGAAGGAGCCCGAGAGTCAGGGAGCCGAGACCCGGTCCGATCTCGACCACGACGTCGCCGGGGTCCAGGTCGGCGAGGCGCACGATCCGGCGGACGGTGTTGGCGTCGATGACGAAGTTCTGGCCCCACTTCTTGGTGGGGCGTACACCCAGGCGGCCGGCCAGATCACGGATCTGGCCGGCCCCGAGCAACCCGGCTGCGGCGTTCTCACTCATGCGAGCAGCCTAGGCGGAAAACTCTGTCAGGCAGCCCAGCCGCAACCCCACGGCGCCAGGCCGCGAGCTGCATACACCTTGTTGGCTATGGCAATCTGCTGCGTACGGCTGGCCAGGTCGGCCCGCGGAGCATACTGCCCGCCGCCGTTGGCCGACCAGGTTTGGCTGTCGAACTGCAAGCCGCCGTAATAGCCGTTGCCTGTGTTGATCGCCCAGTTGCCGCCGGACTCACACTGGGCGATGCGATCCCACATCGCGCCATTGGCCGAGGAGCCGCCGCCGGACGAAACCGGAGCCGGAGCCGGAGCTGCCTGGACCGGACGGGGCAGGCTGCCGACTGCCAGAACGAGCGCGACGGGGGCCGTCAGGACCTTCGAGCTCCCGATCTGGTCGCTCACGAGCTTGCCGTCGACCCAGGTCTGCAGGTGGCTGACGGCCCTCTGGCCTGACTGGCCTGCCGTCAGCGTCTTGGTCGTGCCGGCGTACATGCTGGCGTCGCTGCGCTGCTGAGTGCCGAAGGCGATGGCCTCGGTCGCCGTGACCGTCTTCTGGGTCACCCGGCCGACCACCACGTTCAGACCACTCTGGCTGATGGGGGTGTTCAGGGCCGGGATGACCCGGTCCTTGGCGCCGACGGTCACGTGGAGCTGGGCGAGCAGATCGGCGACGGTGGCGCCGGTGGTCACTGCTTTCAGCTTCCTACCATCGACGGACACCGTGGCGTTCTTGGGGGTCGTGACGGACATCACCAGGCCGAGACGACCCAGCGGCTGAGAACGTGAGACCGAGAGCTTGGCGGAGTCAGCACGAATGCCGAGCTCGGACAGGGCGCCGGCGACGGTGGTCGACGTGGTCCAGTACTGCTTGGTCTTGCCATCGACCGTGACCGTGAGGAGACGGCCGTACCGCACGACGACCTTCTGGTTGTCCTGCAGCTGCGTGGACACAGCCGGGGCAACGAGGTCGTGGTTGTCGAGCTTGATGCCTTCATGGGTCAGCACGTCACCGACGGTGCTGCCGAACAGATGGACTGCCGAGGTCTTGCCGTCAACAGACAGGGTCACCGACTTGTCGAAGTATCCGACGCCGACAGCACCGGCAACAAGGGTCACGACAATAGCGGCTTGGGCAGTACGCCGGACGGAGAGTCCCTTAGCGATACGCCGGACATGAAGAAAACTCACAGCGCTCCAGAGCTAGTTCGATCCGGGCATCGATGCGACGGAAGCGCCACGTACTCATGAAGAAGGGAGCCCGACTTCGGTCGAGCACCCCCGGTACGTGCCGTCCGAGAGCTCGCAGACCCCGGCCAACAGCCATTCACGATGGTCGACTAGGTTGGTCAGGTCAAATTCAAATGACGGCCACCCGCATGGCTTGTGACCAAGGTCACTTGCGAACATTTGGGGTCAACGGGGTGCCGCGGCTGGTTCACCACGGGCCGTAGAGCAGCTCCGAATTAGCCGCCAACGCCGTGCACAACGAAGGCACATCCGTGCTCAAAACCGCCGCCATGGCCCTCACGGTCAGCGGTACGAGGTATGGCGCGTTGGCCGCCCCGCGATAGGGCGCAGGAGTCAGAAATGGCGCATCCGTCTCGACGAGCAGGTTTTCCATCGGCGTGACGGCGAGCGCATTGCGCAGACCAGCGGCGTTCTTGAAGGTCACGGTCCCGGCAAAGGACAGGAAGAAACCCCGCTCGACGCACTCTCGCGCCATCGCGATATCGCCCGAGTAACAGTGCAGAACCGTGTGCGCCGGCGCCCCCTCCTCGGCCAGAATCCGCAGCACGTCCTCGTGTGCGTCGCGGTCGTGGATCTGCAACGTCTTGCCCGTGCGCTTGGCCAGGTCGATGTGCCAGCGGAACGAATCCTGTTGCGCCGCAACACCGTCAGTGCCGGTGCGGAAGTAGTCCAGTCCAGTCTCGCCGATCACCCGGACCCTGGGGTGGGAGGCCAGCAGCTCGATCTCGCTGCGCGCCGAGTCGACCTCGCCATGATCGTGCAGTCTGGGCGCTTCGTTGGGGTGCAGGGCCACGCCACCCAGCAGTGCGGCATACCGGTCGATGACCTCGACAGTGAAACGCGCACCACGCAGGTCGCAGCCGATCTGGACCATACGGGGCACACCGACCGCGGTCGCGGCCTCGATCACCGCCCGGATGTCAGGTGCGTCATTGTCGTCGCGCGAAAGGTCGAGGTGGGTGTGGTTGTCGACGACCGCGATCGGGAGCGGGTCCGGAGCCGGAGGGGATCCGGCTCGGCCCGAGTCACTCATGGCGAACCTTCGTCGACGGCAGCCAAGAGCCGCGCGAGCTCTTCATCGACCACTGACGGGTCCAGCTTGGTGAAGATCGGGGATGGCTGGGAGATCGGGGTGCCCGCCGTGATCGGGTGTGAGCGCCATCGCGGCGTGCCGGTGTAGTCGCCGGTAATGATCAGGTAGCTATCGCCGCCGTCCAGATCCGAGACCTCCTGAACGCGGGGCATCGGCGCGATCTCGCCCAGACCGCCCATCGCTGCGTGAACCTGGTTGCAGCTGTGCGGAAGGAAGGGGCTCAATATCGTCGTGCAGTCGCTAACCGCCTGGGCGATCACGTGCAGAATCGTCCCGAGCCGCTCACGTTCGTCGTCCGCCTTGAGCTTGAACGGCGCCTGGTCGGTGACGTACTTGTTGACCTCAGCCACGACACGCATGGCCTCGCTGAGCGCCTGTTTCTGGCGATGGCGCTCGATCAGGGCGCCGATGGTCGTGAAGCCCTGGTTGACCGTCGTCAGCAGAGCCAGGTCGTCGGCGTTCAGCTCGGCCGCGGCCGGGATCTGGCCAAAGCTCCGGTGAATCATCGTGGCGGTGCGGTTGACCAGATTGCCCCAGCCGGCCACGAGCTCACCGTTGGTGCGCTTGACGAACTCGGCCCAGGTGAAGTCGCTGTCCTGGTTCTCCGGACCGGCCGCCGAGATGAAGTAGCGAAGGGCATCCGGCTGGTAGCGCTCGAGGAAGTCGCGCACGTAGATCACCACACCGCGGCTGGAGGAGAACTGCTTGCCCTCCATCGTGAGGAACTCCGAGCTAACCACTTCGGTCGGCAGCTGCAGCGTGCCGTACGGTCCGGGCTTGCCGCCCTTGTCCCCGAGTCCGTCGTAGGCCAGGAGCTCGGCCGGCCAGATCTGGGAGTGGAAGGTGATGTTGTCCTTGCCCATGAAGTAGTAGGACAAGGCGTCGGGGTTGTTCCACCACGCGCGCCAGGCATCAGGGTCGCCGCTGCGCCGGGCCCATTCGATCGAGGCGGACAGATAACCGATGACAGCGTCGAACCAGACGTAGAGCCGTTTGGTCGGCTGCTCACGCCAGCCATCCAGCGGGATCGGGATGCCCCAGTCGATGTCACGGGTCATCGCACGCGGCCGGATGTCCTTGAGGATGTTCTGGCTGAACCTGATGACGTTCGGCCGCCAGGTACCCAACGCCTCGCGCCCGTCGAGCCACGCGCCGAGCGCCTCGGCCAGCGACGGCAGGTCGAGGAAGAAGTGCTGGGTCTCGACGAACTCCGGCGTCTCGCCGTTGATCCGGCTGCGCGGGTTCAGCAGGTCCGTCGGGTCGAGCTGGTTTCCGCAGTGGTCGCACTGGTCGCCTCGGGCCTCGCCGTAGCCACAGATCGGGCAGGTGCCCTCGATGTAGCGGTCCGGCAGCGTGCGGCCGGTCGACGGGCTGATCGCGCCCTTGGTGGTCTTCTCGACCATGTAGCCGTTGTCGTGGACCGTCCGGAACATCTCCTGGACCACGGCGTAGTGGTTGCGGGTCGTGGTACGGGTGAACAGGTCGTAGGACAGACCAAGGCTGGCGAGGTCTTGCACGATGACGGCGTTGCTCTCGTCCGCGAGCTGCTTTGCGCTCACCCCCGCTTTGTCGGCCGCCACCAGGATCGGGGTGCCGTGCTCGTCGGTGCCGCTCACCATCAGGACGTCATGGCCGGCCATCCGCATGTAACGACTGAAAACGTCCGAGGGCACGCCGAATCCGGCGATGTGGCCGATGTGGCGCGGGCCGTTTGCGTACGGCCAGGCGACGGCAGACAGGACCTTGCTCATGGCCTGAATCCTAGGGGGCGGTGGTGATGCGGTTCCCCACGGTGCAAGTATTCGCGTATGGCTGACCTGCGAGAGTCCCTGACCGTTGCCGCACCCGCTGACCTGGTCTACGGCCTTGTGGCCGACCTGCCCCGGATGGGCGAGTGGTCCCCCGAGTGTGAACGGGTCACCTGGCGCGGTGGCGCCACCCGCGCTGCCGAAGGGGCGCAGTTCGTGGGCCACAACAAAGCCGGGTCGGTGCGGTGGATCACCCAGGGTGAGGTCGTCATCGCCGAACTCGGTCGCCACCTTGCCTTCGAGATCACCTTCGGTCCGCTGAGGATCGCCCGCTGGGCGTATGTCATCGTTCCCGATGCGGACCCCTCAACCTGCACGGTGGTCGAGGAATGGACCGACCGGCGGCCCGGCTGGTACCGCGCGCCGGCTGACTTTGCCTTCGGCGCACGCGTGAGGACAAACCGCCGCGGCATGGTCGAGACACTGGCCAATCTCAAGCGCTCCGCTGAGAAGGTGACACAGAACGAAGACCAGCCCGCCAGCTAGGTGTACTGACCTGAGAAACGATCCGAAAGCAGCGCCCCGAACGCACCGATGGACCCGCTGCCTCCAGGGCGCGGGTCCATCGTCGTGCTGTCGGTTTATCAGTGCCCGACAGGCGCCAGCTCAGGCTTTGGCGGCGGTGACGTCGGTGTCGGTATCAGCCAGCTCGTCATCCCAGGCATCGCCACCGTGCTCGTCACCGGCGGCGAAAGCAGCCTCGTTGAACGGGTCTTTGCCGGACAGAACCCGCTCAAGCCCGCTCCTTGTCAAGCTGGCCGCTCCAGCTGCCGATCAGCACGGTCGCGACCGCGTTGCCGGTGAAGTTCGCCGCCGCCCGCGCCTCGCTCATGAATCGGTCGATCCCCGCGATCAGGCCCACGCCGTCCAGCAGTTCGGGACGAAACGACTGCAGGCCGCCGGCCAACGCGGCCAAGCCGGCGCCGCTGACCCCGGCCGCGCCCTTGGACGCGATGATCATGAAGACGAGCAACGAGATCTGCTCACCGACCGCAATCGGCTTGCTCATCGCCTCGGCCATCATGCTCCTGCGACCGTCCTGTGAGGGTCTCTCGGCCACCGAGGTCGCCGAGGTGGTGGGCACGTCACGGGTGACTGCGCGCCGTTACCTCCCGTATCTCGCCGACTCCGCACGGGTCGTCCCGGCGCTCGCGTTACGGCTGCGCCACAAGGCCCGAAGTCGAGTGCCACTGGGTCGACTGCTGAGCACGCCGGGACGGGCCGGATCTAGGGCATAAGTTGGAGCATGACCCTCCGGACAGGCATGCTGGAGGGCAATGTCCCCATTTGAACGAGATACCCGCAAGCACGTGGACTCCCCTGGGGACGCACCGCGCGACGCCTCGACGGCTTCCGGCTCGAGCTCCGACGCGGAGGACTCCGCTGCTCATATCGCCGAGTTGGTGCGCCGAACCGCCGAGCGCGATGCCCGGCCCGGTCCCCCGTCCGTTGCCAGTGCCGACGCGACGGTTGAGCAGCCTGCGATCACCGTCCCGCCGCTCGCTCAGCCTGTCGAAGCGCCGGCCACACCCCCGGCTCGTCCCAAGATGCGCCTGCCATCCCCATGGGTTCTGGTCGCGGGCGGCGCCGTGGCCGCCGTGCTGATCGCGAGCGGCTTCGCATTGTCACGGCCAGCCAGCTCCCAGTCCGGGCCGACGTCCCTGGCCCTGCGAACCTCCGCGCCACCTGCCTATGTCGTAAGGGTCACGGATGTGATTACGGACTGCGCGAGCCACTCGCGCGGGCAGACGAAGAACTCGTTCGAAACCCAGAACTGTGTGAACGCGACGCGGTCTCTGGCAACCGGCCGGGTCAGCGGTCGCCCTGTGCTCTTTGTCGTGTCACGCATTCGGATGGCATCCGCCGAGTCAGCAGCATCGATCAAACAGGTCCTGGACGCCAACGGAACCGGAAACCTCAACGATCTGCTGCTTGAGGGCAAGACCTTCCCGGGCGCACCTGCCGCGATGCCGAACTCGGGTTATGCCTCCGTCCAGATGGGCGCAGTCATCCGGGTGGCGGAGGCGGGTTTCGTCGACGGAGGACCATCCTCAAGTGCCAACCCCTCGCTGCGGGCCGCAGCCGCCCAGATCGCCAACCGGTGACCACTCAGGGCTGAGGGCCCTGCCACCTCGGGTCGCATTTCCCGGCCCACCTCATCGTCGAGCGGCCAATGCCGCGTTGTAGAGGTCGTTACGGCTCAGTCCCGTCGCCGCGGCCACCTCGGCGCACGCGTCTCTCAGCCGCTCACCGCCGGCAACGCGAGCCTGTATCTCGGCCACCGCCGCCTCAGGGTCACTCACTTCAGCTGGTGCCCCGCCGACCACTACGGTGATCTCGCCTTTGACACCCTTGGCCGCCCACGCCGCCAGTTCGCCCAGAGTGCCCCGCTTCACCTCTTCATACGTCTTGGTCAGCTCGCGGCACACCGCCGCTGGGCGATCAGGGCCGAACGCCTCAGCCATCGCTGCCAGTGTCGGGTCCAGACGATGCGGCGCCTCGAAGAAGATCAGTGTCCGCCGCTCCCGAGCCAGCGCCTGGAAGGAACGTAGCCTCTCCCCTGCCTTCCGCGACGGGAATCCTTCAAAACAAAAGCGATCCACCGGCAACCCGGAGACCGCGAGTGCCATGAGAACTGCGCTCGGACCAGGCACGCAGGTCACCTTCACGCCGGCTTGGACCGCTGCGACAACCAGGCGATACCCCGGGTCTGACACTGACGGCATTCCGGCATCGGTCACCACCAGCACTCGCGCCCCACCCACCAGCCTGGCCAGCAGATCTTCGGTGCGCGTCACCTCGTTGTGCTCGTGATAGCTCACGACCGACCCCGACGGCTTGACCTCCAGCGAGCGGCACAGACGACTGAAGCGCCGTGTGTCCTCGGCAGCGACCACGTCGGCGGTCAGGATCTCCTGGGTGAGTCGCGGGGCTGCGTCCCGTGGGTCGCCGATCGGGGTGGCAGCGAGGACGAGGACGCCGGCTACGGAGTTTGTCACGCCGTCGATCCTCTCAGTTCGCGCTCTCCCGGTCTTGGTTCGCCGTCGCATCGACGCCCACTTCACGTCAGACAGGTTCGCGTGGTGGGAGTTGCGCTGCATACGATGTTCGCCATGACCCCCACTGAGCAGCTGCGCTCACGGCTGCTCGGATACCGGCCCAGCGACGTGTTGTGGGGCTGGTTGGGGCCGTTGATCATCGCAGCCGTGGGCGGCTTCCTTCGGTTCTGGCAGCTCGGTCGACCCCACCAGCTTGTCTTCGATGAGACGTACTACGTCAAACAGGGCATCTCGATGTTCAAGTACGGCCAGGAGCGAAGAGTCGCCGCGAGCATCAAGAGCCCGGATGCGCTGTTCACCAATGGAACCCCGAACGTCTTTGGCACCGAGGGCGACCTCGTGGTCCATCCCCCGGTCGGCAAGTGGATCATCGGGTTCGGCGAGCACCTATTCGGCGCAACCAGCTCGTTCGGATGGCGGTTCTCGGTCGCCCTGCTCGGCACCCTCTCGATCCTGATGATCGGCCGCGCGGCCCGGCGTATGTTCGGGTCGACGCTGCTCGGCACTATCGCCGCCATCCTCCTGGCTTTCGACGGCCAGCATTTCGTCCACTCGCGGACCGGTCTGCTGGACCTCATCGTGATGTTCTGGGCGTTCGCCGCCTTCTGCGCCCTGCTCATCGACCGCGACCACTCCCGCGAGCTGCTGGCGCGCAAGGTGGGGGAACTGCAAGTCGCAAAAAGATCCGCTGGCATCAAGAGCGCCGGACGCGACCCCATGAAGTACGGTCCCTGGCTCGGCTGGCGCCCCTGGCGCTGGGTCGCCGGCATCTGCCTCGGGCTGTCGACGGGCACCAAGTGGTCTGGTGTGTTCTTCCTGGTCGCCTTCGGTCTGATGACCGTCTTCTGGGACATGGGCGCCCGCCGCGCTGCCGGCGTACGCCGCTGGTGGTGGGGCGCCGTCGTGCTGGACGGGCTGTATGCCGGTCTGCTGATGGTGTTCCTGACGGTCTCCGTGTACACCGCCTCCTGGACCGGCTGGTTCGTATCCAAGGATGCCTACGACCGTCAGTGGGCGGCGACCAACAAGGCAACCACCTTCGCGTGGGTGCCCGACTCCCTGCGTTCATGGTGGCACTACCACCAGGAGATCTACGCCTTCCACATCAGCGTGACCTCGGACCATCCGTACAAGACCAACCCATGGTCGTGGCTGATCCAGGGCAGACCAACCTCCTTCTACTACGAGGGGCCGAAGAAGGGCCAGGACGGCTGCGTGGTCGCACAATGCGCCAAGGCCATCACCTCGATCGGCACCCCGACGCTGTGGTGGGGCGCGGTGATCGCGATCTTCGTCCTGCTGTTCATGTGGGCCCTGCACCGCGACTGGCGCGCCGGCGCGATCCTGGCAGGTCTGGCGGGCGGGTACCTGCCGTGGTTCAACTATCAGCACCGCACCATCTTCAGCTTCTACGAGGTCGCGTTCGTGCCGTACGTCGTGCTCGCCGTCGTATATGTTCTCGGGCTCGGCATCGGCGGACCCAAAGCCTCGCCTCGTCACCGCCAGCTCGGCCTGCTGATGGCCGGAATCTTCGTGGTCGCCAGCGTCGCCTGCTTCGCCTTCTTCTACCCGATCTACACCGCGCAGGTCATTCCCTACGTGCAGTGGCAGAGGCGGATGTGGCTGCCCAGCTGGATCTAGCGGGGTGTCTCCACAATGCGTAGCCGTGTTTTGGCTGGCTGTTCGCATGAACAAGACTACAGCCCCGTTGGTCATGTCTGCTGGTCAGCGCGAGGCGTTGACGGTGCCGGCCCGGTCCTTGACAGCGGCACATCGTGAGGTGAAACGGGCCAAGGTGTTGTTGATGGCCGCCGACGGTGTGGCCAACGCCAAGATCGCCGCGGCGGTTGGGGTTACCCCGGTCACGGCCGGCTCGTGGCGGGGCAGGTTCGCTGACGAGGGGCTGTCCAAGTTCGGCCAGGTGCGTGCGGGGCGTGGTCGCAAGCCGGGGATCTCGGCGGCCAATCTCGAGGAGATCGTCCGCCTGACACAGCACGAAAAGCCTTCCGGTGAAACGCATTGGAGCAGCCGGTCAATGGCCAAGGCGGTCGGGGTCAGTCCGGCCACGGTTCAGCGGATCTGGTCCGGGCGCGGCCTCAAGCCGCACCTGGTCAAGACGTTCAGACTCTCGGGCGACCCGGCCTTTGAGGAGAAGCTCATCGACGTTGTCGTGCTCTACTTGAACCCGCCGGACCACGGACCGACGGCGTACAGCTCCTCGACATCAGTGAACAGGAAGATCCCGATGTGCTTCACGACTGTGATCACCGGGCTCGAAGCACAAATGCGGGTCGCTCCGAGGCAAGTGCGACACTGGAACCGTGATGGACCTGGCGCTCAACCAAAGACGCGTGCACCGGGATGCCCCTTGCCCCCTGCGTTCAGGACAGCCGTGCACGTTGTGCCATCCAGACGCCAGGACCGGGCCGCAAGACTGTCCGACCGTCGCGATCGTCATGGACGATGACGACCTGCGGGCAGAGTGGAGCCGTCGTCGCTTGGAGTACGCCGCGGCTCAGCGGCATCAGTAGCCCAGCAACGAGTGCCCGCGATCCCTGGTTGTCGTTTTCCTTCGAAACCCAGAATGGTCGTGGCGTGCGGCCCGAGACGGCGTCCGGGGCGGATAATCGGATCGGGCCCGAATGGATGCCGGACGAGGGCGGTGGCGATGGCTGACGAGGGCGAGACGCATCGAAACGGCTTGCTGCAGTCTGCAATGGACGAGTTCGTGGCGCGGACCGGCGCCGTGGCCAACCTCGTCGGGTCGGTGGGAGGCGGGGCTCTGGGGGCACTGCCTGAGCCTGTCCCGGCGACCGTGAACCGGCTGCTGAAGTCCCTTCAGCAGCTCGCAGAGCTGGCGCCGCCGTTCATCGCCGAGTTCGAGGTCCTGGTCGAGGAGCTCCATGCCCAGAGGTTGACGGTGCAGGCGCTTCAGGCGGAGTTGTCGGCTTTCGACCACCAGCTGGATGTACTCGAGAAGTCGCTGGCACCGCTGGAGAGCTGGACTCATCAGTGGGCCCGGTTGCGCCAGTCCCTGACCGAGACGGGTAACTCGGCCCCGCCGGAACCAGGCTCGCCGGTCGACTGATCATCTACCGGTGTGGCGCATGGGGGGTCCGGCTCACTCGAGGCCTCCGGCCCAAGCCTTGGCGTGCCGCATCCGGTCGAACCGACACCTGCTCGACGTGGGCGCATCCGTCAACGACATCTCCCAGGCCCCAAGCACGAGGGCGATCCTCGTCGTCAATGGCCACCCGGAGACACCCTGCCTGCTGGTAGCCCAGGAAGCTGCAGAATCGGTGGCTCGGCGTCGGCGAATGCGGCGGGCTGCCTTTTCTTCCGCATGTGGGGAGGTCACCCGGGTCCATGTCGCAGTCAAGGCTCGTGGCTGCGGGCTCGGCGCGAGACTGTTGCGCGCGCTTGGGGTGACCGCCCGGCCGCGGACGTCGGCAAAGTGGACAAGCAGCGCCTCGATAGCCGCGGTGGCAACACCCGCCGGCTTGCGCACGGTTGAACCGACTAGCACTGGATGTGCTGGTCTACCGCGGTTCAGCCAGACGCCGCCGTAGCTCGTTTCGAACAGCGGGCCATTCAGCCTGGGTAACTGAGAACACAACGGTGTCGCGCAGCGAGCCGTTGGGCATGAGCCTATGGCTTCGGAGAACGCCATCCTGCTTGGCTCCCAGTCGTTCGATAGCCCTCCTGGACTGCTGGTTCAGCCAGTGGGTGCGGAACTCCACGGCAATGCAGTCCAGCTGATCAAACGCATGGCTGAGCAGGAGCAGCTTGCACTCGGTGTTGGCGCCGCTGCGATGAACCGACCGCGCGTTCCAGGTGCTGCCAATCTCGACGCGTCGGTTCCCGGCATCGACATTGCAGAAGGTCGTCATGCCGATGACGAGTCCGGTGTCGCGCCGCCGGATCGTGAACGCCATCATCGTGCCCTCGGCCTGCTGGGCGAGGTACCCGTCGATGGCGGTGTGCATCTCCTCAGGGCGCGGAACTCCGGTGTACGTAAGAGTCCAGAGATGGCCGTCCGCGGCGGCCTCGACCAAGGCGTCGTGATCATCAACGCGTAGCGGGTCCAGGACCACCAAGTCTCCGGACAGTGTCACAGGCTCGAGGAAGGTCACCCGTGCAGCCGAGGGCGGCTCGACAAAGCAGAGTGCAGGGACAGCCGCTCCCGACAGGGGCAGCGCAGGTTCTGCTCCCGGTCACTGGAAGATGCCTAGTGTTGCTGCGTGGATCTCGAGCTCGTCGCTGCGGTGGTGACGGACCACGACCTCGCTATCGATTTCTTCGTCAACTCGCTGGGCGTTGAGCTCGTTGAGGACTCACCGTCCGCGACCAACGACGGCCGTCCGAAACGATGGGTCGTCGTGCGACCACCCAGAGCTGCCATCGCATTGCTGCTATCGCGCGCGGCCGGCCCGACCCAGACCCCGGTCGTCGGTAACCAGGTCGCGGACCGGGCTGGCTTCTTCCTTCGGATGGGGAGTCTGACGCCTCCGATGCGCGGATGACCTCAGCCGGAGTCGAGTTTGTCACCGAGCCACGTGTTGAGCCCTACGGCAAGGTCGCAGTATTTCGAGACATTGGCGGCAACCGCTGGGACCTCCGCGGGCCGGCCAGCTGAGGCCACCATCTGATCCCTTGACGGGATGTCACCGGGCCGTGGCACACGGGGCTGGTCGGCCCTCTGTCTGTCATAGGGCCAGTTCGTGGCTTCGACGCGGGCTCAAACCAGGGTTGACCCGCGCTGTGAAGTCGCACGAATGGCATACCGGAAATGCGTGCGCAACACGGTTCGGAGGCGTGGGTGACCTCTACTGGTGACACGTACGATCTCAGGTATGCGCGGATGGCCGGTGTTGGGGCGAGATCTCGCTGTCGACCTCGGCACCGCCAATACCCTGGTCTACGAGCGAGGCCACGGGGTCGTCCTTGATGAGCCGTCGGTAGTCGCTATCGAGGCCGGCACAGGACGGCTGGTCGCCGCGGGTGCCCGGGCCAAGGAGATGCTCGGCCGCACGCCCGGGAACGTGCACGCGATCCGGCCCCTGCAGGACGGTGTCATCTCCGATCCTGACATCGCCGAGCGGATGCTGCGCTACTTCATCGACCAGGTCCGGCCTTCTCGACTGATTCGACCTCGCATGGTGGTCTGCGTACCGAGCCAGGTGACCGGTGTGGAGCGCCGGGCACTCGAGGATGCCGCAACCCGTGCTGGTGCGCGCCGGGTCTATGTCATCGAGGAGCCGATGGCCGCTGCGATCGGTGCCGACCTCCCGGTCAACGACACCGCTGCGAGCACCGTGGTCGACGTCGGTGGCGGCACGACCGACGTCGCGGTCATCAGCCTGGGCGGCATCGTCAACTCCAGGTCGATGCGCGTGGGCGGTGACGAGATCGACGAGGCGATCATCAGCCACATCAAGAGTGAGTACTCCCTGCTGCTGGGTGAGCGGAGTGCCGAGGACATCAAGGTCGCGGCTGGCTCAGCGTTCCCGCTGGCAGAGGAGCTCAGCACCCGGGTCCGGGGACGTGACCTCGCAACCGGGCTGCCCAAGACGATCACCATCTCATCACCAGAGGTGCGCCGTGCGATCGAGGCTCCGGTGCTGCAGATCATCGAGCTGGTGCGTGTCACCTTGGATGTGTGTCCTCCGGAGCTTTCCGGCGACATCCTCGACCGTGGGATCGTGCTGACTGGCGGGGGAGCACTGCTACGCGGGCTGGACGAACGTATGCGCCACGAGCTCGGGGTGCCGGTGCGAGTGGCCGATGACCCACTGCGCTCCGTCGTCCACGGGTCGGGTCGCTGCGTTGAGGAGTTCAGCTCACTCAAGCGCGTTCTCATTGGTACGCAACGGTTCTGACCTGCCGTGACCCAGCCTCAACGTCGACGGACTCTGGCGGTCCTGATCCTCGCCACGGTGTTCCTGCTGGGGCTCGATCTGTCCCGACCCGGGTCGACTTCCTTTGTACGCACCGGCGCCGCAGCGGCGTTGGGGCCGCTTGAAACGGCCATGACGGCAGGCCGCAATGAGGATGTCGTGAGACTGACCCATGAGCGGGATGAGCTCGAGGTGGCGCGCCTACAGGACGAGGCGAACCTGCGGCAGGCTCGGGGGGTCACCTCCCTGCTGGCCTCACCCTCAGCCAAGGGCGCCACGCTGCTTGCTGCGCGGGTCGTTGCGTTCACCCCGGCAACATCGTCGGATGATCGCCGGGTCACGATCGACGTCGGATCCCGCGATGGCGTCACCAAGGACCTGACCGTGATCGCCGGAGGGGGGCTGGTGGGCCGAGTGATCGTTGTGGCCGAGTGGACCTCGGACGTGCTGATCGTCGGTGATCGCAACCTCACGGTAGGCGTCCGGGTGGGCGCAGAGGGCCGGCTCGGTTCGGTTTCGGCCAGGGCGAGCCTCGCCGTGACCCCGAGCGAACCCGGGCGCCTGAGTCTCGCGCTGCTCGAGCACGGGACCGTGGTGGTGGGCGACTGGGTCACGACCCTGGGCAGCGTCGGCGGGCGGCCATTCATGGCGGGCATCCCCGTCGGGACAGTGGTTTCGGTCGACCCGGATCACGGACAGCTGACCTCCACTGCCGTCGTTGAACCAGCCGTCCGTATCGCCACGCTGGACGTGGTCGCCGTGGTCTTGTCCACCCAGAGATCTCTCCCGAGACATCCAGTCTTGAGCCCGACGAAATGAGTTCGCCGATCAGCCTGCTCGGGCTGCTGCGCGCGGCGCTCGTTGTGCTGGCCGCGGCCCTGTCCACAGTGGTACTCCCGCGGGTCGGTTCCCTGGGTCCCGATCTGGTTCTGCTCGTGGTCGTGGCCGCCGGCTTGCTCGGCGGCCCCACCAGGGGCGCTCTCGTTGGGCTTGGTGCCGGCTGGGTCGTCGACCTCATGCCCCCGGCTGCGGCGACCCTCGGCGTGGCGGCACTGACGTACGCCACGGCAGGGGCGGTATCGGGGCTCTGGCATCGCGATGGCAGTCGATCCGTGTTCCTGCCGCCGCTGGCCACCCTCGCGGCAGCGAGCACCGTTGCAGCCCTGGGCATCCTGCGAGCTGTCGCGAGCGGGTGGGCTGTTCACTGGGTCGCCGCGGGCTGGTCGATCGCGTTGACGACGGCCGTGGGGGTGGCCGTCGTACCGATCTTGATTCGCACCGAACGCCAGCTGATTCGCAGGGGTCCGGCATGACTGTGCTCATGTCGTCCCGCGGTCCCCGCCAGACCAGACTGTGGGTATTCGTGGTTCTGGTGGTCGCACTCCTGGGCGCGCTCGTCGGACGGCTGGCGATGGTCCAGATTGGCGAGCGCGATACCTACGTCCGCGCAGCAGAGATGGTGAATACGCGTGCCATCACCCAGCCCGCGGTCCGCGGCCGGATCCTCGACGCCGCGCTGAAGCCGTTGGCAGGCAACACCTTTGCAGCCTCGGTGACGGTCGAGCGCTCGGCCCTGTTGACCGCCAGGGATGGGGGACATGACCTGATCGGACGGGTCGCAGCCCTGCTCGGTGTGCCGTTCACACAGCTATGGGGCGCAACACACCTGTGTGGGAGCGCAGGGGCGCCCAAAGCGCCCTGGTGTTTCAACGGCACGCCAGACCAGGCAATCCCGATAGCCAGGGGGGTCGACCCACAGCGGACCTTGGGCCTGCTCGAGCGACCAGAGGACTTCCCCGGTATCGCGGTCGTGGCCGAGCCCGGGCGCTTCTACCCACACACGGACGGACTGCAGGCGAGTCATGTTCTGGGCTATCTCGACCGAGCCACCATGGATGACGTCGCGCACACACGGGGGCAGATCGCCGACACGGAGCTGATCGGCCGGTCCGGTCTGGAGGCACAGTACGACGCGGTCCTTCGTGGCGTCAGCGGCCGCACGACCGTTTCCATCGACCCGAGAGGCGTTGTCACAGGCCAGATCTCGGCCATCAACGCCGTCCCCGGCCAGGACGTGATCACCCACCTGAGCGCTCCGATACAGGCAGCCAGCGAGAAGGCATTGTCGGGTGCGGTAACCGCCGCGCGCTCCCACGGGTGGAAGGCGGACTCGGGAGCGGCAGTGGTCATGGATGTCACCAATGGTGCGGTCGTGGCGGCAGCGAGCTACCCGACATACCGGCCCGAGGTCTGGACGGGAGGCATCAGCGGCCCTGAGCTTGCGAACCTGACCGATGCTCGCGCGGGCGGGCCGTTGATCAACAGGCTGACGTCCTCGGCGTTCGCCCCGGCCTCGACGTTCAAGGTGATCTCCCTGCCGGCGGCGGTCACAGCCGGCAACAGCCTGTCGGGGATTTACAACTGCGGCTCGAGCGTCCGGGTCGGCAACAGGGACTTTCACAACTACGAGTCCAAGCCCTACGGCGTGATCAGTCTGCACACTGCGATCGTCATCTCCTGCGACACGATTTTCTACCAGCTCGCCTACCAGTCATGGCTCGCCCAAGGGGGACTGGGCGCCACCTCTGATGCACGCGACCCTTTCGTGGCCATGGCCAAGGCCTACGGGCTCGGTGTCAGGACGGGTATCGACTTGCCGGGGGAGAGCACCGGCCGGATTCCGGACCGGTCCTGGAAGAAGCAGACTTGGCAGGACACCAAGGCCGACAGCTGCGCGCGAGCCCGGAGCGGATATCCCGACGTAGCCAAGAACGATTCCGCACGGGCTGCCTATCTCAGCGCTCTGGCGGTTGAGAACTGCAGCAGCGGGTTCCAGTTCCGGGCCGGCGATGCGGCCAACTTCGCCGTCGGGCAGGGCGACGTGGCAGTTACCCCATTGCAGCTGGCATCGGCCTACGCCGCGATCGCCAATGGCGGGACGCTGTGGACCCCGCAGATTGCTGCGGGCTTTGCCAAGCCCGACGGGACGTCGTTCAGGACCATCGAGCCGGTGGCACGCGGGCAGGTTGGGCTAGGTTCGAGCATGCTGGCGTTCCTGCACTCCGCACTCCAGGGTGTTGTCACCGGCGGAACTGCCAAGGCGGCGTTTGCGGGCTTCCCGCTGGCGACCTATCCCGTGGCCGGAAAGACCGGTACAGCCGAGGTCTTCGGCAAGCAGAGTACGTCGTGGTTCGCGAGCTACGCCCCGGCCAACCGGCCCAGATATGCGGTCGTTGTCGTGGTTTCGCAAGGGGGCACGGGTGCAGAGACCTCCGCGCCCGCCGTCCGTCGGATCTACGATGCGATCCGGTCGCAGCCCTGACAGCGGCTCTCAGACTCGGCGGCCTCTGGCGACGGCCGCCGCTCATGGTGGAAACGTGCGCTGATGAGGGTGACGTCATCGTGGACCTTGACCTACCGCGAGGCAAGGGTCTGCCGCTGCCGCTCCTCGGTCTGCGAGTCGTTGTTGAAGCCTTGCGGCCAAGGTGCGGGAATACCACGCGACCGAATGAGAGCACCCGGACCGCAGGGACGTAGGGATGCCGGCGCCATCGACGACCACCGCCACATGAGGGTCGATGAGGGCGCTGTCCTCACTATCTCGGTCGGGACAAGCAGGCCACGAACCTCACCTTTGCTCCGGTCAAGCTCATGGCAGGCACACGCGGCGATGTGGTAGCCGCTCTTCAGGCTCAGCGGCCCAGACGCTGGTAGGTCTGCTCGGTGCGCGCCTTGGTCGGGGCCCACCAGGACTCGTGGTCGCGATACCACTGGATTGTCTGGGTGAGCCCGGCGCGGATGTCCTGGTACTGCGGGGACCATCCCGTCTCGGCCCGAAGCTTGCCGGAGTCGATGGCGTAGCGCATGTCATGGCCGGGGCGGTCGGATACGAGGTCGAACCAGTCGGCTGGCTTTCCCATCAGCTCCAGCAGCAGCGCCACGATCTGGCGGTTGTCCATTTCGCCGTCGGCGCCGATGAGGTAGGTCTCACCGAGCCGGCCTTTCTCCAGGATCGTCACGATGGCGTCGTTGTGGTCGTCCACGTGGATCCAGTCGCGCACGTTGGCACCGGTGCCGTACAGCTTGGGCTTGACGCCGCCAAGAATGCCGGTGATCTGGCGGGGGATGAACTTCTCGACGTGCTGGTAGGGGCCGTAGTTGTTGGAGCAGTTGGACAGCGTCGCCTGGAGGCCGAACGAGCGGATCCACGCGCGTACCAGAAGGTCTGCGCTGGCCTTGCTGGCCGAGTAAGGGCTCGAGGGGTTCAGCGGTGTCTGCTCGGTGAAACGCGAGGGGTCGTCGAGCTCGAGATCGCCGTAGACCTCGTCGGTCGAGATGTGGTGCAGGCGCACCTGGTGCTTGCGGGCTGCCTCGAGCAGCCGGTAGGTGCCGATGATGTTGGACTCCATGAACGGCCACGGGTCATCCAGGGAGTTGTCGTTGTGCGACTCGGCCGCGAAGTGGACGATGACGTCGGCGTCCGCGACCAGCCGGTCGACCAGGTCGGCGTCAGCGATGTTCCCATGGACGAACTCGATCTCGTCGGCAACCGGAGCAAGGTTGTCCAACGAACCTGCGTAGGTCAGGGCGTCAAGGACGGTGAGCTTCCAGTCGGGGCGGGTCAAGCGGGTGCGCTGGACAAAGTTGGTGCCGATGAAGCCTGCGCCACCGGTAACGAGCACCTTCATGAGTCGTTCTCCTTCACATCGGTTGGTACGGCGGGTGTCTGGGCTCCGCGCTCGCGCAGGCCAGGCGGGGTGTCGGTTCCGGCCCCCGGCCAGCCGTTGAACTCCACTTCGAGGCTGAACCGGTGGGCGAGGTAGCGGTGGTCTGAGAGCGCGAGCGGTGCCTGGTCCTTGTCCAGGGCCAGCCGTCGTACCAGCAGTAGCGGCGCGCCGAGCGCGACGTCGAGCAACTCGGCGTCGTCTGCATTCGCGATACCGGCGGTGATGCTCTGACGGACGGAGGCGATGCGGTGTCCGTCGCGCTGAAGGCTGGCCCAGATGCCGGGGTCAGTGGCATCGGCACGGCTGACCCGCCCGCCGATGGCGGTCGGGACCCACTCGGCGACCAGGTCCAGCGGTACACCGTCGACCGTTCGCACGGAGCGACTGTGCAGCGCGTCGGCGGCGGTGGCTGTGTGGTTCGTGGCTGTGTCGTCCACGGCGTCGTCGAGGGCCAGCAGGCCGAGCGCCGAGGCAAGTGCCGGGGAGGCCTGGCGGTACCCGAACTCGACCACGCAACGCGTCATCGCCCTGCCAGATTCGGTCACTGCCGAAGCCGCATGGCGGAAGGTCCCCAGCGCCAACGTCTGGTGGAACAAGCCTCCGGTCGCGAACCAGCCAGAGCCCTGCCGACTCTCGACCAGCCCCTGCTCGCGCAGCATCTCCAGCGCCCGGCGGACGGTCACCCGGCTGACGGCGTATCGAACGCACAGGGCAGACTCGCTGTCCAGGGCGCCCTGGTCGCCGAACTCGCCGAGGGCAACCCGCTCACGCAGGTCGTCGGCGATCTGGCGAAACCGGGAACTTGTCATTAATTTGTACACTACAAGTTTGGGACCACTGCGTCCACTTGTCTGCCGAGCAGCAGGAACGACGCAAGATCTGCGATTAGGGGCGGCCCTTCGCCGCTGGTAGCCTAGATCCTGCCGTGCAACCGGCCGCGGATACAGAGAGCCTGGGTGAACCTGCCCCAAGGCACCGCGCAACGAAAATTACCGAGGAGATACTGCGTGCCCCTGGACAGTGCTGTCAAGCAAGAGATCATGACCGAGTACGCCACCAAAGAGGGCGACACCGGTTCCCCCGAGGTCCAGATCGCGATGCTCACGCGCCGCATCCTGGACCTTACCCAACACTCGCGTGAGCACAAGCACGATCACCACAGCCGCCGGGGTCTGCTGCTGCTGGTCGGTCGTCGCAAGCGCATGCTGCGCTACCTCGAGGCCACCGACGTCACCCGCTACCGCGCGCTGATCAAGCGCCTCGGTCTGCGCCGATAATCGTTCCATTCGATGGAGCGGCCACCTCCACGACATGTGAGGTGGCCGCTTCTTCGCATGAGAGCGGGGCACCTGGCAACACCGCCCCCGTGGCGCCGCCGCAGGCAGCGCCGATCCCAATGGCAAAGCACGTGCACAACGACGATGCACGGCTCTCTTGAGAGAAAAGGAGGACCCAATGGAGGGTCCAGAAATTCAGTTCGCCGAAGCCACCATCGACAACGGCTCATTCGGCACCCGCACGGTTCGGTTTGAGACCGGACGCCTGGCCAAGCAAGCCGGTGGCGCAGTCGTGGCCTACCTCGACGAAGACACGATGCTGCTGTCGACCACCACGGCCGGCAAGTATCCCAAGGAACAGTTCGACTTCTTCCCGCTGACGGTTGACGTCGAAGAGCGCATGTATGCCGCCGGGAAGATCCCAGGCTCATTCTTCCGTCGTGAGGGCCGTCCCTCGACCGACGCGATTCTCACCTGCCGCCTGATCGACCGGCCGTTGCGCCCGACCTTCAAGAAGGGTCTGCGCAATGAGGTTCAGGTCGTCATCACCGTACTGGCACTCAACCCTGACCACCAGTACGACGTGCTGGCCATCAATGCCGCATCCGCCTCGACACAGATCTCCGGCCTGCCGTTCAGCGGCCCGATCGGCGCGACTCGCGTCTCTCTCATCGACGGCCGATGGATTGCCTTCCCGACCTTCGCCGACAGCGAGCGTTCGGTGTTTGACATGGTCGTCGCCGGCCGCATCGTCACCGGCAAGGATGGTGTCGAAGACGTCGCGATCATGATGGTCGAGGCCGAGTCCACGATGGCCACCTGGGATCTGGTCAAGCACCAGGGCCAGGGCGCACCGACCGAGCAGGTCGTCGCCGAGGGCCTTGAGGCTTCCAAGAAGTCCATTGCCGTCTTGTGCAAGGCTCAGGCCGAGCTCGCTGCCAAGTCGGCCAAGGAGGTCCAGGACTTCCCGGTGTTCCTGGACTACCAGGATGACGTCTATGCCGCAGTCGAAGGTGCCGTCACCGGCGACCTGACGTCCGCGCTGCAGATGTCCGGCAAGCAGGAGCGCGAGAACCGCATCGAGGAGGTCAAGACTGCAGTCAAGACCGACCTCGAGGTCACGTTCGAGGGTCGCGACAAGGAGATCTCCGCGGCATACCGCGCGGTGCAGAAGAAGCTGATCCGTCAGCGCATCCTTCGCGACAAGGTCCGCATCGATGGTCGTGGCCTGGCCGACATCCGCGCACTGAGCGCAGAGGTCGAGGTCCTGCCCCGAGTGCACGGCTCGGCGATCTTCGAGCGCGGCGAGACCCAGATCATGGGTGTCACCACCTTGAACATGCTGCGGATGGAGCAGATGCTCGACACGCTGTCCCCGGAGACGCGCAAGCGCTACATGCACAACTACAACTTCCCGCCCTACAGCACTGGTGAGACCGGCCGTGTGGGTTCGCCCAAGCGTCGCGAGATCGGTCACGGTGCCCTGGCTGAGCGTGCGCTCCTGCCGGTGCTGCCGACCCGCGAGGAGTTCCCATACGCCATCCGTCAGGTGTCCGAGGCTCTCAGCTCGAACGGCTCGACGTCCATGGGCTCGGTCTGTGCGTCCACCTTGTCGATGCTGAACGCCGGTGTGCCACTGCGCGCCCCGGTTGCCGGTATTGCGATGGGTCTGGTCTCCGATGAGGTCGAGGGCGAGACGCGTTATGCGGCGCTGACCGACATCCTTGGCGCGGAGGACGCGTTCGGTGACATGGACTTCAAGGTCGCCGGCACGCGGGAGTTCGTCACCGCCATCCAGCTCGACACCAAACTGGGCGGCATCCCTGCCTCGGTGCTGGGCGGTGCCCTGACTCAGGCCCGCGACGCTCGGCTGCACATTCTGGACGTCATGGCCGAGGCCATTGACGTCCCGGACGAGATGAGCGAGTTTGCTCCGCGCGTGATCAGCGTGACCGTTCCGGTCGACAAGATCGGTGAGGTCATCGGACCGAAGGGCAAGATGATCAACCAGATCCAAGACGAGACCGGTGCACAGATCTCGATCGAGGACGACGGCACGATCTACATCGGTGCCACTGATGGCCCGTCGGCCGAGGCCGCTCGCGCCATGATCAACGCCATCGCCAACCCGACGATGCCCGAGGTGGGCGAGCGCTTCATGGGCACCGTGGTCAAGACCACGACCTTCGGCGCCTTCGTCTCCCTGCTCCCGGGCAAGGACGGTCTGCTGCACATCTCTGAGGTGCGCAAGCTCGTCGGGGGCAAGCGGATCGACTCCGTGGACGACGTCCTCAAGATCGGCCAGAAGATCCAGGTCGAGCTCAAGGAGATCGACCCCCGCGGCAAGCTCTCCCTCGGCGCGGTCCTGGCCGAGGACGGCGCTGCAGGCGATGCTGCCCCGGCTGGCGACGAGGTCAATGCTGACGCGGCTTCGACGGAGGCCGTTGACGCCTGAGTCTGACTGAACGACACCGAGGCCCGGTGCGCCCGAGAGGGTGCGCCGGGCCTCGGTCGTTCTCCCGGGTCAGGCCCAGCGGCGGACGCGGAGCTGGTACTTGCGGTACGGGTCACCGAAAAGCTCGGTGAGGTAACGCTCTTCGCGCTCAATGACCTTGCGCCGGATCACCAGGAGAATGCC
>Ga0097691_1000608_pt1 | contig 30227 bp, 28 predicted proteins | sample NGESurdeep072012_8_FD_72858 | JGI IMG/M metagenome (GOLD analysis project Ga0097691, IMG submission 72858) | Arctic peat soil microbial communities from Barrow, Alaska - NGEE Surface sample 210-1 deep-072012 | ecosystem: Environmental > Terrestrial > Soil > Wetlands > Peat ... | reverse complement strand
CTTCACGGCCATGACGCTCTCCAACATTCTCTCGACCCCTTGAATGTACGGCGCTTGTACGGCGCTTTGCAAGGCAGTTGGGCGGGCGGTCCCCCGTAGGGACCATCCGGTGCCCGCTCCGGCGTGGGCATCCAGGACGTGCCAGAGGTGGCCTGCACGCTCAGGTCCCGGTCCGTGTTTCATGAGCGGTCGCCTATGAAACACGGCGTCGGACCCGGCCTGTTCAGGGCGGACCGTGTTTCATGGGACGGTGCATACAGCCGGGTGTGTGAACCAGACACATGAAACGATCCTGGGGTGAGTGACGAGGATTTCCTGAAGGAAAGTAGGGCGAAACGGCCGTCGAGCTACCCGCAGCATCCCGACTGTTACAAGATCGCGACCCCTGCGGCACCCACCCGCATCCGAACGGCCAGTGGCGACAACTCGGCAGTCATCCGCCCGCTACCGCCACTGGCCGTTCCGTTGCTGCTCAAGCCCCGGCGCGAGGTCCAGTTCGGACGGCTAGTTCTTGGACTCAAGTGCGGCAACAGCCTCAGGGTGAATCCTTTGACGATCAGCCAGACGCCAAGCGAAAACTCAAATACGGCGACCAGGAGTGCAGACAGTCCTGCCACAGGGCCGTGTTGGTCGATAGCGCCAAACAGCACGGCGAGATAGCCGATGACGAGCAGGGGTCCTCCAACGATCCGATCAAGGAAAGACCTCGAGGCACCAGGCGTGACTTGTATAACAGGAAGCCCAGCAGCAGGTCGCATACGGCCGGCATGAAGCTTTGTCCGAGGAGGAAAATGCGGTCATAGAGGTCTACCAGCGCATGGCTGGTGACGAGCGCTCCTGCTCCAGCTCCGTTCTGCCGCAAGGTCACGATCGACAATAGAAACGCCACCCCAACGAAGATGGTGGCGGATTCCAGAACTCTGGCCGCCACGAGACCGAGCGCGAACGATTCATTCCGCTTCTTGAGTATCGGGAATAACGTGACGGCAGTGCCGATACCTGCGAGAGCTATGGTGATCTCCAGGATGCCACCGATGATGGCGGCCGAGTCCGGCCCAGGCCCCGGCCACGAAGTCGTCGTCGAAACCATCGCCGCGACCACCACCCAGACCGGGCTACACGTCCACGCCGAACTCGACGAAAACACCTACCCGACCGGCGTCAAGATCCCCGACCCGGACATGAAAGCCCTCGCCATCAACGGCATCCTCACCCGCCACGACTTCCACGGCGAATGGAACTACACGCTCCGCCCCGCCCCCACGCCATCCAACGACACGCCCGACACCAGCTAAGATATTTCATCACGGGCCCTAAGCTGTAGGCGTTCACCTTGGCGCCGGTGGCGCTGGCCAGGCCGACGACGCTGCCTTGGCCGTCGTAGAGCCGGTGAGCCGGTGGATCGGCGCGTCCCGCTCCCAGAGCAGGTCCTTCTCCATGTGCACGACCGTGCCGTGTTCCGGCCGAGCGGTAAACGTCAACCGGTCAGTGAGCGCCCGCATCAGCTGGATGCCTCGACCCCGTTCGGCTTCGGCGTCCGGCGGTGAGTCAGCTGCACCCTGTGCCACCAGCGAGAAGTCGAAGCCGCCGCCAGCGTCCACGATCTGGATGGCCACCTTCTCGTCAGTGATCTCGACAATGACCTCGTAGTCGTCGGTGGGTCCGGCATGGTCGAGCACGTTGGTGCACGCCTCGGTCAGGGCGACCTCGAGATCCGTCTGACACTCTTCCCGGGCGCCGAGCACCCGCAGCGACTGGGTGCAGAGCCGTCGGACCACCGGGATGCTCAACTGGTCGCGGGGCAGCGCCAAGGTGAGCTTGATTTGCATGCGGCCGGTGCTCCTCCGATACGAACCCCTCGTCGACAACCTCCTACCCAGCGTGTGCAGACTCGACGCGCACGACGAACTCCTCGATGACCGGGTTGGCCAGCAGCGTCTCGGCCATCCGCCGTACCCGGTCCAGGGCCTCGCTGTCCGCCGCACCGTCGAGCTCGACCTCGAAGTGCTTGCCCTGGCGCACGGAGCGGACGCCACTGATGCCTAGGGCAGGGAGCGCGCCGAGGATCGCCTGCCCCTGCGGATCGAGGATTTCCGGCTTGAGCAGGACGTCGACGACGACGCGGGTCAACGCAGTCTCCACACTGACGGGTACGACGGGAAGCGGCCAGCGTATCGAGCGGCGTTGCCGACCGGTCTCATCAAGCCCGGCGTAGGTAATCGGCGAACGAGCTGCCGGTCAGCCGCTCGTAGGCCTCGACGTAACGGGCTCGAGTAGCTGTCACCACGTGTTCGGGCAGCGCCGGTGGCGCCGAGTGCCGGTCCCAGCCGGAGTCGGTGACCAGCCAGTCGCGGACGAACTGCTTGTCGTACGAGGGCTGGACGCACCCGGGCGCCCACGCCTCGGCCGGCCAGAACCGGGACGAGTCGGGCGTCAACACCTCGTCCCCCAGCCGCAGCACGCCGGCGACATCCCAGCCGAACTCCAGCTTGGTGTCGGCCAGCAGGATGCCGCGGTCCCGAGCGATGTCGCGGGCGCGGGTGTAGACCGCCAGCGTCAACCGCTCCAGCTCGGCGGCGACCTCGGCACCCACCGCCGCGGCCACCGCGGCGGCCGACACGTTCTCGTCGTGTCCCGCGGTGGCCTTGGTGGCCGGCGTGAAGATCGGCTTTGGCAGCTCGGCGCCGTCGACGAGCCCAGGCGGCAACGGAACGCCACAGACCGCGCCGGTCCGGTTGTAGTCGGCCAGGCCGGACCCGGCCAGGTAGCCCCGGGCCACGCACTCCACCGGCAGCATGCCCAACCGCCGGCAGAGCATCGAACGACCGCGCAACGCCTCGGCGTACGGCGCGAGCTCGGCCGGGTAGTCGGCCACCCGGGCGGTCACGACGTGGTTCGGCACGACGTCGGCCAGCCGGTCGTACCACCACAGCGACAGCGCGGTGAGCACCGCGCCCTTGTCCGGGATCTGGCTCGGCAGCACCACGTCGTACGCCGAGATGCGGTCGGTCGCGACCAGCAGCACGCGCTCGGCACCGACCGCGTAGAGCTCGCGGACCTTGCCGGAGCCGAGGTGGCGGCCGGCCAGACCGGCCAGGGGGTCTGGCGCCGCCGCAGTCGTCACGACAGCTCGGCGAGCCGGGCGAAGACCGGACCCAGCCGGGCGACGTAACGCTCGGGCCGGCACACCTCGTTCAGCGCCGCCTCGTCCAGCGGCTGGTTCGCCCCCGCGGCGGCGGCGCGCAGGGTCTCCCGAAACGGCGTACCGGACTCCCACGAGCGCATCGCCGCCGCCTGGGTAAGCGCGTAGGCGTCCTCGCGGGACATCCCGACGGCCACCAGTTCGAGCAGCACTGCGCTGGTGTAGATCAGGCCGCCGGTGGCGTCGAGGTTGGCCCGCATCCGGTCGGCGTCCACGACCAGGCCAGTGACCAGCCGGGTGGTGAGGTGCAGCAGGTAGTCGGTGCCGATCGCGGCGTCGGGCAGCGCCACCCGTTCGACCGACGAGTGCGAGATGTCCCGCTCATGCCACAGCGGGATGCCCTCCATCACCGGCACGACCTGCGCCCGGACCACCCGAGCCAGACCGCAAATCCGCTCGGACATGATCGGGTTCTTCTTGTGCGGCATCGCCGACGAGCCCTTCTGACCAGCGCCGAAGGGCTCGGAGAGCTCGCGGACCTCGGTGCGCTGGCCATGCCGCACCTCCAGGGCCACCGCCTCGCACACCGTCGCCAGCACCGCCAGCGCGGCCACCCACTCGGAGATCCCGTCGCGGATCACGACCTGGGTGGCGACGTCGGCCGGGCGCAGGCCGAGCCGCTCGGCCACGTAGCGCTCGACGGCTGGCTCGATGTTGGAGTAGGTGCCGACCGCGCCGGACACCTTGGCCACCGCGACGGCCGCACGGGCCCGACGCAGCCGGTCGCGGGAGCGGGCCGCGGCAAAAGCGAAGTCGGCCAGCCGGTGCCCGAACGTGTCCGGTTCGCCGTGGATGCCGTGGGTGCGTCCGACCCGCAGCGTGGAGCGGTGCTCCAGACCGAGGTCGCGCAGGGCGGCCACCAGGTTGTCGGCCTTGGTCAGCAGGATGTCGCTGGCCTCCACCAGTTGCACCGCCAGCGCGGTGTCGAGCAGGTCGCTGCTGGTCATGCCGAAATGGACGTACGCCGCGGCGTCCCGCGGGTCGGTGTTGTCTGCCCAGGCGGTCAGGAAGGCAATCACGTCGTGCTGGGTGACCGCCTCGATCTCGGCCACGGCCGCCGGGGTCGGCGGCGCCGCGGCGCGCACCGGCGCCAGCGCCTCGGCCGGCACGCTGCCGCCCTCGACATGCGCCTCCAGTACCAGCGTCTCGACGGCGGCCCACACCTCGTACTTGTGGGCCTCGCTCCACACCCGGCCCATCGCCGGCAACGTGTACCGCTCGATCACCGGGGGGCCACCGCCGGAGTGGTCGCTCCCGCTGCGGCCCGCTCGGCGATGTCCCGGCGATGGAAGCTGCCGCGCAGGCTGATGTAGTCGACTGCGGCGTACGCCGCAGTCCTGGCGTGGGCGAGGTCCGCCCCGATGGCGGTCACGGAGAGCACCCGGCCGCCAGCCGACACCACCGCACCGTCGCGCCAGGCGGTGCCAGCGTGCAGCACGTCGACGCCGGGAACGGCTGCCGCCGCCTCCAGGCCGCCGATTGGGTCGCCGGTGCGCGGCGTACCCGGGTAGCCCTCGGCCGCCACCACCACCGTGATCGCAGCGTCCGGTCGCCAGCGCGGCGGCGGATGCTCGGCCAGGGCGCCGGTCGCCGCGGCGTGCAGCATGCCGGCCAGGGGGGAATCGAGCAGGGCCAGCACGACCTGGGTCTCCGGGTCGCCGAAGCGGGCGTTGAACTCGATGACCTTGACGCCGGCGCTGGTCAGGACGAGGCCGGCGTAGAGCAACCCGGCGTACGGCGTGCCTCGACGGGCCATCTCGTCGACGGTCGGCTGCAGCACGGTGGCGGTCACGTGGTCGACCAACCCCGGCGGCGCCCAGGGCAGCGGGGCGTAGGCGCCCATGCCGCCGGTGTTCGGTCCGGTGTCCCCGTCGCCGACCCGCTTGAAGTCCTGCGCGGGCAGCAGCGGGGAGACCGTGCGCCCGTCGGTGACCGCGAACAGCGACACCTCCGGGCCGGCCAGGTACTGCTCGACCACGACCCGGGGTCGGCGCGCCGCGTGCGCGAGCGCGGCATCCCGGTCCGTGGTCACCACGACGCCCTTGCCGGCCGCGAGCCCGTCATCCTTCACGACGTACGGCGGCCCGAAATCGGCCAGCGCGGCGGCGACCTCGATCTCGGTGGCGCAGGTACGGGCGGCGGCGGTGGGAATGCCGGCGGCGGCCATCACGTCCTTGGCGAAGGACTTGGAGCCCTCGATCCGCGCGGCCGCCGCCGACGGGCCGAAGGTGGCGATCCCGGCCGCCCGACAGGCGTCGGCGGCTCCGTTGACCAGCGGCACCTCGGGGCCGATCACGACCAGGTCGACGGCAGCCTCCGCCGCCAGGCCGGCGACGGCAGCTGGGGCGGCCACGTCGAGCGGCCGGGTGTCGGCGAGGGTGGCGGTGCCGGCGTTGCCCGGGGCACAGACCAGCGCGTCGACGGCGGGGTCACGACGCAGCGCGCGGCAGAGCGCATGCTCGCGCGCACCGGAGCCGACGACGAGGACCTTCATGACGCCGCCACGCTAACGTCCAGGGCGGTCCCGGGCGCCGGCGGCCGCCGCGGCGCGGCGCGTGGCTTACCGCAGCCGACGGGACGGCACTCGCAGCAGCGGTTTGGCGCTGCCGGTTGAGACGGGAGCGCCGGGTCCGGCCGGCGTCCCGCCAGCGGTCTGCCGCTTGTTCAGGTAGTTGCGCACGAGCCGCGGTCCCAGCGTCACGGCGAGGGCTCGCAGGATCCAGGGCACGGTGGGTCTCCTCCAGCGTCGATAAGAACTGTGGGATTCCTCCCCGGTCCGCCCACCACCGACACCCGCACCGCCGGCCGCGGCTCACCATCTGCCCGCGCCGTACTCCCCCGACTCGCCCCCCCAAGATGCGCCGATGTTGAGCGTATGTGGCCATCAACGCGCGGGATACGCACGTGTGCTCAACATCGGCGGGCGAGGGCGGCGCAGGTGGGCTGAGGGCGGCGCGGACGGGGTCGTGGGGCTGGTCGCGGGGGTGCTGGGGCTGGCCGCGGCCGCTTCAGAAAGCCGCGCGCACGCTAGAGTAGGTCGCGCAGCAACAGCGTCTGGTCGCGGCCAGGGCCGACGCCGATCGCGCTAATCGGCGCGCCGGACATCTGCTCCAACGCGCGCACGTAGGCCCGGGCGTTGGGCGGCAGCGCGGCGAACGACGTCACGCCGGTGATGTCGTCCGACCAACCCGGCAGCTGCTCGTAGACCGGCACCGCCTTGTGGAACGAGGTCTGGTCCATCGGCATCTCATCGTAGGTCGTGTCGCCCACTCGGTAGCCGACGCAGACCGGGATCCGCTCGAAACCGGACAGTACGTCGAGCTTGGTCAGGAAGAAGTCGGTCGCGCCGTTCACCCGGGCGGCGTACCGGGCGATCACCGCGTCGTACCAGCCGGTGCGCCGGGACCGACCGGTGGTGACCCCGAACTCTCCGCCCTCGGAGCGCAGCCGCTCCCCCACCTCGTCGTCGAGCTCGGTCGGGAACGGCCCGGAGCCCACTCGGGTCGTGTACGCCTTGATGATGGCAACCACCCGGCTGATCCGGGTCGGGCCGATGCCGGAGCCGGCGCAGGCACCGCCCGCGGTGGGGTTCGAGGACGTGACGAACGGATACGTGCCGTGGTCGACGTCGAGCAGCGTGCCCTGCGAGCCCTCCAGCAGCACCACCTTGCCGGCGGCCAGGGCGCGGTTGAGCACCAGCGAGGTATCGGCGATGTGCGGTGCCAGCTGCTCGGCAAAGCCGGCGTACTCCTCGCAGACAGCCGAGACGTCGATCGCCCGCCGGTTGTAAACCTTGGCGAGCATCTGGTTCTTCTCCCGCAGCGCCAGCTCGAGCTTCTGCCGGAAGATGCCGGGGTCGAGCAGGTCCTGGACCCGGATGCCCATCCGGGCGATCTTGTCGCCGTACGCCGGGCCGATCCCGCGCCCCGTCGTACCGATCCGGCTCCTGCCCAGGTAGCGCTCGGTCACCCGGTCCAGCGCGCGGTGGTGCGGCATGATCAGGTGCGCGTCGGCGCTGATCACCAGGCGGGCGCAGGACACCCCGCGGGCCTCCAGGCCAGCCATCTCTCCGATCAGCACGCCGGGGTCGATGACCACGCCGTTGCCGATCACCGGTACGGCGTCCGGCGACAGCACCCCACTGGGCACGATGTGCAGGGCGTAGGTCTCGGCGCCCAGGACGACGGTGTGCCCGGCGTTGTTGCCGCCCTGGTAGCGGACCACGTAGTCAACGCTGCCGCCCAGCAGGTCGGTGGCCTTGCCCTTGCCCTCGTCCCCCCACTGGGCGCCGACGAGCACCACTGCGGGCATCCGGTTCTCCTTTGGCAGACTGCGCCGAGCCGGGTCGACCCGCGTGTACGTTCGCGCGGGTAGGCTACCGACAAGTCGACGGCACTAGGCTGCGCGCATGCCACGGCTGCCAGGCGTATCCGACCTGATCGCCGTACTCCAGGCGCAGACCGAGGCTCTGGCTGCCCTGCCCGGCATCCTGGTGGCGCTCAACCGGTCCCTGCGCACTTTCGCCGACACCGCGAACCAGGCTCGCGACACCGCCCTGGCGGTGCAGCGGGTGACGGCTCGGCTGGACGGGCTGGTGACCGAACTGGAGCAGCCGGTGCGGATGATGGTGCCGGGCATGCAGCGGCTGGCGGCCCTGATGGAGAACCCGTTGGTCGACGAGGTCCCGGACGCCCTGCGCCGCGTGCAGCACGAACTACTGCCGATACTGACCGGGATCCTCGACTCCCAGGCGACGATCGCCGGCATCGCAGCCTCGACCGACGGCATCAAGAAGTTCGTCGAGGACATGGGCGGCCGGATGGTCGGCATCTCGGGGGCTGCGGCCCGGGGGATGCGCTGGCCGAACCGGTCAGGCTGAGCCAGCCGCCCAAGTTGCCGGTCCGGCGGCGCTGCGGTCCGGCGGCGCTGCGGTCCGGCGGCGCTGCGGTCCGGCGGCGCTGCGGTCCGGCGGCGCTGCGGTCGGCTAGTCCGGTGCCGCTCAGTCGCCGAGGGTGCGCGCGGCCTCCGGGTCGCTGTCGCGCAGGAACGTCGCACACCGTTGCGCCTCGTCCTGCTCGCCGATCGCGGCCGCCGCCCGGCCGAGCGCGTGCAGCGCCCGCAGGAAGCCGCGGTTGGGGGCGTGCGACCAGGGCACCGGGCCGGCGCCCTTCCACCCCGCCCGCCGCAGCGCGTCCAGCCCGCGGTGATAGCCGACGCGGGCATAGGCGTAGGACTCGACCGGCCGACCGGCCGCGAAGGCCCGGTCCGCCAGCGCCGCCCACGCCGCCGACGAGGTGGGGTGCTGGGCGGCCACCTCGGTCGGGTCATTGCCGGCGTCGAGGGCTTCCCGCGCCGCCGGCTCGTCGGACAGTAGAATTGGTGGTGGTCCACCGAGCAGGTTCTCAGGCATAATCATGCCGCCATCCTGGCCCATGCCCGGCCAGCAGACTACCCGCTGCTGCAGATGGAGCGGCGTCAGCCGTGCACCGGGGCCGGCGGTCCCAGTGACCTCGCGTGGATCTGGCCGGCCGCCACCGTGCTGCTGCTCCGCCGTTCCGGACGCCAGCGGGCCGGCCCCCATTAACTCGAAAGAGGGCCGGCCCACGAGGCGATGAACGTCTAGATCATGCCGCAGGCGTGCTGGGTCTGCGGTCCGGCGATGCCGTCGACCTGGATGTGGGCGGCCTCTTGGAAGCCGCGCACGGCGCCCTCGGTCTGCGGACCGTAGCGACCGTCCACGGCGATTGCGTAGCCCTTGGCGACGAGCTTCTGCTGCAGCGTCCTGACGTCGGCGCGGTCGGTGCCGATGTAGCGCTGGCTCAGATAGGCCACGCCAGCGGAAGTGGAGGAACTGGCCTTGGGGGCAGGTGCCTTCCGGGTGGAGGTAGTGGCCTTGGTCGGGGCGGACGCCACCGGGGCGGACGCCACCGGGGCGCGGCTAACGCTGCGGCTGGCGGTCGAGGCCGTGCTGCCACCACTGAGGTACTTGCCGCAGACCGGCCAGGGCGCGGCGCCGCGCTGCGCATACAGCTCCTGGGCCGCGGCCAGCTGCTCCGCCGCCGAGGACTGATCGGCGGTACCGCTGCGGCCGGTGGCGTTCCAGGTACCCTGGTCGAAGTTGTAGAGGCCGTAGAACTGGCCGTCGTTGTACTTCGCGTTGCCACCGGACTCACACTGCGCCACGGCGTCCCAGCCAGTGGCGGCGGAGGCCGGTACGGCGGCGAGCAGGCCGCCGCCGGCCAATATCGCGGTGGTAAGGCCGCTGATGGCGAGCGTGGACGTGCGCTTGCTGCGGCGGTGCTGGCCGCGGGCGTGCTTGAGCATACGAATCCCTCCCAACGCCTACGGGGTGAGCTGTCGGGTTCGGGCTGGGATCGTTCGCCCGGCCGCGGCGTACGCGGCTTCACCCCAGGCCAGTCGTCGGTGACCCACTTCAGTGGACGTTTGATCGACGAGGCCGGTGGGACCTATGGGTCCCCCGCTCCTGCCATTGCTGTTTGAGAACGGTTGCCCGCCGCCGGAGGCAGGATTAGGCGTTGCCGGCGCGAGCGGAAGCTCGCCTTCTGGCGAACTTCGGCCACCCTACGACACTCGCTCCGCAGAACCAAATGCGGACGGCCGCTCCCCGGATGGGAACGGCCGTCAGCGGTCGGGCAGGAAGCGGGTCAGCTCATCTTGTTGCCGGCCGAGCGCAGGTCCTCGCAGGCGACGACTACCCGGTTGGCCATGCCGGTCTCGGCCGCCTTGCCCCACGAGCGCGGGTCGTAGAACTTCTTGTTTCCGACCTCGCCGTCGACCTTCAGTACGGCGTCGTAGTTGCGGAGCATATGGTCGGCGACCGGGCGGGTGTAGGCGTACTGCGTGTCGGTGTCGACGTTCATCTTCACCACGCCGTAGTCCAGTGTCTCCCGGATCTCCTCGAGCAGCGAGCCACTGCCGCCGTGAAACACCAGCTCGAACGGCCGGTCCCGGCCGACCTTGGCGCCGACCGCGTCCTGGATCTCCTTCAGGATCGACGGGCGCAGCTTGACGTTGCCGGGCTTGTACACGCCGTGCACGTTGCCGAAGGTGGCGGCCAGCATGTAGCGGCCCTTCTCCCCGGTGCCGAGCATCTCGGCCGTGCGCAGCGCATCCTCGGGCGTGGTGTAGAGCTTCTCGTTGATCTCACCGACGACGCCGTCCTCCTCGCCACCGACGACGCCGATCTCCATCTCCATGATGATCTTCGCCTTGTTGCAGGCCGCCAGCAGCTCCTCGGCGATCTGCAGGTTCTCCTCCAGCGGTACGGCGGACCCGTCCCACATGTGGCTCTGGAACAGCGGCTCCCGACCCTCGTTGACCCGCTCCTGGGACAGCGCGATCAGCGGCCGCATGTAGCCGTCGAGCTTGTTCTTCGGGCAGTGGTCGGTGTGCAGCGCGATCTGGATCGGGAACGCCTTGGCCGCGTGGTGGGCGTACTCGGCGAGCGCTCCGGCGCCGAGTACCATGTCCTTGACGGTGGTGCCGGAGAGGAACTCCGCGCCGCCGGTCGAAACCTGCACGATGCCGTCGGACTCTGCTTCGGCGAAACCGCGAAGCGCGGCGTTCAGCGTCTGCGAGGACGTGACGTTGATGCCGGGATAGGCGAAGGCGTTGTCCTTCGCCCGGGTCAGCATCTCGGCGTACACGTCCGGCGTGGCGATGGGCATCCTGGATCTTCTCCTACACGGGGCGGGCGGTGGCAACGCATGCGAGTATGCCCGGTTTGATGCCGCCACGGTGGAGGCGGAGGTCCCGCTCGAGCTCAGCGGGAGGTCGGCGCGACGTGCGCGGCGATGTCCGCCTCGACCGCGTCCCAGGCCTTGCGCGCGGCGATCAACACCGGCTCCCACACCGGGGCAAACGGCGGCGCGTAGGACAGGTCGAGGTTGACCATGTTCTCCACGGTCATCTCGTTCCACAGTGCGGTGGCAATGGCGTCGATCCGCTTGGCCGCACCCTCCTCGCCGACGATCTGCCCGCCGAGCAGCCGCCCGGAGCACTTCTCCGCGATCAGCTTGGTGGTGATCGTCGTCGCCCCGGGGAAATAGCCGGCCCGGGTGGTGGCCTTCACCGTCGCAGTGACGTGCGCAAACCCGGCCCGGACGTACTCGGACTCCTTCAGCCCGGTACGGGCGATCTCGAGGCTGCAGACCTTGCTCACCGCCGTACCGACCACGCCGGGGAAGGTCGCGTAGCCGCCGCCGAGGTTGATCCCAGACACCCTCGATCGGGGTACGCATCCGCAGGTCGGTGACCACGGCGGCCGCGGTCTTCCCGTGGCCGGTCTCGATCGCCTCGACCCGCTCACCGGAGTGAATGGTAATGCCCAAGCCGTTCATGGCCGTGCGGACCATCGCCCCCATGTCCGGGTCCAGCGTCGACATCGGCTCCGGCGCCATCTCGACCAGCATCACGTCCAGGCCGCGGACGGTCAGCGCCTCGGCCAGCTCGATGCCGATGTAGCCGGTCCCGACGAGCAGCGCGTCGAACCCGACGGCTTACGTGCTGCCGGTCTCCAGGTCGCGCGCCCGGACCTCCCGGCGGTCGAGGTCGATCTCCTCGACCTCGGTACGAATCCGGACGTCGATGGCGAAGGAGTGCCGGAACGTCGCCGGGTGCCGGCTGATCAGTCGGTTGCGGTCGCTGACGACGTCGCCGATCCAGTACGGGATGCCGCAGGCGGAGTACGACGCGGTCGATCCCCGCTCGAAAGCGACGATCTCCAGGTCGTCCGGGCCGCGCCGGCGGCGCGCCGGCGAGGCCGCGCTAATGCCGGCCGCGTCCCCACCGACCACGACCAATCGTTCGGTCACAGCATGCTCACCAGATGCTCCAAGGTCACCGTCGAGGGGCGCTCTGTAGCCTGGCAGAGTGCACCTTGCCGACGCGGTCCTCGCGGTCAACTGGCTCGACGCCCGGTCCCTGGTGGAGACGTTTGGGCTGCTCGGCATCCTGCTGATCATCTTCGCCGAGACCGGGCTGTTGCTGGGCTTCTTCCTGCCCGGTGACTCGCTGCTGTTCACCGCGGGGGTCTTCGCCGCCACGAAGGCCGACAACCCGGTCCACCTGTCCCTGGCGCTGGTGCTCGTGGCCGCGCCGGTGGCCGCCATCGCCGGGGCGCAGTGCGGCTTCTACATCGGCCGGCAGGCCGGCCCCCGGCTGTTCGACCGCCCCGACTCGCGCTTCTTCCAGCAGGAGTACGTCGACCGGGCCGAGCACTACTTCAACCGCTTCGGGCCGGCCAAGGCGGTCATGTTGGCTCGGTTCGTGCCGATCGTGCGCACGTTCCTCAACCCGGTCGCCGGGGTGCTGCGGATGCCCCCACGACAGTTTCTGGTGTGGAACGTTCTGGGCGGACTGCTGTGGTCGGTCGGCGTGACGCTGCTCGGCTACTGGCTGGGCTCGGCGGTCCCCAGCATCGACCGCTACCTACTGCCGGCGGTGTTCGTGATCATCGCGGTGTCGCTGATCCCGGTGCTGCTGGAGGTTCTCAAGGCCCGGCGGGAACACCGCACTGGGCGGGCGGCCGGCGCCACCAGAGGGCCGGAAGGCTGAGCCGGCCGGGCTAAAGGCCCCAATTGCCGCCCGAAACGCTCAAGGACTCGTAAGCGCGCCACCGTTGCGACAGTATGCGCAGCATGCGTGAAGCCAAGGTCACCCCCACCATTGCCGACCGGTTTGAAGCCATCATCGGCGGCGACCGGTTCTCCCGATTCTCCCAGTTGGCAGATACCACCCGAGAGCGCTTTCTCGGTCGCACCATCTGGAACATCAACTCCACCGAGACCGGCGGCGGCGTTGCCGAGATGCTGCGCGGGCTCGTCGCGACCGCGATGGGGTTGGGGCTCGACACCCGCTGGCTGGTGATCGACGGCGAGCCGGAGTTCTTCGCCATCACGAAGCGGATCCACAACTGCGTCCACGGCTCACCCGGGGACGGCGGTCCGCTGGGTGATGCCGAGCGCCGGCGCTACGAGTCGGTGGTCGGGGTCAACCGCGAGCGCCTGCACCAGTTGGTGTCCCCCGGCGACATCGTGATCTTGCACGACCCGCAGACCGCGGGCATGGTGGAGATGGCCAAGGAGACCGGCGCGCACGTTGTCTGGCGCTGTCACATCGGCCGGGACGTCGCCAACGAGTCCACCCAGCTGGCCTGGGACTTCCTCTCGCCGTACGTCGTCAAGGCCGATGCACTGGTCTTCTCCCGCGCGGAGTACATCGCCCAGTCCCTGTCCGCCGGCCGCACCCTGGTGCTGCCGCCGGCCATCGACCCGTTCGCGGTTAAGAACATCCATTTCGACCACCGGACAGTGGTGTCGATCCTCAGTGCGGTGGGCCTGGTGACGCCGCCGAAGGACACCGGCCCGGCGATCTTCCCGAAGGGTGGCTCGACCGGGACCGTGACCCGCCAGGCCAAGATCGTCCGCGAGGGCGGTCCGCTCGACCCGGCTACCCCGCTGGTCGTGCAGGTCTCGCGCTGGGACCGGCTCAAGGACATGTACGGCGTCATGATGGCGTTCGCCGAGAAGGTCGCGACCGACCCGGCCACCGGGGAGGCCCACCTCGCCCTCGTCGGCCCGGACGTCGACGGCGTGAGCGACGACCCCGAGGGCCTTGAGGTGCTGCAGGAGTGCGTGACCGCGTGGCATGCGCTCCCGGTGGAGCAGCGCATGCGCGTCTCGCTGGTCTCGCTGCCCATGTTCGACGTGGACGAGAACGCCGCCGTCGTGAACGCCATTCAGCGGCACGCCAGCATCGTGGCCCAGAAGAGCTTGGTGGAGGGCTTCGGCCTGACCGTGTCCGAGGCCATGTGGAAGGCGCGGCCGGTCGTCGCCAGCAGCGTCGGCGGCATCCTCGACCAGATCTCCAGCGGCCAGAACGGTGTGCTGGTCGCCCCCGAGGACCTCGATGCGTTCGCGGCGGCGCTGACCCGGCTGCTGACCGATGCCGCCGAGTCGCGCCGACTCGGACAGGCGGCTCGCGAGCGTGTGCTCGACCAGTTCCTGCCGGACCGGCAGCTGACCCAGTGGGCGCAGCTGTTCGTCGCCATGACGACGGCCGGACGCGCCGCTGGTTGATTCGCTGCACCCCTAGACTCGGCCCCATGCCCAGTGTCTATACGAAGATCATGGCCGGCGATCTGCCCGGCCGGTTCGTGTACACAGACGACCAGGCGACAGCATTTCTGACCGTCGCGCCGCTGCGGCCAGGCCACACCCTGGTGGTTCCTCGCCAGGAGATCGACCACTGGCAGGACCTGCCGCCGGAGTTGGCCGCGCACGTGTTCGCCGTCGCGCAGCGGATCGCGCTGGCGCTCCGGACCGCGTTCCCGTCCAAGCGCGTCGGTCTGGTGATCGCGGGACTGGAGGTGCGGCACACGCACCTGCACGTCGTACCGATCGACGCCCTCGACGACCTCGACTTCCGTCGGGTGGACACCGCACCGGACCCGACCGCGCTGGATGACGCGGCCGAGCGGATCGGGACGGCTTTGGCCGCGTTGGGGTAGGGAGCTGGACGGCTTTGGCCGCGCTGCGGTAGGGGAGCTGGACTCGGATCAGCTGCTCACGCTGGGCCGCTGACCACTCGCTGCGTGACTCGAACACGGGCACCTGCACCGTCGCCGACCGCTGCACGTTGCCGGTGATGGGCTGCGGGGCGGACCTGTCGACGGTGTACGTGCCGGTCCAGGTGGCGACGACGGTGACGGTGCGCGGCCGGACGGAGGGCCTGGCGCTGCTTGGCGATCGTGGTGCGGCCAGAGGACTCGACACGCCGCGGAGGCGTGCACTGCGTGCACCACGATCGTGCTGGGTGCGATCGGGCGCGCGGTGGCGGTGAGGCGGCCGCGGCGCGGACGCCGGGGCGGTCAGGCTCCGGTGCCGACGGGCGCGGCGGCACCGACGCGCAGCGACCGACCGTCGTCCGCCACATCCACGATGACCTCGTCGCCCTCGCGAACCTCGCCCGACAGCAGCGCCCGGGCGAGCGAGTCGCCGATCGCCGACTGCACCAGCCGGCGCAGCGGCCGGGCACCGTAGACGGGGTCGTAGCCCTCCAGCGCCAGCCACTCCCGGGCGGCCGAGGTCACGGTCAACGTCAGCCGGCGCGACGCCAGCCGGGCCGCGAGCCGCTCCACCTGGATCTCGACGATGCGCCCCAGCTCCTCGGTGCCCAGCGCGTGGAAGACGATCACGTCGTCCAGCCGGTTGAGGAACTCCGGCTTGAACGCGTGCCGGACCGCCGTCATCACCGCGTCGTACCGCTGCTCTTCCGTCAGCACCGGGTCGGCGATGAACTGCGAGCCGAGGTTGGAGGTCAGCACCAGGATCGTGTTGCGAAAGTCCACCGTGCGGCCCTGGCCGTCGGTGAGCCGGCCGTCGTCGAGCACCTGCAGCAGGATGTCGAAAACGTCCGGGTGGGCCTTCTCGACCTCGTCGAGCAGCACCACGGCGTACGGGCGACGCCGGATCGCCTCGGTGAGCTGGCCACCCTCCTCGTAGCCAACGTAGCCAGGCGGGGCACCGACGAGCCGCGAGACGGTGTGCTTCTCGCCGTACTCGCTCATGTCGATCCGGATGACCGCCCGCTCGTCGTCGAACAAGAAGTCGGCCAGCGACTTGGCCAGCTCGGTCTTGCCCACGCCGGTCGGCCCCAGGAACAGGAACGAGCCGGTCGGCCGGTCTGGGTCGGCCACCCCCGAGCGCGCCCGGCGCACGGCGTCGGACACCGCGCGCACCGCCTCGGCCTGCCCGACCAGGCGCCTGCCCAGCTCGTCCTCCATCCGCAGCAGTTTGGCCGTCTCGCCCTCCAGCAACCGGCCGGCGGGGATGCCGGTCCAGGCCGCCACCACGTCCGCGACGGCGTCCGGGCCAACCTCCTCCTTGACCATCGCGTCCTGCGGCTGGCCGGACGCCGTTGCCTCCGCCAGCTCCCGCTCGGCGGCCGGGATCTCGGCGTACTGCAACCGGGACGCGGCCTCCAGGTCACCGTCGCGCTGGGCTCGCTCGATCTGGGTGTGCAGGTCGTCGAGGCGCTGCTTGAGCTCACCCACGCGGTTGAGCCCGGACTTCTCCCGCTCCCACCGGGCGTTCAGCGCCGCCAGGTCCTCCTGCCGGTCCGCCAGCTCGGCCCGCAGGCGTTCCAGCCGGTCCCGGCTGGCCGGGTCGTCCTCCCGGGCCAGCGCCAGCTCTTCCATCTTCATCCGGTCCACCTGGCGCTGCAGCTCGTCTATCTCGACCGGCCGGGAGTCGATCTCCATCCGCAGCCGGGAGGAGGCCTCGTCGACCAGGTCGATCGCCTTGTCCGGCAGGAACCGCGCGGTGATGTAGCGATCGGACAGCGTGGCGGCCGCGACCAGGGCGGCGTCACTAATCTGCACCTGGTGATGGGCCTCGTAGCGGCCCTTGAGCCCGCGCAGGATCGCGATGGTGTCCTCGACCGTCGGCTCGCCGACGAACACCTGCTGGAAGCGCCGCTCCAGCGCGGCGTCCTTCTCGATCCGTTGCCGGTACTCGGTCAGCGTGGTTGCGCCGACCATCCGCAGCTCGCCGCGAGCCAGCATCGGCTTCAGCATGTTGCCGGCGTCCATCGCGCCCTCGGCCGCGCCCGCGCCGACGACCGTGTGCAACTCGTCGATGAAGGTGATGACCTCACCGGCGCTGTCCTTGATCTCGGACAGCACGGCCTTGAGCCGCTCCTCGAACTCGCCGCGGTACTTGGCACCGGCCACCATCGCGCCCAGGTCCAGCGCGACCAACCGCTTGTTGCGCAGGGATTCCGGCACGTCGCCGGCCACGATCCGCTGGGCCAACCCCTCGACCACGGCGGTCTTGCCGACGCCGGGCTCGCCGATCAGCACGGGGTTGTTCTTGGTACGCCGGGACAGCACCTGCACCACCCGGCGGATCTCGCTGTCCCGGCCGATCACCGGGTCGAGCTTGCCGCTGCGGGCGGCCTCGGTCAGGTCGACGGAGTACTTCTCCAGCGCCTGGTACGTTGATTCCGGATCCTCACTGGTCACCCGCCGGGTGCCACGGATCGCGGTAAAGGCGCCGAGCAGCGCGTCCGGCGTGGCCCCGGCTTCGCGCAGCCAGCCGGCCACGTCCGCGCCATGCTGCGCAAGAGCGACCACGAGGTGCTCGGTCGCGACGTAGCCGTCACCGAGCTTACCGGCCTGCTCCGATGCCCCGGAGAGCACCGCGAGCACCGGGCGGGACAGGTTTGGCGCGGCCACTGTCGACCCGCTGGCGCGCGGCATCCGGGCGATGGCCTGCTCGGCCCGCGAGCGCACCGACGCCACGTCGGCGCCGGCGGCTTCAAGCAGCGGGACGGCCGTGCCGTCGGTCTGCTCGAGCAGGGCGAGCAGCAGGTGCACCGGCTCCACCTGGGCGTGCCCACCGGCAGCTGCTCGGCGAACGGCTTGGGAAAGAGCCTCCTGGCTCTTGGTCGTCAGCTTTGCGTTGTCCATTGTCGTCTTCTCTGTTATCTCGCACGCAATGTAGTTGTCGGGTCCGGTCAGCGGGGCACATGCTCATCCAGGGCTCGGCGCCGGCTAACTAACGCCGACGGCGGTGCGGCTGCCACACCATGACGGCGCCGCGGTTGACTGGGACGAGCTCGCGCCGGTACGACGCGTGTGCGTCGGACTCCCGCCGGTCCGCCTCGGCCTGGGCGGCGACCAGCTCGGCCTGCAGCTCCCGCAGCCGGGCCTGCAGCGCCGCGACCCGCGTCTCCAGGGCGATGATGCGCTTGACGCCGACGAGGTTGATGCCCTCCTCCTGGGAGAGCCGCTGCACCTCGCGGAGCCGCTCTACATCGCGCGGCGAGTACCGCCGACCGCGACCGGCCGAGCGCCCAGGCGTGACCAGGCCCAACCGGTCGTACTGTCGAAGCGTCTGCGGGTGCATGCCGGCCAGCCCGGCCGCGACCGAGATGACAAAGACCGGCGCATCCGGGTGCGAGCCGTCGCCGCGGTCGAACCGGTCAGCCATGGCGGCTCACCAGCTCGGACAGGTGTGCCCGCGGGTCCTCCGGCGTGGCGGCCGCGAACGCACTCAGCGCGTCCTTCGCCTCGGGGGAAAGCTTCTTCGGTACGGCGACTTCGACCGTGACCAGCAGGTCACCGGCGGTGCCGTCCCGGCGAGGAACGCCCCGTCCGCGGACCCGCAGCGTGCGGCCGCTGGACGTCCCAGGCGGGATCTTGACGGTCACCGGCTCTTTCAGCGTCGGCACGGTGACCGTCGCGCCGAGTGCGGCCTCTGCGAAGGTGACCGGCACCGTCAGCAGCAGGTTGTCCCCGTTGCGCGCGAACACCCGATGCGGCGAGACGTGGACGATGACGTACAGGTCGCCGGCCGGCGCGCCGCGCTCGCCCGGCGATCCCTTGCCCGCGACCCGGATGCGTTGGCCGTCGTCCACCCCGGGCGGGATCCGAACGGTGATCGTGCGCTCGGTGGTCGCCTGTCCGCTGCCCTGGCAGGTGGGGCAGGGGTGGTCGACCAGCAGCCCGCGGCCGCGGCACTCCCGGCATGGCTCGGAGAAGCCGAAGCCACCCTGGTTGCGGCTGACCATCCCCGTACCTGTGCAGTTGGGGCAGACCCGAGGCACGGTGCCCGGCCTGGCACCGGTGCCCGCGCAGGTTGTGCAGGTGTGCGGGCTGGCCAGCCGCAGTGGGACGGTCACGCCGGAGGTGGCCTCGTCGAAGTCCAGCGTCACCTCGGTCTCGACGTCGGCGCCCCGCGACGGGGTCCGGGTGTTGCGACCAGCGCCGCCGCCGAAGAGCCCGCCGAAGATGTCGCCGAGCCCGCCGACGCCGCCGCCGCCGCCATTGCCTGCGCCGCCGAATAGGTCGCCGAGGTCGAAGTTGAAGCCGCCGCCCGGACTGCCGGCGCGGGCGCCGCCGGGCACCCGGAAGCCGCCGCTGCCGAACAGCGCGCGCGCCTCGTCGTACTCCTTGCGCCGCTTCTCGTCCGACAGGACGTCGTAGGCCTCGGAGATCTCCTTGAACCGTTCCTCGGACTTGGCCTCGCCCTTGTTCGCGTCCGGGTGGTACTGGCGAGCCAGCTTCCGATATGCTTTCTTGATGTCCGCCGGCTTAGCGTCCTTGGGTACGCCAATTGCCTTGTAGTAGTCCTTTTCGATGAAGTCTTTAGTACTCATGACTTCGCCATCACCGGCGTCCCTCCCTTCGCTTCCGCGGGCCGACGAATGTCGTTCTCAGTGCTGCTCAGCGTGCTGCGCCCCCTGATGCGGGCTCGTCCGCGGCCGGGGCTGCCGTGGAGTCAGCCGGTGCTGGCGACGGCACATCGGCCGCCTTCGTGGGCTCAGCCGGCTCGGCCAGCTTCGTGGGCTCGGCCGGCCCGGCCAGCTCCGTGGGCTCGGCCAGCTCGGCCGGCTCCGCCACGCCCACCAACGCCGGCCGCAGGATGCGACCGTTCACCCGGTAGCCCGGCTGCATGATCTGCACGCAGATGGTGGTGTCAACATCCGCCGAGTAGCTGTGGGTTAGCGCTTCGTGGATCGTCGGGTCGAATGGGTCGCCGGGCTCGCCGTACCGGTCGAGACCCAGCTTGACCAGGGTCGCCTCCAGCGCCTCGGCCACGGACTTGAAGCCGCCTCCGAGCTCACCGTGCGCCCGGGCGCGGCCGATGTCGTCCAGCACGGGCAGCAACCCAAGCAGGACGCTGGCCAGCGCCCGGTCGGCGACCGCCAGCCGGTCGCGTTCCACCCGCTTGCGGTAGTTGGCGTACTCCGCCTGCAGCCGCTGCAGGTCGGCGGTCCGCTCGGCCAGCTGCCCGGTGAGTTCACCGACCTGGCCGGCCCCTTCCCCGGCCGCCGGAGCGGTCGGGGAGGGGGCTGATGGTGCTGCGGCCGCCGCGTCCGGCCGGAGCTCACCACTGATCGGGTCGATCCGCCGCTTGTCGCGGATGACAACCCGGGTCGGGTCGAGCTCGAGGTCCTCGGGGTCCTGGGCTCGGACGGTCCGGGCCGGCTCGGTCACGCCGAACCACCCTCCCGCTTCGGCTCGTCGACGATCTCGGCGTCGACGACCTCGTCATCGGAGCTAGGGGTGGCACCCTCGCCGAATCCGCCCGGGGCGCCGGTGCCGCCGGCGGCCTGGGCCTGCGCGTACATGGCCTCGCCCAGCTTCTGGCTGGTGCGAGACAGAGCGTCGTGCGCCGTCTGGATCGCGGTCACCTCGCCGCCTTCGAGCGCCCGCTTCAGGTCGCCGACAGCGGACTCCACCTCGCCCTTGGTCTCGGCCGGAACCTTGTCACCGTTCTCGGCGAGGAACTTCTCGGTGGAGTACACCAGCGACTCGGCCGAGTTGCGGGTCTCGACTTCCTCCTTGCGGCGGCGGTCCTCCTCGGCGAACTGCTCGGCCTCGCGCATCATCCGCGCGATGTCGTCCTTGGGCAGCGCCGAGCCGCCGGTGATCGTCATCGACTGCTGCTTGCCGGTGCCCAGGTCCTTGGCGGAGACGTGCACGATGCCGTTGGCGTCGATGTCAAAGGTGACCTCGATCTGCGGCACCCCGCGCGGGGCGGGCGGGAGGCCGGTCAGCTCAAACATGCCCAGCCGCTTGTTGTACGCCGCCATCTCGCGCTCGCCCTGGTAGACCTGGATCTGCACGCTCGGCTGTGCGTCGTCGGCCGTGGTGAAGACCTCAGAGCGCTTGGTCGGGATCGTGGTGTTGCGCTCGATCAGCTTGGTCATGATGCCGCCCTTGGTCTCGATCCCCAGGGACAGCGGGGTGACGTCGAGGAGCAGAACGTCCTTGACCTCGCCCTTGAGCACGCCGGCCTGCAGCGCGGCGCCGACGGAGACCACCTCGTCCGGGTTGACGCCCTTGTTCGGCTCCTTGCCTTTGGTGAGCTCGCGGACTAGGTCGGCAACGACCGGCATCCGGGTGGAACCGCCGACCAGCACCACGTGGTCGATCTTGCTCACGTCGATGCCGGCGTCCTTGATCGCCTGGGAGAACGGTCCCTTGCACCGGTCGAGCAGGTCGGAGGTCATCCGCTGGAACTCCGCCCGGGTCAGCTTGACCTCGAGGTGCAGTGGGCCTTCGGCGCTGGCCGTGATGTAAGGCAGGTTGATGTGCGTCTCGGCCGCGCCGGACAGCTCGATCTTGGCCTTCTCGGCGGCCTCGCGCAGCCGCTGCATCGCCATCTTGTCCTTGGACAGGTCGATGCCGTGGCCATTCTTGAACGTCGTGACCAGGTGGTCGACGATCCGCTGGTCCCAGTCGTCGCCGCCGAGGTGGGTGTCACCGCTGGTCGACTTAACCTCGACCACGCCCTCGCCGAGCTCGAGCAGAGACACATCGAAAGTGCCACCGCCGAGGTCGAAGACGAGGATCGTCTGCTCCGTGCCCTTGTCCAGGCCGTAGGCCAGTGCGGCCGCGGTCGGCTCGTTGACGATCCGCAGCACGTTCAGGCCGGCGATGGTGCCCGCCTCGGTGGTCGCCTGGCGCTGGGCGTCGTCGAAGTACGCCGGGACGGTGATGACGGCGTCGGTGACTGGCTCGCCGAGGTAGGCCTCCGCATCCCGCTTGAGCTTCTGCAGGATGAAGGCGCTGATCTGCTGCGGGGTGTAGTCCTTGCCGTCGACGTGCTGCTTCCACGACGTACCCATGTGCCGCTTGACCGAGCGGATGGTGCGATCGACGTTGGTGACGGCCTGACGCTTGGCGACTTCGCCGACGAGCACTTCGCCATTCTTGGCGAAGGCGACGACGGACGGCGTCGTCCGAGAACCCTCGGCGTTGGCGATGACGGCGGGCTCACCGCCTTCCAGAACGCTGACCACCGAGTTGGTCGTGCCGAGGTCGATGCCGACGGCTCGTGCCATGGATGTTGCCTCCGAAGTTGACAGCCGGTGTGGTGCCTTGAGTGAACCTGGCTCATAGTGTGCCATGGGTCGATGGATGGCGCAAGAGATTGAGCCTATGGGGCTCAGATTCCTTGCTCCACGACAATGGCGAAACCACTGGGTGGCATAAGGCAGGTTTGCCCGCTGGGCAAGCCGCGTAGGGTAGGCCGGCGCATCGGGCCGCCCCGCCGCGTGGCACGCTGGCGCCGGTCGCCACGCCGTACAGGAGGGTTCCTTGAGACTCGCCATCGGACTTCTCATTGTCATCGTCGGGCTGGGTATCGCCGCCCACCGGCTGTGGTGGCTCTACCGGTTGTCCCAGACCGGCCAGCCGGCCCCGGATCGCCTGCACAGCCAGGGTCCACGCGTGCAGGCGGAGGTCACCGAGGTCGTCGGCCAACGCAAGCTGCTGAAATGGACGCTGCCCGGCTGGGCCCACGCGTTCACGTTCTGGGGCTTCTGCGTCCTGTCCCTGACGATCGTCGAGTGCTTCGCGGCGCTGTTCACGCCCGACTTCGCGATTCCGCTGATCGGCCGGACGGCGTGGCTGGCCTTCCTCGAGGACTTCTTCGGCGTGGCGGTCTTCGTCGCCATCCTGATCTTCGCCGCGATCCGGTGGAAGAACGCCCCGGCTCGGCTCGGGCGCGACTCGCGGTTCTACAAGTCGCACACCGGCGCGGCCTGGGTGGTGCTGCTACTGATCGGGCTCGTGATCGTCACGCTCTTCGGCTACCGGGGCCCGCAGATCAACAACGGCAACTTCCCGATGCAGGACCACAAGAGCTGGGCGTTCGCCTCCAACGCGGCGGCGAAGTTGATCGGGACGGGCGCGCACAACGGCTGGCTAGAGACGTTCTTCGTCCTCGCCCAGTTGGCCGTGGTCTTCGGCTTCCTGGTGCTGGTCGTCTACTCCAAGCATCTGCACATCTTCTCCGGGCCGCTGAACGTCTACTTCTCCCGGCGACCCAAGGCGCTCGGCCCGGCACAGCCGATGATGAGCAGAGGCAAGCCGATCGACTTCGAGGACCCCGGAGAGGACGACATCTTCGGCCGCGGCAAGATCGAGGACGCCTCGTGGAAGGCGATGCTCGACTTCTACGCATGCACCGAGTGCGGTCGCTGCCAGACCCAGTGCCCGGCGTGGAACACCAACAAGCCGCTGTCGCCCAAGCTGCTGATCACGAACCAGCGCGACCACCTGTTCGCCAAGGCGCCGTACCTGTTCGCCGGCGGCGAGAACGCGCCCGAGGAGAAGACCGCCGGGCTGTCCGACGCGGTCAAGGCCGAGGTCGAACGGCCGCTGGTCGGCAAGGAGGACGAGGGCGGGGTCATCGATCCCGACGTGCTGTGGGCCTGCACGACCTGCGGCGCCTGCGTGGAGCAGTGCCCGGTCGACATCGAGCACGTCGACCACATCATCGACATGCGCCGCTACCAGGTGCTGATCGAGTCGGCCTTCCCGAGCGAGGCCGGCATCATGCTCAAGAACATCGAGAACAAGGGCAACCCGTGGGGCATGAACGCCTCCTCCCGCAACGACTGGATGGAGGGCTTGCCGTTCGAGGTCCGAGTCGTCGAAGACGGCGTGCCTGACGACGTCGAGTACCTGTTCTGGGTCGGTTGCGCCGGAGCCCTCGAAGACCGGTCGAAGAAGGTCACCAAGGCCTTCGCCGAGCTGCTGCACACCGCCGGCGTGTCCTTCGCGGTCCTCGGCGAGGGCGAGTCCTGCACCGGTGACCCGGCCCGCCGCCTCGGCAACGAGTTCCTGTTCCAGATGCAGGGCCAGATGAACGTCGAGGTGCTCAACGAGGCGTTCGGCGACCGGCCGGTGAAGAAGATCGTCGCTACCTGCCCGCACTGCTTCAACACACTGGCGAAGGAGTACCCGCAGATCGGCGGCAACTACGAGGTGGTGCACCACACCCAGCTGCTCGGTCGGCTCGTCGCCGAGGGCAAGCTGACGCCGGTCACCGCGGTGGAGGAAAAGGTCACCTACCACGACCCGTGCTACCTCGGCCGGCACAACAACGTCTACACCCCACCGCGCGAGGTGCTCTCCGCCATCCCGGGACTGCGCTCCGAGGAGATGCACCGGTGCAAGTCCCGCGGCTTCTGCTGCGGCGCCGGCGGCGCCCGGATGTGGATGGAGGAGCGCATCGGCAAGATGATCAATGTCGAGCGCACCGAGGAGGCGCTCGGCCTCGACCCGGACATGGTCTCCACCGCCTGCCCGTTCTGCATGGTCATGATCACGGATGCCGTCCAGGCCAAGCAGCAGACCGGTGCGGCCAAGGAGGGCGTCGAGGTGCTCGACGTCGCCCAGATCCTGGCTCGGTCGCTGGTGCCGGCGAAGGTCGACGCGATGGTCGACGCGATGGCCGGCGGCGGGGGGGTGGCTGGCGTCATCACCGCGGACGCGGTGCACGAGAGTGCTGGGCCGCAACTGTCCGACCCGGCGGCGACCGCGACCGCGGACCATGTGCAGCCGGCACCGAGCTCCACCGCGGCGTCCAGCGACGCGACCGGGGCCGCGGAGTCGCGGGAGTCGCGGGAGTCGCGGGAGTCGCGGGAGCCCCGGTTCCCGCGGGAACCGGGGGCAGCCGTGGCGGACGGGTCGACGGCCGACCCCGGTTCCAAACCGGGCGCTCCCCCGACCACCGGTGGCTCGACGAGTGGGTCTGGTGACCGGCCGGGGGCCACGCCGCTGTAGCACCGGCCGACACGGCGAAGTCGGCGCGGGCCGGGAGGCGGTGCGCGCCGGCAAACCTGCGCCGGCAAACCTGCGCCGGCAAACCCGGGTCGGCGCACCTGGCCGCGGCCCAGGTCGGCGTACCTGGCACCATCAACCTGAGCCAGTGTCGGATCGCGAAGCGGGGGACGCGATCCGACACTGGCTTGTTGTTGGGCCTCGACGCGCCGGCGACGCAGTCCGCAAGGGCGATCAGCTCGTCCGGGAGCGGGAGAAGTTCTGCCAGGACCGGGACGGCGTCGGGCCGCGCTGGCCCTGGTAGCGGGAGCCATAGACCGCGGAGCCATAGGGGTGCTCGGCCGGCGACGACAGCCGGAACAGGCAGAGTTGGCCGATCTTCATGCCCGGCCAAAGCGTGATCGGCAGCGTCGCCACATTCGAGAGCTCGAGCGTGACGTGACCGGTGAAGCCCGGGTCGATGAAGCCGGCCGTGGAGTGCGTCAGCAGGCCGAGCCGACCGAGCGAGGACTTGCCCTCCAGCCGACCGGCCAGGTCGTCCGGCAAGGTCACGACCTCCAGTGTCGAGCCGAGCACGAACTCGCCCGGGTGCAAGATGAACGGCCCGTCGCCGTCGGCCTCCACGAGCGCGGTCAACTCGTCCTGCTGCACCGCGGGGTCGATGTGGGTGTAGCGGTGGTTTTGGAACACCCGGAAGTAGCGGTCCAGCCGCACGTCCACACTGGAGGGTTGGACCAGCGCGGCGTCGTACGGCGCGAGCGTGAAGCGCCGCGCTGCGATCTCCGCCTTCAGATCCCGGTCGCTGAGGAGCACGCGCGCGACTGTAGCGAGGCCCGGTAGCATGGCGGCGCGCCGCGGCGGGACAGCGGTCGCATGCGGGCGTAGTTCAGCGGTAGAACACGAGCTTCCCAAGCTTGCAACGCGGGTTCGATTCCCGTCGCCCGCTCCGGTTCAAAGGATCTTGTGTCCACCCGTGCGTCCACCTGAACGCGGGCGCCCGCCATCACGGCCGTCCGCGGTCAACTCGACTGCAACGTGATCGGGATCAGGCCGGGTGTCGGGTGTGCAGAGACCGCGACGAGTGGTCCTTGGGCACCAGAGGCGGCCGCATCGACCGCAGGCGCCGGCCGACCGCCATGCCGAGTAACGGCAAGCCGACCACGATCACCACAATCACTGCGATGCTGGTGGCCGTGCCAGACATCGCCCACCGCCCGTGCCGAGACTGACCCGGTGAGGTCGCGCCCACGCGCACCCCAACAGCCTTCTGATCCAGAGTGCGTGCTCGGCTGAGCAGCGGCGGCGCGGTGCCGCTCGATTCACCTGATCGGCTCAGTGCTCAGCGGGACGTGAGATGGGCCACCCACGCTTGCAGCGGTTAGCAGCGGTACTATGGATTGTTACCGGCAAGTAGGTAACGCTGTCCGGCCGGCTCCAACGCGGATCGGCCCCAGACCTGGAGCGTCTCGGTGGGTCACTACAAGAGCAACCTTCGCGATATCGAGTTCAACCTGTTCGAGGTGTTCGGTCGGGCCGATATCATGGGCACCGGGCCGTACGCCGACATGGACGTCGACACCGCCCGCAGCGTGCTGGCCGAGGTGGAGCGGCTGTCCAGCAACGAGCTGGCCGAGTCCTTCGCCGACGCCGACCGCAACCCCCCGGTCTTCGACCCGGCCGCCGGCACGGTGACGATGCCGAAGTCCTTCCACAAGTCCTTCACCGCACTGATGGACGCCGAGTGGTACCGGCTGGACCTGCCGGAGCACCTGGGCGGCACCGGCGCACCGCCGTCGCTGCGCTGGGCCGCAGCCGAGATGATGCTCGGCGCCAACCCGGCGGCCTTCATGTACATGACCGGCCCCGGGTTCGGCTCCATCATCGACCGGCTGGGCACGCCAGAGCAGAAGAAGCTGGCTCAGCTGATGGTCGACCGGCGGTGGGGCGCGACGATGGTCCTCACCGAGCCAGACGCCGGCTCCGACGTCGGCGCCGGCCGCACCAGGGCGCTCCAGCAGCCCGACGGCAGCTGGCACATCGAGGGCGTGAAGCGCTTCATCACCTCGGCGGAGTGGGACTGGCCGGAGAACATCATCCACGTGGTGCTCGCTCGCCCGGAGGGGGCCAGCGCGGGCACCAAGGGCCTGAGCCTGTTCATCGTCCCCAAGCTCCTCGTGGACTTCGAGACCGGCGAGCTCGGCGAGCGCAACGGTGCCTACGTCACAAACGTCGAGAAGAAGATGGGCATCAAGGCCTCGACCACCTGTGAGCTGACCTTCGGCGCCAAGCACCCCGCTATCGGCTACCTCGTCGGCGACGCGCACGACGGCATCGCCCAGATGTTCCAGGTCATCGAGTACGCCCGGATGATGGTCGGCACCAAGGCCATCGCCACCCTGTCGACCGGCTACCTCAACGCGCTCGACTACGCCAAGAACCGCGTCCAGGGCCCGGACCTGACCGAGATGACCGACAAGGCTGCCCCCCGCGTCACGATCACCCACCACCCCGACGTCCGGCGCATGCTGATGACGCAGAAGGCGTACGCCGAGGGCATGCGCGCCCTTGTCCTCTACACCGCCACCATGCAGGACCAGGTGGAGATGGCGGAAGCCAAGGACTCCCCGGACGACCTCGCCGTCCGCCTCAACGACCTGCTGTTGCCGATCGTGAAGGGCTTCGGCGCGGAGAAGTCCTACGAGCTGCTGTCCTGGTCCCTGCAGACCCTCGGTGGTTCCGGCTTCCTGCAGGACTACCCGATCGAGCAGTACGTGCGCGACGCCAAGATCGACACCCTGTACGAGGGGACCACGGCGATCCAGGGCATGGACCTGTTCTTCCGCAAGATCGTGCGGGACAAGGGCCAGGCGCTCACCAAGCTGATGGGCGACATCCAGCACTTCGCCAAGGGCGACGCTGGCAATGGTCAGCTGCTGCGCGAGCGCGAACTACTCGGCACCGCGCTGGAAGACGTGCAGGGCATCCTCGGCACCATGGTCGAGCACCTCACCGGGGCGGCCGGCGACAAGCGCAACTTGTACAAGGTGGGGCTCAACACCACCCGGCTGCTGATGGCGTTGGGCAACCTGGTCACGGGCTGGCTGCTGCTGCGCCAGGCCGAGGTTGCCCTGGCCAAGATGGACACAGCCACCGGCCGCGACCTGCCGTTCTACCGGGGCAAGATCGCTGCTGCCCGATTCTTCGTGGCCACCGTGCTGCCCGAGATCACCGCGCAGCGGGCGATCGCGGAAGAGGTCAGCCTGGACCTGATGGACCTAGACGAGGCCGACTTCTAGGCTCAGCTAGTGCCGCTTCCGGCAGCGGCACTAGGACCGGTCACATCCCGTCGTGCGCTGCCGACCCGGTCGGCCCGGAAGGCGGCGTACAGATGCCTGGGACCGTCACTGTGGGTATCGTGGAAGCCGCCTCACCGTGATGGGCCGCTCCGGACGGCCGCGGTACCGCGAAGGGACACCCTCCATGGGCATCGGCGTCAGCATCTTCCTCATGGCCGTGGGCGCAATCCTGGCCTTCGCCGTGCACGCCACGGTCAGCGGGATCAGCATTCAGATGGTCGGCGCCATTCTGATCATCGCCGGGCTGGTGGGCCTACTCACCACGCTGTTCATCTTTGGTCCGCGCCGGCGCGCCGCAGTCGTCGACGACCGCATCGTCCGGGACCGCGACATCTACTGAGGCTCGACCGGTAGCCGCCGGCGCACCAGCGCGGCGAGCAGCGCCTGGGTGCGAGTGGGGTCGAATGCGAGTGGGGTCGAACGGCAGGGCGGAGACGCGCTGGGTGCCCGCGACGGCCGGGGCGGCCAGGGCGGTGAACGCGCCAGCGCCGACGGTCGGATCGTGGGTGAGACGTTCGACGTCGTCGACGCTTCGCGCTACCGCCATTGCCAGCTCCGGTCGTGGCACGGCCGCAAGGCCAACCAACCGCCTCGGGCGGTTCAAACACGGGACCGGGTTACCGGACCCGTCTAGGCCCACGACCGGAGCCTACGCAGCCCACCTACCGATCACACCGCTCGTCGGGCTGAGGCGAAGCCCGGCTAGGACATCAGCCGGATGGTCCAGAAGTCGTTCGATAGGTTGCGGGCGCTCAGGTAGTCGTACGGCATGGTGAAATAGCCGGCCAGCCCCCAGCCGGTCCCCCACGAGTTGCGCACCAAGAACGTTGCGGCGGTGTCGTCGTAGCCGACGGCCATGACCGCGTGGCCACCGATCACCCGCTCGCCGTGGGCGGGCATCGGCGTGACGCCCGTGTGCGCAACGGCTTTGCTCTCGAAGCTCTCGTAGACGCTGAAGCCGAAGACGAACGGGAAGCCGCTGGCCAGGCAGGTCCGCATCTGGGTGCGGTCGTGGGAAAGCCGCTGGTACTGCAGCGCCCGATGCGTCGCGGCGTCGGCGTAGCAGGCGTCCGACGGCTTCTCGGTGAACCGGGCGATGTCGTAGGGCCACTCCGACTCCGGACAGGCCCCCACGGCGTTCACCGTCTTGATGCCGTCACGGATCATTGCGCCACTGTCGGTGCCGACGGTGCCCTCCATGACCCGCTCGTTGTAGTAGATGAACAACCGGGACAGCAGGGTGGTGTCGGCCTCGCCTTGCTTTGCCTCGTCGAACTGCAGGGCGCCGGCAATGGCGTTGGCGGTGCAGCTGCCGAGCTGACCTTGGTCATAGACGGGCGGACACTGCGCCCGCAGGTCGGTCTGCGCCGGCAGCGGGATCGGTGGTGCCGGTGGCGCGGCGTACAGCAGGTCTCGCTGATCTGGAAGGTCGGGGATCCAGCCGTAACCGGCGGTCCTGCGTGCCATGGATCTATGCCTCCGATCGTCCGGACGCCAGCGGGCGAGATTCACCACTCGGGAGAACATCGCCACACGCTACGACCGACCTCCGACGACAATGTCACCCACCGCGTCAATGAACTCTGGCCAGTGCCCGCGGGACAACTCGTGCCCCATGTCCGCAAACACCAGCAGGCGGGCGCCCGGCAACGCGGCCGCGGTCGCGTGTGCAGCCCGCACCCCGATCAGCGGGTCGAGCGCCCCGTGCACCACCAGCGCCGGCGTCCGGCAGGCCGCCAATGCTTGGGTACGTTCACCGGAGGCGTGCATGGCCACGAACTGGCGCGCCTTGCCCTCCGGGTCGACGCCGCGGGCGAACTCCTTCTGGGCCTGCTTCCGGGCACCGTCGACATCGGGCGGTACGGCGATCAGCCGCTCGAACCGGACAGCCTGCTCGATGTAGGCAGTCCGGTCGGTCGGCGGCGGCTCCAGCACGACCGGCAACGCCTCCCGCCGCGCGTCCCACGGGTCGCGCACCCCCGGCGCCGAGGACAGCGAGACCAGCCCGCGCACCCGGTCGGGATACTCGATCACCACTGTCTGGGCGATCATACCGCCCATCGAG
>Ga0097691_1000605_pt1 | contig 30343 bp, 37 predicted proteins | sample NGESurdeep072012_8_FD_72858 | JGI IMG/M metagenome (GOLD analysis project Ga0097691, IMG submission 72858) | Arctic peat soil microbial communities from Barrow, Alaska - NGEE Surface sample 210-1 deep-072012 | ecosystem: Environmental > Terrestrial > Soil > Wetlands > Peat ... | reverse complement strand
GTCTCAGACCCAAGCCGGATCTTCGATATGGAGGCCTCCGCGGGAAAGAGCTCGCCACTGCGACGACGCCCCCAAATCTGCCCGCGCTGGCCCATCTCTTTTCCGCTTACGCTCGAATGGCGGAATCGATCGACATGCGCGTGGTGGATTTCCCGTGCGGCCTCCGGAAGGAGGATGTCCAGCGACTCACCAAGTACTTCGTCCGCACGATAGTCGAAGATGCGCTCCGCCGCAGGGTTGAAGAGCGTGATGCGAAAGTCGCCATCAGTCGAGATGATGGCGTCAGCCGCCAGCGAGATAATACCTCGCAGCTTCTCCTCGGAATCGACCGCTCCACTGTCTGACGCCATTTCGATAACCGGAGAGACGTTGCGATCGGCGCGCCCACCGTGCGGGGAACTCCGCGACATGGAAGATCCGCAAACACTGGTCGCCGGCGGGTTGAAGGCTTCACGCCCCCGCGTCCGGATAAATGGAGGGAATGCGGTCGCTTTTGCAAGCAGTTGAGGCGAATACGCGACATTGGATGGCGGAGCCGTTCACAGAACCCGGGCCATCACTCGCAGTACTAATTGCTGGACGTACTGGAGGCAACCGCGGCAGTGGAGGAAGGAAAGGTGGCGAGACTGCCGATGGGAGTTACGAGCACGGCCGCAGGAGACAGGCGGATGATTTTCGAGGCGACGCTTCCAATGGTCAGTCGCTTCCAGAATCCGTAGCCATGGCTGCCCAGGACGGTGAGGTCCGCGTTGGAGGTCGCGGTCAACTCGAGAAGGCGTATGGCCGGCTCTCCCTCGACCACGCTCTGTTCGTTGCGCACGCCTTCGGGAGCATCGATCTGCTGACTAATGGCATTCAGTACATTCTCGGCGGTGATGCGCTGGGTGAGAGGAAACCCGCCATGCCAATCGCCGGCTACGTAGACGAGGTGAAGGACATCGCCATTCGTCAGCCACCGTGCGCACGCCTTGGCACTGGCAACACTGGTCGGCGAAAAATCGATCGCCGCGACGACTCTGCTCGGTAATGCAGTCATCGTAGCAGGAACGGCGAGCACGGGCGTGCTGGCGAGTTGAACGAGCTGCAGGGCGGTCTCGTTGCCAAGCGCCCGGTCGATAAGCTGATGTCGCCCCAGCCCCAGCACGATCACTTCCGCATTCGACTCTCGAGCCTCTTCGGCGATCTCCGAGGCGGCTGCCCCGGTGCGCACACGCGGGGTCGCGGATGCGCCGCATCGCTGTAGCTGGTCGGCCACCGCCATTCGTAGTGAGGCTCGTACCGCTTCGTCCTCCTCGAGAGTGGGAACGTACATCGCGGAATATCCAGCATCCACGATGCGAACGGGCTCGAGCACGCAGACGGCCGACATAGTCGTGCCGCGCCGGGCGGCGAGCAATGCAGCGACGCGCCCAGCCCCGTCGGCACTCGGGCCGCCATGAGTGGCAAACAGGATTCCAGACATGCATTCCTCACGGGAAATTCGGAGCGGTGATCGCGCATTGATACGGGCAAATCGCACCCTGAGATTGCGTGAGCTCGGACTCACTCGGAGTCGCCGAACGCCTGACACGAGGAGATCAGTTTGCTGCACGGTGTCTGCGACTCAGCCTGCGACTCAGTCTGCGACTCAGTCTGCGTCTTGGCGCGATCCTCTAGTGGAATTCCCTACAGCAATTCGTCCTTCCCCCGACTGAATGATCTCGCGAGAAGAGACATCGTTCGAGGAAGCGAATGGGCATGGTGACGGAGGTGGCGCGTGCAGTCGCGTCGCGACCTTCTGCTCGTGTGTCCGGAATGAGCGTGCATTGGAGCTCTCACCTAGCCTGCGGCCGATGAAACAGAGCCTCGACAGAGAAGGGCCCTTGCCACTTCCTGAGATCATACAGGGAGGCATGGGTGTGGCCGTCTCCGACTGGCGGCTCGCCAAGGCCGTATCGCGTCACGGACAGCTTGGTGTCGTTTCCGGTACGGCGATCGACACCATCCTCGTTCGGCGACTTCAGGATGGCGACCCCCAAGGCGACGTGCGTCGCGCGATGCGGCACTTCCCGATACCGGCGGTCAGCGTACGAGTGCTCGAGCGCTTCTTCGTGCCCGGCGGCCGCGCGCCGGACGTGCCCTACAAGCTGCTGCCGATGTACAGGCGAGTCGTGAGCGCAGAGCGCGAGCAGCTGACCATGCTGGCAAATTTCGTCGAGGTCTGGCTCGCGAAAGAAGGGCATGATGGCGAGGTCGGAATCAATCTGCTCACCAAGATTCAGATGCCAAACCTTGCCTCCCTGTACGGCGCGATGCTCGCCGGAGTCGACTACGTACTCATGGGAGCCGGCATTCCGCGCGAGATTCCTGGCGCGCTCGACGCCCTTGCCGAGCATAACCTTGCGCGAATCAAGTTCGATGTGGAGGGCGCGAGCAGCGCCGAAGCTCACTATCTCGAATTCGATCCCGCGGCTCACTGGCCCGAGCATGGTGGGCCACTCAAGCGTCCGCGGTTTCTGCCTATCATCTCGGCCAGCTCGCTCGCGACAACGCTGGCGCGAAAGGCGACGGGCCGGGTGGATGGCTTCGTCGTCGAAGGCCCGACGGCCGGAGGCCACAACGCTCCGCCCCGCGGCGAGCCCCGCTTCAATGAGTACGGGGAGCCGATCTATGGCGAGCGCGATGTTGTCGATCTGGAGAAGATGCGCGACCTCGGCCTTCCGTTCTGGCTCGCCGGGGGAATGGGCTCACCGGAAGGACTCAAAGCCGCACTTGCCGCCGGAGCGACGGGCATTCAGGTGGGAACACTGTTCGCGTACTGCGACGAATCGGAATTGACTGAGGAGATCAGGACGCAGGTGCTCGCCGCCGTATCGTCAGAAAAGGTGCGAGTGCGCACCGACCCGCGCGCGTCGCCCACCGGCTACCCATTCAAGGTCGTCGAAGCCGAGGGGATGGAAAGCCAGGACGACACGCGCGTCCGCGTCTGCGACATCGGCTACCTGCGGACGGCGTATTTGACGGCGGATGGGAAACTTGGTTATCGCTGTTCGGCGGAGCCAGTCGACGCGTTCGTGAACAAAGGCGGGGATATTTCCGACACCATCGGTCGCCGCTGTCTCTGCAACGGACTATTCGCGAACATCGGCCTGCCGCAGGCGCGCAATGAGGGACTGGAGCTTCCTCTCGTTACGAGCGGCGACGATCTCACGTCTCTCGGCAGCTTCGTCGCCGGCAGAGCCGGATATTCGGCCGCCGACGTGATTGCTCACCTTCTTGTGGGAGCAGGCGTGGCTGCCGTGTGAGCTGGAGGCAGCGGGGATTGATCGAGTCTCCAGTTCTCGAACGCGATCTCGAAGGCGGTTCGCAACACCGAGATGCCGCTCGGCGCGGTGGCAGCGATCATCCGCCCCGAAGCGTCGACCCACATCTCACTCATCGGGACGCCGCCGCTGATCTGCCAGCCACGCACCGTATCCTGGTGCGCTTTCACCCAACGACCGCTGGCGGAGTCGAGCGATGCGCTGTCGGTCAACATAAAGAGAGAATCCTTCTCGATGCGCAGCGTTGAATTTCTGATGCTGCGCGACACCGGATCGAAAATTCCTATCTGCAGCGTGGACCCGGTCTTTGGCTCCTTCCCAAGCATCAAGGGAAGGGGAGCGGTGGTGGGAACGAACACCAGTCCGGCGATGTCGTACTCGCTCGCGGCCGGGTGACGTTTTAGCGTCTCGGTGGTGACCTGAAGCGTTCTCGACTTGCCTTCTCCCTGAACGACGCCGCGCAGCAGATAGGGTGCGAGGTCGCCTTCGACCTTGAGCAGGAAGTCCTGAAGTGACAGCGCTCGGGTGAACCTCGCCTCTGACCGCGCCTGGTACCGGGATGTGTCCTTGCCCCACGGCATCGCCAGGCGGACGAAGTCAGTCGCGATGAGCCGCGTTGTAGTTGTATCGATGGCCGACGAGCCGGCGCCAACCTGCGTGCCCCGCTGGTCCAGCCGGTAGTAATACGTTTCGGGTGATACGCGCATGCCCGCCTCAGCGAGCGATTGCTCCGGCGAGCGCAGGGTGCTCCTTCTATATAGAAGTGCGAGTCCAACCAGCCATAGGGCGACTATGGCAAGCCCAATCGTTCTGCGGCTCAAGCGATCGTCAGGCTGGTCTCGCTGTTGATCCAGCCGAGGTAGCGCTCGAGCCCGCCGGTCACGGGCATCGCCAGCAGCTCGGGAACCTTGTAGGGGTGGAGCTCGGCGAATGCGCGGCGCAGGCCTTCGACACAGCCGGAGCGGGTCTTGAGAAGCAGCACCGCCTCCTGCTCATCGGCGATCTTGTTCTCCCAGCGATAGATCGAGCGCCCGCCGGGCAGGACGGTGCCGCAGGCGATGAGGCGGCGGTCGAGCAGCTCGCGGATGAGGGTCACCGCTTCGTCATTGGTGGCGATAGTCGTGAGAACGACGACAGCGTCAGTATGCGCCAAGCCCCTGCCCGGTGGAAGTTGCGACAAGATAATACAGGGGTCGAGGTTACGCCCTCTCGAGAAGAAACGGCAACCGAGGAAATCGCAGATCCGAGAAGCCAGAAGCGTTCTTGAAATCAGACATGCCTCAGAATATCGAGGGCGCTCATCTCGTCACTCACCTTTTTGCCGCATAAACACTTTGAATCCTTCGGAAGGGTTTGCCGCGCAAGTGCAACACTCTAGAACCCGAAGGCTACGCTTCCGGGCTCTCGGATCTGCGTTTTCCTCAGTTCCGCTTTGCCGTCAAATCATAGGGGCGTTCCTCCATGACAATGGCTTGTATCTACCCCTGCAACCCGCCACTTTTCAAAGCTATGCCAGAAGAAGCGCTCATCGTACGCGGGGCGCGTGAGCATAACCTCCGCAATATTGACGTAACGATCCCCCGCGATCGGCTGACCGTCATCACCGGCCTCTCCGGCTCGGGCAAATCGTCGCTCGCCTTCGACACGATTTACGCCGAGGGCCAGCGCCGATACGTCGAGTCGCTCTCCGCTTATGCCCGCCAGTTTCTCGGATTGATGGAGAAGCCGGACGTGGACTCGATCGAGGGCTTGTCACCCGCAATCTCCATCGAGCAGAAGACGGCCGGTCACAACCCGCGCTCCACCGTCGGCACGGTCACCGAGATCTACGATTATCTGCGATTGCTGTTTGCCCGAGCCGGAACGCCGCACTGCGTCAACTGCGGCCGGCCCGTCGAGCGACAGAGCTCGACACAGATTGCCGACTCAATCCTTACCTGGCCAAATGACACGAAGATCGAGATACTCGCTCCGCTCGTCCGCGGTCGCAAAGGCGAGTTCAAGGATCTGTTCGAGGCAGCGCGGAAGCAGGGCTTCGTCCGCGCCTACGTGGACGGCGACCTCGCCGAAGTGGCAAATCCGCCAAAACTCAATCGAAAGCTCAACCACAGCATATCCGTCGTCGTCGACCGGCTGGTCGTTCGCGCCGAAGACAGAGGCAGACTCGCCGATTCAGTGGATACTGCGCTCAAGGTCGCCGAGGGCCTGATCGAAGTTGTACGGCAGGACGACAACAGCCGTCATCTCTTCTCGGAACGCTACGGCTGTCCCGTCTGTGGCATCTCGCTTCCTGAGCTCGAGCCGCGGCATTTCTCGTTCAATTCCCCGTTCGGCGCCTGCGCGGCATGCGGCGGGCTCGGCACCAGGCGCGAAGTTAGCGCCCAGCTCATACTTGGCGATTCGAGCATCTCGATTCTCGAAGGAGTGGTACTGCCGTGGGGAGAGCCCGACGGCTACCTGCGGAAAACTATTCTTCCGGGGCTCGCGAAGCAGTTCGCGTTCAACCTCAACACGCCCTGGAGCCAGCTCTCGCAGGAGACGCGCGAGATTCTGCTGTACGGCTCGACGGGGAAACTCGTCTCAGGCAAAGCGGCGGCTGGAAAGTGGGAGGGGATTCTCTCCAACATCCAGCGTCGCTACGACGAGACCGAATCCGATTCGGTGCGGATGAGTCTTGTCGAGTACATGCAGACGCGTGAATGCACGACGTGCGGCGGCCATCGATTGAAGCCGGAGTCGCTCGCCGTCACGGTTGCCGACCGGAACATCGGCGAGATCGTCGAGATGCCGATCACCTCTACCTTGAGCTTCTTCGAGGGCGTCGCGTTGCGCGAAGACGGACAGCTCGGGCTCGATCCGCAGATTGCCGGTCCGATCCTCAAGGAGATCCGCGAGCGCCTGCGATTCCTCAACGACGTCGGCCTCGACTACCTCACCCTCGGCCGATCCGCGGAATCTCTGTCGGGTGGCGAAGCCCAGCGAATTCGGCTGGCGACGCAGATCGGCTCACGCCTCGTCGGAGTTCTCTACATCCTCGACGAGCCGTCCATCGGGCTGCACCAGCGCGACAACGCGCGACTGCTCAACACATTGCGCCAGCTCCGCGACCTCGGGAACACAGTCATCGTCGTGGAGCACGACGAAGAAACGATGCGCGAAGCCGATCATGTCATTGACCTCGGGCCCGGCGCCGGCAAGCACGGCGGGCTTGTAATAGCGGAAGGTACGGTTGCCGAAGTCGCCGCCAATCCGGCATCGATCACGGGCCGCTATCTCCGCGGCGAGCTGTCAATTCCGATTCCCGCCGATCGGCGGCCGAGGGATCCGAATCGCGTCGTGCGAATCGAGGGAGCGCGCGAACACAACCTCCGTAACCTCGACGTCGAGATTCCCCTCGGCCTGTTCGTCGCCGTCACCGGCGTATCGGGCTCCGGCAAGTCCACGCTCATCGAAGACATTCTGCACCGCGCACTGGCCCGCCATTTCTACCGCGCGCGAGTCATACCGGGAGAGCACGACCGCATCATCGGGCTGCAGCATCTCGACAAGGTGATCGACATCGACCAGAGTCCCATCGGTCGCACTCCGCGGTCGAACCCGGCGACGTACACGGGACTCTTCACGCCAATTCGAGAACTGTTGGCCGAAATGCCGGAAGCGAAGATTCGTGGCTACGGACCCGGGCGCTTCTCATTCAACGTGAAAGGCGGGCGCTGCGAGGCGTGCGAAGGCGACGGGCTGGTGAAGATCGAGATGCACTTCCTGCCTGACGTCTACGTTCCGTGTGACGTGTGCAAGGGCAAGCGCTACAACCGCGAAACGATGGAGGTGAGATTCCGTGGGCTCAGCATCGCCGACGTTCTCGACCTCACGGTTGAAGACGCGCTCGCGTTCTTCGAGAATCAGCCGCGCATCTATCAGAAGCTTCACACGCTCAATGACGTCGGCCTGGGCTACATCCACCTTGGCCAGAGCGCAACTACTCTGTCCGGCGGCGAAGCGCAGCGCGTCAAGCTCGCCACCGAGCTGTCGAAGCGCGACACGGGCCGCACGTTCTACATTCTTGACGAGCCGACAACCGGGCTTCATTTCGAGGACGTGCGAATGCTCCTCGAGGTGCTCCACCGGCTCGTCGATCGCGGCAACACCGTTCTCGTGATCGAGCACAACCTGGACGTGATCAAGACCGCGGACTGGATCATTGATCTCGGGCCCGAGGGTGGATTCCGCGGCGGCGCCGTCATTGCCGCAGGACCTCCGGAAGATGTCGCGGCAACCAACGCGTCGTACACGGGACGCTACTTGCGCCGGATGATGAAAGGCCGGGCGCGCCTCAAAGCCGGCTGACCCGGCAGGGAGCGAACACTACTATGGTATCGCTGCTCGACATCATCGGCCCGGTAATGGTGGGGCCGTCGTCGTCTCACACCGCCGGAGCCTGCCGTTTGGGGCTGCTCGCCAGAGGGCTTGTGGGCGGCACTCCGCAGACAGCCGTGATCGAGCTGCACGGATCATTCGCCCGAACCGGCGAAGGCCACGGCACGGACAAGGCGCTTGTCGCTGGACTCCTTGGCTTCCGTCCCGACGACGAGCGAATTCGCGAGGCCCTTCAGATCGCCGAGCGCGAGGGTCTGGACTACCGGTTCGAGAAGACGACAATTGGCGACGCCATCCATCCGAATACCGTCCGGATGAGGGTGGAGCGGGACGATGTCGTGGCGACATTGACCGGCTCCTCGCTGGGCGCCGGCCGCGTGACCGTCAGCGAGATCGACGATTACCCGGTTGAAGTCACCGGAAACTTCCACACCATCGTGCTCGTAGCTGAGGATAGGAAGGGCTCGATTGCCAGAATTACCGGGATTCTCGCCGATAACGACATCAACATCGCCACCTTGCGATTGACACGAAAAGAGAGAGGGGGCGACGCTTTCATGGTGATCGAGTGCGACGAGTCGCCCGGCGAGAAGGTTCGGGACGAAATTCGCGCTCTCGACTGGGTGCGTTGGGCGAGACGGCTCGACCGCGTGAGTGGCGGAGGAGCTTAGCCGTGTATCGAGCCCTTGCGGATGCGATCAGGGCGGCCGAGTCGCGCGGTGAGACGTTGGCGCAGGTTGCCATCGATCAGGAGGCGAGAGACCAGGGACGGCCGGCGGAAGACATTCGTGCCTCGCTCGCTCGCGCCCTGGTGGTGATGCGAGGAGCGATTGGTGACGGGATGGTCGGTGACCTGTATTCGGCGTCGGGGCTGGTCGGCGGAGACGCGGCGAAGCTGATGACTGGGCCACCGGGTCCGTTGGCGGATACCCTGTTCCGGGACATCCTGGCGAGGGCCCTGGCGGTGCAGGAAGTGAACGCGGCCATGGGTGTGATAGTGGCCGCGCCGACGGCCGGTGGCGCCGGAGTTCTTCCGGCGGTGCTGACCGGTCTGGCCAAGGCGAAGTCGGTGTCGGACGAGAAGCTTGTGGACGCGCTGGCGACGGCGGGCCTCATCGGGGCAGTTGTCGCGGAGCGGGCGTCGCTTTCCGGCGCCGAAGGCGGATGTCAGGCAGAAACGGGGGCGGCCGCAGGAATGGCTGCCGGCGCCGCGACGGAGATGCTCGGAGGCAGCCCGTCGCAGGCCGGCCACGCAGTTGCGTTGACGATGCAGGGAATGCTGGGCCTCATATGCGATCCACTCGGCGGGCTGGTGGAGCTGCCGTGCGTTTTTCGGAACGCGACCGCGTCGGCCATTGCGCTGGCCGGAATCGAGATGGCGATGGCGGGAATCACGTTCGCCATACCGGTTGACGAGGTGATCGACGTGATGGGTGAGATCGGGCGGGAGATGGACGTTCGGTATCGCGAGACGGCGGGCGGCGGTCTGGCGGCAACGCCAACCGGCAGGCGGCTGGCCAGGGAAAGGCTTTACCAGATTCGCAGGTCGTGAGAGTAGCAGTGAATTAACTGGTCATCGACCCGCGAATTGGGTATCTTCGCGCACGATGGCCACTTCGAGGCACGAATAGAATGAGCATCTTCGACCGTATAGCCCGACTTTTCCGGGCCAATGTCAATGATCTGATCGCTCAGGCCGAGCAGCCCGAGAAGATGCTGAATCAGATCATCATCGACATGCGCTCCCAGCTGGTGAAGGCGAAGCAGCAGGTTGCCGCCGCCATCGCCGACGAGAAGCGTCTCCAGGACCAGACGGCATCCGAGCTTCGCGAAGCCGAGGAATGGGAGCATCGCGCGATGCTGGCAGTGAAGGAGAACCGCGACGATCTGGCGAAACAGGCACTGATGCGTCGCGGCGAGCACGTCTCACGCGGCCAGCAGATGCAGCTCACATGGGAAGCGCACAAGCAGGAAACCGAGCGCCTCAAGGAATCGCTGCGCGGCCTCAACGACAACATCGAAGAGGCGAACCGCAAGAAGAACCTCCTGCTCGCCAAGCAGCGGCGCGCCGAGGCGCAGAAGCGGATCTCCGAGACGATGTCGTCCATCTCCGAGAAGTCGGCATTCGAGGCCTTCGCGAGAATGGAGGAGAAAATCGACCAGAACGAGCGCCAGATACGCGCGCACGCGGAGATCGAAGGAGAGTTCTCCGGCGACCGGCTGGCACACGACTTCAAGCAGCTCGAGCACAGTGCCGGCAACGCCGGCGCAGACGCGCAGCTGCTCGCGCTCAAGCAGAAGATGGGCCTGATTGCCGCGCCCGCGCCTGATGCCACGAGGCAGCTCGGAACCGGCACACCTGAAGCCGAGGAGATTCCGGAGGCAGAAGAGATTCCGGACGAGAAGACGACCACTTGAGCGAGGAGACCGCGGCGCGAATCAAGCTCGCGCCGATTCTGACGACAGTCATCCTCACCGTCCTGCTGCTGTGGATGGTGGGGACGACGGCAGATGCATTCCTCCTGTTGTTCATCGCGATAATCCTCTCGCTTTACCTCGGCGCCGTCCGCGATTTTCTCGTTCATCGCGCCAAAGTTCCCGAGCGTCTCGCTTTTTTTCTTGCGGTAATCGGGACGGTCGTGGCTCTCGGCGGCCTTCTCGCGTTGCTCGTGCCGCCCGTCGTCGAACAAACGAGCAAGCTCGTTGATGTTCTGCCCGCGTACATAACGAGCTGGGAACAGGGCATCGATCATTTTGTTGGGCGCTTTCCGGCAATGAGATCGGTGTGGAGGCCTGGCGAGCACCAGGTGCTGCACGCGGTTTACGATCGGCTGACATCCACCGTCAACGACCTCGCGCCAAAGGTCTTCTCGGTCGTCCAGGCCTTCATCGATCTGTTCGCGGTCTTCGTGATGAGCATCTACATGGCGCTGCAGCCCGGCGTGTATCGCGAATGGCTGATTGCGCTGTTTCCACCGGTGCATCGCGACCTCGTCCGGGATGTTCTCCGCGATCTCGCGGATACACTCCGGTCGTACATCGTCGCTCAGCTGACGACAATGAGCGTTCTTGCCGCGCTCACCGCCTTCGGGCTGTACATCCTCAACGTTCCTTACTGGCTGACGTTCGGGATCTTCACCGGCCTCGTGGCGATCGTCCCGTTCTTCGGGACCCTTCTTTCGACCACGGTCCCGGCCCTGTTCGTGCTGAGTGGTCCGAATGGTGGCACGCACGCTCTGTACGTGATTTTGCTGGGCGTGATCGTCCACCTCATCGAGGGCAATATTGTTTCGCCTCTGGTGATGTCGAAGCAGATCGAGCTGCCACCGGTTCTCACGATCATGTCGGTGCTCGTCATCGGGAGGCTGCTTGGGCCGCTCGGCCTCGTCATCGCCCTGCCGACGCTGGCGACGATCATGGTGATCGTGCGCCGCATTCTGATCAACCGGATCTACGAGGGACGGGGATTCAGAAAGAGCACTCGCGACCGGATTTTCGTACTTCGCGTTCCGGCACCCGATGGAGGAGTGCTTGCGCCTGCGACGCGGTTCGATGATGTCCTTCGGTTCAAGACACGCGACGACGTGGACATTCCGCCCCCGGTGGTGAAGTCGGCGTAGTCCCAGCTCCAAAAGCGTGTAGAGAAATGATTGGGGGTGTTTTTTTTGGGTCGCCTGCTCTGAGCAGTGTCCGGCTACTGTCACCGCATGCCGGCGCTCTCGATACGGTCGCTGCGGAAATCGTTTCTTCTCGGTCCGGCGCAGGCTGCGCGCCGCAATGAGGCTCTCTCGTGTGTGGATCTCGAGGTCGAAGAAGCCGAGTCGGTGGGCATTGTCGGCAACGAAGGGGCAGGCAAGACGACGCTGCTGCTTTGTGCCGCCGGACTTCTTTGTCGTGACTCGGGTGCCGTCTACTGGTACGGTGAGCGGTTCGGTGGTGGCGGAATCCTGCCCGGGCTCACTTACATGCCCGCAGTTCCGACCTACTATCCGTTTCTCACAGTCCGCGAGGTGCTCGACTATTACTCCAACAGAGACGACATCCCGGAGAGGCGCCGGCGATCGCTGATCGAGCGCGTATCAGGCAGGCTCGGGCTGGCAGATCACCTGTCGGCGCCGGTGAGCGAGCTCAGCATGGACACGCTGAAACGAGTCGGAATCGCGCAAGCGCTGGTGGAAGAGGCTCGAACCGTTCTGCTCGATGCAACGCTCGACGGACTGAGCGCGGGTGCGGGGCCGGCGCATGCCGCGATAAGTGACGCGGTTGCGGCGGGCGTGACGGTGATCGTCACCTCGCGGAATGCGGGGGTTCTTGCGCCGGTGGCGACAAGAATCCTGGTTATGGATGCGGGGCGCGTAACGGGGTCGTACACGGCCGAGAAGAATGTTTTCGAGAGCTCGAGGTTCGCGGCCCTTTCTCCGCAGATGCGGCAGATCGCCGAGCGGGTGCATTGAACTGCAACCGAGCCTTCAGGAAAGGGTTCCTCAGTTGTGGGTTTCCGTTGACCCTGTCCGGATAGCGTTCTAGCTTCCGCGGATGCCCGCCTTCCGCCTCTACAACACCCTCACTCGCGGTGTCGAGAACTTCGAACCAGAGGACGGAAAGACCGTTCGCATGTACACCTGCGGCCCGACGGTCTACAACCCCGCGCACGTCGGCAATTTCCGCACGTTCCTCTTCGAGGATATCTTGCGGCGTGTGCTGGCCCTCCGCGGATGGGGAGTTGATCAGGTGATGAATATCACCGACGTCGACGACAAGATCATCAAGCGGGCGAGCGAGCGCGGAGTGACAATAAGCGAAGTTACCGAGCCGGTGATCGAAGTGTTTCACGCCGATCGCGAGTACCTTCGCATTCAGAAGGCGGAGCGGTATCCGAGGGCCACCGAGCACCTGCCGGAGATGATCGATCTCGTGCGCCGGCTCGTCGACCGCGGCCTCGCATACAAGGCGGACGACGGCTCGGTTTATTTCGCAATCGACAAGTTCAATGGCTATGGAAAGCTGTCGCGACTGGATACCCGGGAAATCAAAGCCGGCGCGCGGGTAGCTCAGGACGACTACACAAAGGAGAACGCCCAGGATTTCGCGCTCTGGAAAGCGGCGAAGCCCGAGGATGAGAAAACCGGAGCAGCGTGGGACTCCCCGTGGGGACGAGGCCGCCCGGGGTGGCACCTCGAATGCTCGGCGATGGCGATGCGATTTCTTGGCGAGACGATGGACATCCATTGCGGCGGTGTCGATCTGATCTTTCCGCATCACGAGGACGAGATTGCGCAGTCCGAGGGCGCGACCGGGAGGCCCTTTGCGCGGTTCTGGTGCCATGGTGAGTTTCTTCTCACTGAAGGGAGCAAGATGGCGAAGCGCGTCGGGAACGTCGCGACGGTCAGTGATCTTCGCGACCAGGGTGTGTCTCCGGCGGCGTTCCGTCATTTCGTCTTCTCGACGCATTACCGAAAGCAGCTGAACCTTTCATCCGAGGCCCTCGAAGGCTCGATCGAAGGTGTGCGGCGAGTGGGGGATTTCAGTGATCGGCTCAAGACGGCAACGGGTGGAACAGCGGCGCTGGCAGAAGCGGCGGAGGAGGCCGAGCGGGACGCGACGGAGGCTTTTTTCGACGATCTGAATGCGCCGCTGGCGATGGGTGCCCTGTTCACCTTCATCCGGAAGGCAAACGCCGAGCTGGACCGTGGGGGAGACGACATGGCGGCTCTCGAGCGCGCGAGGGCGGTTTTTGCGCGGATCAACGGGGTGCTGGACATCGTCCCGGCACTCGAGATTGGCGAGGAAGGGCGGGAAATCGAGGCCAGGCTGGCGGAGCGTCGGGCAGCTCGGGAGCGGCGCGATTTTGCGGCGGCCGACGCCATTCGAAAGGAGCTGGAAGCCGCCGGAATCGCGATCGAGGACGGCCCTTCGGGGACGCGGTGGAAGCGCGTCAGATAACAGCTGCGGACTCCGGACCAACGGCCATTGCTGATCGACGACTAATTGAGGATTGCGGACCCACTACGGGGTGCGGACGTGTTGCGCGTGAAACCCCGCTCCGGAGCGGGTTCTCGGTCCGTAATTAGTCGTCGATCAGCAATGGCGGTTAGTCCTGAGTCCGCATAGGTCAACAGTCCGTAATCCCGACTGAGAACGGGGCTTCTACGGTCACGGAATCATCCCCCCCGGCAGCCGTTGACACCCCTGTGTAAATTCGCTATTCTACTAGGCTTACGTAGAATCGCTGTTTGCTGACGTAGCTCAATTGGCGGAGCAGCTGATTTGTAATCAGCAGGTTGCCGGTTCGATTCCGGCCGTCAGCTCTGCTGAGGTCATTCGGGTGCGGGTCTGCCTCTTGCTGCGGTGATTCGGGGTGAGCGACTGGGATGCGGACATCGGGTGGGGTGCCCGAGCGGCCAAAGGGAGCAGACTGTAAATCTGCCGGCTTATGCCTACGAAGGTTCGAATCCTTCCCCCACCATTGCGTTCACGGGGCAGGGTTTTTTGTTGTCTCGGTCGGTCGAACGGTCTTGATCTCGTAGCGGGGTTTTGATGTGTTGTTCGGTGGAAGGATGTCGTCTCGCGGGAGTAGCTCAGTTGGTAGAGCACTAGCCTTCCAAGCTTGTGGTCGCGGGTTCGAGTCCCGTCTCCCGCTTCCGGCAGTGCAGTCGCTCGCGTAGCTCAGTCGGTAGAGCACACCCTTGGTAAGGGTGAGGTCATCGGTTCAATCCCGATCGCGAGCTTGTGAGTCGGAAGTGATCGGGCACGCGACGATCGAAATGTTCGAACGAAGGTTTGTGGCGGGTCTGCTCGGTAGAGCGTAACGAAAGCAATTAGAGGAAAGAATGGCCAAAGCGAAATTTCAGCGGACGAAGCCGCACGTGAACGTTGGTACGATCGGGCACGTCGATCATGGGAAGACGACTTTGACGGCGGCGATCACGCTGATCCAGTCGAAGAAGGGCCTGGCCGATATCGTGGCCTTCGACCAGATCGACAAGGCGCCTGAGGAAAAGGCGCGCGGCATCACCATCGCCACCGCCCACGTCGAGTACGAGAGCGTCAAGCGCCACTACGCCCACGTCGACTGCCCGGGCCACGCCGACTACGTGAAGAACATGATCACCGGAGCGGCCCAGATGGACGGGGCGATTCTGGTGGTCTCGGCGGCCGACGGCCCGATGCCGCAGACGAGAGAGCACATCCTCTTGGCCAAGCAGGTGAACGTGCCCTACATCATCGTGTTCATGAACAAGGTGGACATGGTGGACGACCCGGAGCTTCTGGACCTGGTGGAGTTGGAAGTGAGAGAGCTTCTGTCGAGCTATGGCTTCCCGGGCGACGACACGCCGGTCATCCGGGGCAGTGCATTGAAGGCGCTTGAGAGTGGTGACCCGGAGAGCGAGTGGGGGAAGAAGATCACGGAGTTGATGGACGCTCTGGACTCCTACATTCCGCAGCCGGTGCGCGAGACGGACAAGCCGTTCATCATGCCGGTTGAGGACGTGTTCAGTATCACCGGCCGTGGGACGGTGGCGACGGGCAGGATCGAGCGCGGGATCGTGAAGGTTGGCGAGGAAGTGTCATTGATCGGTTTCAACGCCGACAAGAAGACGGTGATCACGGGTGTTGAGATGTTCCGGAAGCTTCTGGACGAGGGTAGGGCTGGCGACAACGTCGGTCTTCTGCTCCGTGGCATTGGCAAGGACGAGGTGGAGCGTGGGATGGTGCTGGCTAAGCCGGGTTCGATCACGCCGCACACGAACTTTCTGGCCGAGGTGTATGTGTTGACGAAGGAAGAGGGCGGCCGCCACACGCCGTTCTTCAAGGGATATCGTCCGCAGTTCTACTTCCGCACGACTGACGTGACGGGGAATGTGGAGTTGCCGGAAGGGATGGAGATGGTGATGCCGGGGGACAACGTACAGATGACGATCGAGCTGATCACGCCGATCGCGATGGACGAGGGTCTCAGGTTCGCCATCCGCGAAGGTGGCCGCACCGTCGGCGCCGGCGTCGTCACGAAGATCATCAAGTAAACCGAGGCTCGAGACTCCAATGGCTGGAAGAATCCGCATCCGACTCAAGGCGTTCGATCACGCTGTGATCGACCAGGCGGCGGCGGACATCGTTCGCACCGCCGAAAAGACGGGCGCGCAGGTTTCGGGTCCGATTCCGCTGCCCACGAAGACCAAGCGGTGGACGGTCCTCCGCTCGCCGCACGTGGACAAGAAGTCACGCGAGCAGTTCGAGCTGAAAACGCACAAGCGGCTGATCGACATCCTCGACAGCCGTGCTGCGACAGTCGACGCGCTTACCAAGCTGGATCTTCCGGCTGGCGTCGATGTCGAGATCAAGGTCGAGTAGAACTCATCTCACGCTGAACGAAATTCCAATGATCGGCATAATCGGAAAAAAGCTGGGGATGACCCAGATCTTCAACGACCTGGGACAACAGATCCCGTGCACCGTCGTCGAGGCACCCCCCAATCCCGTCGTTCAGGTGCTTGCGCCTGAAGCCGCGGGCGTGGCGTCGGTGCAGCTCGGCTACGGCGAGCAGCGGTTGTCGCGCGCCAACAACAAGGGCGAGAAGACGCCGCGCGGACGCCGTGCGAACAAGGCAGTAGTCGGTCACGCCGCCAATGCGGGACTCGGCACAGCGCCGGCAATTCTCCGCAGCTTCCGCATCGACGACGGTCCCAAGGACACCGAGGTCCCGACGTACAACCTCGGCGAGATGGTGACTGTCGGAATCTTCGCCCCGGGCGACCAGGTGAAGGTGACCGGCACGTCGAAGGGCCGCGGGTTCCAGGGAGTGGTGAAGCGTCACGGCTTCCACGGCGGTCCGAACACTCACGGAAACACGAAGCATCGTCGTCCCGGATCGATTGGACCGGGCACCGATCCCTCGCGCGTCATCAAGGGCAAGAAGATGCCGGGACAGTACGGCAACAAGCAACACACGCAGACTCATCTCCGCGTCGAGCGCATCGACGCCGAGCGGAATTTGATCTACATCCGCGGGGCGGTAGCCGGTCCCACCAACGGCATCGTCCTCGTGAAAAAGCAGGGTTAACCGAATGGCTGACACTACTATTATGAACGCGGCAGCGTACACGGCGAAGGGAACAGCCCGCGACAAGGTGGCTCTCCCGTCGGACCTGTTCGACGGTACGGTGAACATGCCGGTGATGCACCAGGCGGTGAAGGCGTATCTCGCCAACCAGCGCCAGGGCAATGCATCCACCAAGACGCGCGGATTCGTCGTCGGCGGAAACCAGAAGCCGTGGAAGCAGAAGGGAACAGGTCGCGCCCGTCAGGGGTCGACCCGCGCTCCGAACTGGGTCGGTGGCGGAACGGTGTTCGGTCCGCGCCCGCGCAGCTACGCCGAGGCAGTGCCGCGCAAGGTTCGCGCGCTGGCCAGGAAGAGCGCGCTCAACGCCCGCGCCCGTGAAGACGCAATCATCGTCGTCGACTCGCTCGAGTACGACGCGCCAAAGACCTCGCAGCTCGTCGGATTTCTCAACAGCCTTGGCCTCTCCGGCAAGAAGGTTCTCATCCTGACGGACGGTGTGAAGCCAAACGTCTACATGAGCAGCCGCAACATGACGGACACGCAGGTTCTCAACTATACGGACGTCTCCACCTACAACATTCTCTGGTCGGAGGTCGTGGTGATCGAGTCCGCGGCCCTTGGACAGAGTCTGGGCCCGGTGGCTGAGGACGAAGGTGAGGCAGAAGCCGAAGGCAAGCACGAGAAGAAAGCAGCCAAGTCGGCAAAGAAGACGACGCGCAAGTCCGCCACGAAAAAGTCCGGACGGAAGAGCACGAGCAAGTCGGCGTCCGCCAAGAAGCCAACTCGCAAGAGCGCGGCGAAGGCGACGAAGCGCACGGCAAAGAAGAAGGGGAAGTAGAGAATGGCCTCAATTCATCGCACAATCGTCCGCCCCATCGTCACCGAGCAGACCTCGGCGGCGTATCAGGACCGCGGCGAGTACACTTTCCGCGTCGCCAGCGACGCGACGAAGACCTCGATTCGCGGCGCGATCGAGAAGCTCTTCGGTGTGAAGGTCACCGACGTCTGGACATCCAACCAGCGCGGCAAGGCTCGCCGCGTCGGCACGGCAACTGGTCGAAGGCCGCACTGGAAGAAGGCAATCGTGAAGCTTCGCCAGGGCGACACCATCGACATCTTCGAGGGTTAGGTAATGGGCGTACGTCAGTTCAAGCCGGTCACCAAGAGCTCGCGCTTCCGAAGCGTCTCCGATTTCGCGGACATCACGCGAACGACGCCCGAGAAGTCGCTTGTCTCGCCGCTCAAGAAATCGGGCGGACGTGACAACCACGGCCATATCGCGATGCGGCGCATTGGCGGCGGTCACAAGCGCCAGTACCGGATCATCGATTTCAAGCGCAACAAGCACAACATGCCGGCGACGGTGATGCACATCGAGTACGATCCCAACCGCTCGGCGCGAATCGCGCTGGTGGAGTACGAGGACGGCGAGAAGCGCTACATCCTGCATCCAAAGGGTCTGTCGGTGGGCGACAAGATCGTTTCCGGGCCCGGATCGGACACACGTACCGGCAACGCCGTTCCGCTGCGCGAGGTTCCTCTTGGAACCGACGTGCACAACGTGGAGCTCAAGCCGGGCAAGGGTGGACAGGTCGCACGCTCGGCCGGAACGTCGGTGGAAGTGGTGGCCAAGGAAGGTGAGTACGTGACGCTCAGGATGCGCTCGACGGAAATGCGACTGGTGCACGGCACCTGCCTCGGGACCATCGGCGTCGTCGGCAATGCCGAGCACGAGCTGATGTCGCATGGCAAGGCAGGCAAGTCACGCTGGCTGGGCAAGCGACCGAAGGTCCGCGGCGAGGTGATGAACCCGGTCGACCATCCGCACGGTGGCCGGACGCGCGGCGGACGGAACGTCGTCAGCCCGTGGGGAAAGAAGGAAGGAGTCAAGACGCGCAACAAGAAGAAGCCCTCGCAGCGCCTGATCGTTCGCGGTCGGAAGCGCGGCAAGGCGACGAAGTAGCCAAACCCAGGAAATTCGAACATGGCGAGAAGCGTTAAGAAGGGGCCGTACATTCAGCAGGCGCTGATGACCAAGGTCGAGACGATGAACTCGAACAATGCCAAGAAGGTCATAAAGACCTGGGCGCGGTCGAGCACCATCATTCCCGACTTCGTCGGTCACACGTTCGCGGTGCACAACGGCAACAAGTTCATCCCGGTTTACGTGACCGAGAACATGGTTGGCCACAAGCTCGGCGAGTTCTCGCCGACGCGGCTTTTCCGCGGTCACACCGGAGCGAAAGCGGTGGACAAGAAGGCCACCGGCGTTCCGACGACACCTGCGCCGGGCAGAGGACCCAAGTAATGGCCCTGTCACGGAAGAAGGCGTCGGAAAAGGAACCGGCAAAGGCCGCGAAGAAGAGCGGAAAGACCGCGGCCGCCGACAGCGCCCCGGTCACTCCAACTGTCGTTCGCAAGACGGCCGCTCGCAAGACGGCCGCTCGCAAGAGCGTGCGGCGAGATGTGCCGGTGCTCGCCGACTCGCGCGCTTTCCAGCGCAGCGCACGGCAGTCGCCGTACAAGATGCGCCTCGTGATCGACCAGATCCGCGGCAAGAACGTCAACGAAGCTCTGGGCCTGCTCAAGTTCTCCAAGAAGCATGCGGCGAAGCAGATCGAGAAGGTGCTCAACAGCGCCGTGGCCAACGCCGAGTATTCGGCCCGCAAGGGCAACGAGTCGCTCGACGTGGACACGCTCTTCGTCAAGCACGCAATCGTGAACGAGGGTCCGAAGATCAAGCGGTTCATGCCGGCGGCACAGGGTCGCGCGACTCCAATTCAGAAGCGTACGAGCCACGTCGAGATCGTGATCGGCGCCAAGGAAGGCAAGTAATGGGACAGAAGACACATCCGATCGGCTTTCGCCTCGGGATCTCCAAGACATGGAGATCCACCTGGTACGCAAACCGTGACTTCCCAGCGCTGCTGCGCGAGGACGAGCTGCTTCGCAACTATCTGAAGCAGCGGCTCGGCCACGCAGCCATTGCCGACATCCGCATCGAGCGGAAGCCGGGCAAGGTCGTGGTGACGATTCACACCGGACGTCCGGGCGTGGTCATCGGAAAGAAAGGAACCGAGGTCGATCAGCTCCGTGACGAGCTGGCGCAGATCAGCGGAAAGGAAGTGGGGATCAACGTCGAGGAGATCAAGCGGCCGGAGCTCGACGCTCAGCTCGTCGCCGACAACATCGCCAACCAGCTCGCGCAGCGAATCTCTTTCCGCCGCGCCATGAAGCGCGCCGTGCAGAGCGCGATGCGCATGGGAGCGGGCGGGATCAAGATCAAGTGCGGCGGGCGTCTCGGTGGCGCCGAGATCGCGCGGACCGAGGGCTACCACGAGGGTCGCGTGCCGTTGCACACCCTTCGCGCCGACATCGATTACGCGACGTCCACGGCGAAGACCACGTTCGGCACCATCGGCGTGAAGGTCTGGCTGTTCAAGGGCGAGATCGTCGAAGACCGTCGCGGCAAGACCTACTCGACCGGGGTCTGATCCGTGACCCGCTTCCCGTTACCCGTTACCCGTAGAAAACGATGCTGAGTCCGAAGAGAGTGAAGTTCAGAAAGATGTTCAAGGGCCGCATGAAGGGTCTGGCGACCCGCGGCTCGACGGTGGCGTTTGGCGCGTACGGGCTGCAGGCGCTCGAGCCAGGCTGGATTTCCAACCGTCAGATCGAGGCGGCTCGCGTGGCGCTCACCCGTCACATCAAGCGAGGCGGCAAGGTGTGGATCCGGATATTTCCGGACAAACCGATAACGAAAAAGCCGGCCGAGACGAGAATGGGCAAGGGGAAGGGGTCGCCCGAAGGATGGGTGGCCGTTGTGAAGCCGGGGCGCGTGATGTTCGAGCTCGAGGGCGTGACGCCCGAGATCGCGCGCAAGGCAATGGCGCTGGCGGCGGCGAAGTTGAGCGTGAAGACGAGATTCGTTGCCCGAGAGGAGGCGCACACCGATGCTGAGTAAGGACATTCGCGAAATGGGAGAGGCGGACATCAACGCCCGCATCGCCGAGCTGGAGGAGGAGAGATTCCGCCTCAAGTTCCGGGCTGGGACGGAGACGCTCGACGATCCGCTCCGGCTCCGCGTCATTCGCAAGAACATTGCGCGGCTCAATACGGTGCTGCGCGAGAAGATCATCGGGATAGTCGAGGCCGGCACTTCGGCATCGCTCCCGAAGGCGCGCAGCGCGAAGAAGACCCGCGCCAGCCGCCGAACCAGGACGGGAACCACCCGCTCCAGCAAGAGGGCATAGGACAGAATGGCCGAGACACAACAGAACGTTCAGGCACTCAACCGCACTTCGCGCAAGACGCGAATCGGCACCGTCGTGAGCGACAAGATGGACAAGACCGTGGTCGTCTCGATCGAGCGCCGCGTGCAGCACCCGGTGTACGGCAAGATGGTGAGGCGTACAAGGCGGCTGAAAGCGCACGATGAGCGCAACGACGCGAAGACCGGAGACACGGTGCGGATCATGGAGACCCGGCCGTTGTCGAAGGACAAGCGCTGGCGGCTGGTCGAGATCGTCGAACGCGCCCGCTAGCGCTTCGCCAGCACTGACAACCAGGATTTCCAATGATCCAGCAAGAATCGGTAGTAAAAGTCGCGGACAACTCGGGGGCCAAGACGGCGCTCGTGATCCGCGTGCTCGGCGGAACACGCCGGCGCTACGCGGGCCTCGGCGACGTCGTGATCGTCACCGTCAAGAACGCGCTTCCCAACGGGACCGTGAAAAAATCCGAGATCGCGCGAGCGGTGGTGGTGCGGACGGCCAAGGAGACGCGCCGGAAGGACGGCTCGTACATCAGGTTCGACGAGAACGCCATCGTAATCATCAACGAGGCGGGCGAGCCGCGCGCTACCCGCATCTTCGGACCAGTTGCCCGCGAGCTGCGCGAGAAGAAGTACATGAAGATCGTCTCGCTCGCGCCGGAGGTTTTGTAGCATGAGGGTGCTGACGTATAAGAAGACCGCGAAAAAGCGCAACAGAACGCGGCACGGAATCAACGCCGAGCGCATGAAGATGCGCGTGTCGAAGGGCGATGTCGTGCGCGTGATGCGGGGCGAGGACAGAGGCAAGGAAGGCAAGGTGCTGCGCACCTTCCCAAAGACCGGCCGCGTGCTCGTCGAGGGAGTCAATATCGTGAAGAAGCACCGCAAGGCGCGCACTGCCGACGAACAGAGCGGTATCGTCGAAGCGCCGGCAGCGGTGCACGCATCGAACCTGATGCTCATCGACACCAAGACAGGCGAGCCGACCCGCACCAGGGTGCGGATCGACACCGACGGAACGAAGGAAAGGGTCGGCGTGCGAACCGGGGAGCCGATCCCCCGCGTCCGCTGACGGAGAGACCATAAATGGCGACGACAGAAAAAGACAAGAAGCCGGCAGCCAAGAGCGGCGGACAGCCCAAGGGCGGCGACGCGAAGGAGAGCAAGGCGTCAAAGGCCTCGAGGAAGGGCAAGGAAGAGTACAAGCAGGCACCCCATGCTGGTGCCGGGCTTCCCGTTCCTCCTCCGCGCCTGAAGGCTTATTACGAAGGAACCGTTCGCGGCCGCCTCACCGAGCAGTTCGGCTACAAGAATCCGCACCAGGTGCCGACAGTCGAGAAGATCGTTCTCAACTGCGGGGTTGGTGAGGCGATCAAGAATCCGAAAGTGCTCGAGAAGGTGGTAGAAGAGCTGGCGATCATCAGCGGCCAGCGCCCGGTGCGCCGGAAGGCGAAGAAGTCGATTGCCAACTTCGGGCAGCGCGAGGGCCAGGAGGTCGGCGCCGCAGTGACCCTCAGAGGAGCGCGGATGTGGGAGTTCATGGATCGCTTCATCACTGTTGCGATCCCGCGCATCCGCGATTTCCGCGGCGTGAATACGCGCTCGTTCGACGGGCGCGGGAATTACAGTCTGGGCGTGAAGGAGCAGATGATCTTCCCGGAGATCAACTACGACATGGTCGAGCAGATCCACGGGATGGACATCACCTTCGTCACGACCACGGACAAGGATGACCAGGCGTTCGCGCTGCTGCGCGAGCTCGGCATGCCCTTCAAGGGCGATGACAAACCGATCATCGTGCAGGACTAGGCGATGAGCAACACTTTTTTGAGAGAGACCAGGTAATGGCGCGAAAGGCCATGGTTGAGAAGAGCAAGCGGAAGCCCAAATTCGGCGTCCGACAGCACAATCGCTGCGGCAGGTGCGGACGTTCGCGCGCCTTCCTCAGAAAGTTCGGCGTTTGCCGAATCTGCTTCCGCGAGCTGGCGCTGTCGGGGTTCATCCCCGGCGTCCGCAAGGCGAGCTGGTAACCACATCACTTCTACACGTCCCGCACAACGGGATACGGTAGGACGAGGAATGAAGATTTCATGAGCATGACCGATCCGATCGCCGACATGTTGACGCGCATCCGCAACGCTCTTGGAGCGAAGCACCGTCGCGTCGACATGCCAGGCTCAAAGATGAAAGTCGAGATAGCCAAGATCCTGAAGGAGAACAACTTCATTCAGGACTACAAGACGCTGGAAGCAGAGACCGGGCGCAAGACGCTCCGCGTCGTACTCAAGTACGCGCAAGGCGGGCAGCCGGTGATCCGCGACCTGAAGCGCGTCTCCACGCCTGGCCTCCGCAAGTACGTCGGCGTCACCGAGATCCCGCGCGTCCGCAACGGCCTTGGCATGGCGATTCTCAGCACCTCTCAGGGCCTGATGTCCGACCGCCAGGCGCGCCAGAAGCGCACCGGCGGCGAGATCCTCGCCCTCGTCTGGTAAGGGGATAACATGTCACGAATCGGCAAGCTTCCCGTTCCCATTCCGGCCGGCGTCACCGTCACCATCGAAGGCAACACGGTGACGGTGAAGGGGCCGCGCGGCGAGCTCACGCGCACGCTGCACCCGGAGATGAAGGTCGCGATGGAGAATGGACAGGTCACTGTCTCGCGCCCATCGGACGAATCGAATCATAAGGCGCTTCACGGGTTGAGCCGCACTCTGGTCGCCAACATGATCGAAGGCGTCACAAAGGGCTTTTCGAAGCAGCTCGACATCGTCGGCGTCGGCTACAAGGCCGAAGTGCGGCCGTACGGGCTTCAGCTCGCTCTCGGCTTCTCGCACGCTGTGGAGTACAAAGCGCCGAAGGGCATCAAGCTGTCCGCCCCGCTGCCGACGCAGATCATCGTCGAGGGTGCGAACAAGGAGATCGTCGGTCAGGTAGCGGCAGAGCTCAGAAGTCTGCGTCCGCCCGAGCCGTACAAGGGCAAGGGAATCAAGTACGCGGGCGAGCAGGTCCGCCGGAAGGCCGGTAAGGCAGGGGGCAAGACATGAGCAAGATGGCAACACGCACTCGCGAAGGACTGCGAACCCGGCGTCACTTCCGGGTCCGCAAGCGAGTCAATGGAACTGGTGAGCGTCCGCGGCTCGTGGTCTACAGGTCGCTCAAGCACATCTATGCGCAGCTGGTTGACGACGTGACTCAGCGCACGCTGATGACGGCGACGGACCAGGGGCTCAGCGGGAAGAAGACCGAAAAAGCTGCCGAAGTCGGCAAGCGCATCGCGCAGAAAGCAAAGGATGCGGGAGTCACGAAAGTCGTGTTCGACCGTGGTGGATACCTGTATCACGGCCGCGTGAAGGCGGTGGCCGACGGAGCCCGCGAAGGCGGGCTGGAGTTCTAGGAAATGGCAGAGAACGAGACTCAGGAAGGCGGAGCGCCGGCAGCGGACGAACGTCCAGCTGCTGAAGAGCGTCCCGCAGCGGCGAGATCCGGCGGTGGCCGGAGCGCGCGCAGCGGCGGCGGAGCCGGCGGCCCCGGCGGACGAGGCGGCCGAGGTGGTGGCGGACGTGGCGGCCCTGGCGGTGGTGGTGGCCGGGGTGGTCCGGGCGCCGGCGGCGGGCGAGGTGGCCCGGGCGGCGGCCGCGATGGTGGCCCGGGACGCTCGCGCGACGGAAAGGGTCGTGACGGCGGACGCGGCGACAGCCGCGGCGGCGACGGCGGCGCCGAGCTCGTCGAGAACGTCATTGCAATCAATCGCGTGGCCAAGGTCGTAAAGGGCGGGCGGCGCTTCTCATTCAACGCCCTCGTCGCCGTTGGCGACGGCCAGGGCAAGGTGGGATTCGCCACCGGCAAGGCCAATGAAGTTTCGGAGGCGGTTCGCAAGGCCGTCGACGGCGCGCGGCGCAATATGACCCGCGTCCCGATGACGGGCAGCACCATTCCGCACGAAGTCGTGGGTAAGCACGGAGCGGGCAAGGTTCTGATGAAGCCGGCCGCGCCGGGAGCCGGCGTGATTGCCGGTGGAGCGGTGCGCGCGATCATGGAGTGCGCAGGCATCACCGACATTCTCACCAAGAGCCTCGGCTCGACCAACCCGCACAACATGGTTCTCGCTGCGCTGGATGGACTTAAGCAGCTCACCACGGTCGAAGAGATCGCGCGCGAGCGCGGTGTCGAAGTCCATACGCTCGGCTATCGGTCGCGCGCCAAGGTAAGGGAGGCACAACTTGGCTAGAACTCACGTCTGGTGGAACACGAAAGGTCCCACCAGGACAGAAAAGTCCACGCTCACGTCGGGTAACGTCCGCATCAAGCAGGTGCGGAGCGGAATCGGACACTCGTGGCGGATGCGCCAGACTCTCATCGCGATGGGTCTCAGGCATCACCAGGCAGTGATAGTGGTGAAGGATTCTCCTTCACTTCGCGGCCAGATCAAACGCGTTCGTCACCTCGTAGAAGTGACGGCGGTAGAGGAATAGACGAGTGGCGAGAAAGACTAGAGAGCCGCTGGCGAGCGGCGTGACCGAGCGCTCGGAGCGCGTCGGGCTGCACAACCTCGTTCCGGCTCCAGGGTCGAACAAGGTTCGGAAGCGGCTTGGCCGTGGGCCAGGGTCGGGCACCGGAAAGACGTCGGGCAAGGGCCACAAGGGAATGAAGGCACGCGCGGGCCACCACGGTCCCGGCGGCGGCAAGCCGCAGTTCGAAGGCGGCCAGATGCCCCTCACGCGGCGGCTGCCAAAGCGCGGGTTCACGAATATCTTTCGCGTAGAGCACCAGGTTGTTCGTCTGAACGACCTCGAGCGCCTGCCCGAGGGCATGGAAGTCACTCAGCAGACGCTTGCCGACGTTGGACTCATTCACAAGAGAAAGGGTCCGGCCAAGGTGCTTGCAAATGGCGATCTGTCACGCGCCGTCACCGTTCGTGGCATCAAGATGAGCGCTGGCGCACGCGAGAAGATCGAAGCGGCCGGAGGCCGCGTCGAGGAGTAACATGGCACAAAACAACCCGGCGGCGGCGGTCCAGAACATTTACCGGACCCCCGAGCTGTGGCAGAAGATCACCTTCACCTTCATATGCCTGGTGCTTTACCGCATCGGCGCGCATATCACGGTGCCTGGTGTCGACGTAGTCGCGCTCACCGACTTCTTCAAGAACCGCGGCGGCGGTGGCGGCATTCTCGGGCTCTACGATCTCTTCGTCGGCGGCGGGCTCTCCCGCGCGACGGTGTTCGCCCTTGGCATCATGCCGTACATCTCGTCGAGCATCTTCATGCAGATCGCGGGCGCTGTCGTCCCGACAGTCGAGAAGATGCAGAAGGACGAAGAGGGGCGGAAAAAGATCACGCAGTGGTCGCGCTACCTCACCGTGCTGCTTGCAATGGTGCAGGGATGGGGCTTCGCCCTGTTCACGTCGTCCCTCGAGAACGCCGTCATTGCTCCGGGCTTTGGCTTCAAGCTGCAGATGGTGCTCTTCCTCACCGCCGGCGCAGTGTTCGTGATGTGGCTCGGCGAGCAGATCACGGAGCGGGGCCTCGGAAACGGCGCCAGTCTCATCATCTTCTTCTCGATTGTCGAGCGCTTCTGGCCCGGCATCCTCAGCACGTTCAGCTTCGTCAAGACCCAGGCCGTTGGAGCGTTCTCGCTCATCGTCCTCGGCATCGTGATGGTTGCGGTAGTCGGCGCGACGGTGGCGGTGACGATGGCGGCCCGCCGCGTGATGATTCAGATCCCGCAGCGGACGATGGCCCGCGGACGCATGCGTGAGGCGGCAAAGAATTTCATTCCGCTCCGGGTCAACGCGTCCGGCGTCATGCCGATCATTTTCGCCCAGTCGGTGATCGTCGTTCCGGGCGCCATCGCCCAGTTCTTCGGCAACGACCAGGCGAAGGCGATCGCCGAGTACTTCCAGCCCGGCACATGGCTGTACTACCTGCTGTCGGCAACGCTGATCATCTTCTTCACCTACTTCTACACGTCGATCATCTTCAACCCGCTCGACCTGTCGGAAAACCTGAAGAAGCAAGGCGGATTCATTCCAGGCGTCAAGCCTGGAACGAAGACGGCCGAGTACATCGATCACGTCGTCACGCGGATCACTCTGCCGGGGGCGATCTTCCTGACTTTCATCGCCCTTCTGCCGGTGTTCATCGCCGACATGATCAACGTTCCCTTCCGCTTCGGCGGGACGTCGCTGCTGATCGTTGTTGGTGTGGCGCTCGATACGATGGCGCAGATCCAGCAGCACCTGCTGCTCCGGAAGTACGACGGGTTCATGAAGAAGGGACGCGTTCGCTTCCGTGGCCGCCAGGCAATGGGCGGGTACTAGGACTAACCCGTTATCCGGTACGCGTTGCCCGTTACCGGTTGACCGTTAACCGTTAACCGTTACCCGAGAACAGGGAAATGATCATCGTGTTGCTCGGGCCACCGGGTGCAGGGAAGGGAACGCAGGGCGAACGTATCGCGGAGCGACTCGGAATTCCGAAGATTGCCACCGGCGACGTCCTGCGGGAGGCGATTCGGAATGGCACTCAACAGGGCCTCGCCGCCAAGGCGTACATGGATCGAGGCGATCTCGTTCCCGACTCGGTGATCCTCGGGATCATGAAGGACACCCTCAGCTCCCCGGCCACGGCCAAGGGCGCAATCCTCGACGGCGTCGTGAGAACAATCCCCCAGGCGGAAGGCCTGACGTCCCTGGTTGCCAGTCTTGGCAGGAAAGTAGACAAGGTCCTGATGTTCGACGTGAGCGATGACGAGCTCATTCGCCGGCTCAGTGGCCGGACCGTCTGCGACAAGTGCCAGACGCCGTACATGGGGCTCGAGCCCGGCACTCCATGCGCTAGATGCGGCGGCACTCTCGTCCGCAGGCCGGACGACGAGCCCCAAGCCATCCGGACCCGGCTCGCGGTGTATCGCGCGCAGACGGAGCCGGTAATCAAGTGGGCCCGCGATCACGACGTCTCCGTGAGCGAGATCGCCGCCGCCGGCGACCTCGACGAGATCACAGACCGCGCAATGAAGGCGCTCGACACATGATACAGCTGAAGTCGCAGCGCGAGATCGAGGTGATGGCCAGGGGAGGCCGGATTCTCGCCGATACGGTGACGCTGATGGAGCAGTCAGTCCGCCCGGGAATCTCGACGCAGGATCTCGATCGCATTGCCGAGGACTTCATCCGCAGCCACCCCGGCGCAGTGCCGTCGTTCAAGGGACTGTACAATTTCCCGGCAAGCATCTGCACGTCGATCAACAACGAGATCGTGCACGGCATCCCCTCGCGAAAGCGCGTTCTCGTGGAAGGGGACATCGTCTCGGTTGATGTCGGCGTAAAGTTCGAAGGCTATCACACCGACTCCGCAACCACTGTCGCCGTTGGGGAGATTCCCGAGGAGTCACGGCGGCTGCTGACGATCACGCGCGAGGCGCTCGATGCGGGTGTGCGCGCGGCGGTGAACGGGAATCATCTCGGTGACATCGGGGCCGCAGTCCAGCAGGTGGTGGAACGCGCAGGATTCAGCGTCGTGCGCGACCTTGTCGGTCACGGAATCGGCACGGGGTTTCACGAAGAGCCGCAGGTCCCGAATTACGGAAAACCGAGCCGCGGGCTGAGGCTCGTCCCTGGCCTCACCATCGCAATCGAGCCAATGGTCAACGTCGGCAAACCAGGGATCCGGACGATGCCGGACAGATGGACGGTCGTGACCGTGGACGGAGCGAGGTCGGCACACTTCGAGCACACCGTCGCGATTACGGAGAGCGGGCCGAGGATTCTCACCGCCGCCTGACGCGGCTATCGAACTTTCGCGTAATCTCCGGGAACGGATTCTCCGGGCGGGAGCAGTCTCAGCATGTTTCCGGGTCGCGTGAATCCTGTGGTGCGGTTGGATTTTTTCGGCAGCAGAACGTTCCAGACAATCTTTTCGCCGGCAATCTCGTATCTGCCTACTTCTCCGCCAATGGTGGACTCCTGCCGGACAATGCCGTCGCTGGTAAACGTTTCGGTGATGTCGGCCCCGTAAGCGTTTCTGCCGTTCCACTGTCCAACGAGCCCAACTGCGCCTCGAGAAAGTGGATCGCGACCAAGCTTCTGAATGGCGCCGGCTGTCACCTTTATCAGCGTGTCGCCGGCGATGCTGATCGTCGTCTCCGTCGGCGGACCAGTAGGCGGGCTGACGACAACGACATTCCCGGTGAGCCGGTAGCGACTCACCGTGGTCGCTTTGACCACGTGGCTGAACGAGCCGTCGGCAAAGAATACGAGAATCGACGTAGTCCCGACGCCACCATACTCCTGTGTATGCTCCCAGGTGCCGACGAGCGGATCGTCAGTCGCAACTGGCAGAGAGCGCTGGGCTGCGGCGGCAGACGTCAGGACGATGAGTCCCATGCAGACCCCCAGCAGGCGTTTCGGAGCCCCCCAGCCCGACATTGCCGCGTCGCTCATCGAATCCGCAGAAAATCCCGCGCCTGTCCGGCGGGATCGATCGTCAGTTTGTCGCCGCTCACGATAAACTGAACGGTTTTTTCTCCAGCTGCCGGCGTGACCGCCCGCAGAGTGAGCTTGTCGCCCGACACGACGTACGTTCCAGCTTCAGTCTGCAATGGAACCCGAAGGCGCATCATGCCGTCGGCCGAATATTCGATGAAGGCCGGCACTCCGGTATAGTGCATGTACGTCCAGCGACCGAGGATTCCACTGCCGGCCGGGCTGCCCGGCGCCCGCGTGAGCTTGTTTGATTCAGCGCCGGCGGTCTGAACCAGGGTGTCGCCGGCAAAGGAGACCGTTGCGATCATCGCGCGGTCCCCCGGCGGAAAAAGCTTGAGTGTGGTGCCGTCGAGCTCGTACCGATAATCGAGCATGGCTCCGGTCACCACGCTCATCTTTCCGTCGGCCGTGAAGGTCATCATGACGCCGATGCCGCCATCAGACCGGGTGACCGCGTCCCACCGCCCGATGATCGTGCTCGCTATCCCGCGACTGCCGGCCACCTGCGATTGGCCGCTCAACGGACTTGCCGGCAGAGCCAGGAAGAGCAGAAGGGCGGCGGCTGATCGCATTGTGCAGGTCAGCTCAGCGCGCTCTCGACGGCCCTCGAAACAGCCTGGCCGCTGGCGACGACGCGCTCGACGAGCTGGCGCGCCTCACGCACCAGTGACTCGCCCCGCGACCGATCCTCCAAGGATGACACGTTGATTCTCACGTTGTAAACTGCGGCTTTGCAGCCCGCCTCGGCGAGTAGCGCGGCAATGCCGGCGTCAGTGATTGCGTTGGAGTTTCCTTTGGTGGCGGCAATCACGGCCAGGTCGGCGACGTCAGCACAGGCTCGGGCGGTC
>Ga0097691_1000604_pt1 | contig 30343 bp, 27 predicted proteins | sample NGESurdeep072012_8_FD_72858 | JGI IMG/M metagenome (GOLD analysis project Ga0097691, IMG submission 72858) | Arctic peat soil microbial communities from Barrow, Alaska - NGEE Surface sample 210-1 deep-072012 | ecosystem: Environmental > Terrestrial > Soil > Wetlands > Peat ... | reverse complement strand
CTGCAATCGTCGTGGCCCCAGGCATGGCGCACCAGCGCCTCGTCTCCGGCGCGATCGCCCTGGGCGAGCAGGGCGCGCGCCAGCACGTAGCGGCCCTTGGCGGTGGTCGGCTTATGCTGTGCGAAGAAGGCGCGCACCGCGGCGTCGTCGCGTTTGTCGTTCCACAGCGCATTCTCGGCGCGCCGGCGGAACAGCGGCGCGTGCGGCCAGCTCGGATTGGCCGCCACGAAAGCGGCGTAGCGCTGGAAACTCGGATTGGTGTTGTCGCTGCGCAGGATCACCCAGTCGGCGAGCTTGCGCGCCAGCGGATCGGCGATGGTCTTCGCCGTGGCATCGGCCTCCGCCTTCTTGCTCTTGCGCGTGGCCTCGATCACTTGTTTCACGGCCGCGATATCGGCGGCCGAGGTGGCCGCCGTGGGCGCGATGGCGAACGGGCCCGAGACGGGGCGCGCCAGCGGCTGGAAGGTGGCGCGGCTGGCGAACAGCGCGCCGCGCAAGCCCACATTGGCTTGCACGAAGGCCGCCAGCCCGCCGCCGCCGGCGGTTGGGCGTTTGGGCGGCAGTGGGACAATACGGGCGACCGGCGTGGCCGGCGCCTTGGCGGCAGGCCCCATGATGGCGGCAGGCCCCATGGCGGCCGGTGCCTTGGCGGCCGGTGCCTTGGCGGCCGGTGCCTTGGCGGCAGGTCCTTTGGCGGCAGGTCCTTTGGCGGCAGGTCCTTTGGCGGCATGAATGGCCGGCCGCGATTGCGGCAAGGGAACTTTCTCGGACGCGGCCATGGCTGGCCCGGCGCACAATGCGCCGGCAGCCGCCAGGGCCCCATAGAAGCCCAAGAGGTTCCGATTAGTTGCGTGCATTCAAACCCTTTGCCTCGGTCCCGGCGACCCGACTCACGGGCCGCGCACAGCTTTTAGCCTGCCATTAGGCCAATATGGTTGATGAAGGGATACCCCCCGAAATCGTCCGCCTGTCACCCCTAGCCCAGAACAGGGGCAAAAGCGGGGCAGACGCCAAATTATGGCGCCAATTTATGGCGCCTCGGAGGGCTTTCATCGCTGCGGACGACCCGATATCTATGGGGCGCCAGCGCATGATCCCGAAAAGTGGGAACCGGTTTTCGGATAAGATCATGCGCAAGGGAAAATACACCCCTGTGGAGAAGCCGTGTCATGACCGCCAAGACGAGCTTTCGAGGATCCTTCACCGCGCTCGTCACGCCGTTCAAAAACGGCTCGCTCGACGAAAAGGCGTTCCGCGCGCTGGTGGAATGGCAGATCGGCGAGGGTACCAACGGCCTGGTTCCGGTCGGAACCACTGGCGAGAGCCCGACGCTGTCGCATGACGAGCACAAGCGGGTGGTAGAATGGTGCATTGACCAGGCCGACGGCCGGGTGCCGGTGATCGCCGGCGCCGGCTCGAACGCGACCGCCGAAGCGGTCGAATTGTCGCAGCATGCGGAAAAGGCGGGCGCCGACGCGGTGCTGATTGTGACGCCCTATTACAACAAGCCGACCCAGGAAGGCATGTACCAGCACTTCAAGGCGATCAACGACGCCATCGGCATTCCAATCATCATCTACAACATCCCCGGCCGCTCGGTGGTCGACATGTCGGTCGACACCATGAAGCGGCTGTTCGACTGCAAGAATATCGCCGGCGTGAAGGACGCCACCGCCAGCATGATGCGGGTGTCGCAGCAGCGCGAGGTGATCGGCCCCGACTTCAACCAGCTGTCCGGCGAAGATGGCACGTGTCTCGGCTTCATGGCGCATGGCGGCCACGGCTGCATCTCGGTGACGTCGAATGTGGCGCCGCGGCTTTGCGCCGAGTTCCAGAGCGCGTGCCTGAAGGGCGATTTCGCCAGCGCGCTCAAGCTGCAGGACAAGCTGATGCCGCTACATCAGCATCTGTTCGTCGAGACCAATCCGGCGCCGGCGAAATATGCGCTGTCGGTGCTCGGCAAGTGCGCCGAGACGGTGCGGCTGCCGATGGTGCCGCTGTCGGAGAAGTCGAAGGCCATGGTGCGCGAAGCCATGGTGCATGCCGGGCTGATCAACTAGCGCGTGATCCCGAAAAGTGGGAACCGGTTTTCGGACAAGATCATGCGCAACCAAAAATATGGGGTCCGGGTTCTGACCCGATAACAACGATAGGGGTCCAGCGCGTGCTCGCCGAATTCAAGAAGTTTGCGCTGCGCGGCAATGTGGTCGATCTCGCCATCGGCGTGATCATCGGGGCGGCGTTCGGCGGCATCGTGCAGTCGCTGGTCGGCGACATCATCATGCCGGTGATCGGGGCGATCACCGGCGGCCTCGACTTTTCCAACTACTTCCTGCCGCTCTCGCCCAAGATCACGGCCGCCACCTTGATCGAGGCAAAAAAGCAAGGAGCTGTATTGGCTTGGGGGAGTTTTATAACGGTTACGTTTAACTTCATCATCATCGCTTTTGTGCTGTTTATCGCGATCCGGGCGCTCGGCCGAATGATGAGCAAGGAAGCCGAGAAGGCCCCGGCGCTGTCGAAGCAGGAACAACTGCTCACCGAAATCCGCGATCTGCTGAAGTCGCGCTGAACGGCTATATAGAAGGCCATGGCCGAGAAACCCGCGCGCCGCTTCAAGGTGGTCGCCGACAACCGCAAGGCGCGGTTCAACTACGAGATCGGTGAGACCTACGAGGCTGGCATCATGCTCACCGGCAGCGAGGTCAAGTCGCTGCGCGCCGGCAAGGCGACCATCGCCGAATCCTATGCCGACGCGCGCAACGGCGAGATCTGGCTGATCAACGCCAATATCCCGGAATATTTGCAGGCGCATCGCTATAACCACATGCCCAAGCGGCCGCGCAAGCTGCTGTTGCATCAGCGCCAGATCAACAAGCTCGCCGGCGCGGTCGAGCGCGAAGGCATGACCATCGTGCCGCTCAGGCTGTATTTTAATGAGAAGGGCCGCGCCAAGATCGCCATCGCGCTGGGCAAAGGCAAGAAGCTGCATGACAAGCGCGAGACCCTGAAAAAGCGCTCATGGGAGCGCGAACGCGGGCGGCTGATGCGGGAGAAAGGGTAGCGCATGATCCCGAAAAGTGGGAGCCGATTTTCGGAAAAGATCATGCGCAAGCAAAGGTAAACACCATGGCAGCCCCGCGCCGTATCGGCATGCTGATCTTTCCGCGCCTCACCCAGCTCGACATGACCGGCCCCTACGAAGTGCTGGCGCGGTTGCCGAACACCACCGTCGATCTGGTGGCGCGCACGCGCGATCCGGTGACGACCGATCGCGGAATGCAGATCGTGCCGACCGTCACTAATGCCGATTGTCCGCCGCTCGACGTGGTGATGGTGCCCGGCGGTCCTGGCCAGCAGGACCTTATGGAAGATGAGGCGGCGCTGGAATTTTTGCGCAAGCAGGCGGCGTCGGCGCGCTACGTGACATCCGTGTGCACCGGCTCGCTGGTGCTCGGCGCGGCCGGCCTGCTCAAGGGCCGGCGCGCCACCTGTCATTGGGCGGCGATCGATCACCTGACGCTGCTCGGCGCCATTCCGGTGCGCGAACGCGTGGTGGTGGACGGCAATATCGTGACCGGCGCCGGTGTCGCATCGGGCATCGATTTCGCGTTGGCGCTTGCCGCCATCCTCGACGGCGAGCAGGTCGCCCGCGAAATCCAGCTGCAGATCGAATACGATCCGGCGCCGCCGTTCAATTCCGGCTCACCGCAGACGGCATCGCCTGAGACGATCGCAGCATTGAAGCCGCGCATGGCGAAGCTGAACGACGAGCGGCGGACGGTGGCCATGCGGGTAGGGCGCAAGCTCGGCATCGTGCCTGCGGCGCAAGACCGCTAGCCGACCTGATCGGTGAGGGGAGGATAACATCATGGCTGTGCCCACCAAACTCGATCACTGCGTCATCCACGTCTCCGAGTGGGAGCGCTCGAACAGGTTCTACACGCAGGTGATGGGCGCAGAACTGGTGACGCGCCCGGTCGGCTTTGCCTATCGCTTTGGCGACAAGCAGCTCAACGTCCACGGCCCCGGCGTGAAGCCGGCGGAAGTCGCGCGGTTGCCAGTGCAGCCCGGCAACAGCGATCTCTGCTTCGAATGGAGCGGGCCGATCGAGGGCGCGATCGCGCATCTGAAGGCGCACGGCATTGCGGCCGAGCGCGGGCCGCTGCAACGGTTCGGCGCCAAGGGGCCGGGCACCAGTGTCTATTTCCGCGATCCCGACGGCTCGCTGATGGAATTCATGTCATACAGCGCATGATCCCGAAAAGTGGGAACCGGTTTTCGGACAAGATCATGCGCAAGCGAAAGGGAGACAGGAAATGACCGAAACGCCCGGCACGCACAATCCGACGGTCCTGCCGCCCAATATTCCGGTCCCGCAGGACGACGGCGCCGCGCGTCATCTCACCGGCATGAAAGTCCCCGATCTGGCGCTGCCGGCGACGCTTGGCGCGGCGGTCAATCTGTCGACGCTCAAGGGCCGTACCGTCGTCTATATCTATCCGCGCACCGGCGTGCCGGGCATCGATCCGCCGGACGGCTGGGACCAGATCCCGGGCGCGCGCGGCTGCACGCCGCAATCCTGTTCGTTCCGCGATTATTTCGGCGAGCTCAAGCGGTTGGGCGTGGCGCAGCTTTACGGGCTGTCGACGCAAGCCACCGCTTACCAGCACGAGGCGGCGACGCGCCTGCATCTGCCGTTTCCGATTCTCTCGGACGAAACGCTTGCGCTCACCAAGGCGCTCAAGCTGCCGACCTTCACGGCGGCCGGCATGACGCTGCTGAAGCGTATGGCGCTCGTGATCGCTGACGGCATCATCACCAAGGCGTTCTATCCGGTGTTCCCGCCCGACAAGAATGCCGCGGAAGTCATCGCATGGCTTCAGGTTTTGAGATAAGCGCGCACGCTCGCGAACACGTCGCGGAACATTTCGGGCGTGAGCACGCCGGTATTGGTGTTGTAGCGCGAGCAATGATAGCTGGAAAACAGCGCAAGCTCGCCCAGCATATTCTTAGCCCGATGCTTAAACGGCGTGGCTGACTTTTTTGCGCCGAACGCCGTCACCACGCTGTCATGGGCGATGCGTCCGAGTGCGACCAGCGCCTTCAGCTTCGGCATTTCGGCGATGGTGGGCTTGAGGTAATCGCGGCAGGTCGCGATCTCGACGGTGGTCGGTTTGTTTTCCGGCGGCACGCAGCGCACCGCATTGGTGATGCGGCAATCGATCAGCGTCAATCCGTCGTCGGGATGCGCGCCATATTGGCCGCGCGTAAAGCGATAGCGGGCAAGCGTCTCGTACAGCAGCACGCCGGCATAGTCGCCGGTGAACGGGCGGCCGGTGCGGTTGGCGCCTTGCAGGCCGGGCGCGAGCCCCACGATCAGCACGCGCGCATCGAGCGGTCCGAAGGAGGGGACCGGCGCGTTGAACCAGGTTGGTTCTTTCCCGCGCCATGTCTTGCGAAACGCCGCCAGCCGCGGGCAGCGCGGGCAATCGCGCCCGGGCTTGCCGTCCCCAAGCGTTCCTTGGGCCTCCGGCATGGCCGGACGCACCGGCTACTCGATGAATTCCTCGTCGTCGTCGGCACCGACGACGGCGGGCGCGCCGGCGCGCTGCGGCGGCACCGGCGGCCGCTGCAGGAATTGCGGCGTGTGCTGCTGCGGTTCGCGATCGTCGCGCGGACCGCGCGCCTCGCGCGCGGCGCGTTCGGCCGGATCGCGGCCGATCTTGCCCTGCAGCGTGACGATGTCGGTGAAGATATCGGCCTGACGGCGCAACTCGTCGGCGATCATCGGCGGTTGGGTCGAAATGGTTGAAATCACGGTGACGCGCACGCCGCGCCGTTGCACGGCTTCCACCAGCGAGCGGAAATCGCCGTCGCCGGAGAACAGCACCATGTGGTCGATCGTGCCGGCGATTTCCATGGCATCGACCGCAAGCTCGATGTCCATATTGCCCTTGATCTTGCGGCGGCCGGTCTGGTCGACGAATTCCTTGGTCGCCTTGGTGACGACCGAATAGCCATTGTAATCGAGCCAATCGATCAGCGGGCGGATCGAGGAATATTCCTGATCTTCGATCACCGCGGTGTAATAAAACGCCCGCAACAGATAGCCGCGCGATTGAAATTCCTTCAGCAACTTCTTGTAGTCGATGTCGAAACCGAGGGATTTGGCGGTGGCGTAAAGATTGGCTCCGTCAATGAACAAGGCGATTTTTTCACCAGGTACGGTCATGGGGGCTCTCTCATAATGCTCGCAATACAAGTCTAATTTCCAGATCCTGCGCACGTCCGGCGCGCGAGAAGCGTGGGACGCGCAGCATTGGATCGGCGTTAACAGAACCTAGACGGCACCTTCGATCAATTTAGTTGGCACCGCGCAATCACGCCATTGCCGATAAAATCCAGCCCGGCCGGCCTGCTTGCGGTTTCCAGCATTCCGACTAACAGACGGCCAGGGCTAAACCAAGACAAAAATGCTTGAATTTTGAGCCCACAGGGGATACCTACCAGTTGATTTCAGGACATAGTTCCACCGGAGGAGTGACGAGCCGATGGCCCGTGTCACCGTAGAAGATTGCATCGACAAGGTTGAGAACCGCTTCGATCTCGTGCTTCTAGCGAGCCACCGGGCGCGGATGATCTCGTCCGGGTCGCAGATTACCATCGAGCGCGACAACGATAAGAATCCGGTCGTGGCGCTGCGCGAGATCGCCGATACGACGGTGTCGCCCGGCGATTTGAAGGAAGACCTGATCCACAGCTTGCAGAAGTATGTCGAGGTCGACGAGCCCGAACCCGAGGTGCCGCTGATTGGCGCCGGCGGCAGTGCCGATTCGGACGATAAAGAGGTAACCGCCGACCGCATGACCGAAGAAGAGCTGCTGAAGGGCCTCGAAGGCCTGGCGCCGCCGGAAGAGGTGCCGGAAGAGGATGCCGAATAAGCGTCCAGCTCCGCGTTTGCACAGATATTAGCTAAAGGCCCGGCCTCTGCGCCGGGCCTTTTTGTTAAGGAGCCCGGCAAACCCTTGCGACCACGCCGAAATGACGTGATATCTAGTGCCAGATGAGCCGCTCGCCGAGCCGTTTTGCTGCGGGATCGGTTCCGAGGCACCTGAATGACGCGCACGCGCTCCGACCTTCCGCGCATGCAAAAGCAGTCCCCGACCCGGGCGCCGCTCGCGCGGGCCGTTGCCGCCGCGCCGGAAGCTCTTGAAAAGCCTGCCCAATCCAAAAAGCCGCCGCAGATGATGCGGCAATACGACCTGATCGAGCGGGTGCGCCGCTACAACCCGAACAGCAATGAGGCGCTGCTCAACCGTGCCTATGTTTACGCCATGAAGGCCCATGGCGAGCAGCGACGCGCCTCGGGCGATCCCTATTTCTCCCATCCGATCGAAGTGGCGGCGATTCTGACCGACCTCAAGCTCGACGATTCGACCATTGCTGCCGCACTTTTGCATGACACCATTGAGGATACCGCAGCGACCCGCACCGAGATCGACAGCCTGTTTGGACCCGACATCGGTGCGCTGGTCGAGGGCCTGACCAAGCTCAAGCGGCTCGACCTGGTCACCAAGGAAGCCAAGCAGGCGGAGAACCTGCGCAAGCTGCTGTTGGCAATTGCCGACGATGTGCGCGTGCTGCTGATCAAGCTCGCCGACCGGCTGCACAACATGCGCACGCTCGACTACATGCCGGTCGCGTCGCGCCGGCGCGCCGCCGAGGAGACGCTGGAGATCTATGCGCCGCTCGCGGGCCGTATGGGCATGCATGAGATGCGCGAGGAGCTCGACGACCTTGCGTTCCGCGAACTCTACCCGGAAGCCTACGAGGTGGTGAGCGCGCGACTCAATGCGCTCGCCGACCGCAACAAGCTGCTGATTTCGGAAATCGAGAAGCAGCTCACCAAAAAACTCGCCGATCGCGGCATCGAGGCGGTGGTGCGCGGGCGGCGTAAGCGCGCCTATGCGATTTGGCGCAAGATGGAACGTAAATCGGTCGGCTTTGAGCAGTTGTCCGACATCTTCGGCTTCCGCGTGATCGTGAAGACGCTTGCCGATTGCTACCAGGCGCTCGGCATCGTGCATACCACCTGGCCGGTGGTGCCGGGCCGCTTCAAGGATTACGTCTCGACGCCGAAGGCAAACGATTACCGCTCGATCCACACCACGGTGATCGGCCCGAGCCAGCAGCGGGTCGAGCTGCAGATCCGCACCATCGAGATGCATGAGATCGCCGAATACGGCATCGCCGCGCATGCGCTCTATAAAGATAGTGCCGGTTCGCCGACCGAATTGCTGTCGCGGGAATCGACCGCCTACGCCTGGCTGCGCCGAACGATCGAACTGCTGGCGGAAGGCTCGAACCCGGAAGAGTTCCTTGAGCACACTAAGCTTGAACTGTTCCACGACCAGGTGTTCTGCTTCACGCCCAAGGGCAAGCTGATCGCGCTGCCGCGCAAGGCGACGCCGATCGACTTCGCCTATGCGGTGCACACCGTCGTCGGCAACGCGACGGTGGGGTGCAAGATCAACGGCAAGATCGCGCCGCTGACGTCGGAACTCGGCAATGGCGACGAGGTCGAGATCATCACCTCGAAGGCGCAAACGGCGCCGCCGACGGCCTGGGAATCGATCGTGGTCACCGGCAAGGCCCGCGCAGCAATCAGGCGCGCGACGCGCGCGGCGGTGCGTACGCAATATACCGGGCTCGGCCGCCGCATTGTTGAGCGCCTGTTCCAGCGCGCTAAGATCGCTTATTCCGACGAGAAGCTCACCGGCGCGCTGCCGCGGCTCGCGCGCACCTCGCTCGAGGACGTGATGGCGGCGGTGGGTCGCAGCGAATTGAAGGCCTCCGACGTCGCCCGCGCCATGTATCCGGACTACAAGGAAGAACGCGCCGCCGCCATGGCGGCGAAGCCGAAGTCGGAGAGCGGCTGGTTCGGGCTGAAGAAACTCACCTCGGTCAAATTCAAAGTGCCCGGCACCGGCACCGGCACGCAGGGCCCGGCGATCCCGATCCGCGGCATCAATGGCGACTTGCCGGTGAGCTTTGCACCGGACGGCGGCGCGGTCCCGGGGGATCGTATCGTCGGAATCCTCACGCCGGGCGAGGGGATCACCATCTACCCGATCCAATCCGCCGCCTTGAGCAAGTTCGAGGACAAGCCGGAGAGTTGGCTGGACTTGCGCTGGGACGCGGAGGAAAGCACGCCGCAGCGTTTCCCGGCGCGCATCGCGGTGCAATCGGTGAACGAGCCCGGCTCGCTCGCGCAGATCACGCAAGTGATCGCCGAGCATGACGGCAATATCGACAATATCCGCATGACGCGCCGGGCGCCCGACTTTACCGACGTGCTGATCGATCTGGAGGTCTACGACCTCAAGCATCTCACCGCCATCATCGCGCAGCTGCGCGCCAAGCCCGTGGTGGCGAAGGCGGAACGGGTGAATGGCTAGCGCATGATCCCGAAAAGTGGGAACCGGTTTTCGGATATGATCATGCGCAAGATAAGTGTCAGGGATGGCACGATTCAATCTGAATGGATTAGACTCTAAATGACCGCGCCAGCTCTTCGTCTCGGCGTCAATGTCGATCACGTCGCCACCATCCGCAATGCCCGCGGCGGGCGCCATCCGGATCCGGTGCGCGCGGCCAAGCTCGCGATCACGGCCGGCTGCGACGGCATCACCGCGCATTTGCGCGAGGATCGCCGCCATATCCGCGACGACGACATCGCGCGGCTGAAGGCGGAGATCGACAAGCCGCTCAATTTCGAAATGGCGGCGACCGACGAGATGGTCGCCATCGCGCTCAAGACCAAGCCGCACGCGGTCTGTCTGGTGCCGGAGAAGCGGACCGAGCGCACCACCGAGGGCGGTCTCGATGCCATCAAGCAGCGCGCGCAGCTTGCGCCGGTGGTGCATGCGCTCAAGCACGCCGGCATCCGGGTGTCGCTGTTCATCGCCGCAGCGCCTGCGCAGATCGAGGCGGCGGCGGCGCTGGGCGCGCCGGTGATCGAGATTCACACCGGCGCCTGGTGCGACGCGCTGATGCAGCAGCGAACCAATGAAGCCGAGGCTGAGTGGCAGCTTATCCGTGCCGGTGCGGAGTTGGCCGAGAGCCTCGGCCTGGAAGTCCATGCCGGCCACGGCCTCGATTATGCGAGCGCGCAGACCATCGCGTCGCTGCCGCAGATCGTCGAGCTCAATATCGGCCACTTCCTGATCGGCGAGGCGGTGTTCGAAGGCCTGGCCGAGACCGTGAAGTTCATGCGCGCGGCCATGGCTCGCGGCCGGGCAAAAGCCAGCGCATGATCCCGAAAAGTGGGCACCGGTTTTCGGACAAGATCATGCGCAAGGAAAAAGCATGATTATCGGTCTTGGCTCAGACATCTGCGACGTGCGTCGCATCGCGAGCGTGCTCGAGCGCCATGGCGAGCGCTTTCTCGGCCGCATTTTCACAGCGGCCGAACGCGCCAAGGCCGAGGGCCGCGGCAATCGGGCCGAGACCTATGCCAAGCGGTTCGCGGCCAAGGAAGCCTGCGCCAAGGCGCTCGGCACCGGTTTCCGGCGCGGCGTGTTCTGGCGCGACATCGGGGTGGTCAATCTGCCGTCCGGCCGTCCCACCATGAAGCTCACCGGCGGCGCCTTGACGTGCTTGCAGGCGATCACGCCGCCCGGCTGCGAGGCCAAGATCGACGTCTCACTGACCGACGAAGGCCCGACCGCACAGGCCATTGTCATCATTTCGGCGTTGCCTTTGGCGCGGCCTGAGGGCAAGGCGTGAAGCCAGGAACCCTAGTCATACCAATTGCTTATACGGTCACAGTGGTTCTGGCCTTCTTCATTGCGTCCTGGGGGACCGCCCGCTACAAGGTCGCCGGGGCGCGCGGACCCACTGGCGGGACAAGAGGCCGATGAGCGTGACATCCGGAACAAAACGGAAAGAAGGCGGCATTTCCGAAACGATTCGCGTGATTTTTCACGCGCTGGTCATCGCGCTGGTGATCCGGACCTTTCTGTTTCAGCCGTTCAATATTCCGTCCGGCTCGATGAAGGCGACGCTGCTGGTCGGCGATTACCTGTTCGTGTCGAAATATTCTTACGGCTACAGCCACTTCTCGTTGCCTTTGTCGCCGCCCTTGTTCTCAGGGCGCGTTCCGAGCGGCTGGCTGCCGGAGCGCGGCGACGTGGTGGTGTTCCGCCTGCCCAAGGACACCGCGACCGATTACATCAAGCGCGTGATCGGGCTGCCCGGTGACCGCATCCAGGTGATCGACGGCGTCGTCAACATTAACGGCGTGCCGCTCAAGCGCGAGCGGGCGTCGGACTTCGTCGAGACCGAGGAGGGCACGCGCGACGCTCCGGTCAAGCGCTGGAAGGAAACGCTGCCCAACGGGGTGAACTATTACGCGCTCGATCTGGTGGACAACGGCTTTGCCGACAACACGCAGGTCTACACGGTGCCGCCCGACCATTATTTCATGATGGGCGACAATCGCGACAATTCGACCGACAGCCGTTTCTCGCAGGTCGGCATGGTGCCGTTCGAGAACATCGTCGGCCGCGCGCAGATCATCTTCTTCTCGGTCTACGAAGGCGAGCGCGCCTGGCAATTCTGGCGTTGGCCGGTTTCGGTGCGCTGGAACAGGCTGTTCACGATCGTCAGATGAGCCGCAAGGCCAAGGACAGAACGGCGCTCGAGGACCGGATCGGCTACAAGTTCGCCGACAAGGTGCTGCTTGAACGCGCGCTCACGCATATTTCGGCGCTGTCCGGCGGCCCGCAAAACCGCGCTTCCAGCTACCAGCGGCTGGAATTCCTCGGCGACCACGTGCTCGGCCTGGTCATCTCCGATATGCTCTATCGCGCCTTTCCGAAAGCGAATGAGGGCGAGCTGTCGCGCCGGCTTGCCGATCTGGTGCGGAAGGAAACATGCGCGGAGGTGGCGAAAGCGATGGATCTCGGGCCTGCGCTCAAGCTCGGCAACTCGGAATCGCACGCCGGCGGCCGGATGCGCGCCACCATTCTGGCGGATGTCTGCGAGGCGCTGGTGGGCGCGGCGTTCATCGACGGCGGCTACGATGCGGCCGACGCGCTGATCGCGCGGTTCTGGAACGAGCGCATGCTCAAGCCGCTGCGGCCTTTGCGCGATCCGAAAACCATGCTGCAGGAATGGGCGCAGGCGCGCGGGCTGCCGACGCCGGCCTATCGCGAGCTCGCGCGCACCGGGCCGCATCACGATCCGGAATTCCGCGTCGCGGTGGTGCTCCCCGACCGGCCGCCGGCCGAGGGCTTGGGCAGTTCGAAGCGCGCCGCCGAACAGGGCGCCGCCGCCGCCATGCTCACGCGCGTCGGCGTGTCGGTGGACAAGCTTGATGGTTGATGCACCGGCGCCCAATTTGACCAAGAGCTTGGGCGACACCCGTTGCGGTTTTGTGGCGTTGATCGGCGCACCCAATGCCGGCAAATCGACGCTGCTCAACGCGCTGGTCGGCTCGAAGGTTACCATTGTCTCGCGCAAGGTGCAGACCACCCGCGCGCTGATCCGCGGCATCACGATCGAAGGCCGGTCGCAAATCATCTTCGTCGACACGCCGGGAATCTTCGCGCCGCGCCGGCGGCTCGATCGCGCCATGGTGACGACGGCATGGAGCGGCGCGCACGAGGCCGATCTGGTCGGCGTGCTGATCGATGCGCGCAAGGGTCTCGACGAGGAGGCGGAATCGATCCTCGACCGGCTCGCCGAGGTGAAGCCGGCGAAAATCTTGATCCTCAACAAGATCGACCTGGTTCCCCGGGATACGCTGCTGACCTTGACCAAAGCCGCCAACGACAAGGCCCGGTTCGAGGCGACTTTCATGATTTCGGCGCTTAAGCGCGACGGCGTCGCCGATCTCAAGAGCTGGCTCGCCGAGCGCATGCCGGCAAGCCCGTGGCTGTATCCGCCCGACCAGATGTCGGACGCGCCGATGCGGCAGCTTGCGGCGGAGATCACGCGCGAAAAGCTGTTCGAGCGGCTGCATCAGGAGCTGCCCTATCATTCAACGGTCGAGACCGAGTCGTGGAAGGAACTGCGCGGCGGCAATATCCGCGTCGAGCAGACGATCTATGTGGAGCGCGAGAGTCAGCGCAAGATCGTGATCGGCAAGGGCGGCCAGACCCTCAAGGCGATCGGCGAGTCGGCGCGCAGGGAAATCGCCGAGATCGTGGAGGCCAAGGTGCACCTGTTTCTGTTCGTAAAGGTGCGCGAGGGCTGGGGTGACGATCCGGAGCGCTACCGCGCGATGGGGCTGGAGTTTCCCAAGGAGTGAACGCGCCAGTCGCCGTGATTTTCTTCGATTCTGGGAGTATGGATTCTGGGTTCGCGGGCTTTCGCCCGCGCCCGGAATGACAACCTCATGCAATGGACCGATGAAGGCATCGTGATCGGCGTCAAGCGGCACGGGGAGGCCAGCGGCATCCTCGAACTGATGACGCGCGCGCATGGCCGCCATTTCGGACTGGTGCGCGGCGGTTTCGGCTCCCGCCTCAAGCCGGTGCTGCAGACCGGCAACAGTGTGAGCGCGAACTGGCGGGCGCGGCTCGACGAGCATCTCGGCAACTACACGGTGGAGGGCTTGCGGCTGCGCGCGTCGAATTTCTTCGCGGCGTCGCATGCGATCTATGGCGTGACCCACCTTGCCGCGTTGATGCGGCTGCTGCCTGAGCGCGACCCGCATGCCGGCCTCTATTCGGTGTTCGAGGAAATCCTCGATCGGCTCGAGGATCCGGTGCTAGCGGCGCCGCTGGTGGTACGTTTCGAATTACAGCTGCTGTCGGAGCTCGGTTTCGGCCTCGATCTCGCGCAATGCGCGGCGACCGGCGCGACCGATGAGCTCATCTATGTCTCGCCGAAATCGGGACGGGCGGTCTCGCGCGCAGCCGGCGAGCCTTGGGCCGACAAGATGCTGCGCTTGCCGGCCTTCCTGCGCGACTGCGATGCGCTGCCGGGCGGCCGCGATCTCGCCGACGGCTTTGCGCTCACCGGGATTTTTCTGGCGCGCTATGTGCTGGAGCCGCGCGGGCTGACGCTCACCGACGAACGCGCGCATTTCATTGCGGCGCTGCTGCGCGGTCCGCGCAGCGCGTTGGCCATCTGACAACTACTTGCTACGCCAGCCAGCAAGCTTCTCCGTCCCCCTTTGTAGAAGGATTATTGAACCGCCGAATCGGGAAGGTCTTCGGGGAAAGGTCCGAAAGCCTCAAGGCCGCCCTCCACAGTCTCGATCAGCTCGTAATAGAGGCTCTTGTACGTCGAGAAAATGACACCTTCGGCTTTCATGCGCGCAATCGCCACATCGACGTTGCGCGATGAGGAAAATATCAGCTCCTCCATCACGTAGACCTCATAGCCAAGGCTGAGAAGGCCGAGGCATGACTGCAACACACAGACGTCTGTTTCGCAGCCCGCCACGATCACCTGTTGCCTTTTTAGAAGCCCAAGATGGTGTTTTATTTCTTTGTCCTTGCACAAATCGAAGAAGTCTTTTTCGAAAGTCCGAGCGCGATCGTCCAAGTGCTTGCCAATTTCTTTCGGCAATGATCCCTTGAGTTCGACGGGCCGCTCAAGCGTTACGACGATCGGGATTTGGAAATGACTGAGCAGACGTACCAAATTGCTGGTATTCGTCTTGATCCTGGAACGAAGGCGTTTGTCCACCTGCGCCAGGAAAAAGCCCTGGAGGTCGACGATCACGCCGCAGCAGCGATCGGAGGCAATGCGTTTTACCGTTTTCATTTCGCCCGCGCCCAGCCTTCAACTTCGCCGTGTATGTTAGCTGGATCATCGGAGTTGCGCCATAGGACCGGGCCGAGCACGTCGCAAAGCATTGCATGTATCATGCGACATGATGCAACATTAGCTCGATCGAATCCGAAGACGCGTCGAACAAATTGACAGAAGAAAATGGCGGCACGCTGGCCAGAACCTGTTAGCAGCACGAGACCAATGTCTAAGAAACACACCTACGTCCTTGGAATAAACGCCTACGACCACGACGTCAGCGCGTGCCTGCTGCGCGACGGCGAGATCGCCTACGCGATCGAGAAGGAGCGGATAACGCGCGCAAAGCATGCTGGCGGGTTTTTTCAGGAAGTCGTCGACTATTGTCTGCAAGCCGAGGGCATCACGCTCGACGATGTCGATCTGGTGGTGCGCAATTGCTACGTCATGCCGGTCGAGGACCTGGAAATTCGCCTGGTTTACGAGGGCAACCTGGCCGCCAATGAACGAGCCCAAGCGGCCAAAAACCCACTCTATCTTTCAAAATCGGACAAGGTGGTGACGGTCTCCCACCATCTCGCGCATGCCTACAGCGCATTTGCGGTCTGCCCCTTCGACGAGGGCGTCGTGATGGTGGTGGACGGTGTCGGCAGCTACAGTTCGGACATCAAGGAGCCAGGTCAACTCACCGCGGGCGTCAATCCGCTCGCCCGCGAATCCGAGAGTTACTACAAGTTCAAGGGCAGCAAACTCGAGACACTGAAAAAAGTGTGGCTGCAACCCTGCCGCGGACTTCTGAGCGACGAGTTTTTCCATATGGAAGGCCTCGGAGCGCTCTATAGCCGCGTCTCGAGTTACATTTTTGCCGACTGGAACAAGTGCGGAGAGGTGATGGGCCTCGCGCCCTATGGCCGCCCCAACGGCATAAAGCCGCTGATCGAGTTCAAGAATGGCGAGTTGTGTGTTCCTGAGTGGGGCGTGGAATTCAACCAGCCCTGGACGCCGGACGACAAGAAGTGGGAAGCGAGTCCGGCCATGAAACATTGGGAAGACATGGCGTGGCGCATTCAGGACGACACCGAGAAAGTGCTGCTCGAACGCGCGCGATGGCTGCGTGAAACGACCGGCGCCAGGAACCTGTGCCTCGCCGGTGGCGTGGCGCTCAACTGCGTCGCGAACGGACGCATCGTGCGCGAGGCGGGATTCGACAATGTCTGGATCCAGCCCGCCGCCGGCGACAACGGAATCTCGATTGGCTGCGCCTATTATGGCCACCTGGCAATTCAGAAAAACTCGCGCACATTCGTGATGAAGGAGGCGACGCTCGGCGTTACGCACACGGATGATGTCGTACAGCGCGCCGGCAATCCGCTGCTGGTCACCCGCAAGACGTTCAACGGGCCCGGCCAAAGCATCTGCAGCGAAACGGCAAAGCTGCTGTCGGAGGGTAACGTGTGCGGCTGGTTCCAGGGTCGCTCCGAATTCGGTCCGCGCGCGCTCGGCAATCGGAGCATCCTGGGCGACCCGCGCCGGGCCGAGATGAAGGACATCCTGAACAAGCGGGTGAAGTTCCGGCAGGCCTTCCGTCCGTTTGCGCCGATCGTGCCCTATGAAAGGGCCAAGGACATTTTCGTTGGCGAGGACGAATCACCGTTCATGCTGCGCGCCAAGCATGTTCGCCCGGAATGGAAGGACCGCATTCCGGCGATCGTCCACGTCGACGGCACCGCCCGCGTCCAAACCGTCCGGCCGGAACAGAACGAGCGGATGTATGATCTGCTCATGGAATTCGACAAGCTGACCGGCGTGCCGGTCCTGGTCAACACGTCGTTCAATATCAAGGGCGAGCCCATCGTCGAGACGCCACAGGACGCGATGAATTGCTTCATCTACACCGGCATCGACTATCTGGCCTTGCACGACACGCTGGTTGCAAAGAACGTCATCTACAAAATCTTTTCTCCGTTTATTAAAGTCTACCATGAATCAATGGTCCGTTCACGCAACGCGACCGACTGAATGGATTACCGTTCGACGAGGGGTCGGACCGGCCACCGGCTGTCAGCGGGCGGTCGATGATGTTTTGCGGGTTGTGGGCGGAAATGCCGCACGTCGCACAGCTACCGCGACACATTGTCTTCGACGGCAGCTCCGAGCTGGTCCGCAGTTTATGAACGTAGGATGAACAGGTCGGTCTCGAAATCTTGAATTGGCTGAGCAAAGCCGCCTTCGACAGCGGTCGGATCAGTTCAGACGGCCGGAGCTGTTATTGACCTGGATCAATGAACTAGGATGCTTGTGTTGGGTAGTTCCTTGATGCAGCATAAGCCCATTCGGACGAATGGTACAGCGACGACCATGGAACTGACTTTGGTCGCCGTGCATTAAGTAGGCGAACGACGCCTAACCGTCGTCCTGACGCAATTGCTGAAGCGGAAGGAGAGGAGGTGAACTTAATGCGAAGAACACTAGTCGCAACGATGTTGGCCATAGCTCTTGGCCTCATCAGCATGCCGGCCACGCAAGCGGCTCCAACGAACGGCCAGGCGATCGGCTCGGCAGCCGACGCAACTTCGTCGGTCGTACAAGCTCAATGGCGCCGAGCTCGTTACCGTCACTGGCGGCGCTGGCGCCGTTGGTAGAGGTAAGGGCGCCACGAGCGTTTGGATTGACGGGCCGGCGGGCGCAAGCCGCCGGCCCGATTGTTGTCTGGCCGACTGCGCAAGCCCAGCCGTCAGGCGGCTTGGGCGGAAACGCCAGATGCGCTGACCGCCGAAATCAGCGGTTGTCGCGCGTCGAAAAATGCGAGCCGGTGCGGTTCGAGCACATAGCGAGCCAGAAAAACAAGCCGGTCAGGCAAAACCCAGCAGAAGCGGGGGAAGCCGCAGCAGCCGGTCCTGCATCTCAATAAAGCTCATACCACTGTAGTTGCGCGCTAGATAACGCCGTAGCGCCTCGTAAGGTGGTAATGATACAGATCAAATTTCGAAGATTAGATGGCCGGGATGTTCATCGCTTGTTCATCGCGGAATGACGCAGTAGCTATCAATTATGGGCAAGAGACTGATTCCCCCCGAGAAGGGGGCGGTTGAAGAGGTTGGACTGCGCGAGGCGCTCGAGGAGCGCTATCTCGCCTACGCCCTGTCGACCATCATGAATCGCGCGCTGCCGGATGCGCGCGACGGGCTCAAACCGGTGCACCGGCGCATTCTCTACGGCATGCGCCTGTTGCGCCTCGACCCCGGCGCCGCCTTCAAGAAATCCGCCAAGGTTGTCGGCGACGTGATGGGAAATTTCCATCCGCACGGCGACCAAGCGATCTACGACGCCCTGGTGCGGCTGGCGCAGGACTTCGCCCAGCGCTATCCGCTGGTGGACGGGCAGGGCAATTTCGGCAACATCGACGGCGATAACGCCGCCGCCATGCGCTACACCGAGGCGCGGCTCACTGAAGTGGCGCGCCTGCTGATCGACGGTATCGATGAGGATGCGGTCGATTTCCGGCCGAGCTACGACGGTACCGGCGAAGAACCTGTGGTGCTGCCGGCGGCGTTTCCCAATCTGCTGGCCAACGGGTCGCAGGGCATCGCGGTCGGCATGGCGACCTCGATACCGCCGCACAACGCGGCCGAATTATGCGACGCGGCGCTGTTCCTGATCGACAATCCGAAGGCGCGCAGCCGCACCCTGCTCAAATACGTCAAGGGCCCGGACTTCCCGACCGGCGGTCTGGTGGTCGATCCGCCGGAGGCGATCGCGGAAGCCTACAGCACCGGCCGCGGCTCGTTCCGCGTGCGCGCGCGCTGGGCGACCGAGGACACCGGCCGCGGCACCTATGTCGTCGTCATCACCGAAATGCCGTGGCTGGTGCAGAAGTCGCGCCTGGTCGAGAAGATCGCCGAACTGCTCAACGAGAAAAAGCTGCCGCTGGTCGCCGATGTGCGCGATGAATCGGCCGAGGACGTGCGGCTGGTGATCGAGCCGCGTGCGCGCACGGTCGACGCCGAATTGATGATGGAGTCGCTGTTCAAGCTCACCGAGCTCGAAAACCGCATTCCGCTCAACATGAATGTGCTGGTGAAAGGCCGCATTCCCCAAGTGCTCGGCCTCGCCGAGGTTTTGCGCGAATGGCTCGACCATCGGCGCGACGTGTTAGTGCGGCGCTCCAAACACCGGCTGGCGGAGATCGAGCACCGGCTGGAGATGCTCGGCGGCTATCTGATCGCCTATCTCAACCTCGACAAGGTGATCAAGATCATCCGCAGCCAGGACGAGCCCAAGCCCGTCCTGATGAAGACCTTCAAGCTTACCGACGTGCAGGCCGACGCCATCCTCAACATGCGGCTGCGTAATTTGCGCAAGCTCGAAGAGATGGAGATCCGCGCCGAGGAGAAGGCGCTGCGGGAAGAGCGCACCAAGGTCAAATCGCTCATCGGCTCGACTGATCAGCAATGGAACACCATCGCCGGCCAGATCAAGGAATTGAAGGTCAGCTTCGGGCCGAAGACCGATCTCGGCAAGCGGCGCACCGGATTTGGCCAGGCGCCGGAGCACGACGAGGCCGCGATCGAGGAGGCGATGGTGGTGCGCGAGCCGATCACCGTCGTCGTCTCGGAAAAGGGTTGGATCCGCGCGTTGCGCGGTCATGTCAGCGATATGTCAGGCGTCACTTTTAAGTCCGACGACGCGCTTAAATTCGCGTTCCCGACCGAGACCACCGCCAAGGTCCTGATCTTCGGCAGCAACGGGCGCTTCTACACCCTCGATGCCGCGAAGCTGCCGGGCGGCCGCGGCCACGGCGAGCCGGTGCGAATGTATTTTGATCTCGAGCAGGACGCCGACGTGGTGGCGGCGCTCGCCTACCAGGGCGGGCGCAAATTCCTGGTGGCGAGCTACCTGGGCAACGGCTTCGTGGTGCCGGAAGACGAAGTGCTCGGCACCACCCGCAAGGGCAAGCAGGTGCTCAACCTCAAGGCGCCCGACAAGGCGGTCGCGATGACCACGGTCGACGGCGAGCTTGCCGCCACCATCGGCGAGAACCGCAAGATGGTGATCTTCAAGCTCGACCAGGTGCCGGAGATGACGCGCGGGCGCGGCGTGCGGCTGCAGCGCTACAAGGATGGCGGGCTATCGGACGTGGCGACCTTCAAAGGCTCCGACGGCCTCACCTGGATCGACAGCGCGGGCCGCAGCTTCGCGCTGACGCTCAGGGAGCTGGCCAACTGGCGCGGCAACCGCGGGGATGCCGGACGTATCAGGCCCGAACGTTTCCTCACCAACAACAAGTTCCGCGGCGCGCCCAGCGGCGGCAAGGCCGAAGCCGACGAATAGCGGCCGAGGCCGTATTCACGCCAAGCGTTGCGTCGTCACCAGCGGACAAATCTTGCACGCGGCATAGGAATCCTGCGCGAACCAGCGGCAATCGGCGCGGATCGCGCAGGTCTGCACCGCCGCGGGCAACTCATGATCCACCAGCGATTTGCGTACCCGGTCGGGAATTCCGCATTTGCCCTTTTTCCATTGCGCGCAGTTCTGCTCCACGCAGGCGCCGGCAAAGCGGAACCGCATTTCCGGCTTGCGGCCGGCGCTGGCGGCTTCGACAAATTCGCGGCTGAGCGGCATGGCACGCGCGGCGATCGCCACCGTGGCGTCCGGCTGAACGATGCCGATGAGCAGCCCATCCTCTTCGCAAGGAGCGCTCGGGCAGAGCTTGGTCATCGCGGACGGCGAATTACCGCTGATTGGCGATGATGTTGGAGTAGATCCAACGGCCGTACCATTCGGGCCGCTTGCCGACAATGCCTTTGCTGCCGACGCGCAGATCGAGACCGGCAAGCTGCTTGTCAACGGTGGTATTGATCGCCTTTTCCATTTCCTGCAGCGCGCCTTTAGATAGATTCAAAGCGGAAATATCGACGATAAAGACGCCGCTTTGCGCGGCGGCGGCGGGTTTTGTGGCCATGGAATCCTCCCTCGCGCCGTGGTGGCGCAGCTGAACAATACAGCAAATGCGTGCGGACGCAATGTATGGTTGCAATGAAAATATGGGGTTGCAGGCAGCAGGGCGTGGCGCTGCTCAACTCGCCACGAACAGCAGCGAACATTCGGCGTTTTCCAGCAGCGAAGAGGCGGTATCGCCGAAATACAGTTTTTCGCCCGGCCGGCGGCCGACGCCCATCACGATCAGGTTGTTCTTGCGGCGTCTTACCTCGGCGAGAATAGCTTCGTCCGCGGCATTGTCGGCCAGCACCGCGGTGCGGATGCTCATGTTATAGCCGTCGGCGATCGCGACGATGTCCTTCAGGATCGCTTCTTCGTGGCTGCGCGTACGAAGGCTACGGCGGGCAGCCGGTTTGCCGTCAGCGCGTACCGCGACATAAACCACCGTGACCTGCGCCTTGGTCGCGCGCGCCATGGTGATCGCAACTTCTGCCCCACGGCGTGAGGAGTCGGTGCCGTTCACCGGAACGAGAATGTTGAGCTTGCCGTCGGGCTTTTCCGACAAATCGCCGCGCATCGCCGTGATCGCCAGCGGTCCTTCGAAGCCCATGGCGATGGTCGACACGCTCGCATGGAAGTCCTTGCCGCGCTTAGAGGTTTTCTCCAGCCCGATGATGAGGAGATCGTAACCTTTCTTGGCTTCTTGCGCGATGACGTGCGGGCCCGGAGCTTCGTGCACGATGGTGGTGACGTTCACCGGAGTGTTGACCTTTTCTTCCTTTTTCTGCTGGCTTTTGATCTGCGCAGCCGCTTCTTTGACGGTAGCGCCCGCCTTTTCCGCCTTCTTTTCTTTTTCTTTTTCCTTGTCGCCCTTTTTATCCATTGCGGATTGCTTGCCTGCGTCCTCCTTAATTGCCTCGGATTTTTTAATCTCCGCCTTTGTTTCCGCCGCCTTGGCGTCAGGTTTGCGCTCGCCTGCTTTCGAGGTTTCCTTCGTCTCCGAGGCCTGCGGCTTCTTTTCTTCGATCTTGGCAGCGTCGGTGATGTGAAGGACCGTCGTGGGCATACCGCGCGTGCCGGCCAACATTCCGGCAACGCGGGAGGCGAATTTGCCATTTGGGCTGTCGTCGACGGCGATCAATATGCGCTCGAGGTTCGGTACGAAGCCCTTTGCTTCCATCTCTTCGCGTTCCAGCCGCTGCTTTTCTTCTTTGCGCATGGGAATGCGCGCGAGCGCCCAGCGTAGCGTTGGTGGCATGGCCATGGTCGTGAGCACCGCCATCGCAACGATCATGGTAAAAAGGTTCTGATTGACGGCGCCCATCGAAAGGCCGACCGTGGCGATAATGACCTCGGTCGAGCCGCGCGCATTCATGCCGCAGGCCAAGGCAAAGCCTTCGCGTCTGGTGAGGCCGCCCAGCTCTGCGCCGAGGAATGCGCCGCCGAACTTGCCGATGCTGGCAATCAGGATGAGGCCGACGGTGAGGAGGGCGATCTTCGGGTCGGCGAGGATGCTGAGGTCGGCGCTCAAGCCGGCAATTCCAAAAAATACCGGGGCGAAGAACGCCGTGATCAGGCCGCGCAATTGTTCGTCGATATGACGGGTCAGGATCGGGGATTCGCCGATCAAAATGCCGGCGACAAAGGCGCCGAGCACAGTATGCACGCCGATGGCGTAAGTGATCAGCGACATCCCGCCCATGATGACGAGAATCGCAGTGATGACGGCAAACTCGCTGACGAAAGTATCGTTGACCCATCGAATGATGAAAAACACCGCGCGGCGGCCGATCGTCAGGCTCACGGCCATGAACATAAGCGTGCCGATGACGCTTTGCGCCAGCGACATCGCATCGACCGCGCCATGCAAGGCAAGGCTGAAGATGATTGAAACGATAATCCAACCGACGCTGTCGTCGATGATCGCCGAGGCGAGGATAACTTGCCCGACGACACGTCGCGTAAAGTTCATTTCGCGCACGACCATCGCCACGATTTTGACCGAAGCGATCGACAATGCGGTTCCGAGGAAAAGCGAGGTGATCAGCCGTTTGCCCGGATCGGGCAGCATGGATTCGGGCAGCATCTCACCGAGCGCGACGCCGCAGGCGAACGGGATGAGGATGCCCATGAGCGAGGCGAACACCGCGGCCCGCCCGGTCTGGCGCACCAGCTTGAGATCGGTCTCCATACCGGTCAGCAGCAGGAGAAGCAGGATGCCGAACTGGGAGATCGCGTCGATCATCGCCTTTTGTTCGGGGTTGTTGGGAAACAACGCATGCTGAAGATCGGGCAGCACGAGCCCAAATAGCGAAGGGCCGAGCAGCAGCCCCGCGATCAACTGCCCCATGACGGCCGGCTGGCCCATGCGAAGCATTGCTTCGCCGAGCAGGCGGCCGACGATCATCAGCGCCAGGATCTGCGCGATGAAAACAACCTCGGAGGCGCCTTTTTTGGCTTCTTCCGCGGCAAACGCCGGCGCCACGGCCAGCGCAACGAGTGCAAGCACCGCTAGCAGCGCGCAAAGCCACGGCAATCGGGCGCGAATGGTCTTCATGGCGCTTGGCGCCCCCCTTTGATGGAAACCCTAGGCTGACCCAAGTCGGCGCCATCGCTCGCGGCAACATGGCGCGTTGCGCTGGCGCGGGCAGGCGACGACGAAGAAGGCGTGGCACGCGGGACGACAACTGGCACTCTGAACCGCAGGCCTCAAGATTGCCTCAACCCGATGCACCCGGGTAAGTTCCAGGCCAAAATGCAATTGCTAATTATTCGCAATAAGGATATCGTTTGCGTCTGTTCGACGAGCAGGCTAAAAGGCATGCGTTTTTAAAGACTTACCAACATGGATGCGACGCCACCGCGATCCGATTCCCTCAGTGCGCGGACGATTTCCGCCGCGCAGGCGCTGCTCAGCGGTCGGCGTCGCGGGCTGGGTGGCTATTTGGCCTTCGGTGGTCCGGCGGTCATCGCCTCGATCGCTTACATGGACCCGGGAAATTTCGCGACCAACATTCAGGCCGGCGCCCGATACGGCTACAGCCTGCTCTGGGTCGTGTTGCTCGCGAACCTGATCGCGATGTTGTTCCAGGCGCTTTCGGCCAAGCTCGGCATCGTCACCGGCCGCAACTTGGCGGAAATGTGCCGCGAACGGTTTCCCAAGCCGATCGTCTGGGCCATGTGGGTCGTCAGCGAAATCGCCGCCATGGCCACCGATCTCGCCGAATTTCTCGGCGGCGCCATCGGGCTCGCGCTGCTGTTCAAGATGCCGCTGCTGGCCGGCATGACGGTCACTGCCGTCATCACCTATGGCATCCTCATGTTCGAAAGTCGCGGGTTTAGGCCGGTCGAACTGATCATCAGCAGTTTGGTGGCGATCATCGCGCTCTGCTACCTGATCGAAATGTTTATCGCGCCGGTCGATTGGGCGTCGGCCGCCTGGCACACGGTGACGCCGCAAATCGCCGACGCCGATGCCCTGCTGCTCGCGGTCGGTATCATCGGCGCGACCGTCATGCCGCACGCGGTCTATCTGCATTCCGGCCTGACGCAGGCGCGCATTCCGGCCCGCGACGATGGCGAGAAGCGCATCGTGGTGCTGATCTCGAACTGGGAAGTGCTGATCGCGCTGGCAATCGCCGGCTTGGTCAACATGGCGATGGTGATGATGGCGTCGAGCGCCTTTCACGCCGGCCACAGCGATGTCGCCGAGATCGAGACCGCCTATCACACGTTGACGCCCTTGCTCGGCATCGGTGCCGCCGGGATTTTCCTGCTGTCGCTGATCGTGTCGGGTATCTCCAGCTCGGTCGTGGGCACCATGGCCGGGCAGATGATTATGCAAGGCTTCGTCGGCTTCCGCATCCCGATCTGGCTGCGGCGGCTGATCACGATGATACCGGCCTTCGTTGTGGTTGCGCTTGGTGTGAATGCGACCAGCGCGCTGGTCGTCAGCCAGGTGGTGCTGAGCATTGCGTTGCCGCTGCCGATGATCGCGCTGTTGATGTTCACGCGTCGTCGCGACGTCATGGGCGCGTTCGTCAATAGCCGGCTGACCAATGCGGTCGCCGTCATCGCAACGGCGGCGGTTCTGCTGCTCAATTCCGTCTTGATCTTGCAGACGTTCGGTCTGGCGATCCCCGGCTTTTAATGCACGATCCCGAAAAGCTTGCCCTCGGACTTGATCCGTGGGCGGGAACCGGTTTTCGGATAAAGTCAGGCGCCAAGTAAAATGTCAGCGCTCGACCCGGCTCCAGCCTGACGGCATCAGCCGTTCCTGCGGCAGGAAGCGGCCTTTGTAGTCCATCTTGCGCGAGCCCGGCACCCAATAACCGAGATAGACGTAAGCGAGCCCCATGCTGCGCGCGCGCGCGATGTGATCGAGGATCATCAAGGTACCGAGCGAGCGCTCGCCGGCGTCCGGATCGAAGAATGAATAGACCATCGACAGCCCGTCACTGAGCACGTCGGTGAGCGCAACCGCCAGCAACTGTCCGGCGCCGCGCCCGTTGATGCCGCTGTCGGGCCCGCGCCGGCGATATTCGATCAGGCGCGTTTCGACGTGGCTGTCCTCAATCATCATGGCGTAGTCGAGCACGGTCATGTCGGCCATGCCGCCGTCGCGGTGGCGGGCATCGAGATAGGCGCGGAAAACGGAATACTGCTCGGAGCTGGGGGTGGCCGACCGCATGTCCCCGATCATGTCGACGTTGCGTTCGGCGATGCGGCGCATGGTGCGCGACGGCTTGAAATCCGCCGCCACGACGCGCACCGACACGCAGGCGCGGCAAGTCTCGCAAGCCGGCCGGTAGGCGATCGACTGGCTGCGGCGGAAGCCGCCATGGGTCAGCAGATCGTTGAGTTCGCCGGCGCGCTCGCCGACCAGATGCGTGAAGACCTTGCGTTCCTCCTGGCCTGGGAGATAGGGGCAGGGCGAAGGCGCGGTCAGATAGAATTGCGGCGTGTCGCGGGAATGCTGGGTCACATCAATCCGTCAGCTCAATAGTGCCTCGAGACTCTCGCATAGCATCGCGCGCCGCAGCGGTCTCGTCAAAGCCCTTTATCCGGCCCTGGTGGCTGGCATGAACGAGCGCAACGTCGCCGCGCGCACCTGATTGTTGATCACCACGGTGCCGAGCGCGATGTCGTGCAACAGCCGCCGGCGTTCATTGAAGAAACACACCAGCAGGATGAAGGGCGTGAACGCCGAAATCGAGAACCAGAACGCGATGGCGTGCACGGCGCCGAGCACGAAATAGGCCGGCGCGCCGTACCAGGTGCGCATTTCCAGGTCCATGACCCGCATACCGATGGTGGCCGAGCGCGGGCCGCCGAGGGTGAGGCCGAAATAGACCAGCGCCCAGATCACCGAAGCCGGCGGCAGCAGCCAATAGAGCGCCCAGCCGAGCCCCAAAGTGACGATCCCGAAGGCGAAAATGAACATGGCCGCCAGTACCAGCGGCACGGCGATGACCATGAAGTCGATTAGGAATGCGACCACCCGGCGCGCCAGCACGCCCTCGAACAGTTCCGGGTTCGTGGCCGGATTGTAGGCATGGGGTTTGATGTCGATCGACATGGCTTGGCCCCTTTAGCGTCTGACCGGTTCAAATTGAATCAGATACCTGACCTAACATTTTGCTTGCGCATGATCTTTGCCGGAAACCGGATCCCACTTTTCGGGATCATGCGCTTGGTCCGGGTGCAGCCATTTATGCCGCCCCACCGTCGCCATCGAGATGGCGAAAGAATCGGCCTTGCGCAAGAGGGCTGGCCGACTGGGCGGTCGTGTCTGGTGGCTGGTACGTTTGTCGTCCTTACGGCATGGTGCGGCGAATGGCCTGGAGACCTAACGTTGAGCATCACGATCACTGACATCGAAGCCGCCCGCCGCGTCATTAAAGGCGTGGTGCTGCGCACGCCCATGCTGCCGGCGCCGAGGCTCTCGGCGCTGACCGGCGCCGAAATCTACGTCAAATACGAGAATCTGCAGGTCACCAATTCGTTCAAGGACCGCGGCGCGCTGGTCAAGCTCGTCTCGCTCAGTGAGCCTGAGCGCCGGCGCGGTGTCATCGCCATGTCCGCCGGCAATCATGCCCAGGCGGTAGCCTATCACGCCGAGCGGCTCGGCATTCCGGCCACCATCGTGATGCCGGTGACGACGCCATTCGTAAAAGTGGCGGCAACGCGCTCGCATGGCGCCGAAGTGGTGCTCGAGGGCGAGAGCGTGGCGGAAGCGCAGGCGCGCTGCGAACAGATCCAGGCACAGCGCGGCCTCACGCTGGTGCACCCTTACGATGATGCGCGCATCATCGCCGGGCAGGGGACGATCGCGCTTGAGATGCTGGAGGAGGTTGCCGATCTCGAATGCATCGTGATCCCGATCGGCGGCGGCGGGCTGATCGCCGGCAACGCGATTGCCGCGCGCGCGGTAAATCCGAAGATCGACATCGTCGGCGCCGAGGCCGCACTTTATCCGGCCGTGTGGAACGAAATCACCGGCGAGCGCCGGCCGATCGGTGGGCCGACGCTGGCCGAAGGCATCGCGGTGAAGAATGTCGGCAAGCTAACGCTGCCGGTGATCCGCGAGCTGGTCGCGGAGATCATCCTGGTCGACGAGGCGGATCTGGAGCGGGCGGTCAACGCTTACTTGACGCTGCAGAAGACCATGGCGGAAGGGGCGGGCGCGGCCGGGCTTGCCGCCTTGCTGGCCAAGCCGGATCGCTTCCGCGGCAAGCGCGTCGGCTTGATCCTGTGCGGCGGCAATATCGATCCGCGCATTCTTGCGTCGATCATGGTGCGGGAGCTCGAGCGCGAGACGCGCATCGTCTCGTTCCGTCTTACTATTCCGGACCGGCCCGGCGTGCTCGGCACCATCGCGACCAGGTTAGGGGCGCTCGGCGCCAATATTCTCGAAGTCGATCACCGCCGCCTGTTCCTCGACGTGCCGGCCAAGGGCGCCAAGCTCGATGTGACGATCGAAACGCGGGATGCCGCCCATGCCGAGGAAATCATGACGGCGCTTGGCCAGGACGGCTATCGGCCGGTACGAATCGAGACCGCCGCGGCGATGGAATAGCGCATGATCCCGAAAAGTGGGAATCGGTTTTCGGACAAGATCATGCGCCAAGAAAAATAATCGTTATTTTTGCATCGCGCGCCAAACGCGCTCGGGTGTCGCCGGCATCTCGATATGGCGCACGCCAAATTCCGAGAGCGCATCGACCAGCGCGTTGGCCACCGCCGGCAGCGCGCCAACGCAGCCGGCTTCGCCGGCGCCCTTGACGCCGAGCGGATTGGTCTTGGTCGGCACCGGATTGCTTTCGAGCTCGATGTTGCAGAGGTCGTGCGCGTGCGGCATGGCGTAGTCCATGAACGAGCCGGTGACGAGCTGGCCCGACGCATCGAAATGGATGTCTTCCATCAGAATCTGGCCGGCGCCTTGCGCGATGCCGCCATGGATCTGCCCATGCAGCAGCAGCGGATTGAGCACGGTGCCGACGTCGTCGACCACGCTGTAGCGCACGATCTCGACCTTGCCGGTTTCTTGTTCGATCTCGAGCTCGCAGATATGGCAGCCGTTCGGATAGTTCGCGACCGGCGCGCTGTAGACGGCGGTGGCGATCAGTCCGGCCTCCATGCCTTTCGGCAGCTTGGCGGGGTCGATGGAGTCCTTGGCGATTTCCTTGATTGTGAGCGTCTGGTTGGTCTTGTTGGTTGCGAACACGCCGTCCTCGAATTTCAGATCGCTCTCGTCCACTTTGAGAATATGCGCGGCAATCGCGCGCGCCTTGGCCACGATCTTTTCAGTCGCCAGGTGGAAGGCGGAGCCGGCCATGGTGGTCGAGCGCGAGCCGCCGGTGCCTTCGCCGAAGAACACTTGGTCGGTGTCGCCCTGCACGTAATGCACGTCGTTGGGATCGAGGCCGAGCCGGTCGCAGACCAGTTGCTTGAATACTGTCTCGTGGCCCTGGCCTTGCGTGACCGCGCCGGAAAACAGCGTCGCCGCGCCGGCGCGGTCGAAGCGCACCTCGGCGCCTTCCAGGCTGGCCGCAGCGGCGCGTTCGATGGTGTTGGAAATGCCTAGGCCCAGCAGCTTTCCCCGTTTGCGCGCCTGCGCTTTACGCGCTTTGAAGCCTTTGCTGTCGGCCAGCGCCAGCGCGAGATCCATGTTCTTTTCGAACTCGCCGCTGTCATAAGTGAAGGTTAAGCCCGTCTTGAACGGCATGGCGCTGGGCGGAATGTAATTGCGCCGGCGCAATTCGGCCGGATCGATGCCCATTTCGTCGGCGGCGAGATCGACCATGCGTTCGATCACATAGGCCGCTTCGGGCCGCCCATTGCCGCGATAGGGCCGCACCGGATTGGTGTTGGTGAACACGCCGGTGATGTCGACATGGATCGCCGGGGTGCGGTAGCAGCCGGCCAGCGTCCCGGCATTGAGCACGAAGGCGGGCATTGCGTGCTGCAGATAGGCGCCGATGGCGGCAATCGTCTTCACCCGCAGCCCCAAGAAGGTGCCGTCCTTGTCGAGCGCGAGCTCTGCCTCGGTGACATTGTCGCGCGCCTGCGCGTCGCTTACGAAAGCTTCCGAGCGCGTGCTGATCCATTTCACCGGCCGGCCGACCAGCTTGGAGGCCAGCAGCACCAGCGCCACCTCGTTGAAGATCGGCGATTTCATGCCGAAGCTGCCACCGATATCGCCGGCGACCACGCGCACTTTGCTCTCCGGCAGTTTGAGCACGTGCTTGCAAAGATCGGCGCGGAACGGGTGTGCGCGCTGCACGCAAGTGTAGATGGTGTAGCGGCCTTCCGCTGCGTTGTAGTCGCCGACCGCGCCGCGCGGCTCCATGGCGGCGGCGGTGACGCGGTTGATCACGAATTTATGTTTGACGACGCGGTCGGCGCGCGCAAACGCCGCATCGGCCGCGGCCTTGTCGCCGAGTAGTTCGACGAAGCAGATATTGTCGGGGCAATCCTCCCACACCCTTGGACTGCCCGGCGTTGGCGCTTGCGCGGTCGAGGTGACCGACGGCAGCGCCTCGAAATCGACCTCGATCAGTTCGGCGGCGTCGAACGCCTGCGCCACGGTCTCGGCCACCACGAAGGCGACGCAATCGCCGACCCAGCGCACGCGCTCCTCCGCCAGGATTGGATAGCGCGGCTTGTACTGCGGCGAGCCGTCGCGCCGCTTGAGGCCGCCGGGAACCGGCAGGTCGCCGAAGCCGGCCGCCTTCACGTCGGCACTGGTGAGCACCGCCAGCACGCCGGGCGCGGCTTTGGCGGCGGCGATATCGAGGATGCGGATTTTTGCATGCGCATGCGGCGAGCGCAGCACTACGCCGTAGGCCATGCCGGGCAGCTTGATGTCGTCCACATAGCGCCCGCCGCCCTGGATCAGCCGCGGATCCTCGAAGCGCGATACGCCTTGACCGATTGCGAATTCACCCATGGAAAAAATTACCTGTCGAATTCAGGGATCACCGGAGGGTGACGAGGAGGGGGAGGGTATTAGAGCTGTATTAGGGCCTGTCTTCAGTTAGGCGGCCTTCGCACGAGAACGGATCGGAATCAAACGCGGAACGCCGTTCTATTTTGCAGCGCCGCCGGTACATTGGGGATTCCCAAATCAGTT
>Ga0097691_1000603_pt1 | contig 30382 bp, 27 predicted proteins | sample NGESurdeep072012_8_FD_72858 | JGI IMG/M metagenome (GOLD analysis project Ga0097691, IMG submission 72858) | Arctic peat soil microbial communities from Barrow, Alaska - NGEE Surface sample 210-1 deep-072012 | ecosystem: Environmental > Terrestrial > Soil > Wetlands > Peat ... | reverse complement strand
CGGCGGCTTCGTTGATCGGCTCGTCGACTGCCACAATTGCAAAAAGCGCTTTCGGGCTGACGATCCGCGCATCAAGGGCACGCCGGGTACGCCCGACGCTCAATGCCCCGCGTGCGGAATGAAAGGAACGCTCGGCGAAGCGCGGCAGTTCAACCTCATGTTCAAGACGTTCATGGGGCCGGCCGAAGACACCGCGTCGATCGTGTATCTGCGGCCCGAAACGGCCCAGGGAACGTACGTCAATTTCCTGAACGTTCAGCAGTCGACCCGCCAGCGCGTGCCGTTTGGCATCGCGCAAATCGGCAAGGCTTTCCGCAACGAGATTACGCCGGGCAATTTCATTTTCCGGACTCGTGAATTCGAGCAGATGGAGATGCAGTTCTTCGTCGAGCCCGGCACCGACATGGAGTGGTTCGAGAAGTGGAAGGCTGCCCGCATGGCCTGGCACCGCGGACTCGGGCTCGACGAGGCGCGGCTGCAGTTCCATGAGCACGGGGAAGGGGAATTGGCCCACTACGCCCGCGCCGCGTTCGACATCGAATTCGATTTCGGCGGTTCCCTCGGATCGCAGGAGATCGAAGGCATCCACAATCGCGGCGACTTCGACCTCGGCAAGCATCAGGAATTCTCGGGAAAGCGGCTCGAGTACGTCGATCAGGCGAACAACAAGCGTTACCTGCCCTTCGTGATCGAGACCGCCTGCGGGCCGAATCGCACGCTGCTGGCGCTGCTCGTGAACGCGTACCGTGAGGAGCCAGTAGCTGGTGAGGAGGAAGGACGTGTCGTGATGGGCTTCCATCCGGCGCTCGCGCCGGTGAAGGCCGGTGTGTTTCCGCTCACCAAGAAGGATGGGCAGCCCGAGATGGCGCACGCCGTCGCCGATGACCTGCGCAAGCGGTTCCCGGTGTTCTACGACGAGGCCGGCGCGATCGGCCGGCGCTATCGCCGCCAGGACGAGGCGGGCACGCCATTCTGCATCACGATCGACCCGGAATCGACGAAAAACAACGACGTCACGATCCGATTCCGCGACGACATGGGGCAGATTCGCGTGGGGGCTTCACAGGCGGCCGGGGTGATCGCGCGCTATCTCGCGACGGACATTTCCGTCGCGGACAGCCGCCGGGTTCCGGCCCCATGACCGACGCGCTCGAGGGGCTCGACGCGCTGCGTTCGAGGGGAGAGTCATTCCTCCAGGACGTGTCGCGCGAGTACTACTCGTCGCACGCGGGACTGAAGCCGGCGGCGGAGCTGCAGCCGATCTATGAACGTCATCGCGAGGCGTACGGCGACCACTCGCTCGAGCTCGCCCTCGGGCTGCTGAAGGGTTCGCAGCCCGGTTCGGAGGAACACCGCTCCGGCCGCATGCTCGTCGAATGGCTCCTCGAGTCACGCGTGGGCCGCGAGCTCGCGCCGCTCGAGGAGCGCGAAATTGCGTGGGAGGGAGAGGCGGTGGTGCACCTCGCGAACGGCGGCGGGGAGCCGTACCGCCGTGCGTCGATCACCATCGCGAACACGCGCGACGCGAAGGAGAGGCGCGCGATCGACGATGCGCGGGCGTCGCTCGTCGAGGCCGAGCTCGCGCCCATGCGCCAGGAGCGACTCTCGCGCGAGAAGGAACTCGTCGAGAAGATGGCGATCGCGCCGGACTACCTCGACACGTTCGACGCCCTCGCCGGGATCTCCGTGCGCGGCCTGCGCGACGAGTGCGCGGCGTTCCTGCGGGACACGCAGCCGATGTGGGACGACGTGCTCCCGGAATTCCTCAAGCGCGGGCTCGGCATCACGCCGGCGGATGCGACGCGCGCCGACGCGCTCGCGCTGATGCGCGTGCCGGAGTTCGACGCGGGATTCCCGGCCGAGGAGATGGAGCGACGAGTGAGGGGACAAATTGCGGAAATGGGCGCGAGTCCCGACGCGAATGGACGCGTGCACTACGACACCGGCGAACGGGTCGGGAAACGGGCCCGCGCATTTTGCGCACCCGTCGCGATTCCCGACGAGGTGTATCTCGTGCTCCGTCCGCACGGCGGCCAGAACGACTGGCGGACGCTGCTGCACGAGCTCGGGCACGCGCTGCATTTCGCCAACATCGACGCCCTGCTGCCGTTCGAGTATCGCTGGCTCGGCGACAACTCGATCACCGAGGGATACGCGATGCTGTTCGACCACCGCATGCAGGACCGCGGATGGCTCGGCCGTTACACGCAGCTGGAAAAGGGCGACGTGCCGCGGTATCTGCGCGCCGCGGGATTCGAGGAACTGCAATTCCTGCGGCGCTACTGCGCGAAGCTGATCTACGAAGTCGAGTTGTACGGCGGCCGCGTGTCGTGGTCGGCGCTGCCTGACCTGTACGTGGCAACGCTGACCGGAGCCACCGGGTTCCGGTACCAGCGCGCCGACGCCTTCGTGGACGTGGATCCGCACTTCTATTCGGCGCGCTACCTTCGCGCGTGGCAGCTGCAGTCACTGCTCGCCGAAACGCTCGTCGAGCGATTCAACGCGGACTGGTGGCGCAACCCGTCGGCGGGGCCGTGGATCGTGGAAGAGTTGTTCGCGCGCGGACAGCGCGAGCTCGCGGAGGAGCAAGCCCAGCGAGTGGCGAAGAAGTCCCTTTCGTTCGCGCCGCTGGTGAAGGCGATCGAAGGACTACTGACCTGAGAGGAGTGATCATGACGACCGTCTACCTGAATGGCGAGTTCATTCCGAAGGAACGCGCGACGATCTCCGTCGAGGATCGCGGCTTCATCTTCGGCGACGGCATCTACGAAGTCGTGCGCGTCATCGACGGCCGGATCTTCGAGTGGGGCGCGCATGCGGCGCGGCTCGCGCGGGGGCTGTCGGGGATTCGCATTCCGCTCGACGCGTCGTCGATCGAGGCCCTCAAGGGTGTGTGCGAACGGCTCGTGAGCGACAACGGACTCGCCGACGGTGAGGCGACGGTGTACATGCAAGTCTCGCGAGGGGCCGCGCCTCGCACGCACCACTTTCCGCCCCCGGGCACGCGGCCCACCGTGTACGCGTCGGCGTCGCGATTCGTCGTGCCGCGCGACCAGCGCGAGGCGGGCGTCAGGGCAATCACCTTCCCCGATTTCCGCTGGCTGCGATGCGATCTCAAGACGGTGAACCTGCTTGGCGCCGTGCTCGCGCGTCAGGCGGCCACCGAGGCCGGGGCGTACGAAGCCGTCCTGTTGCGAGATGGGATCGTGACCGAAGGCGCCGCGACGAACGTGTTCGCCGTCGTGGACGGCGTCCTGCGGACACATCCGCTGGGCAACCTGGTCCTGCCCGGGATCACTCGTCAGGTGCTCGTCGAGCTCATGAAGGAGAACGGCATCGCGCTCGTCGAGAAGCCCGTCACTCAGAGCGAACTGTTGCGGGCGACGGAAGTGTTCCTGTGCGGCACGACGACCGACGTCAATCCGGTGATCGCGCTCGACGCCAAGCCGGTGGGCTCGGGCACGCCCGGTCCGGTCACGAGGCGCGTGCAGGCCCTGCTCGATTCACGCCTCTACGCCGCGGTAGGAGCCGGGCGCTAGGCCGATGCCGCGGCGCCGCTACGCCACGCGCACGCCATTTGCGCCGGCCGCCGCCGAGCCGCCGGCGCACCGCGAGCTCGTCGCGGTGCGCGAGATCGTGCACGCATTCCTGCGCGCCGACCGTCCCGAGGACGTCTTCCAGTTCGCGCTCGATCGCGTGAGTCCGGTGGTGGGCGCGAGCTTCGCGTCGGTCTACCTCGTGGACGGTGCGTCCGAACTCATGCGCCTCGTCGCCGCATACAACTGGCCCGAGCAGCATCGTCCGTGGCTCGGCGACATGCGTGTGCGCGTCGGTTTCGGGCCGAGCGGTGAGGCCGCGAGCGAGAGGCGGGCCATCGAGATCCCCGACGTCTTCGCCGATCCCGACCTCGAGGACTGGCACGAGGTCGCGCGCGAACTCGATTTTCGGGCGATCGTCGCGCTCCCCCTGCAGACGGCGAGCCGCGTGCTCGGGACCGTCACGTTTTACTTCGGTGATCCGGGCGGCTTCACGCCGGAGAAGCGCGGCCTGCTGAAAATTGTGGCCGACCAGATGGCCGCGACGGCGGAGAAGGCGGGACTCGTCGACGAAATGCGCCGCACGAACGCGGCGCTCGTCGAGGCGAACGCCGAACTCGAGCGGCAGTATGTCGCGGTGGTCGAGGCGCGGCGCGTGAAGGACGAGTTTCTCGCGAACGTGTCGTACGAGCTTCGCACGCCGCTCACCGCCATGATGGGCTACCTCTCCATCCTGAGCGAGCAGATCTCGGGGCCGCTGACGGTCGAGCAGTCCGAGGAGCTCGGTCAGGCGAAGTCTGCGAGCGGGCGCCTGCTCGAGCTCATCGACGCACTGCTCGAGTTCACGGCGCTGCGCCGCGGGACGCTGGAAGTGATGATCGAGGAGTTCGATCCGCGCGTTCCGCTGCGCGAGGCGATGCGCGTGGCCAAGGGACTGCCCGCGGGCGTGCAGCTGATTGCGGAGGAGCCGGTGCTCGCGCTTCCGGCGGCCCGCTCCGACCGCCGGAAAATCACGCGGATCCTCGTTAGCTTACTCTCCAATGCGTTCAAGTTCACCGCGAAGGGTGAGGTTCGCGCCTCGGTAAACGTCGCCAACGGCAGAGTCGTCTACAGCGTACAGGATACCGGCATCGGCATCGAGCCGTCGGCACAGGTTCTCGTATTCGACGAGTTCCGTCAGGTCGACGGGACGGCCACGCGGCGGTACGGCGGATCCGGGCTCGGACTGGCGCTTTCTCGCGGCGTGGCGCGCCTGCTGGGCGGCGACATCGAGCTCGTGTCGGCACCCGGACAGGGATCGACGTTCACTCTCAATCTTCCGCTCGAGTACGCACCTCCAGGGGATCGGCCGTGAGAAACCAGCAGCGCAGTCGCACGCATCAGCAGGTCCGCACCACGCTCGCGCCGGCCGACGTCCTCGCCGCGGCGAAGGAATTCTTCGCGCAGCGCTCGGGCATCTATTCGGCATTTCCCGAGAAGGTCGGACCGGCGTACCTCACGCTCCGCGGCCTCGGCGGCGAGGAGATCGCGATCGGAGTGGCGCCGGCGGAGGGCGGCACCTCCGTCTCTGCGTCGTCGTACATGTTCGACCAGCAGGTGGCGCGCTTTCTCTCGACGCTGCCGCCGGTTGCGGAGGGCGTCGCATGAACGTCCGCGTGCAGCTTCTCGAAGGGTGGGACCGCAAGGCGTTCGAGGTGCGGCCGGAAACCCCGGTTGCGACGCTCAAGCGCGACGCGCTCGCGGCGTTCGGTCTCGCCGATGCCGCGCCGTCCGATTACGTCGTGAAGTTGCGCGGATGGGAAGTGCTCGGCGAGCAGGGCTCCGTGGCGGAAAGCGGTGCGCGCGATGGCTCGACGTATCTCATAACCTACCGGCGCCGCCGACCCGTCCGCTGAACGCCGCCGTCTCCGCCCGGGCAGGAACCGACCGCGAGGCGTTGCTCGCGGCCGCGGTGCGCCTGCGTTCCGAAGTCGCCAAGCGCATCGTCGGACAGGGAGAAGTCCTCGACGAAATCCTGATGGCGATGGTCGCGGGCGGACATGCGCTGCTCGTGGGCGTCCCCGGGCTCGCGAAGACGCTGATGATCCGTTCGGTGGCCGAGGCGATGCACCTCGACTTCCGGCGCATCCAGTTCACGCCCGACCTCGTGCCGAGCGACATCACGGGCACGGAAATTCTCGAGGAGGACACCTCCACGGGACAGCGCACGTTCCGCTTCGTGCGCGGCCCGGTGTTCGCCAACATCCTGCTCGCCGACGAGATCAATCGCGCGCCGCCGCGCACGCAGGCGGCGCTGCTCGAGGCGATGCAGGAACATCGCGTGACGGTGGCAGGCGATTCCATGCCGCTTCCCGAGCCGTTCTTCGTGCTCGCCACGCAGAATCCGATCGAGCAGGAGGGCACGTATCCGCTCCCCGAAGCGCAGCTCGACCGCTTCCTCTTCGACATTCGCATCGGGTATCCGGGTGAAGACGACGAGATCGCCATCCTGCGCGCGACGACCGGCGTGGAACTTGCGCCGCTCTCGCCGGTGATCGACGGCACGGAAGCACGCGCGCTCCAGCGGCTCGCGCGCGAAGTGCCGGCCGCGGAGCCTGCGCTGCGCTACGCGGCGGCGCTCGCGCGCGCCACGCGTCCGGACTCGCCGACCGCGACCGAACTCGTTCGGAAGTACGTGCGCTGGGGCGCGGGTCCTCGCGCGGGCCAGGCGCTGATTCTCGGCGCGAAGGCCGCGGCACTTCTTGCCGGACGCCTCACGGTCGCTCCCGAGGACATCCGGCGCGTCGCGCGTCCGGTGCTGCGCCATCGCGTGCTCCCGAACTTCGCCGCCGAGGCCGAGGGAGTGACCTCCGAGCGCATCGTGGAGGATCTGCTCGCGGGCATCGGCGCGCCGCGCAGCGACCTCAGGCTCTAGCGATGGCGGTCGGCCCGTACGGCGCGCTGCTCGAGTCCGTGCGCGGCGTACAGTGGCCCGCGCGGCGGCCGGTGCTCGGTGGTGCGCCCGGCGCGCATCTGGCGCGCACCCGCGGCGTCGCGAGCGAATTCGCGGAATATCGCCCGTACCGCCAGGGTGACGATCCCAGGCGCCTCGACTGGAAGCTGCTCGCGCGCAGCGACCGCGCGTTCATCCGGCTCGCGCCGGATCGCACGGTGCTCGGCACGCTGCTTGCCGTCGATGCATCGGCGTCGATGGCGTATGCCGTTGAAAGTGCGGGAGAGCCGGGCGAGCACGGATGGACGAAGTGGCGCGCGGCGAAGGAGGTCGTGGTCGCGTGCGCGGCGGTGGCGCACGCCGGCGGCGATCCCGTCGGGCTCGCGGTCGCGGCGCAGGGCGGGCTCGCGAGACTTTCGCCCCGCACGCGTCGCGGCGTAGTCGCCGAAATCGCGCGCACGCTCGACGCGACCGTTCCGTCGGGCTCGGCCTCGCTCGCCAACGCGCTCGTGGGCGCGCCGGCGCGCGTGCTGCTCGTGACGGACTGTCTCGGCGATCTTGAGGCATTGCGCCGCGCGGCCCGGGCGCACGTTGCCGCGGGAGGGGAGGTGCACGTGGTGCACGTCGTCTCGCGCGCCGAACTCGAGCCGCCGCGCGCCGCGATGCTCGCGACGGATCCGGAGGACGCGTCCACGTCGCGCCCGCTCACGGCCGGCACGCGCGGCGCGTACCGCGCGGCGTTCGACGCGTGGCGCGGCGAGGTTGCGCGTGCGTGGCGTGACGACGGCGTGGCGTATCACGAGATCGTGGATGACGAACCGGTGGACGTGCTCGTTCGCCGGCTCGTGGCGGTCCCCGGCGGGACGGGAGTGCGCACGTGAGTTTCCTCGCGCCCGTCTGGCTCGTTGCCGCCGCGATCGCCTCGATCGGAGTCGTCGCGCTGCACCTGATCACGACGCAGCGTCCGCCTCCGTCGGAGCTGCCGACGGCGCGATTCGTGCCGCAGGGCGACGCGCGGGCATCGTCGAGAGCGGCGCGACCAACCGACTTGCTCCTGCTGTTGCTGAGGTGCGCCGCACTCCTGCTGATGGGCGCCGCCTTCGCGGGGCCGGTGACGCATGCGAGAGGCACGTCGCTCGCGCGCGTGGTCGTGATCGACCGGTCGCGCGGAACGCTGGCCGACGTGCGCGACTCCGCCGTCGCACTCACGCGATCCGGCGATGCGCTGGTGCTCTTCGACTCCGCCGCGACGATCGTGACGTCGGGAGCGGCGGATTCGTTGCGTGCGCTCGCCGCGGGCCATGCGCGCGGATCGCTGTCGGCGGCGCTCGTGGGCGCGCGGCGGGCGGCCCGGGACCTTTCACGCGGAGCCGATTCCGTCGAACTGGTGATCGTCTCGCCGCTGACGGCGGATGAACTTGACGCCGCCAGTGCCGCCACGTTTGGGCGATGGCCCGGCCGCGCGCGGCTCGTGCGCACCGCGGCCGCGCGGCCCGTGGGCGCCGCCGTGATCCTCGTGAGTGACGACCCGGACGATGCGCTGCGCGCCCCGATCGCGGCGCTGAACGCGACAGCCGCACGCGGCGCTGCGCCCGCGACGGTGCGGGTCGTCCGCAGCGGGCCGTCGTCCGCGGATTCGGCGGCGGCGCGCGACGGCGCTGCGCTCGTGTCCTGGCCGCGCATCGGAAGCGCGGCGCCGTCGGCGCAGGGATTGTGGGCAGGCAACGCGACGCTCGTCGCGCCGCTCGCGCGGCTGGCGATTCCGGCGGCCGGCCGGCCGGTGGCGCGCTGGGCCGACGGCCAGCGCGCGGCTGCGGAGTGGCCGCTCGGGCGCGGATGCGTTCGTGCGGTGGGCGTCGGCGTTCCGTCCGCCGGAGACGTCACGCTGCAGCCCGCTTTCGGCGCCGTCGCGCGCTCGCTTCTCGCACCGTGCGATGGCGCCAACCTGTGGGCCGCTGCTTCCGACTCGCTCGCGAAATTGTTCGAGCGTCCCGGCGCGGCGGCGACGGCGGCGGCGCTTCGTTCGACGGACGAGGACTCTCCGCTCGCGCCGTGGCTGCTTGCGGTGGCCCTGTTGCTCCTTGCCTGCGAGCTGGTGGTTCGGCGCGTGCCCGTGGAGTACGCGGCGTGACGATTCTCGAGCGCGTCGAGCGCGCGCGGCGCACGCTCCGGGCCACCGCGATCGCGGCGGCGGCGCTGCGCGGCCTCGCGGCCGCGCTCGGGATCCTGCTGCTCTCGGCGACGGTCGACGCGTTCGTGTCGCTGCCTGCCGGCGCCCGGCGCCTCGTGCCGTTCGTCGCTGCCGCCACCGCGATCGCGCTCTTTCTGCGGCGCCTGAGCCGGGCGGGAGTTCGCGCGGACGCGGGGAGCGCCGCGCTCTGGATCGAGGCGCGGTTTCCGTCGCTTCGGTATGCGCTCGTCACCGCCGTTGATCCGCGCTATGAAGGGCGTGTGCCGGAGATCGAGCGCGCCGCCGCGCAGGTTTCGTTCGAGCCGGCGGTGCGCAGGGCGGCGCGTCGCGCGCTCACGGGCCCGTCCATCGCCGTCGCGGCGTGCGTACTCGTGCTTCTCGTGCTACCCGCGGGCGCCGTCGCACGCGTCATCCGGCCGGCCGCGGGCGACGCGCTCAGCCGCGTGCGCGCGGAATCGCGCACGAATCCGCTCGCGAGCATGGTCGTGCGCGTGTCGCCGCCCGCGTACGCCGGTCTGCGCGACGAATCGTTCGACAACCCGGCTTCGGTTCGCGCGCTCGTCGGCAGCGCCATCACGCTCGAGGGCGTCGCGGGCGACGGACAAGTCGTGGCCACGCTCGGCGGGAGCCGGACGTCTGCGAGTCCATCGGGCGACCGCTGGCGACTCGTGCTCGCGATGCCTTCCGCTCCCGCGGCCGTGCGCTTGCACGCCGCGGCGCACGAGCGGCTGCTGGTGCTGGAGCCCGTGCCGGATTCCGCTCCGGTGGTTGTGCTCACGGCGCCGGCCCGCGACTCGATCCTGCGCAAGCCATCCGGCCGCATCCGGCTCTCGGCGACCGCAAGCGACGACTATGGCCTCGCATCCGGGGCGTTCGAGCTCATCGTGAGTTCCGGCGGCGGCGAGAACTTCACCTTCAAGTCGCGCACGATCGGCGCCGCGACGTTCGCTTCTCGAAGCGGCGAACTCGCCGCGACGATCTCGCTCGACTCGATAGGCCTGCAACCGGGTGACATGCTGCATCTTCGGGCGATCGTGCGCGATCGCAACGACGTCACTGGTCCGGGAACGGGAACGTCGGACACGCGCACGCTGCGCATCGCGCGCGCCGACGAATACGATTCCGTCGCGGTCGATCCCTCGCCGCCGCCCGAAGCCGAGAAGAACGCGCTCAGCCAGCGGATGCTCCTGATGATGGCGCAGGCGCTCGAGAAGAAACGGCCGCAGATCTCCCACGCGACGCTCGTGGGCGAATCACGCAGCATCGCGCTCGATCAGACGCGACTGAGGAAGCGCGTCGGCGAGATCGTCTTCACCCGTCTCGGCGAGGACACGGGCGAGCAGGGCGACGCAGTCCAGAATCGGCTCGACCAGCAGGTGAATCCCGACTCCGTGCTCGCTGCGGCAGACCGTGCGGCGAGTGCGGCGGCCGGGACCGCCCTCGAGGGCGACCATGATGAGACGCCGCTGCTCGCCCTGAATCGCCCGCTCCTCGAGGCCTACAATGCGATGTGGAGCGCGTCGGGCGAGCTCGAGGTGGGCGAGCCGGGGAAGGCCGTTCCGTTCATGAAGAAGGCGCTCGACGCCCTTCAGGCCGCGCGATCGGCCGAACGCATCTACCTGCGGGGCAGCACGCGAGCGGTGGTCGTCGACATCGATCGCGTGCGCCTCCAGGGAAAGGACAAGGGCGCTCCCGGCGCGCGCACGCCACGGCCGGCAGCCGATCCATCGCGGGACGATCGAATTCGGCGCTTCGACGCGGCGCTCCGGCTGGTCCGCACCGCACCGTCGGCCGCGGTGGATTCGCTGCTCCTGCTGCGCCTCGATCTTCTCGATCGCGACATGGCCGCGGCGCGCGCGATCGAGACCGCGGCGAACACTCTTCGCGGCGGACACGACGCGACGAGCGCGTTGATTCGCGCCCGCCGTGCGCTCACGTCCGTGCCGTCCGCTCCGGCCCCGCTCACGTCCTGGGGATCGCCGCCGTGAGCGACTTCACGTTCTGCACCGTGCAGTACGACTCCGGTGACTGGGATTCCGCGCCGCTCGTGCCCGCGAACCTCATCGACTCGGTGGCACGTTACACGTCCATCAGCGTCGCGCCGACCGGCGTCATCGTCCCGCTCGGCTCGACGGAGCTGTTCAAGTATCCGCTCGCGTACCTCACCGGCCATCTCCCGGTGCGCTTCTCCGAGCTCGAGCGACGCACGCTGGGCGAATACTGCGGGCGCGGCGGCATGCTGTTCGTGGACGACCACAACCACGACATCGACGGAGTGTTCCACAAGAGCGCCCACGAGGAGATCGCCCGCGCGGTCGGCCCGCTGAAGGAACTGCCGAACACGCATGCGCTCTACTCTTCGTTTTTCAAGTTCGACGACGGTCCGCCCGCGACGACGCACGAACTCAACGGCTGGGGCGACAATCTCGTGCACAAGCACCTGCTCGCGGTGATGCGCGGCGATCGCATCTCCGTGCTCTACAGCAGCAAGGACTACAGCTCCGAATGGGGCTACCATCCCGACAACAAGCGCTTCCTCTCGGTGGACAACACGAAATTCGGCGTCAACATCGTGGTGTATGCCCTCACGCGGTGAGCGCGCCCCGTGCGACGCTTTCATGGAGCGCGCATCGCGCGACGCTTTCATGGAGCGGGCGCTGCGCGCCCTGTCGTTCGCGCTCATCGCGTTCGCGCTCTGGCGCCTGTTCACCGCGGCCGGCGACGGCGACGTCGTACGGGTGCGGTCGTCGTCGCTTGCGCGCGACCTGCCGTCGATCGAGTCGGCGCGCACGGCGGCGCTGCATGTCGAGATGGATGCAGCGCTGCCGCCGGCGGAGCGCGACGCGCTCGTGGCGGTGGCGCACGCCGGCACGCGCGTGACTTGGAGCGCGCCCCGCGCGACGCTGTCACGGCAAGGCGCCGCAATGACACCGCTCGCCGCCGTCGCCGAGCGTGCGCGTGAACCCGGAGGTCCGGTGCGCATCGCCGTAACGTCCGCGGCCGACGTCGCGTTCTCCGACGGACTGGCGGCGCTCGACACCGTGCGCGCCACGGCCGCGATCCGCGGCGCCACGGTCAGCATGGGCGAGCCGTCGGGTGCGCTTGGCGCGGTCTCCGGCGCCGTGCGCGCGTTCATCCGGGTCCCTGCCGCTGCCGCACTGCATCCGGTGCTTGTCGTCGGGCGCGCGGGATGGGAGGCGAAGTTCGCCGTCGCCGCGCTCGAGGAGCGGGGGTGGACCGTGGAAGCCCGGCTCTTCGTCGCGCCCGGCGCGGACGTGACGCAGGGCTCCCCCGGTGCGATCGACACGAGCCGCTATGCTGTGATCGTCGCACTCGACACCACGCTCGGGTCCGTCGCGGCGTCGGTGGTGCGGTTCGTGCGACAGGGCGGCGGGCTGGTGTTGCTCGCGGGTGCGGCCAACGCGCCGGCGGTTCGCGCGATCGCGCCGGCGCGCGCCGGCGCGAGGCGCCTCGCCGACGTGCGAGCGTTCGACGCGGCCGAGCCCGTGAACGCGATGGCCCTGTATCCGCTGGAGGGGCTGCGTGGCGACGCAATGCCGCTCTCGACGCGCGGCGCATTGTTGACCGTGGCGGCGCGGCGCGAGGGCGCCGGACGCGTGCTGCAGGCCGGCTTCGACGAGTCGTGGCGCTGGCGCATGCAGGGCGGGGCCGATGCCGTTGCGGCGCACCGCGCGTGGTGGTCGCGCATGGTGGCAAGTGTCGCCGCCGCACCGCTCCCTCCCGCCGACGAATCGCCGGCCGCGGAGGGGGCACCGCTGGCACGCCTCGTGGACGCACTCGGGCCGGCCGTGGCGATCGCGCCGGATGCGTCGGGGCCGCACCGATTGCCGGGGTGGCTTCTCCCGGCAATATTGCTCTGCCTGCTCGCCGAGTGGGCATCACGACGCTGGCGAGGTGCCCGATGAAGAAGACCGTCGCGTTCATCTCGCACGCCGACTGCGGCCGGCATGACACGGGCTGGGGTCATCCCGAGCACGTCGGCCGGCTTCGCGCGATTCCGCGCGCACTGCGCAACGATTTCGAGCTGTATGAATCGCTCGATCATCTCGAGGGGCGGCACGCGAACGACGACGAGATCGCCCTCGCGCACGACCCGTCGTACATCGCGGGTGTTCGTGCGCTCGCGGAGAAGGGCGGCGGCAAGCTCGACGCCGACACGGTCGCAAGCCCGGGTTCGTGGGATGCCGCTTCGGCGGGCGCCGGGTGCGTCCTCGACGCCGTCGACCTCGCGCTCGCGGGTGCGACGAAGCGCAGCTTCTGCGCGGTGCGCCCGCCCGGCCACCACGCGCTTCGTGGATCCGCGATGGGATTCTGCCTCTTCGGAAACGTCGCCATCGCCGCACACTACGCGCGTCGCGTCAAGAATCTCGATCGCGTGCTCATCGTCGACTGGGATGTGCATCACGGCAACGGAACGCAGGCGCTGGTCGAGAACGACGCGAATATCCGCTTTGTCTCGATGCACCAATGGCCGTGGTATCCGGGGACGGGAGCCGCGGATGATCGTGGGCCGAAGCGCAGCGTGTGGAACGTGCCGCTTTCGCCGGCACTGCCGCGCGAGACGTACGTCGGCGAGTTGCTGAAGAACGTGGACGCCGCGACGTGGGATTTCACTCCGGATCTCGTGTTGATTTCTGCGGGATTCGACTCGCTCGCCGGCGACCCGCTGGGCGGCTTCACGCTCGAGATGGACGATGTCGCACGGCTCACGCGCGAAATGGTGAGCCGCGCCGAGCAGTGGTGCGGCGGCCGGCTGGTGAGTTCTCTCGAGGGCGGATACGCGCCGGACCGTCTCGGGGAGGCAGCGGTGGTGCATATGAGAGCGCTGCTCTGAGCTGATAGCCGTCAGCTCTTAGCTGCGAGACCACGACGACATGACCGAATTGCTCGCCGCATCGCGGCAACACCACTAACTTTCGATTCCCTCCCAAGCCGTCGGAGTCCTCGCCTGTTCTGTCCCGATTGCGGAACCTGGAATCGCAACGCCGCGCGCAACTGCACGAAGTGCGCGGGGCCGCTTCCGCAGGTCCGCGCGGCGACGGAGGCTCCGGACGCGCTCATCACGGCGCTGCGGCAGGCAACGGGGAACCGCTACCGAATTCTTCGTCGCGTCGGATCGGGCGGCATGGCGGATGTGTACGCCGCCGAGCACGAACGGCTCGGGCGCCCGCTCGCCGTGAAGGTCGTGCACTCGCATCTCGCACGAGACGAAGAGATGCGCACCCGCTTTCGCCGCGAAGCCGAGGCGTCGAGCCGGCTCGTCCATCCGCTGATCTGCACGCCGATCGACTACGGCGAGGTCGGCGAGGTCGTGTACCTCGTGATGCCGTACCTCGGCGGCGGTTGTCTCGCCGACGACCTCACGCGCGATCGCACGATCTCCGCCGAACGCGCCGCGTTCATCGCGAGCCAGGTGAGCTGCGCGCTCGACTACGCGCACCGGCACGGCGTGATCCATCGCGACGTGAAGCCCGACAACGTGCTGTTCGACGACGACGGCAACGCGATGCTCACCGATTTCGGGATCGCGACCGCGCATTTTCACGGCCGGCTCACCGCGGGCGGCCGCGCGATGGGGACGCCGCACTACATGGCCCCCGAGCAGGCGATGGGGAAGATGCTCGATGGCCGCTCCGATCTCTACGCGGTCGGCGTGATGCTGTACGAGTGCCTCGTGGGTTTTCCGCCGTTCGACGGCGCCGACGGATACTCCATCGGCTACAAACACGTGCACGAGGCGCCGGTCACGCTGCATGAGGTCGACTCGCGAATTCCCGCGACGCTCGCCGGCATCGCGATGCGCTGTCTCTCGAAGGATCCCGTCGCCCGATACCAGACCGGCCGCGAACTCGCCGACGCCCTGCTCGAGTTTCTCCACGAGGTGAACGCACGCACGCCGGAGCGCGTGCGCGTCGCGCCTGCCGAGGAAGCGGAGCGCAACGGGAGACAGGAAAGCAAGACGCCGACGGCATGACGTCGCGTCCCGTGCCCGAACGGCGGCTCGTCGACGTCGCCCTTCCGCTGCCGCTCTTTCGGAGCTTCACGTACGCGGTCGAGGGCGAGACGCGGCATCCGCTGGTGCCGGGCTCCCGCGTCGTCGTGCCCGTGCGCGGCGGCCGCGCGGTGGGCTACTGCCTCGGTGAGAGCGACGGCGTCGCGCTCGGGAGCACCAGGCCGAAGGTCGTGATCGACGTGCCCGACGCCGATCCGGCGTTCCGGCCCGACTTGCTCGCCGTGTGCCGCTGGATGTCGGAGTACTACGTCGCGCCGCCCGGTCTCGTGTTGCGCGCCGCGCTGCCGGCGGCGCTCGGCACGTCGAAGCGCCCCGAGCCGCCCGTGAAGGCGCGCCGCATGCTCGCGCTCGCGCGCCACCTGCCGTCGCTGATCGAGCGGGAGAAGACGTTCGCGCGCTCGCCGCAGCAGCGCGCACTGTACGAACTCATCGAGTCGCTGGGCGGACGCGCGTCGGTGGAGCAGGCCGCGGCGACGCTCGCGTGCTCACCCGCGGTCGTGAGCGGCCTCGTGAAGCGCGGGCTCGCGCGCCTCGAACTCGAAACGGTCGCGCGCGATCCGTTCTCGCTTCGCAGTGCGCCGCCGGCCCAGCCGCACGACCCCTCCGCCGCGCAGCGCGACGCGATCGCGGCGCTCATCGCGGCGCGCGCGGGCGAGGTCGCGCTGCTGCACGGCATCACCGGAAGCGGCAAGACGCTCGTGTACATCGAACTGCTCAAGCACGTGGTGCAGGTGCAGCGACGCACGGCGATCGTGCTGGTCCCGGAGATCGCGCTGACGCCGCAGGCCGTCGACCGATTTCGCGCCGTGTTCGGGCAGCAGGTGGCCGTGCTGCACTCCGGGCTCAGCGACGGCGAGCGCTACGATGCATGGCTCGCCCTGCGCCGCGGCGAGCGGCGCATCGCGGTCGGTGCGCGCTCCGCGGTGTTTGCGCCACTGCCCGATCTCGGCGCGATCGTCGTCGACGAAGAGCACGAGGCGAGCTACAAGCAGGGCGAGTCGCCGCGCTATCACGCGCGAGAGGTCGCGATCGTTCGTGCGCGCGAGGCGGGCGCGGTGTGCGTGCTCGGCAGCGCGACGCCGAGCCTCGAGAGCTGGGAGAATGCGCGCACCGGGAAGTACCGGCTCCTCTCCCTGCCGGCGCGCGTAGGCGGCGGCGCGCTCCCGCGCGTCGAGGTGGTGGACCTGCGCACGAACACCCGCGCCGCGCACTTGACGGCTGCCGAGCGCCAGGTGCGCGGCGTCCTCAGCGAGCCGCTCGAGCGCGCGCTGGTCGAGCGGCTGTCGAGGGGCGAACAGAGCATCCTCCTGCTGAATCGCCGCGGCTACGCGTCGTTCGTGCAGTGCAGCGCGTGCGAGTGGGTCGCGGCGTGTCCGGACTGCTCGATCTCGCTGACGCTCCATCGTGCGCCCGAACGCCTGGTGTGCCACTACTGCCGGCGGCAGGAGCCGACCACCGACACCTGTCCGCAGTGCGGCGCGCTCACCCTGCGGCAGCGCGGGCTCGGCACGCAGCAAGTGGAGAAGCTCCTGTCCGAGCAGCTCCCCACCGCGCGCATCGCGCGCATGGACGTCGACACCACGAGCGGGAAATGGGCGCACGCCGACATCCTCGACCGCGTGGGACGCGGAGAAGTGGACGTCCTGCTCGGCACGCAGATGATCGCGAAAGGTCTCGACTTTCCGAACGTCACGCTCGTCGGCGTGATCGACGCGGACGTGGGGATCAACCTCCCCGACTTTCGGGCGTCGGAGCGCACGTTCCAGCTGCTGAGCCAGGTCGCCGGCCGCGCGGGCCGCGGTCCGAAGGGCGGACTCGTGATCATCCAGACGCGCGTGCCGACGCACCACGCGGTGCGCTGCGCGGTGACGCACGACTATGTGGGGTTCGTCGCGGAGGAACTGCCCGGCCGTGTAGATCCGCCGTATCCGCCGACGGTGCGCCTCGCGAACATCGTCTTCAGCGGAGTGGAAGAGCCCGAGACCGTCGCGTTCGCGCTCTCGGCGGGTGCGTGGTTCGAGGAGGCGCTGGCCGAGATGGGGCCGGGAACGGTGCGGATGATCGGTCCCGCGCCGTGCCCCGTCGAGCGCATCAAGCAGCGCTGGCGCTGGCACTTGCTGCTCCGAAGCACCAGGCCCGGAACGCTCACCCGCCTCGCGCGTCGTTTCCTGACCACGTTCGACGTTCCCTCGCGCGGCGACCTCCGTGTGACGTTCGACAGGGATCCGGTGGTAATGCTGTGAGGGCTTCGGCGCCGGTCCGCGAAGCTCGCTGACATTCGCGGTCTTGTTCGCCGTTTCACGCGCGCATTACCCGGGCAATCGCTCCTGCGTCACGTCCGTAGAACTACGGATTGTGAACAGGTAAAGCATTTCGACAGCGTGTTCCCATCTCTGATCAGGGACTGGCGTATGAAACGACTGGTAATCGCACGTTGTGCCACGTTGCTGCTCGTCGCGTCGGCCTGCAGCGGCGGCGGCGGCACCGCTCCCGGCACAACGTCACGTTCATCATCGTGAACGGCCGGCCCGCCGATATCAGCGGCAGCAACGCGAACACGACGATCGCGCGCACGTTCGACACGGCGGGGACGTTCGGCTATGTGTGCACGCTGCATGCGGGAATGACCGGAACCGTCATCGTTCAGTAGTCGCGGGTCAGTCCAGGTCGGCGGGCGGCAGACGGCGTCACATGGGGTGGGGGGCGTCGTCTGTCGTCCGTCGCATTTTGCTATACATTCACCTCATGCTGAACGAAACGGGTGAGCGATTCCTGAAGGCGATCCTCGAGCGCGTTCCCGTGGAGCGCATCGTCGAGATTCACCTGTTTCCTCCTATCCGGCAGGGCCAGCTCGAGACGGGCGTAGCCGTCGTGGCCGCCGAGCCGCCGCCGACGCTCGAACTGCAGCTCCAGTCGCCGCGGCTCGAAGTGCACACGGCCTGGTATCGCCTCACGCGAAAGGGGCTCGAGCGCGGCAAGTGGGAGATCGAGGTGAAGACGCAGGCCGACGCTCCGCTCGAGACGGTGGAGACGGTCGTACGCGGGGTGCAGGAGCGTACGGGTGAGGCTCTCGATCCAACGCGGCTCACCGGTCGTGAGCTGATCGCGCTGATGAACGAGCCGGCGTGGCAGACCAGCCCGTAGTCGACCGCTTTCGCGCGTGGCTGAGCGAACAGCACCTGCCGCTCACCCCGCAGCGCCTGGCCATCGCGGATCTCCTGCTGAGTTCCGACCGTCACCTGTCCGCCGAGGAACTCATCGACGCGTTGGCCGGGAAAGGACTCAAGGTGGGAACCGCAACGGTCTATCGTACCATCGACGTGCTTCTCGAGAGCGGTTTCATCGTCGAGCGCGATCGCGGCGAGGGATTCCGGCGGTTCGAACCGATGCGAGGCCTTCCCCATCATGAACAGCTGCTTTGCACGGTGTGCGGGTGCGTGGAGGAGTTCCGCGACCCGGCCCTCGAACGCATGACCCACCGCGTCGCCGATGCGCACGGATTCGTGCGCGAGCGCCACCGCTTGGTCATCTACGGGATATGCAACGAGTGCCAGCGCGCTGCCGCGACCGCGTCCGCTGGAGCGCGCTCGTGAACGACGCGGCGGGCGGACTCGGCATTGTCATCGCGTTCACCGCGGGGCTGCTGAGTTTTCTGTCACCGTGCGTGCTGCCGCTCATCCCGAGCTACGTCACCTTCATCACGGGACTCTCGCTCGAGGACGTGACCAGGGCGCGGCGCACCGCGCTCGTGCATGCGCTGCTGTTCATCACGGGATTCACGCTGATCTTCGTCGCGCTCGGCGCGACGGCCACCGCGCTCGGCCGGCTGCTGCTCCGCTACCGCTACCTCGTCTCGAGCGTGGGCGGCGCGCTCGTGATCGTCTTCGGTCTCTACCTGCTCGGCGTGCTCAACATCTCGGCGCTGATGCGCGAGCGGCGCGTGCATCTCGCGGAGAAACCGCTGGGGTATCTCGGCACGGTCGTGGTAGGCATCGCGTTCGGCGCAGGGTGGAGTCCGTGCCTCGGGCCGATTCTCGGTGCGATCCTCGCGCTGGCGGCGAACGCCAACGATCTCTCCCGCGGCATCCTGCTGCTGTTCTGCTACTCGCTCGGGCTCGCCGTGCCCTTTCTCGTCGCTGCGCTCTTTGTGGAACGTTTCCTCGGCTTCTTCGCGCGCCACAAGGGGAAGATGATCTGGGTGAACCGTGCGGCGGGCGTGCTCCTGATCGGCGTCGGCATCCTCATGGTCACGAACAGGTTCGCCCTGCTCGCGACCAAACTGCAGCAGTGGACGCCGGAGTTTCTCCTGCGGCGCCTCTGATCAGAGGCGGATGCCGAAGCGCAGCGGCACGTAGACGATGCTCGGGCCGGGTGTGAACAGCTTCACACCGCTGACCTCCAGAAATCCCTCCCAGCGAAACACGGGGATGTTCATGCCGAGCGCGGCCTGCGCGCCGAAGTAGGATCGCTGGTCGTTGACGTTGTGTCCCGAGATCTGCGTCTTCGCGCTCGACTGATAGTATCCCGGCCCCGCCGCCAGGTAGAAGAGCGAGCCGAGATCACCCATGACGCTGACGGCTTCGGCCGAGAGCGTGGTGTTGGCAATGGCGCCCTTGCCCGAGAAATGGTCGTACCCGAGCTCGATGCGGAGCGGCAGCGGCCCGAGCATCGGTTCGGTGCGCACCTGGAATGCAAGGTCGAATCCGGTGCCGGCCGAATTCGTGAAGTCGGCAGACGGCACCACAGCACCGCCGGCGAGGCTCGCGCACTGCGCGCGTGCGGTGCCGGCGAACAGCAGAAGTGCGAACGTCGCGAGCACGAGGGTGCCACGTCGGGTCATCGGGCCTCCATGAGGTCTGGCGCAACTTGCCGGCATTTCGGCGGTACTACATTCAGGCAGCGATCTCAACCACGAACAATCCATGCGATCAAAATACACCTCTCGTTCCGCGACGTTGCTTGTGATCGTGTCTCTGGCGGCCATCACGGCGTGTGGCGACAAAGGTTCGCAGCAGGCCAGCGGCACTCCGGCGCGCGAAATCCAGCTCGCGCCGAGCGCGCCGGCGCAGCCTCAGCTGAACGACACGCCCGCACCGGCCTCAGCGGCAGCGCCTGCCGTGACGAAGAAGCCCGCTCCGAAGCCAGAGCGAGTCGCGAAGGCGCCGCAGCCAAGCGAGCCGGAGCAGCCGAATGTGGTCGTCCGGCCGCTGAACGCGCAGGACAACGCCACCGCAGCGACGTCCGCGGCGCCGGCAGCGGCGCCCGGTGGGATGGCGCCAGCGCCGAGTGCGCCTCCGTACCCGGCGATGGGAACACTGAACGCCGGCACCTCGTTCGCGGTGCGCCCGCTCGCCCGGGTCTGCACGAACACGTTCAAGCCGGGCGACCGCTTCACCGCGACGCTCAGCGAATCGGTGGCGGGCTCGGACGGCGCGGTGATTCCCGCGGGAAGCAGCGTGGTGCTCAAAGTGGACGAGTCCACCCGCAGTGAGAACTCAAAGGACAGCCTGAAGCTCACGTTCAGCGCGGTCTCGCTGCGCATCGGACAGCAGTCGTACGATGTGACCGGCCACGTCTCGCAGACCACGCCGCTCGAAAAGGTTCGCGTGCAGAGCACGACCGACCAGGCGAAAAAAGTCGGGGTCGGCGCGGTGATCGGCGCGATCGCGGGTCAGCTGCTCGGGAAGAACACGAAGTCGACGGTGATCGGCGGGGCAGTGGGCGCCGCCGCTGGTGCGGCTGTGGCGGTTGGGACGGCGGACTATGACGGGTGCGTGCCGACGACGGCTGCGCTCGTGGTGAATTTGGATGCGCCCCTGCGGATTCGGCTGCTGCCGGACTGACGGCGAGGAGCGACGGTACGTACAGCAACGATCGCCCCTCACCCGTCGCACGTCACTCTTCGCCAGATCGCCCCTCACGCGTCGCCCGTCGCTCGTCCTAGTACCCCACCGCCCCTCCCACCGACCGCGGCTCGTACACCCCGTGCCATCCTCCCGGCACCCTCAGAATCGAGTTCACGTTCGCCAAAGAGCCCCGGTTCGGCGCAACCGCGTGGCCCATCGCCCTCAGCGAGTCCACCGTCGCCACGCTCATCCCGTTGGTCTCGTAGCGTAGCGTGTCGGGCAGCGCCTGGTGGTGCAGCCGCGGCGCGCGCATCGCGTCGGCGAGCGTCATGTGCTGCTCGATCACGTTGAGGATGACCTCCATCGTCGCCGTGATGATCGTGGGGCCGCCGGCCGCGCCCGTGACCATCAGCAGCTTGCCCTGCGGATCGAGCACGATCGTCGGATCCATCGCGGAAAGCATGCGCTTGCCGGGGCGAATCGCGTTCGCCTCGCCTTGCACGAGCCCGAACATGTTCGGCGTGCCCGGCTGGGCCGCGAAGTCATCCATCTCGTTGTTCATGAAGAACCCGCCGCCGCGCACCCAGACGCCGGATCCGTAGCCGCCGTTGAGCGTGGTCGTCGTTGCGACCGCGTTCCCCATGTTGTCCACCACCGAGTAGTGCGTGGTCTGCATTCCCTCCGCTCTGGTTTCGAAGGCGGGCGTCTTCGACGCATGTTTGAGGTCGATCTGCGCCGCGAGCACCTTCGCGTACGTCTTGCTCGTGAGCTGGTTCAGCGGATTCTTCACGAACGCGGGATCGCCCAGTTTCGAGTTGCGATCCATGAACGCGCGCCGATAGCTCTCGGCGAGCAGGTGCGCGTACTTCGCGCTTCCCGCGGGCGGGAGCGGTGCGAAGTTCTCGAGGATGTTCAGCGTCTCGGCCATCGTGATGCCGCCCGATGACGACGGCGGCATCGCCAGCAGCGTGTAGCCGCGATAGGTGGACTTGATTGGCGTGCGCCATTCCGGCTTGTAACGGCGCAGGTCTTCCTTCGTGATGATGCCGCCGCCACGCTGTTCTTCGGCCACGAGCGAGTCGGCGATCGGGCCTTCGTAGAACGCCTTCGGCCCCTTCTCGGCGATGAGCTTCAGCGTGCGCGCAAGGTCGCTCTGCACCAACCGCGTGCCGGGCTTTGCCGCTTCGCCGCCGGGGAAGAACACCGCCTTTCCCTCGAACGGCGTGATGGCGCGCCGGCCGCCCTCGATTCCTCTCGAAAACTGGCTGTCGACCATGAAGCCCTGCTCGGCGAGACGAATCGCCGGTGCCATCACCTGCGCGAGGGTCATCGTGCCGTATTTCTTGAGCGCTTCGGCCATCCCTGCCACGGATCCGGGCACGCCGCTCGCCAGGTACCCGACGGTGCTGTTGTTCGTGAGCTTGCCATTGGCATCGACGTACATGTCCCGCGACGACGCGAGCGGAGCCATCTCGCGATAATCCAGCGTCATCGAGCGACCGTCGGCCATCCGGATGTTCATGAAACCGCCACCGCCGATGTTTCCGGCGCTCGGAAACGCTGCGGCGAGTGCGAAGCCCGTCGCGACCGCGGCGTCCACGGCGTTGCCGCCCGCTTTGAGGATCTCGATGCCCGCTTCGCTCGCCAGGCGGGAGTTGCTCACGACCATCGCATGCTCCGCCTCCGTCGGCTTCACTCCGACCGGAAAGCGCCAGCCGCTGGGGAAGGCCGCGTTCGCGGCGGCCATGGCCACCCGCGTCGCGTCGCGCGACTCGACGATCGCGGTCGGTCCGCTGACAGGTGCGGGTGCCGCGGACGGCTGGGGATGGCAGGCGGCCACCACGAGGAGCGTCGACAGCAGTGCGGCGCGCGAGCGATGCAGGGAATCACTCATGTGATCTCTCCGTCTGGCGAGCTGGGAATGATCGTGCCCGGTTGGCCCACGGGCGCACGATCCGTAACTTAGCGTGGACTGTTGATGCCTGACATGAGACTGTACGTATCGTCAGCCTTCCACGCTGGACCGTGACCTTGGCCGCGTTGACCGAACGACGGAACCCGAAGACCGCGGCGATCGATCTGGCCAGCGCGCTGGAGATCGTCGATCTCATCAATGCCGAGGACCGGACCGTCGCCGAAGCGGTCCACGCGCAGCGCGAGCCCATCGCCGCGGCCCTTTCGACTGCCGAGCAGGTGCTGCGGGCGGGGGGCCGGCTCTTCTACGCCGGCGCCGGCACGTCGGGAAGGCTCGGCGTGCTCGACGCGAGCGAGATCCCACCGACCTTCGGCGCGCCGTCGGAGCTCGTGCAGGGGATCATCGCGGGCGGCCCCGCCGCCCTCACGCGCTCGCAGGAAGACGCCGAGGACCGTCCCGAGGGAGCGCGCGACGATCTCGACATGGCGGGCGTTCGCGCCGGTGATTTCGTGATCGGCATCGCCGCGAGCGGCACCACGCCCTATGTGCGCGCCGCGCTGCAGCATGCAAAGAAGCTCGGAGCGCGCACGGCGATCATTGCCTGCTCACCGCCCCCGGCCGACACGCTCGCCGCGGCCGACATCGCGATCGTCGTGCTCACGGGCCCCGAGGTGGTGACCGGTTCGACGCGAATGAAGGCCGGCACCGCCACGAAGCTCGTGCTGAATACGATCACGACGGGCGCGATGATCCGGCTCGGAAAGACCTACGGCAACCTGATGGTGGACTTGCAGGCGTCGAACGCGAAGCTTCGCGATCGCGCGGAGCGCATCGTGTGTGAAGTGTGCGGCGTGCCGGCGGACGGGGCCCGCGACCTGCTCCGCGCCGCCGACGGAAGCGTGAAGCTCGCAATTGTCATGCAGAAGCTGAACGTCGACGCCGCCGGCGCGCGCATGGCGCTCGAGAACGAAGGCGGCGTGATCCGCCGCGTCGTGAAGGGCCCGCCGCCGCCGGTCGAATAGTCGTGACCGTTCTCGTCGGCCTGATGTCCGGCACCAGCCTCGACGGCATCTCGGCGGCCGTCGTGCGCTTTCGCGAATCCGGCGGCGAGATCGGACTGGATCTTCTCGCATTCGTCTCGAGGCCGTACTCCGCCGCTCAGCGCGAACGCATCGCCGCCGCGCTCGTTGGCGCGTCGCCCCTGGAGTACGCGCGACTCGATTTTGAAATCGGCGCGTGGCTCGGCGACGCGGCAGTCGCGGCGATCGGAGAGGCCGGAGTCGCGCGCGCCGACATCGCGGCGATCGCGTCGCACGGACACACCGTGTGGCACGATCCGCCGCGCGCAACCTGGCAGATCGGCAACGCGGCCGTGATCGCCGAGCGCACCGGCATCGCCGTGATCTCCGATTTCCGTTCGCGAGACGTCGCCGCCGGAGGGCAGGGCGCTCCGCTCGTCACGATCGCCGACGCGATGCTGTTCAACTCGCCGGCGAAGTGGCGCGCCACGCTCAATCTCGGCGGAATCGCCAACGTGCAGCTCATTCCGCCGGGAAGCGTGGTGGAGCGCGCCTCGCGCGACGCTGTCCTCGCAAGTGCTCGCGCCTTCGACACCGGGCCCGGCGTCGGCGTGATCGACGCGGCGGTGCGCACGCTCGTACCGGGACTCGCCTATGATGTCGGTGGCGCACTCGCACGTCGCGGCACGCCGGTCCCGGCGGTCGTGGACGAGCTGCTCCACGATCCGTACTTCAGCGCTCCGCCGCCAAAGAGCACTGGCCGCGAGCTGTTCACGCCGCAGTATGTCGCACGGCTGATCGAGAGTTGCCGCGCCGCGATGCCCGGCTGTTCCAGCGAGGACATCATCGCGACCGCGACATCGCTCACGGCGCGCAGCATCGCGCTCGCATTCGAGAAGTTCATTCCGGAGCCCGTGGACGAGGTGCTCGTCTCCGGCGGAGGCGCGAAGAACCCGGCGCTCTTCGATGCCGTTCGTGAAGCGGTCGAGCGGTCGGCGCGAGCGTCGTCGTCGCGCGTTCCCGCGATCGCGCTGTTCGAGAGCGTGTTCTTCGACGGCGAGGCGAAGGAATGCGTCGCGTTCGCGTTCCTCGGGTGGCTTCACCTGCAGGGGCGCACCGCGAACGTCCCGGGCGCCACCGGCGCGCGCGGCCCGCGCATCCTCGGCTCCTTCACCCCGGCGTGACACTCGCTTCGCTCCTGGTTCCGGCGTTGCGCTGGGACTCCGAGCACGGATACTCGCATCTTCGGCGCACGATCGACGAGGCGCTGGGCGCGGGCGTCGGCGGATTCCTGTTTTTTGGCGGCCCGCGCGCGGCGGCCGCCGAGCTCGCGGCGGAACTGCACGCGCGTTCCGCGATCCCGCTGCTGCTCGCCGCCGACGCGGAGCGCGGCGCGGGCCAGCAGTTCGACGGTAGCGTCACCTTGCCGCCGCTGGGTGCGCTCGGATTTCTCAATGACCCGTCCGGCATGCGACGCGCGGGACAGGTCACCGCGCGCGACCTCAAGCGAACCGGGCTCAACTGGGCGCTCGCACCCGTCTGCGATCTCGATTTCGCGCCGGGCAATACGATCATTGGAACACGCGCCGCGGGCCACCATCCGGAAGGCGTCGGCACGCTGATCGCCGAGTGGATCGACGGCTGCCAGTCGGAGGGCGTGATGGCGTGCGCGAAGCATTTTCCGGGGCACGGTCGCGCCGCCGCCGACTCGCACGAGACACTGCCATCGGTCACCGTGAGCGCCACCTGGCTCGAACGGGACGATCTCGCGCCGTTCCGGGCCGCGCTCGACGCCGGCGTCGCGTCGGTGATGACCGCGCACGTCGCGTATCCCGCGCTCGATCCCTCCGGCGCACCCGCGACGCTCTCCGCGCCGATCCTCACCTCGTTGTTGCGAGATGCCATGGAGTTCGACGGCCTCATCGTGAGCGACGCGCTCGAGATGCGCGGAGTGCTCGCGGCCGGAACCGAACAGGAGATCGCGATTCGCGCGGTCTCGGCGGGGTGCGACGTGCTGCTCGCGCCGGCCGACGCCACCGGTCTCGCGCGCGCTCTCGATCGCGCGGCGCAGCGCGGCGAACTGAGCGAGGAGCGTGTTCGCGACGCGCTGGAACGGCGCGATCGCTGGGCCCTGTGGGCGCGTCCGGTCCCCGGCCGCGAGCCGTCGCTCGACGATGAGATGTGGTCGCGGCAGGTGGCCGACGCGGCCGTCCACGTCGTGCGCGGCGCGATTCCGCGCGTGGGACACGCCGTGGAGATCGTGCACGTGGACGACGACGCGAGCGGTCCCTGGCCGGTTCCCAGCCGCGCGCACTTCGTGCAGGCGCTCGGTGCCCTGGAAATCGAGGCGAACGTGATCGACATGCGCTCGACGGGGACGCGCGTGCCGGTGCTGATCGCGGCATTCGCCGATGCCGTCGCGGGCAAGAGCGAACCAGGTTTTTCGCGGGCGAGCCGTGACCGCATCGAGCGCGCGGCGGCGATCGCGCACGAACAGAAACGGGAATCGCTGGTCGTGCTCTTCTCTCACCCGCGCCACGCGGCCCAGGTGCCCGCCGTGCCGAACGTGTTGTGTGCGTGGGGCGGCGAGAAGCCCATGCAGGCCGCCGCGGCGCGAGTGATTGCGCGCATTTCCTCCGGCGAGCGTCGCCGATAGACGATCGCTCGCCGGCTGTCAGCCGACGGGAGCCTTCTCCGTCTTCATCGAACGCAACTCGGCGGAAGACATCCACAGCCGCACTTCGTCCGCGAACGCGGCAATCCGGGCGCTGGCCTCGGGAGTGCCCAGCTCTCGCTCGCGCACGGACACCTCCGCGACAGGGGAGCGGCCGCTCAGCGCCGCCAGCGCACGGAACACGCGATCGCGCGCGGAGCCGCCGTGCGTCAGGAAGAACGCGATCGCGTGAATCTCACCGGCGTGCGCAATCAGCCAGGTGCGCACCGGACTCGACGGGGCGCCCACCCATACCGGTACGCCCACGACCACGAGGTCGTAGTCGCCAACATTCCTTCCGGAGTTCACGAGCGTCGTCGTGCGTTTGCGTATCGCGTCGCGGAACGATCGCCAATAGCCGCGCAGGCCCGAGCGGTCGACCGTGTCGCGGATCTCCTCGACCTCGGCGCCGCCGAGGGCGCGCGCGATTTCCTCTGCCACGGCCCGCGTATGCCCGCTGCGCGAGTAATAGACGACGAGCGTTCGGATCTCACGCATCGGATTCTCCTGATGGGATGACCTATGGCAATGTGGCGTGCGTCTTCCGGGATGGGCGTCCGGACAGTGCCATCAATACGGTCGGGAGAAGACTTACATCGGCGTTGCCGTGCAGGGCTGGCCGGGGATTCCCGCGATATTCTCAGGGATCTCCCTGCTTACAGCGAGGGCCGTCGAGTACAGCATGAGGTCAACCCCGCTCCGAGCACCTCATGCCGACTCCCCCCGACATCCTTGCGCCACTCAACCCGAACAGCCCGTTCACGGAGGTTCTCTACCGCCGGCGCGCCGTTCGCGCCTACAAGGCGGATGTCATCGAAGAGCATCGGCTCAAGAAACTGCTCGACGCGGCGGTTCACGCGCCCACCGCGCGACATCAGGAACCATGGCAGTTCGTCGTGGTGCAGAACCGCGAGCTCCTGAAGCGGATTTCCGACCGGGCGAAGGAGCTGGCTCGCGCGAACGCGGCGCACCATGGCAACGTCCTCAAGCCGCCCGGCTCTCCCGTCGACGGCGTGACGTCACCGCTCGCGGACCCCGACTTCAACATCTTCTACGATGCGGGGACCCTGGTGGTGATCTGTGCGCGACTGACGCCGGAGTTCTTCTCGCCCGATTCCTGGCCGGCGCACTCGTTCGTCGTCGCCGATTGCTGGCTGGCGGCGGAGAACCTGATGCTGGCCGCCTGCGCGGATTCTCTCGGCACCTGTTGCATCGGCTTCGCGGTGCAGGCGCTCAACGATCCCAACATCAAGGCGGAGCTCGGAATGCCTGCCGCAGTGGAGGCGTTCGCACCGGTCATCGTCGGCGTTCCATCGGGAGTGACTGCTCCGGTGCCCCGCAAGCCGCCGGACGTGCTTCGCTGGATTCGCTGACGCTAGCGGATGATCGCGGTCCCTTCCGCCGGCATCTGCGCGGCGAGCTTGTCGCTCGGCACTGCGTACACGATGCGGCCGTTGCTCTCGGTCTGTCCGCCGAAGAGCACGCCCACCACGAACCCGCGCGCGTCGAACACCGCGCTTCCGCTCGATCCCGGTGCGGCGAACGCGTCGAACTGCAGCGTGTCGGCAAGCAACTTGCTTACGGTGCCGAGTCCGAGCGTGCTCTTGGGCCGGATCTTGTTGATGTCGCCGCCCATTCCCGCCGTGCTGGTGCCGAGCGGGTAGCCCATCAGCGCGACAGGCGTGCCTACGCGCACGGACGGCTGCTTTGCGACACCGGCGACCACCGGGTAGGTGCCCGGATCATCGATCTTTATGAAGGCCAGCTCGTCGGTGGGACTGACCTTCAGCACATGAGCCGACTTCCATGCGCCGCTGGTGCCGTCGAAGATCACCTTCACGCGCTTCGCCGGGTGGCCCTGCGCGTCCTGCACGACGTGCCGGTTGGTGATGACCAGACCTGACGGCGAAACGTTGAAGCCCGAGCCGCTCATGTACTCGCCGCCTGCCTCCTCGACCGCGATGAACACGATCGCGGGCCCGTTCTTCGCGGCGATAGACTCGTAATCCACGTTGCCGGCCGACACGAGCGCGCGCTGCCGCCTCTCGGCCTTGTCGAGCCGCGCTGAGAGGTCTTTGACGTTCGCGTCGCCGCCCTTTTGCATCTCTCCCTTGATGCGCGAGCGAATCTGGTCCGTTTCCTTCTTCGACGCGGCGAGCGCCGAGTCGAGTCCCGCGACGCGCCCCTTCATGGAGCCGACCGTCTTCTCGAACATCGCGCTCAGGGAATCGTTGCGCTTGAGCAGCTCGTCCACGCGGGCCTGTGCCTGCGCGGAATCACGATGGCCGATCCAGTACGCGGCGCCGGCGCCGATCACGACGAGCACGCCCAGCCCGATCACCATCTTGCGCAGCGTGCCGGTCTGCGTGTGCACGGCGTCCGCGATTCGCGCGACGGTGTCGCGGCGCGGCGTCGCGGCGGCGGCGCTGCCCCCCGAAACGCCCGTACGGTCGGTCGCGGCCACGGCGGTCACCGCGTGGAACTCCACCGCCGGCCCTTCGCGTCCGAACGACATGAGATCGCCGTCGAACAGCGCGCGCTCGCCGGCAATGCGCTGCCCGTTCACGAAGGTGCCATTCGTGCTGTCGAGATCGTGCAGCGTCGCCTTGTCGCCGAGGATGCGGATCTCCGCGTGGCGCGACGAGGCGTCGGGATCACGCTCCGGATCGAAGCGCAGGTCGTTGAGCGGGTGGCGGCCGATGCTGATGACCGATTTGTCGAACAGCTCGCGCTGGCCAGCGCGCGACCCGCTGGTGATGCGCAGCTCGACGCGCATCAGCCGCGGAACTTGTAGTAGAGCCAGCCGATGATGGCGAGGGCGATCGCGCCGAAGATCAGGCGCAGCCCGGTCTTCGGAACGCGTCCTTCGGGGAGCGGCACGCGCGCGATGGGCTCCATCGGCGCGGTCGGCGAGCTCGAGGCGGTCGGCGAGCGGCGCGGCAGCGTGACCGTACGGCCGGTCTTCGGTGCGCTGTTGGCTTCGTCTTCCAGCGCCCGCACCGCGCTCAGGTTGACCGGCATCGTCGTGCGCGATTCGGACTGGCTGGTGTACGGCTGATGTCCCACGCCTTCGCCGGCTGATGCGGCGCTGAGTCCAGCGCCGTCGAAGCGCACGGCGATCACCGTGATGTTGTCGGGGCCGCCGGCCTCGTTCGCGAGATCGATCAGCTGCTTGCAGACGTTGACGAGGTCGGGCTGTTCCTCGACCACGCGCGCGATGTCGGCGGTGCGGATCTGGCCGGAGAGGCCGTCGCTGCAGAGCACGAGCACGTCGCCGCGCCGCACCTGCTGATGTGTGAGATCGACCTTCACCACCGGCTCGGGGCCGAGCGCCTGCAGAATGATGTTGCGGCGCTCGCTGACCTCAGCTTCCTCTGCGGTGAGCTCGCCCGCCTCGACGAGCTTCTGCATGAGCGACTGGTCCTTCGTGATCTGCTGGGCGATGCCGTTGCGCACGAGGTAGGCGCGGCTGTCGCCGACCTGCGCGAGGTAGAGCGTGTCGGCGAGCAGGCCGGCGATCGTGGCGGTAGTGCCCATCCCGCGATTCTCGGGATGTTCGGTGGCGTAGCGATGGATGCGGGCGTTCGCGGTCTCCGCGGCGGCCTTGATGGCGCGCGCGAACGTCTCGGAGTCGTGCTGCGCGGCGTTGCGCCAGCGCGCGTCGAGTTCCTGCAGCACGACCTCCGTCGCCATGGCGCTCGCGATTTCGCCGGCGGCGGCGCCGCCCATGCCGTCGGCGACCATGAAGAGCGATCCCATCTCGCCCGGACGGTGCGTGCGCACTTCGGGCTGGAGCGTCGCGTTCATGGTGTTGAGGTCCGCGACGACGAACGAATCTTCGTTGTGCTCGCGCGTGCGCCCCACGTCGGTCCTGCCGAAGACGTGGACGATGATCTCGCCGGGATTGGTTGAGCTGTTGACGGTCACGAGGGCGAGGTTACGTGGCGGGCTGATTATTGGCCAGTGGAAGCTAACGCGGCAGTCGGAGGGTGCGCGAGGAGCAGATCTGCTGTTCTCTGGTGATGCGGGTCACGGAAGCTCTCAAAACGACTGCGGACTCCTCACTCACTTGCAGTTGCGGCCCTGCGACATCATCGCTGCGGTTTTCAGGTGGTTGCTGTTCCCGTCACTCTTGGTGACCTCCGAGTACGCTCTGCAGAAGAGCACATCATTGTCCTCGGCCGCGTAGGCCAGCA
>Ga0097691_1000602_pt1 | contig 30450 bp, 36 predicted proteins | sample NGESurdeep072012_8_FD_72858 | JGI IMG/M metagenome (GOLD analysis project Ga0097691, IMG submission 72858) | Arctic peat soil microbial communities from Barrow, Alaska - NGEE Surface sample 210-1 deep-072012 | ecosystem: Environmental > Terrestrial > Soil > Wetlands > Peat ... | reverse complement strand
TACGACTCCGCGCTCGACAGCAACAGCATCCGAATCGAGTTCAATGATGAAGACATCGGAGCTACGAACCCTGCGAACAGTGCGGTCCTCGCCATCGAGATTGACGCCGGCCTCCAGGTGCGAGCCATCGTAACCGAACGTCGGGAGACGCCTGACGGTCCTATCCTTCTGCTCGAACTGACTTGATCAACGTCCCAAATGCGAGAGCGGCAGACCATCAGACCGTCCCGGTCGCGAATATTCGGCTCTATCGCCGACTGGTCACATCGGCGACCACCAAGTCGTGAATACGCGTTAGCTCTTGATACAGGCGGACGGTTGCCGGTTCAGGATCCGGCTCCAGGTCGGCCAGATATCGCTGGAGCTGGCGCCCGGTAGTTGCGATCGAATCCGTTCGCCCGATCCGTGCTTGGAGCGCCATGTTAATCCGCTCCCATCGCGCGTCCATCGCGCGGACGCCGCCGTTCGGGTCAGTTCAGGTCAGTTCGTCAACCCCGATTTAGCAGGGATTTCTCACCGTGAACGTTCATAATGGTTCACCCAAAACCGCCCCTTATAGCCTTCCAAGCAGATTGCGCGGGTTCGATCCCCGTCACCCGCTCGCAGGCCGTGTGAGCTGCACCTTCTTGGTGCCGTCATCAGCCGCGTTAAACCGGTTGGATTCACCCGTCGGGTCGACTCGCACCTCCGACACTCGAGCCGGTCTCCCCGTGCCCTGCAGTTCGGTGTCGGAAAGACATGTCCCGAGGATGAGGCACCACCATCCATACTGGAGAAATGATGACCCGCGAAACCCCTTGCAGCTGGCTGTGCGACATGGACGGCGTGCTGATCCGCGAAGGGGTGATGGTGCCCGGTGCCGACCGGTTCGTCCGTGCCCTGCGCGACGGCGGTCGCAGTTTTCTGGTGCTCACCAACAACTCGATGTACACGCCCAGGGACCTCTCCGCCCGGCTCGCCACCTCGGGCCTGGATATCCCTGACCACGCGCTGTGGACCTCGGCCCTCGCCACCGCCCGGTTCCTCGATAGCCAACGTCCGGGGGGCACCGCCTTTGTCATCGGTGAAGCGGGGCTCACCACCGCCCTTCACGACATCGGCTACACCCTCACCGACCGAGCCCCCGATTATGTGGTGCTGGGCGAGACCCGGGCCTACAGCTTCTCTGCCATCACCACCGCCATCCGGCTGGTGGCCGATGGGGCCCGGTTCATCGCCACCAATCCCGACCCCACCGGGCCGTCGCCGGAGGGGTTGCTGCCCGCCTGCGGCTCGGTGGCGGCGTTGATCACCCGCGCGGCCGGGGTCGATCCCTACTTTGTCGGCAAGCCGAATCCCCTGATGGTGAGGGAAGGGTTGAACACCCTGGGAGCCCACTCGGAAACCACCGTGATGGTCGGTGATCGGATGGATACCGACATGGTGGCCGGAATCGAAGCCGGCCTCGAGACGATCTTGGTGCTGTCGGGCATGACCGAGTCCGATGCCGTGGACCGTTTCCCCTACCGGCCATCCCGCATCGTCGGCTCGGTCGCCGACCTCGTCGCCGAACTGGGCTAGCTCGCGGCTAGTCCGTCCCCAGCTCGCCAGGGTTGGACAACACCAGGTAGACGTTGTCGTCCACCGCGAACGAGTTCACCAATGCAAAACCCTCGGCGCTGGCATCGTCGAGCGCCGACTCGAGCTCCGCCCGGGGTTCGGCATTGACCAGCCGCCCGCCGTGGATCCGCAGTAATCGATGGGTGGACGGCATGGGCGCAGGCTAGCGCTCATCCATCCAACAAACTGGTCTCGCGCCGCCCCGTATAGGGGTTGGGCGCCACCGGCCGGATCCGGATATACCACTCGTGTCCCCACACCACTTCGAAAAGGTCATCCGGCATGGCCAAAAAGAAGCTCTCCTCCGTGATCTGGCTGGCATGGGCCCGCATCGCGGCCCGTTTTGCCTCGATCCACCGGGTCACGTCCACCTCGGTGGTGATGCGGGAAGCCGGCTCGCCCATCGTCTTCAACCCTTCGGTGGCTTCTTCCGGCGGCGACCACTCCGCTTCTCCTGCCTGGTCCATCAACGACAGGAAGAAGTCACGGTCCTGGGTGGCCATGAACACCCGCGGCGTGTCGGCCAGTTCACCGGCCCGGATACCGACGGTGTGCACCTGGACGTGGTCGGGGTGCCCGTAGCCGCCATGTTCGTCATAGATCACCAGGACTTCGGCCTGTTCCTCCTCGAGAATCTTCGCCAGGCGGCGGGCGGCCTCCTCGACATCGGCGGCGGCGAAACAGCCGACGTCCTGATTGGTCGGTTCGTCGGCCATGCCGGAGTCGAGGTAGCCGAGGAACGTCTGTCGGGATACTCCGAGTAGTCGGCCGGCCTCGGCCAGTTCGACGGCTCGGCGGTCGGCCAACGATTCACCCTCTTCGAGCAAGCCGGCTGGGATCTCACCGAGTTCGCCACCCGTGGCGGTGACCAGCACCACCCGATGGCCCTCGGCGGCCACACCCGCCATAGTGCCGCCGGTGGCAATGGACTCGTCATCGGGGTGGGCGTGGAAGAACACAACTGAGGACATGGGGCCGACGCTACCTCCGGGCGCCCATGGCGCTTTTCATCCGTGAGCGCATCCTCAACCGAAAGGAAGCTGGGGTGCATCGGCCAGCGGGAGCTGCCCAGCGATGGCCTTCTCCGATCCTCCCGACCGGTTTCTGCGACCCGAGACGGCGAAGATCCGGTTGGGTTCGAACGATCGGAGCTTCCGGTCGCCAGGCCGTCCACCCACCACCTCGACCGACTCCGTGCCGTTGCGCTCGTTGAGAATATGGGCCCGGAACTGCCAGGTGGCACCCCGCATCTTCACCCCGGCGATCATCACCGGATCACCGGGATGCAACCCCTGCCAGTGGGTGGATCGGTGGAGATGGCCCGAGGCCTCGGCGGCGACCCGTTTGGCGGAGGGAGGACGGGGCATGCGATCAGCTACCCGGCGTCGGTGAGGATGGCGCCCATCTCGCGCAGGAAGGACAACAGGTCGTCGGCATGCTCTTCCTCCACGGCCAAGATGTCCTCGAGCATGCGGCGGGTGGTCACATCGTTGGTGCCAAGCCATTCGATGACCTCCGAGTGGGAGGAGATGGCCACTCGCTCGGCCACCAGATCTTCACGGAGCATGTCCTCGAGGGTGGTGCCCTCTTTGTATTCGGCGTGACTGCGATCCACCAGGGTCGCCGGGTTGAAGTCGGGCTCGCCCTGGAGCTGCACAATGCGGGCCGCGATCAGGTCGGCGTGCCCCTGCTCTTCGGTGGCGTGTTGCAGAAATTCCGCCGCCACCGGGGCCGAGTTGATCCCTTCGGCCATGTAGTAGTGCCGTTTGTATCGCAACACGCACACCAACTCGGTGGCCAATGCCTCATTCAGTTCGGAGATCACCCTGGGCCGGTCGGCCCCGTAGGCCGAGGTGATCGGCCCACTGTCCATGTGCTCACGGGCTTGGCGTCGCAGCGTGGCTACATCAGTCAGGAATTCACCCATGGCCCGAACCTACCCGAAAGGTGTGACAAGGTGTCCAGCGGTAGGGATCAGCGGCGGCGGTGGGCGGGCCCTGCCCCCCGCTCGGTACGGACCACGCGAATCCGGTGGGCGAACAGGATCACCACGGCCACCACTACCAAGGCCCCGGCCACATACCCGGCATAGCTGAAGTCCTTCAGCACATGCTTATAGCTGCTTCCCAGGCTATAACCCAGGCTGCACAATGCCGTCGACCAGATGGCACAGGCGGCCACGGTGAACACGGTGAATTTCCCCAACGTCATCTCGCCCAAACCGGCGGCCAGGGACACAAAGGATCGCACCAGGGGAATCAAGCGACCAAAGAAGACAAAAGGCTCACCCCGGCGATCCAACCACGCCTCGGCGCGGTCGAGGTCCTTGTGGGTGAGCAGCACGTACTTGCCCAGTCGATCCACCAGCGGCCTACCTCCGAAGTAGCCGATGGCGTAGCCGACGAACGAGCCCACCAACTCGCCGAGCAACGCCACCACGATCACCAACGCCAACGACAGGTGATGGGGACCGTAAAACACCTGACCGCTGGCCAGCACCCCGCCGTAGATCATCGACGCCTCTGATCCCACCGGAAGACCCATGGTGGACAGAAAGGTCAATCCGAAGATGGCCAGATAGCCCCAGGTTTCGAGAAAGTGCTCCATGAGGGCGTCAATCTACCGGACCGCGACCAGTGGCATGGGCCGTGTCGGAATTCAGAAGAGCGTCTCCTCGGATAACGTCACCGGGGTGGGCACGACGATTGACCAGGACGGGCCAGCTCGTAGCAACTGCACCACACCTGACGGGCTCGGAATCGCCACCTACGATTTCGGCGGGGACGGCCCTGACCTGTTGCTGGTACACGCCACCGGCTTTTGCGCCGGTGTCCTGGCACCGCTGGCCCGCCATCTGGCCGGGGACTATCACTGCTGGGGTCTCGATCTCCGGGCTCACGGTCGGTCCGAGTCTCCCGACAATGGGGACTTCGCCTGGTCCGGGTTTGCCGTCGACGTGCTGACAGCCATTGATCACCTCGGGCTGGACCGCCCCCTTGGCTTCGGACACTCCTGTGGAGGAGCATCCTTGCTCCTCGCCGAAGAGAGTCGGCCGGATGCCTTCCGCGCCATGTACTGCTTCGAACCGGTGGTCTTCTCCGGGCCACCGGTGGGGACCCCGGTCAACCACCTCTCGGACGGTGCCCGTCGGCGTCGGGATTCGTTCCCCTCCGCCATTGACGCGTTCCTCAATTTTTCTTCCAAGCCACCATTCGGCGATCTCGATCCTGATGCGCTCCAGGCCTACGTCGACTGCGGCTTCGAGTTGGTGCCCGATGAGGAGGGCGGCGACGGCGAAACCATACGACTGCTGTGCCGCCGGGAAGACGAAGCCGAGGTCTATGCCCACGGGACCTCCCACGACGCGTTCGCGCACCTCAACGAGATCGGCTGCCCTGTCTGGTTGGCCTGTGGCGAACAGACAGACGCCTTGGGCGTCTCCTTCCTCAATGAAGATGCCGAGCAGTTGCGCTCCAGCACCGTCGAGGTTTTGCCGGGAATCGGTCATTTCGGCCCACTGCAACGTCCCGACCAGGTCGCGACTTCGATCACAGGGGCATTCCGTCTTCTCGATGAGACACCCACGTCGTAGTCTGTCTTCGATGCCATTCGAACCCCCGCGGTCGTTGTCCCCCTCCAAGGTGACATCATTCCGCCAATGTGCCCTGGCATTCCGCTTCACCGCCATTGAACGACTTCCCGAGCCCCCCACGGTGTGGACTGTCAAAGGGACACTCGTCCACTCCGCCTTGGAGCGTCTGTTCTGGCGTCACCAACGGGGAGAACGTAGCCAAGCCGCGGCATTGGTCGAGTTGGCGTCAGCATGGGACCACCTCCAGGTCGACCCGGAGTGGATCGAACTGGCGCTGTCTCCGGGTGATGCCGATAGCTTCCGGGGCGACGCCGAGACGCTGGTGAAGAACTACTTCCGCATCGAAGACCCCAACGACGTCACCCCGGTCGGCATCGAGGTGACCTTGGAGGCACGGCTGGGCGATCTCCGCCTGAGGGGCATCATCGACCGGCTCGATCTGACCCCCGACGGCGATCTGGTGGTAGTCGACTACAAGACGGGGCGAGCGCCCTCGCCCGCCTTCGAACAGTCGAAACTGGTGGGTGTACAGATCTACGCCCTTCTCTGTCAGGAGGTGCTCGGCCGGCGTCCGGTCGCGGTTCGCCTCCTTCACCTGAAGGAGCCCACCGTGATCACCGCCGAGCCTTCCGAACAGGTGCTCCGGGGCCAGCGCCAGAAGACTCTGGCCGTATGGTCGGCGATCGAGCGGGCGTGCGAGGCAGAGGACTTCCGGCCCAAGACATCGCCGTTGTGCAATTACTGCCGGTTTCAGACCTTCTGTCCCGCCTTCGGCGGAAATCCGGATGACGCCGCCCCGTCGTTTGCCGCCCTCGCCGCCGAGGGTGTGGCGTGACCCCGGTCAACGGTGCGAGCCGGGGTGAGACGAGGGGCAACCTCACCGGCCCGGTGGATCTCAGCTCGCTCGGTTTCGGAGACATGGTCGCGGCGATCGATGACCGGGTCGACGCCTGGTTCGAGCCGTGGCGTGGCCAACCCGTCCTCGACGCCATGGCCAGGATTGTGTCGGGTCTCGGCGACCGAGGGTTGCTCTGGGCCGCCTCCACCGCCTGGCGGGCCCGCCGGCCGGGATCACGCCGAAACCGGGCGGTCCGCGCCCTGGCCGTGGCCGGCGCCGAGTCGAGCGTGGTCATCGCCGCCCTCAAGGCGATCATCGGGCGTCCAAGACCCGACCGTGCCGATCTGCGCCTGGGCGACAACATCGTTCCGCTCCGTGAGCCGACCACCAGCAGTTTCCCCAGTGGTCACACCCTGGCGGCTTTCTGCGCTGCCTCTGTTCTGTCCGAGCACGACGATCTGAGCGGGAACGCCCTGTTGTTCAGCTGCGCCGGGCTCATCGGGATCAGCCGCATTCACCTGCGCGCCCACCACGCCTCGGACGTCCTGGGGGCTATGGCCATAGGCACCGTCCTCGGCCTGGTGGGTAGACGCCTGGTCTGACCGGGGCGACCCACCTGTGGGGTCCAACCGGGAGGGTGGAATGGAGTGAGGCCGGCGGGGGTTGCACAGGCATGGTCGCCACTCCGCCGTTCTCCGTCACCTGGGACTACCGATGCCCCTTCGCCCGCAATGCCCACGAGCACATTCTCGACGGGTTGGCCGGCGGTGCCGACTGGGACGTCACCTTCGTTCCCTATTTTCTGAATCAGACCCACGTCGAGGAGGGCGGTGCTCCCTCGTGGGAGGACCCGTCCCACATCCCCGATCTGTTGTCGTTGGAGGCCGGCGTAGTGGTGCGAGACCGGTTCCCGGAGCATTTCCTCAAGGTCCATCGCTCCCTGTTTTCCGCCCGCCACGACGACGGCGGGGATCTGCGCGACCGGGTGGTCGTTCGCAGTGCCTTGGCCCGGGCCGGCGTCGACGCCGATGCCGTCCTCGCTGAAGTCGATGCCGGCTGGCCTCGCAAAGTGGCGCGTGCCGAGCACGAGCGGATGGTCGAGGATCTGGACGTCTTCGGCGTACCCACCTTCATCGTGGGTGATCGAGCCGTCTTCGCCCGGTTGATGACCCGTCCCCAAGGAGACGGCGAAACCGCCCGGGCCACCATCGACCGGATCGTCCAGTTGGTGGACGCCCATCCCGAGTTGAACGAGTTCAAAAGCACCCGCCTCACCCGATAGGGCACACGTCGACCCGGCCGCTCAGCCTTTGATCAGTTCGGCGAGGACGCCGACCGAAGCCTTGATCTCTTCGGTCGAACCGAAGGGCGCGCCGCAGAAGTCGGTGGCCCCGATATCAGCCAGGCGACGAACCTGTGAGGCCACCTCTGACTCGGTGCCAATGATGGCCACATCAGCGGGTCCGTCAGCACCTTCCCGGTCGAGCATCGCCCGGTAGGAGGGAAGGGTTCCGTAGAGGGCGAATACCTCTGCGGCTTTGGCCCGAGCCGCGGCCGCATCGGTGGTCACACAGATCGGCAGGCCAACCGCCACCCGAGGCTCGGGACGACCCGCTTCAGCGGCGGCGGCCCGGATGGTGGGCACGGTGTGGGTTTCGATGGTGGTGGGTCCGGTCATCCAGGTGATGGTGCCCGATGCCATCCGACCGGCGATGCCCAACATGGCGCTCCCAAGGGCCGCCACCAGCACCGGGGCCGGTGGGGCGGTGATTCCCAGGGGACCGAAGGTGGAGGCCCGGAGCGTCTCGCCGGTGAAGGACACCTGTTCACCCTCGATGATGGGAATCAGGATGGAGAGATACTCACGCATGTGACGGCCCGGCTTCTCGAATGACTGCCCGAAGACGTGTTCGATGACCATTTTGTGAGACAGGCCGATTCCCAGTGTCAGGCGGCCCCCGGTGGCGGCTTGCACGGTGAGGGCCTGGGCCGCCAGCATCACCGGATTGCGGGGATAGGTGGGCACCACCGCCGTGCCCAGGCCGATGTCGGGGACCTCACGACCGATGAGGGCCAGCACCGTGAGCGCGTCATATCCGAAAATCTGCGACGTCCAGGCCGTCTCGATGCCGGCCGCGGCCAGCGAGGACACCTGTGCGACCACGTTGTCGATGGACTGGTCGATATCGAACATCACACCGATGCGCACGCTGGCTCTCCTTTGGGACCGGCTCACGGCGCGGCCCACCTCTTACGTGATCGCGGCGATCACGACGTCTGACCACAGTACCGGCCGGCCCCGTTTCTCCGCGTGCCGCGGCAATTGTCGTCGTCAACGTGCCCGTCACTCCCGGTTCGGGCAGAATGCTCCTATGTCAGTAGCCATCGTCATGGGAAGTGCCTCCGACGCATCGATCATGGATGATGCCGTCCAAATTCTGCGATTCTTCGGGGTGGCGGTCGAAGTCCGGGTCATCTCGGCGCATCGCACCCCCGACGACACCATCGAGTTCGCCCGAACCGCATCAGCCAACGGGATCAAGGTGATCATCGCTGCGGCCGGGGGCGCTGCCCATCTGGCCGGCGTACTGGCCGCCGCCACCCCGCTGCCGGTGATCGGGGTGCCGATCGCCTTGGGCAACCTGGGCGGTCTCGACTCGCTCCTGGCCATGGTCCAAATGCCCAAGGGTGTTCCGGTAGCCGTCGTCGCCGTCAATGGGGCCCGCAATGCCGGGCTTCTGGCCGTGAGGATCATGGCCCTCTCCGACGAACGGCTGGCGACCGAGCAGGACAGGTTCCGCAAGGAACTGGCCGAACAGGTTCGTGACCAAGATGCGGAAATCGTGGCCCGGTACAACGATTAGCTAAGAGCCGAACCCGGGGCGGCCAGCCCATCAACCCTCACCCGGCGGTCCAGGGGGGAGCCAAGCCGCGGACGGCCTCGTCCAGTTCCATCCCGATCGGCATCACCGCCATGATGGGGATGTCGATCCCATTGGCCACGTACCGGCCGATGTGGGCACGGCACTCGTCGTACGAGCCGTGGACGATCAACGAGTCGACCACTTCGTCGGGGATGACGTCCAGCGCCCGCTTGCGGTCGCCGGCCTGCCACGCCCCCCACATCGGCTCGAGCACGGGACCCCGCCCCAACCACCGGTGGAACTCCGCATAGACCCCCACATTGAGGTAGGCCGCGATCATCCGGCGACCCAGCTTGCGCACGGTATCGACATCTTCGGAGGGACACACGAAGATCCGGGCCGCCATGGGTATGTCTGCGCCGACCTCGGGTTTGACCGTGGCCACATCCTCGGCGGACAGCCAGTTGACGATGACACCATCCGCCTCGCGCCCGGCCAGGTGCAACATGCCTGAACGCAGGGCGGCCAAAAAAATGGGGGGTGGGTGTTCGACCGGGCGGGCCAATCGGAAGCCGCGCACGGTGAAGGTGTCGTACTCCTGGTCCACCTTCTCCCCCGCCAACGCCGAGCGGAGGAACCTGATGGTGTCCCGCACCCGCTTGTAGGGCTCGACGAACTGAGCCGCGTTCCAACGCCCGACAATAACGTCGGACGATGTCCCCAGACCGAAGGCGAACCTGCCGGGTGCGGCCTCGGCCATGGCGGCCACGGTCTGGGCCAACAACGCCGGTCCCCGGGTATATGCCGGGATGATGGCCACCCCGAGCCGGAGTTCCGGTTCCCACGCCGCGGCCAGTGCAAGCGGGGTGAAACCGTCGGTTCCATCGGTCTCCGCCGACCACACGTCGGTGTAGCCGAGTTCGACCAATTCCCGGAACCACCTGCGATGTTCGACCAGCGTGACCCCATCGAAGGGGATGGTAATCCCATAGCGCGGTGAGGTGGGAGGAGCGGCCGAGGTTGCACTCATGACCCAGTAATACACCCTCTTGCCATGCTGTACCCATGGGAACCGACAAACCAAACCGACGCCGGGCACACCAACCCGAACTGCCGCTGCCGATCGTGCCGCCTCCTGCCTCCAGCCAGCCGACACCCGACAGTCATCCACACGAATGGCGGCTCGATGAGCAGACCCGGCTCATCGGCCGCCGAGGGATAGCGGCCGCCAGGGCCCTGCTCGCCGCCCATGCCCCTACCGATCAGCAGCCGGTGGCAGTTCAGCACCCGGTCGAGCCTCCACGCCGCCGGAATACCGGACGCGCCGCCTGACCAAAGGGCACGCTACGGTCGAGTCCATGCCAACTGTCGCTGAGCGTCTCGATCACCCAGCTGAAGCAAAACTTCTTCTCCTCAACTGCGCCGAGTTGGGCTTCTGTCACGCATCCAACGTGGGCGTGTTGGATGCACTGGACCGGGGCATCGGCACCTCTGCCTCGCTGATGGTGCCAGCGCCCTGGGCCCGCGAAGCCGCCTCCAGCTACCGTGGCGAGGATGTCGGAGTCCGCCTCACCCTCAATGCCGAGCACGATCTCTTCCGGTGGGGACCCATCACCCAGGCTCCATCCCTCCTCGATGGCGACGGCGGGTTTCCCCGGACCATCACCGACATGTGGGACCACGCCGACTTGGACGAAGTCCGGCGCGAGTGCCGGGCCCAGGTGGAACGGGCGGTTCTCTGGGGCTTCGACGTCAGCCATCTCGACACTCACCTCGACGCTCTGATCCTCCGACCCGAGTTCTTCGACGTGTACCTTGAGATGGCCATTGACTTCGCACTGCCCCTGCGCCTACTGGGGGCGGACACCGAGCCAAACATCGGATTTCCCTTCCGGCAACTGGCGGCAGACGAGGGAGTCCTTTTTGCCGACCGGTGTGCCTCGCTCTCGGTACTGCACCCCCGCCAGGCCCTCATCGACCTGCTGCCCGACCTGGAGCCCGGAGTCACCGAGGTCACCCTCCGGCCGGCCGTCGATACATCGGAGCTCCGAGCCGTCACCACCGACTGGGAGGACCGGGTCTCCGATCACATCCTGTTGGTGGACGATGGCGGTATGGCAGAGATCATCGCCCAGTCCGGAGTCACCCTCATCGGGTTCCGCCCGCTGCGCGACGCCATGCGGCGGGGTTGACCCACCTGGTCTCTTTCCGGCATGTGGCCGAACCAGCCTGTCCCGTCTCGACTCAGCCTGAACTGTCACTGTGCCGCCAAGTGAAAGTATCGTGGCAGGTCACCTAGGGGAGCTGCCGTGGTCGGAAAAGGCGAGTCGAAGAGCAGGACTCCACCGGAGACCTCCGGCGGAGTACTCGTGACGCCGCCCCCCGCTGCACCGTTTCAGCTCGAGGGCCTGGTGCTGCTGAGTGGCGAAGGCAGTGCCCTTCTTCAGGTTGATGGAATTACGCTGACCTTCGACGATGAAGGCGTCGGGGTGATCCACAGTCCCGAAGAGCAGCCGCGACTGTTGCCCTGGTCGTCCCTCGTCGCCCACGTCATCGAACCATGGAGCGGGGGCATCGCTCCTGAGTGGTGGGTGGATCCGGAGCTCAATCGCACAGGTGAAGGTGTCGGGGACGATGGCGAAGTCATCGATCCCGATGCCACCGATCGATCGCGCCCCCACACCGGGGCCGGTGCCCTCATCAGTCTCCGGACCATGTTCGCCACCTATCGGTTTTTGCTGCCGGGTGGGGACGTCGACCAGCTACGTCCCAAGGTGGCGGCGTTTGCCTTCAACCACCAGGGTCCGGCCGGGTCATCGTCGACGACTACCGTGTTTGCTCACCCATCGGGGGGCAACGGTGGTCGAGGTGCAGGTGGCGGAGCCACCGGTCTCACCTGGGTGAAGGCCCGACCGGTACTGACCGTGCTGCTCATCCTCGTGCTGTTGACAGTGGCCATCCTCATTGTGCTCCAGAGCGCGGGTTCCATCCACATTCCATTGCTCGGCGGAGCCAACTCGGGAACGGTGGGAGAGCTCAGAACTCGGTGATGTCGGCGATCCGGCGGCGTAGCTCCTGATACTCGGGGGTATTGGTGGCCGGAAGCAGCCGCATCATGATGCCCATCGCACCGCTGACCTTCATCCGACCCTGCATGAAGGCGACGTTGGGATCCAGGTCGCCCTTGGCGATGGCCATGGCGTCCGACCGTGCTGTCGTCAGGGTGACGTCAGCGTCGTCGACATCGCCTACCCCACTCTGGGACAGGAGTCCGTCCTCGAGTACCCAGTAGTAGCGCACCTCACCGTCGGCCCCCCCGGTGACAATGAACTGCATGCGGGCCGAGAGGCCGGGGCGCTTGGGTTGGGTGGCCGCCAGTGCCCGGGTCTCTTCGAACCACTCGTCAGTCAGCCACGTGCTCACAGAACCCCGATGCTACCGGGGACATGCCCGCTTCACCGGGGACGTGCCCGCTTCACCGGACCCCCGGCTTCCTCAAGACCTGGAGATTCCGGCGAACAGATCCCTCTCGATCGAGTCGGGGGCCACCATGGAGCGCGGATCCACCGGGGTGATCACAACGCCGTCACCGGAGTCGGATGCCAGCAGGGCCAACTGATAGTCATCGTGGGGATGGATCCCATCCATGACCTCAGGAGGGAGCCCGAACCAGAACCGTGAGGTCGGATCCACCTGGGTGGCGTGGGCCAACAGCGCCTCACGTCGGACGTGGCCAAAGGCCGAGACGTCCACCGATGTGGTGATAGGCGCTTCGGTCATGCCTTCCCACCGCTTCTTCCAACTGTCGTCAAATGGGGATTCGAGCCCGAGTTCCTCGAACTTGAGGTGGATCTCCCGGAAACGAGCCACCGAAAACGTCGTGTAGTAGAGCTTCGTCGGCTGCCATGGCTCGCCGGCGTCAGGGAATTGGGGGGGATCTCCGGCCGCCCGGAAGGCGACGATTCCGATCTCATGGACCCGGAGATGGTCGGGGTGCGGGTAGCCGGACTGTTCGTCCCCGTAGATGACCATGACCTGGGGCCGGCTGAGCCGGATGATGGCGACCAGTCGTTCCACCGCCTCGTCGAGCGGCGCCCGGGCGAAACATGCGGGGTTGGCGTTGGCCTCGGAGTCGGCCATACCCGAGTCGCGATAGCCGAGCATCTCCACGTCGTCATAGCCAATGATGGTGGCAGCCAGGGCCAACTCCTCCCGGCGAACCTCGGTCAGCCGGGACCGGACGTCGGGGGTGTCGAGCGCCGGGTTGAGGATTTCCCCCTCTTCCCCCCCTGTGCAACACACCAATACCGTGTGGACGCCGTCCTGGTGGTACCGGGCCACCGTCCCGGCACCCTTGGACGCCTCATCGTCGGGGTGGGCATGGACTGCCAGCAGGCAAAGCGGTTCGGACACGGTGATCACGCTACCGGCCGGTGAGCACCTAAGCTCCCCTGACGAAGAACGAGGGAGGATCGACCACCATGGGTGTCATGAAGCGCCTGTCTGGAATTGTGCAGGCAAAGACGAACAAGCTGCTCGACAAGGCAGAGGACCCGAGGGAATCCCTCGACCTCTCCTACCAGAAGCAGTTGGAGAGCCTCCAGAAGGTCCGCCGCAGCGTGGCCGATGTCACCACGGCCAAGAAACGTATCGAGCTACAGGCCAATCAGCTCCAGCAGCAGGCCGACAAGTTGCAACAGCAGGCCAAGGCAGCGCTCGGCCAGGGAAATGAGGACCTGGCCCGGGAGGCGCTGGCCCGCCGGGCCGCGCTCGCCGAGCAGCTCACCGACCTGCAGACCCAACACGAGCAGGTGGCCGGCCAAGAAGTGAAACTGGTGGACACCGCCCAGAGACTGCAGACCCAGGTCGACTCCTTCCGCACCAAGAAGGAGACCATGAAGGCCACCTACACCGCGGCCGAGGCCCAGACGAAGATCGGTGAAGCCGTTTCGGGCATCTCCGAGTCGATGAGCGACGCCGGCATGTCGATGCAACGGGCCCAGGACAAAATCGACGGCATGCAGGCCCGGGCCGGGGCCATGGACGAATTGTTGGCATCGGGGGCCCTCACCAACCTGAGTCAGCCTGTCGACGATATTCAGGCTCAGTTGGACAAGTTGTCCTCCACCGATGCTGTCGACACCGAACTTGCCGCTCTGAAGGCCGAAATCGGGGCCAGTGCCCCCGTTGGCGAGCTCCCCTCCGCTGCCGCTGCCTCTCCCGCCCCGGCTGCCACTCCCGCGAATCCCGAACAGCCGGCCTCATGATCGTCCGGATTCTCGGAGAGGCCCAGTACGACGTTCCCGAGGAGCACCGGGCGGCTCTCGACGGTCTGGACACCACCCTGGTGCACGCGGTCGACGCCGATGACGAAGCTGCCTTCACTTCGGCCCTGTTGGCCTTGACCGCCGAGGTGCGACGGGTGGGCGAGACGCTGGCAGACGACGCCTTCACGCCCTCCGAGTTGGTGGTCCCGTTCGCCGATGCCACCCTGGCGGAAACCAAGCGGCTGCTGGCCGACTCGGCTCCTTCCGACGAAGGGTGACAGCCAACTCATGAGTACCGCCAGCAACATTCCCTCCGACCGGGGTCTCAACCTCCGGATGTTCACCACCGGCCTGATGCTGGTCATCCTCTACGGAGCGGTGGTCGGCCTCCTGATCGCCTTCGGTATCTCCTACGTGGCGGTGCTGGTGATCGCCGGCATCATTCTCTTCTGCCAGTACTGGTTCTCGGACAAGATCGCCTTGTTCGGAATGGGTGGCCGGGTGGTCACCGCCGAACAGGCACCCCAGCTCCACGGGGTCATCGACCGACTGTGCGCGCTGGCCGACATGAAGAAGCCGCGGGTGGCCATCGCCGATTCCGACGTCCCCAACGCCTTTGCCACCGGTCGGAGCCCGAACAGCGCAGTGGTGTGTGCCACCACCGGATTGATGCGCCGCCTCGACGAGGCCGAACTCGAGGCGGTACTGGCCCACGAGCTCTCCCATGTGGCCCACCGCGACGTGGCAGTGATGACCATCGCCAGTTTTCTCGGAGTGGTGGCCGGGTTGATCACCCGCATCATGTTCTGGACCGGGATGATGGGCGGTTTCGGGGGCAGCAACGACAGCAACAACAACAACGGGAATGACAACGCCGCCCTGGTGGAGATGGCCGTGTTGGTGGTGTCCGTGGTGGTCTACGCCATCAGCTTCCTGCTCACCCGGGCGCTCTCCCGCTACCGCGAGTTGGCCGCCGATCGCTCGGGGGCGCTCTTGACCGGGCAACCCTCGGCCCTGGCCTCGGCCCTGGTGAAGGTGACAGGCGAGATGTCCCGCATCCCGACCCGAGACCTACGGGCGGCGGAGAGCTTCAACGCCTTCTACTTCACCCCCGCTATTGCCACCAAGGGGGTCAGCCTCTCCACGATATTCTCCACCCACCCGACGCTGGAGAAGCGCCTCGACCAACTGGCCAAGATCGAGGCCGAGTTGGGCCGTCCGGTCTGATGGGACTGCTCAACACCCTGCTGGGCCGGACCAAACCGGTGCAGGCCAACCTCGACTCGCTGTTCGGACTGCCGTCGGCCGCCATCACCCTCCAGAGCGCGGCGGGGATGACCACCTCCGGGCGGGCCGGCGTCTGTTACAAACCCCCCACCGGGCAAGGCTTCGAGGACATGCAGGCTGAGGTGATGAAGCTGCTCACCATGGACGGTGAGGGCAAGCTGGCGACGGCCGAGGACCGCTACGGCTACCACTGGGTGGTAGTGGAGAACCCCGATATCGAATCGCTGGTCACCCAGGTCCATCTGGTCAACTCGTCACTTTCCGACGCCGGATGGGGACCCCAACTTCTCTGCTCGGTCTTCGGTGTGGCCACCCTCCCCGACTCCGCCGCCTCGACCGCCGAATCGCCTCCCGGGCCCACCACGGTGCTCACCTCGACGGGGTTTCTGGTCTACCTGTTCAAGCGGGGCACGTTCTATCCGTTCGTCCCCGACGGCCCCGAACACCGCAACACCGAACAGGAGCTGAAACTGAAGAGCCTGGTGGCCGGCGATCTGGCCATCGAAGCAGACCTCGATCGCTGGTTCCCCTTGTGGGAACTGCCGGTCGGCTGAGTCTCGTCGCTCGGGGCACTCTGGTCGCTCGGGGGAACCGGTAGCCTCGAGTCCTACTTCACGCCGGCGGAGACCCCGTCGATGCGGGTGGCCAGGTCGATGTCTTTTTGGGTGATGCCACCCGAGTCGTGGGTCACCAGTGACAGCTTCACCTGGTTGTAACGAATATCGATGTCGGGATGATGGTCCGCGGCTTGCGCCAGAGCTCCCACTTCGTTGACGAAGGCCAGTGACCCGACGAAACCGGCACAGGTCACCGTCTTGACCAGAGCTCCGTCGACCAGCTTCCAATCAGGGGCACTGGGACCGCTCATGGCCGCACCAAGGTCTGTCTCGCCCAGTACGGGATCACTCATGGCCGGGCCTCCGTTCGCTCACCCCACCTTAGGCTCGGGCACCGACCGGTTCCGTGGGTGTAAAGGCCACCGGCATGGTCTCGTACCCGGACACGAAGTTGGCCTCTCGACGGGGCGGCTCGGCGTCGGCGACCAGGGCCAGATCGGGGAGCCGATCGAGGAGCCGGTCGAACATCACATGAAGCTCCATCCGGGCCAGCCGGTTCCCCAGGCAGAAGTGGGCTCCGAAGCCGAATGCCAGATGGTCGTTGGGACTCCGGGTGATGTCGAACTGGTCAGGATTGTCGAATACCCGCTCGTCGCGGTTGGCCGACGGATAGAGGAGCAGGAGCTTTTGGCCTTCACTCAGGGTCTCGCCGTGTAACTCCACATCTTTGGTCATCGTCCTGGCCATGTTTTTGATGGGGGTCACCCACCGCAACATCTCCTCCACCGCCGTGGTCATCAGGGACCGGTCGGCCCGCAGCGCCTCCATCTGGTCGGGATGGCGCAGCAGCTCGTACATGCCACCGCTGATCACGTGGCGGGTCGTCTCGTCGCCACCGATGAGGATGAGCAGCGACTCGTAGACCAGTGACTGGTCGTCGAGCCGATCGCCGTCGATCTCAGCGTGCACCAGCGTCCCGATCAGGTCATCCGAACTACCGTCCTTCCGTCGCTGCTCCATCACTGCTGTCACATAGCTGGCGTATTCAATGGCGGCGGCCGCGGCGTTGTCCATGAGTCCGGGGTCGGGCGAGCCCAGGGCCTTCAACATGTCGTCGGACCACCGCAGCAGGTCATCGCGATCTTCGGGGGCCACGCCCAGCCTGTCCCCGATCACCACCATCGGCAGCGGGGCGGCAATATCGCGAACAAAGTCGGCAGATCCGGTCTCGCACACCCGGTCGATGATGTCGTCGCACACCGCCCGGATACCCGGCTCGCTCTCGCGTATCCTCCTGGGGGTAAAGCCTTCGCTCACCAGCCGCCGGCGCCGCACGTGTTCGGGGGCGTCGGTATCGATCATCATGGGCAACGCTCCCGAGTCGGGGCGAATACCACCGGCGTTGGAGTACGTGTCGGGATCCTTGGAGATCTCTTTGACGTCGGCGTAGCGGGTGATGCCCCACACGCCCGCCTCCTCGTCGAAGTACGCCGGGGCGTTGTCCCGCATCCACGCAAAGGCCGGAAACGGATCACCGCCGTAGAACGCACCGTCGGTCAGCCCGATGTACAGGTCGTTCGGGTGAGTGGTCATGGTCTTCGGTCTCTCCAACTGCAGTCGTAAGGTTGCCCACCCCACTGCGACACGACGGGTGGTGCGGTCTAGGAAAACATACGTTTGGACACTTGTCCAACCGCCGCGGGCACCCAGGTCAGCTGCACCGTCCTGCCGGGGTGGGGGTCGTTTGGCGCGGGCAGAAGGTCATCGGGACATGCCAGACGCCTGCGTGTTTGTTGGTACGGGCCCGCTCCACCGGGCCGGCCAGGGTGAAACCCTCCAGCCGATCGAGCAGTTCATCGAGGATGCACCGGATCTCCATCCGGGCCAGATTGGCCCCCAGGCAGAAGTGGGTGCGATAGCCGAAGGTGAGATGCGGGTTCGGGTCCCGCCGGATATCAAAACGGAACGGGTCCTCGAAGACCGACCCGTCGCGATTGGCCGACGGCCACCACAACGTCACCTTGTCACCCTGGCGAATCGCGTGCCCGTCGAGCTCCGTGTCCCGGGTGGCCGTACGTCGGTTGTACAGGGTGGCGCTCGTCCACCGCAGGATCTCCTCCACCGCTCCCGCCATCAACGATCGATCGTCGCGGAGGGCACAGAGCTGCTCGGAGTGGTCGATGAGGGCCACCATGCCCAGGGCTATCGAGTTCCGGGTCGTTTCGCTCCCGGCCACCACCAACAGATTGAAGAACATCACCAATTCGAGATCGGTGAGCGGTTCCAACTCGCCGTCATCACCATCGATGGTGGCGCCCACCACCGCGCTGATGATGTCCTGGCCCGGGCATACCTTCTTCTCCTCGATGAATCGGTTCCCGTACTCCGTCATCGATGCGGCGGCACGGCTCACTGCGTCGTTGCTCTCGCCCAGCTCCCTCCCCTCGTAGTCGAGAGTGGTATTCGACCAGGCCATCAGGTTGGCCCGGTCGGAGTCGGGAACCCCCATCAGTGCCGCCACCGCCTGCAGCGGTAGTTCGACCGCAACTTCGGTCAGGAAGTCACACGATCCCCGCTGGGCGATCCCATCCACGATGGCCCGTGACCGGGAGCGGATCTCTGCTTCCATCAGCGCCAGCGCCCGGGGGGTGAATGACGGGGTGACCAGCCGGCGGATCCGGTGATGGCGCGGGTCGTCCATCATGTTGAGCAGAACCCCCGAGGCGAACCCGTAGGGGAGGTCCTCGATGATGGTGCCTCCCCCGCTGGCGCCGGGCGCCCGCTCGGAGGAGAAGAGCTCGGCATCGGATACCGCCGCCATGATCATCTCGTAGGAGCTGAGCACCCAAAATCCGACCCCGCCGGGAGTGTGGGCCGTCGGGCGGTGCCACCACACCGGTGCCTCGGCCCGCAACCGGGTGAACACGTCGTCGGGAAATCCGCCGGCGAAGGCATCGAGATCAGTGAGGTCGACGTCTTTCAGATCAGTCGTTCCCGATGTCACGGTCTTCCCCCTTTCACCAGGCGGCGGTAACGGTCGGCGGCTGCCGATCCGGTCACGGGTGGGTCATCGACTCCGGTCGTACTGCTTGGTCGAACTGTTCTCCGGTCAGGAACCCGAGGCCCACGGTGGCTTCCCTGAGCGTGATTCCCTGCTTGTGCGCGTGTTTGGCCACCGTGGCCGCATTGTCATAGCCGATCAGCGGGTTGAGGGCGGTGACCAACATCAACGAATTATCGAGGTGCTGACGGATCCGGTCTTCATTGGGCTCGAGCCCGTCGACACAGAACTCGGTGAACGATCCACATGCCCCGGTCAGCAGGGTGATCGAGTGCAACACGTTGTAGATGATCACCGGCTTGCACACATTGAGTTCGAGATTCCCCCGCGAACCGGCCACCGCTACCGCGGTGTCGTTGCCGATGACCTGGATGCACACCATGATCATCGCCTCGCACTGGGTCGGATTCACCTTTCCCGGCATGATCGACGAGCCGGGCTCATTCTCGGGGAGTTGCAGCTCACCCAGCCCACACCGGGGGCCGGACCCGAGCCACCGGAGGTCATCGGCAATTTTGGTCAGTGACCCGGCCAACGTGCGCAGGGCGCCACTGATCGCCACCAAGGCGTCGTGGGCGGCCAGGGCGGCGAACTTATTGGGGGCGGTGACGAAGGGGAGACTGGTGATCTCCGCCACCGCGGCTGCCACCCGGCCACCGAACTCGGGGTGGGTGTTGAGACCGGTACCCACCGCGGTACCGCCGGCGGCCAACTCGTAGAGGTCCACTATCGAAAATTCGACCCTCTTGAGGTCGGCGTCGAGCTGGGCCACGTACCCCGAGAACTCCTGACCCAGGGTCAGAGGGACGGCGTCCATCAAGTGGGTCCGACCGATTTTGGTGATACCGGCGAAGGCCTGGGACTTGTCGGCCAGAGAGTCGCGTAAGTGGCGCACGGCGGGAATGAGCCGGTGGGTCAGCTCTTCGACGGCGGCGATGTGCATGCCGGTGGGGAACGTGTCGTTGGAGGACTGGGACATATTCACATCGTCATTGGGGTGGATGGGTGTCTTGGATCCCATCACTCCTCCCGCCATTTCGATGGCCCGGTTGGAGATCACCTCGTTGGCATTCATATTCGTCTGGGTGCCACTCCCCGTCTGCCAGATCTTCAACGGGAAGTGGTCGTTGAGTGCACCCGAGGACACCTCGCGGGCCGCGGCGATGATCAGCTCCGCCTTTTCAGGGGCCAGCTTGCCCAGATCCGCGTTGACCTGGGCCGAGGCCTCTTTCAGAATGCCAAAGGCGCGAATCAGCGACGGTGGCATCACGTCGATGCCGATCGGGAAGTGGTGGAGGGACCGGGCTGTCTGGGCCCCGTAGTACCGGTCAACCGGTACCTCCATGGCACCCATGCTGTCGGTCTCCGTACGGGTTGGATTGGTAGTGATAGCCAGCTCCTCTCGGTGTCGAGTCCTGCGAGAATTCCCCCAACGATTCCGGGCGTTGACCCTACCTCCTGCCGTGGTTGGCGACGGGCAAGCAGGTGGTCAGCCGTCCAGATCACGGCACGATGGGCACAGCCCCACCAGGTCGAAGTTGTGCTCGGTGACCTCGTAGCCGTGCTCATCGGCCACCACCCGGGCGGCCTCGGCCATGGCCCGCTCGAGTCGGGGAGACGGAGCCACGTCCTCGACCTTTCCGCAGCGTCCGCAGGCCAGGTGGTGATGGTGCCCGGCCAACTCCTCGGCCAGTTCGAAACGGGCATGGTCATCGGTCCCCGTCACCCTTCGGAGAACCCCGGCGTCGATGAGAGCGGTGACGTTTCGATAGGCGCTGCTCTGCGGCAGTTGGTCGGTACGGGTCAGGATTTCGGGAATTGAAAGCGGTCGTCCCGCTATGGCCAGTGTCCCCACCAGAGCCTGGCGCAGCGGCGTATAGCGCTGTTCTAGTCCCGCCAGCCGCAAGGCAACCAGATCGTGAACAGACGGGCTGATGATCACTGGCTCTGACACTACGACGCCTCGCTGTGTGAGATGGCCAGATTGCCGCGGTTGCCGGAGCCTCGGCGGCCGACCCCGCCGCGAGCGACCACCCGGTGTCTTCCCGCGGTGCCCAGAAACGAGAGGAGGTAACAAGCGGTGGCCACCGACAGGATCCCGAAGCTGGGCGGAATCCGCGGGAAGGCGTAGGCCAGGGTGAGGCCCACCCAGACCGAGACCACCGCGATGGCCGCCGACAGCCACAGAGCGGCAAACGGCCGCGGTGTCAACCGCTGCGCCGCTCCCGCCGGTGCCGCCAGCAACCCGAGCAACAACAGGGCGCCGACCGCCTGGGTGGCTTCGCCGGCCGTGATGCCCACCAGCACCAAAAAGGCGTAGCCGAGCCAGCGGACAGGGACGCCCCGGGCCGAGGCCACCGCCTCGTCAAGGCTGGCGAACAACAGGGGACGGCCGATGATGATCACCGCCAGAACCACCACCAGGGCCACCACCGCGTCGGTGACGGCCTGGCCGGAGGACAGGCCGAAGATCGAGCCGAACAACACGTTGACGCCGGCGTTTCCGGTGAATCCCCCGCTGCCACTCCGGGAGGTGGTGTAGATGGAGAGGAACAGCGCACCAAGGCCGAGGATCCAGGCGAAGACGCTGCCGATCACCGTGTCATCGGCGTTGGCCCGTCGCCCGAGGAATGCCATGAGGAGGGCGAACCCGATGCACGCCCCGTAGAGCCCGACCCGGAGATCGAGGCCAAAGGCCAGAGCGGCCAGGGAGCCGGTGAAGGCGACGTGGGACAGCGCGTCCCCGGTGAACACCTGACTGCGCAAGACCACGAAGTAGCCGATCAGACCCGAGGCCAACCCGATGCAGGTGCCGGCGATAAACGCGTAGCGGAGGAACGGATGGTCGAGCATGTGCAGTCCACCGATAAACGGATTGGCGACCAGGACCGTCATCCGTCCACCGCCCCCAGGGGCGTCATGTTGGCGGATGCCCGGCTCCCGGTCCACCCGCCGATGGCCCGGCCGGCTGCCGCCAGGGCGTAGGCGGCGAACCCGAAGCTCGTGACATAGAAACCCACCGGGTAGATGGAGAAATAGGCCGCCCCCAGGGCCAGCCAGGTCACCGCCAGCGCCAGGGTGATGGTGAGGAGGAAACTCCACCCGGGACGGACCGTCACTTGTTGAGCGGCCGCCGCCGGCATCACCAGGAGGGCAAACACCAGGAGCGCTCCGGTGATCTGGCTCACCTCCGCGGCTGTACACCCCAACAGCACCAGATAGAGGGTGGAGAGCAGACGGACCGGAACCCGGCGAGCCGAGGCCACGTCGGGGTCGACACTGGCAAAGAACAGGGGGCGGGCCATGGCCACCAGCGCCACCAGTACCGCGGCACCGACAATCAGGAGGGTGACGACCTGATCGTCGGATATGCCGAGGAAGGTACCAAAGAGCAGACCGGTCACGCTGTCGAGAATGCCGCTGTACAAACTCACGAAGAGCACGCCACAAGCCAGGGCGAAGGCCTGGACAGTGCCGATCACCGCCGCCTCCCCGCTGGTGCCACCTCCGGTCCTCGATGGCGGCACCATGGCGATCACCAGGGAAGCGGCGATGCTGGCGGCGAAGTAGCCCACGGTGACACTGATCCCCAACCAGATGGCCCCGGCCGCCCCCGGAAAGGAAACCACCGCCAGGGTATGGCCCACGAAGCTGCTGCGGCGCAGCACCATAAACCATCCCACCGCCCCTGCCACGATCGCCACCACTGTCCCGGCCCGGAAGGCGTTGACCATGAAATGGAAGCCGAAGAGTTGGTGGAGGTCACCGGGGATGTTCCAGGTGAGCCGGCTGACAGTCTGGGTCATCGGGCCGCCCCCGGATCGTGGCCGGAGTGGCCGGAGTGGCCGGAGTGGCCGGGGTGGCCGGGGTGCCCGGCGTGGCCGGGGTGGCCGGCGTGGCGGTCGGTGTGGTGGGCAGGCGCTTCGGGCTCACCCACCACCACCAAGCGACCGTCGGAGGCGGACAACACTTCGATCGGTGTCTCGTAGAGGGACGTCAAGGTGGCCGAGGTGATCACTTCGGCGGGCGTTCCCGAAACCGCCCGTCCCCGGGCCAGGTAGACCACCCGGTCGAGATACGAGAGGATCGGGTTGGCATCGTGGGCCACGATCATCACGGTGACCCCGCGTTCTCGACAAAGACGGGAGATCAGTGCAGCCACCGACGACTGGTTCGGAAGGTCCAGACTGTCGAGCGGCTCGTCGAGGAGCAGCAGTTGGGGTCGACCCACCAGGGCCTGGGCGATGAGAAGGCGCTGCTGCTCCCCTCCTGACACCTCTCCGATGGGACGAGATGCATAGGCGGTGGCACCCACCAGTTCGATGACCTCATCGACCAGATGGCGTTGCTCCCTCCGGTTACGGAACAGGCGGTGACCTCCGGGAATCGGAACACCCCAACGGTCACCGTCACTGCCCAGCCGGACGATGTCGATCCCCCTCACTCTCAGCCCGGGGTCGAAGTTCCGGCGTTGCGGTAGGTACCCGATGTCCCTACCCGCCTCCCCCGGTGGGCGTCCGAGCACCACCGCCCGTCCCGCCGCCAGGGGGAAGACGCCGAGGAGCGCCTTGACCAGGGTCGATTTACCCGCGCCATTGGGGCCGAGGATGGCCACGAACTCCCCTGGCGCCACCTCGAGCGTCGCCTCGGACCAGATCATCCGTCCGCCGAGCCGGACGGCGGCATCCATCATCTGCACTGCCGGTGCACTGCCTCGCGTACGGGTCGGCTCGGGAGACACAGGGGTATCGGGAGTCTGGTTGGTGGCGGATTCGGTCATCGGTCCTCTATGCCATCGCCTGGGCCAATGCCGCCCGGATGCCGAGCAACTGCTCGGTCTGCCAGGCCTGGAAGCTGGCGCCGGCGGGCTGGAGGGTTTCGGTGATGGTGGCGTAGGGAATGTGGGCCGCCTTCACTTCGCGGAGCTGCACCTGAATATCGGGCGTGACGTTCTGACTGTTGTACACGTAGATCTTGATCAGGTGTTGTTTGATCTGCGCATCGACCGTCTCCTTGTCGGCGGCCGACACGTCGGTACCTTGGCTGATGTCTTTCAGGAATGCATTCGGCGTGATCAGGTCGAGACCCAATGCTGGCGCCAACATGGAGAAGATCGACTCCGACGCGCCCACCGGTGTACCCCGGTAAGCCGATGCGATCGAGGCAATCAGCGCGTGGTACTGCTCCAGCCCCGTCGCCACGAAGGCGGTCCGCTGCCCGGCGAAATAGGCGCTATCGGTGGGATCGAGCTTCTGGTACTCGGTGGCGAGCTGATTGATTACCACCTGTACGTCTGTCGGGTTGTACCACCGGTGAGGATTCCCCCCGTCGGCGATGCCGAGCAGATTGCCGACGTCGAGGACGGCGACAGTCCCGCCATCCGCCTTCACGAGCTTGGGAGCCCAGGGGTCGTACCCAATCCCATTTTCGACCACCAACTGGGACTCCGCCACGGACCGGGCATCGGCGGCCGTCGGCTCATACCCGTGCGGATCGGTATTTGGATTGGTAATGATACTTACCACGTGTACATGTTCTCCGCCGATCTGGGCGGCGATACTGCCCCAGACGTCCTCAGCGGCCACCACCTCGATCACGTGGGTTCTGGCTGGCCCGGAGGCGCTGCCTCTGCCGGAATCCGTAGCCGGCGTAGCGCATGAACCCAGCAAACCGCAGGCCACCACCAGGATGGCCGCTGCCGTTCCCACTCGAGGAAGGCGGGTGATCTGGGGCCCTGCGACAGTTGGGAACGGGTTCATCGGCGGAGGTCTTTCGGGAGTTGATCGCCTACGATGTTATCCAAGAATGATTCCTATTCCAAATTCCGCTTCCCCTCCGGGGCGCCTGGTCAGCCCCGGAGCGAGAGGCCCTGTTGCCAGGCGGAACGAGCCGCCACCACGTCTTCTGCCCGAGGTCCATCACCGTCTCCGGGCACCTCGAGGATGGCCGGCAACCCTTGGAGATCGGGATGACCCAACAGAGCGGCCAAGCCATCCGCCCCGATGGAACCGTCCCCGATGTTCTCGTGTCGGTCCTTGTTGGCACCGAACGGCACCTTGGAGTCGTTCAGGTGCAGACACAGCAGGCGATCGTGGCCCACGGTGGCTGCCACCAGGGACATCAGCGCGTCGGCTTCCTCGACGGTGGTGAAGGGAACCCCGGAAGCCCACAGGTGCTGGGTGTCGAGGCAGACCCCGAGACGCTCGTCGCCACCGGCGGCGTCGATGACCTGAGCCAGTTCCTCCAAGGAGCGCCCGACCGTGTCACCGGCCCCGGCGGCGTTCTCGAGCAGAATCGGGCAGGGTGCATCGACCACCTCCACGGAATCGAGAGCCTCGAGGAGCCCATCGACCACCCCGGGCAAGGCGGCCTCGAATCCACTCCCCCGGTGGCTGCCGATGTGGAGCACCAGGCCTTCAGCTCCCATCCCGTCGGCGGTGGCCAGGTTGGCCTGCAGACACGCCCGTGATTTGTCGGCCAGCTCGGGGTCGGGAGTGGCCAGATTGATCAGATAGGTGGCATGGCAGAAGGTCGATGACACTTCAGGGCGGTCCTTTTGGGCTTCCCGGTAGGCCGCCAGCACTTCGGGGCCGTATTGGGAAGGCTTCCACATCCGGGGGCTCTGGGTGAAGATCTGCACCACGTCGGCACCGATCTCGGCCCCGCGATCGAGGGCAGGGACAAGGCCCTTTCCCGCTCTGACGTGAGCACCTATGCGCATGGCGCACCGTACCAGTGCGGACCGGCCGGACGGGTCGGTAGGCTCGTGCCCACGACCGCCGTACCAAGGAGAAACGACAGCATGAGCACCCAGTTGACACAGGCAGCCCGCACCCTGATCAGCCGACCGGTGATCGCCAATGTGGCGACGGTCGATCAGGAGGGTAAGCCCCAGCTCACCCCGGTCTGGATCGACATCGACGGCGACGACCTGGTGTTCAATACGGCCAAGGGTCGGGCCAAGCAGTCCAATCTCGATCGCAACCCGTCGGTGGCCGTCTCGGTGGTCGATCCCGACGATCCCTACAACGTCGTGATCGTCCGCGGCACGGTGGAGGCCACCGAGGATGGGGCCGACGCCCACATCGATGCGTTGGCCAAGAAATATCTGGATGTCGACACCTACCCGATGCGGCAACCCGGCGAGGTCAGGATCATCTATCGGGTCCGGGCCGACCACGTGGTCATGCAGCCGGCCGACACCAAGTAGGTCGCAGCGGCTTGGCTCTACTCGAACGTCACACCTGACAGGGCCTCCCCGGTGGCACGAATGGTGTCGCGGTCATAGTTGTCGGCAATGGACACCACGCACCCCGCGACACCGATCTCGGCTATCGCCTGTACCTGATCGGCCAGCCGGTCAGGTCCCCCGTCGATCTCGCCGCTCCAGATGACGTCCACCGCGTCCCGAGCCCGCCCGACCGCCCGGCACCGCTGATCGAGCCCACTGACCATGGCTTCCACGTTCGCCGGCTTCCCCCCCACCACTACGGCATCCGCCCAGCGGGCAACCGGGTCGGCCGCGACGGGGTCGTCGGCCACCACCACCAGCGGGATACCTCCGGCTCGCACCGGACGAGGTCGGTTGACGGCCTGGCTGAGACGATAGAACCGGCCGTCGAACGAAGGTGCCTCCTCGGTGAGAAGTTGTCGACATATCTGCAGCTCTTCGGAGAGTCGATCGATCGAGTCCTGATCACGGTTCCTACCGACCCCCAGCGCCAGGATGCCGCGACCGTGGGAGATCACATCGACCCCGGTGATGATCTTGGCCACCATCGAAGGAGATCGAACCGTGGGACCCAGCGGGAACACCCCGAGCCCGACCCGAGTGGTGCGGGCCGCCAGCGCGCCGAGCAACGAGTACGCCTCGAATACCGTGTCCGATCGACCCTGCTCATCTCTGACTCGGCCCGCATCATCGGAGACCCACAGCGAATCGAAGCCGCTCTCTTCGGCCAGTTGGGCGACGGCAGCGAGACGCTCGAACTCACCACCAGTCTCTGGGTTGGTCTCTGGGTTGGCCCTCGGGTTGGGCATCCGCAATCCCCGCCGGGGGACTTGCACCACGTCAACCGAATCGATCACCGGGCCAAGGGTACCCGGCGCCGATCCGGGCACACCCCGATGTCTCTCGTCCTCTGCGGTACCGTGTCATCCGAGGGACTCCACCTACGGCGTTCGCACCGTTACGGTGCGGACCAACGGGTCGAGGGGAGACCAGTGGACGTACCAAGACACCCACCCACCGCCGACGCCGGTTTCTCCATCGTGGCGACGATGCTGAGCCTGCTGGTGAGCGCCATCCTGGTGGCGCTGGTTCTGACCAGCACACTCGGTTCGCACGGGCAGTCCAAACCGGGCATCGCCAATGCACCGGGTGTGGGCCTGGCGGACAATGTGCAAGCCCAACAGGCCCTGTCGATATCAGTGACCGCCGCCACCACCGCAGAGGCCGCCAGCGGCGACGACTACAGCACCGTCACCGTCGCCATCCTCTCTGCGGCCAATCCATCCATCACCTACATGGACGGGCCGTCGACCAGTTCGTCGGTGATCAGCGTGGCCAACTCGGCCAGCGGTGGAGGCATCACCATGGTGGTTCGGGCATCGAGCGGGATCTGCTGGCTGGTGTGGGCCGGGTCCGGCGGTACCTGGTACGGGGCCCAGACCAACCAGACCTCGTGCACGGCCCCGCCTCTCAATTCTGCCCCGACGGCGTCGGCGGTGTCGTCAACCGCGATTGGTTGGCGCCACGGCGGCTTCCCCGGCGCCTGAGCGACCCGGCTGCTGCTTCGACCACCACCCCGCCCCAGCCAGCAGTCGGCCGGAAGCCACCAGCTCGTCACACCCTTGCGCAGCTTCGGCGATGGCCAGGCCGGTTCGCAACAGGATCGTCTCGAACAAGGTGGGCGTGTCGTCGACGGCACCCAGCACCGATCGACCCTTCTCGGAGATAACCGGTGTGGGCGTTCCATTGGCCACACCGGGTGACGCACCGACTGTACCGACCGGTGGCATCGCCCTCTTTCCTCGCGCGGCTACCAGGGTGGCAGCTTGTTGGGCCGGGGCCGGTGCGTCACGCCCGGAGCGGGCCAGCGAAATGGCCACCATCACATCAGTGGCGTCGCGGACCGGAATACAGCCGTCGACCAGCAGCCCATTGGTGCCCTCAGAAGCCCTGCTTCTCACCGACCCGGGGACGGCGGCGACGGGGATGCCCCGGCGGGCGGCGGCGTCCACCGTATAGAGCGAACCACCTCCATGATGACTCTCGACCACCACAACCACATCGCTGAGGGCGGCGATGATGCGGTTCCGGGCCGGAAACACCTTGGGGAGTGGCTGGGTGCCCAGGGGTGATTCCGACAGCACCACGCCACGGGCCACCACCTCATCCCAGATCCGGGCGTTGGAGGACGGGTAGGCGACGTCGAGCCCGGTACCCACCACCGCCACCGGAGGGGCGCCCTCTCCTTCGGCGACCTGGAGCGCCCCGGCGTGGGCGGCACCGTCGATTCCCAGGGCCAATCCCGATACCACCACCACACCGGAGAAGGCCAGATCACGCCCGAGGTCGGCGGCGACCTGGCGCCCATACGGAGTGGCGGACCGGGTCCCCACGATCGCCACCCGGGGCCGGCCCTCCAACACCGAAGGATCCCCATGAGCGAAGAGCACTGCGGGCGCACCGGGGTCGTCCACCAGCATGGACGGATACTGTTCTGCGCCGGGTAGCAGTATCTGGACACCGGCCCGTCGGTATCGCTCCCCTACTTCCGCCGGATCAGTGGCGCGGGCGGCGGCGCCAAACCGTCGATCCGGATCCGCCGGGTGGCGCCCGTGCACCAGAGCCGTCCACGCTTCCACCGGGTCGAACCCGGCCATGACCGAGACCAGGCGTACAGGGGTGATGCCGGGGAGTCCGGCCAAAGCCGCGGCATGGACCAGGCAGTCATCGACCCGCGTCATCGTTGCTCCATTCCCAGCAGAAGATCCCGCCGACACCTCAGGAGTAATGCCTCGTACACATGGGAGGCCTCGATGTCATCGGCCCCTTCGAGATCGGCGATGGTGCGTGCGATCCGATGGACCCGGTGCAGACCACGGGCACTCAGCATCCCCGATCGCATCTGCAACTCCACCAGTTTCGAGGCGGCGGCGCTCATCGGGGCATCACTCCGGAGGGTTGCTCCGGGCAGCTCTGAATTGGTGAGTACGTGACGACGGGCGGCCATTCGTCGGGTAGCCACGACCCGCTCGGCCACCACTGTTGTCGATTCGCCCGGTGTCCCGTCCATGAGATCGTCGACGTCAGGCCGGTCGACCCGAACGGCAATATCGAACCGGTCGAGGAGCGGTGCGGACAGGCGTCGGGCGTAGCGCTCCCTGGCGCTTTCGCTACACCGACACCAACCGGGTGCACCGCCTTCACCACATGGGCACGGGTTCATGGCTCCGACCAGAATGAACCGGGCCGGAAAGGCGGTGGACCCCCGGGCCCGGCTCACCCGGACCTGGCCTTCCTCCAGCGGTTGGCGGAGGGCGTCGAGTACCACAGTGGGGAACTCGCCCAGTTCGTCGAGGAACAACACCCCCCCATGGGCCAAGCTGATTTCACCCGGCCGCATCCACGTCGTCCCACCCCCGATCATCGACACCGGCGACGCACCGTGATGAGGGGAGCGGAACGGCGGCCGAACCATCAGGCCACCGGGAGGAAGCGGCAAGCCCGCCACCGAGTGCACCCGGCTCACCTCCAGGGCCGTCGACCTCTCCAGCGCCGGCAACAGATCCGGGAGCCGGTTGGCCAGCATCGTCTTCCCCGATCCCGGGGGCCCGACCAACAACAGGTGGTGCCCGCCGGTGGCCGCCACCTCCAAGGCACGACGAGCCAAGCGCTGGCCCTGAACATCAGACAGGTCACCGTGCCGGGAGGCGGATCCCCCCGGGGGCCGGTCCCCGGGGGCCGGGCAGGTGCCGGGGTGGGGCGGAACCGGTTGGTCCCACGGCTGGTGCCCCAACAAACGTTCCACCAGGATGGCGAGCGTCGGTGCCGATCGAACCGGGTGGTCTCCCCACAGACCGGCTTCACAGGCTCCGACTTCGGGGACCACCAACACATGGCTCCCGAGGGCTTCGGCCAACACGACCGTGCCGGGTACCCCGCGGAGGGAGCCGTCGAGACCCAACTCGCCGATGAATGCCATCCCTGTGACCGTGCCGGGATCCAACTCCCCGGATGCCACCAGCAGTCCGACGGCAATCGGGAGGTCGAGACCCGCGCCTCCCTTGCGCATGCCCGACGGAGCCAGATTGACTGTCACCCGACGGAGCGGCCAGGCAAGCCCACTTGAGAGGAGAGCGGCCCGAACCCGGTCTCTC
>Ga0097691_1000601_pt1 | contig 30472 bp, 21 predicted proteins | sample NGESurdeep072012_8_FD_72858 | JGI IMG/M metagenome (GOLD analysis project Ga0097691, IMG submission 72858) | Arctic peat soil microbial communities from Barrow, Alaska - NGEE Surface sample 210-1 deep-072012 | ecosystem: Environmental > Terrestrial > Soil > Wetlands > Peat ... | reverse complement strand
GCCGCGGTTGGCCGAGGGTGTCCTGCTGCACCCGGCGGCGCACCTCGTCGACGGCCTGCTGGGCCAGCCGAACGGCGTGAAAGCGGCTTTATGCAGATAACAACATGCCAGGTTGGAGACTGCTTAGAAGTCTGGCGTCATAACACGGCTGCCGGTGACTACTTGGCGGCAGCTAAACTGATGGACCAAGACGGCGTTGGGCGCCCTCGTGGCGTTCTGGCTGGTTTCCAGACAATAAGGATCAGGCGGTCTTGCCGCTGTGGCGCGCCCATATCGACAACACCTTGGTGCTCCTTGGAAGAATCCGTGGACACTGGCCAACGTCCTACTCTGGCTCTTCTTCGTGTTGGCAGCCTGTTCTGTAGCAGACGGATCGACCTCGACTACGTTCTCTGCACTCACCCTCTCCGCCTACCCGCTGTGGGCTTAGCCCTCGGCCTACCGCCGGCGGCCCCGACGTACACCCGGCGCCGGTGTCGATCCGCCCCGCCGCCGGCTTCTCCGTGGTCAGCCGGGCCGCCGCCCTCCGGGCCTGCGCCGCCGTCGACACCGGCCGGTGCCGGGCGTCAGCGCACGGGCGTCAAACACCTCATGCCAACCCAAGCGCCTCATCGCCCGCGAGATCTACCACGCCGTGCGATCTCCCTCAACGACGGCAAAGGATCTTGCTTCAGCCGCTTGACGATCCATAGGAGCATCCTGTCGAACCGACGACACCGAACTCGCGGCTGCTCTCGCGAAAGGATTGGTCGGTTGGTGAGGACGGTCCGGCCCGAAGCGCTGTAGACATGTCAGGTGTGATCCGGCTTGCCCGCCGCGGCGACCTGGCCGCGCTCGTCGAGCTGGAGCGCGCCGCGGGTGCCGTCTTCCGGTCTGTCGGCATGGCCGCGGTAGCCGATGACGAGCCACCCCGCTTGGCCGAGCTGATGGCTTACCAGCAGGACGCTCGGGCCTGGATCGCAGCTGACGAGGCCGACCGGCCGGTCGGGTACCTCCTGGTGCGCGTCGTTGACGGCAACGCGCACATCGAGCAGGTGTCGATCCATCCAGGCCACGCTGGTCGCCGAATCGGAGCAGCGCTCATTGACACCTCGGCCGGCTGGGGTCGACAGCACCGGCTGGCCGCTCTGACGCTCACCACATTCGCCGCCGTGCCCTGGAACGCGCCGTACTACCGGCTGCTGGGGTTCCATGTCCTCACCGCCAACCAGCTGGGCCCCGGCCTCCGCCGTATCCGGAACGAGGAAGCGGCTCGCAGCCTCGACCGTTGGCCGCGGGTAGCCATGCACCGCCTCGCGAGGGCCGATCCCACCGCCCGCCGCCCGCAGAGGATCGTCTGCGCGACGACCGACCGGCTGGCAACATAGGCTGACGGGCCGTGACTCAGACGTGGGACACAACGATGACTGGCGTGCTATGCCTGCCATCCGGTCGGCTCGTCCGGGGACGCGGGCTGCGCCGGCCGGTGCCCGATGGCGCGCTTCCGGAATTCGGGCTCTATTTGCTTGGCAAGCCGCCGGCTCGCATGCCCTGGGACACGCGGTGGCTTCGGTGGCCGGACTTCCGGCTACCCGCCGATCAGGACGACGCGCGAGACGCGCTGGGCGATACATGGTGCCGGGCCGAGGACGAACGCGTGGAAGTGGCCTGCGGCGGTGGGCGCGGCAGGACGGGAACTGCCTTCGCGTGTCTTGCCGTGCTGGACGGCGTACCCGCCGGTGAGGCGGTCGCCTTCGTCCGAGCGCACTACGACACTCGGGCGGTCGAGACGCCCTGGCAGCGCCGCTACGTAATGCGATTCAGCACCGAGTGACGCCGTCGCGTAGCGCGATGGTCCTGCGGAATACGGACCGCAATTGCCGCTAGCTTGGCCCGATGACCGAGCGGTATCCGGAGACCGAGCCCTACGCCTCCGGGTTACTCGCTGTCGGTGACGGACACGAAATCCACTGGGAGACGGTCAGTGACCCGACCGGGGTGCCAGCGGTGTATTTGCACGGCGGCCCGGGGTCTGGCTGTGGTCCCGGGCACCGGCGCAACTTCGATCCCGCGGCATACCGCGCGGTGCTCTTCGACCAGCGGGGGTGCGGGCGCAGCCGCCCGCTGGCGGACTCCGCCGCCGCGGACCTGCGGACCAACACCACCGGGCACCTGCTGACCGACATCGAGCGACTGCGCGAGCACCTCGGGGTAGGCGGTCCATCCGGTGCAGAAACAACGCCAGCGGCGACGGGAGGGCCGTCGGTCAGCTCTGATCGGGTATGGCGACGACGGCGGCGTGCCGGTAGATCGTCGCGCGGGACACCCCGAGGGCTTTGGCGATCTGGGTGGCGCTCTCGCCGCGGGCGAGACGTGCGGTGGCGGCGGCGCGCTTGTCGGGGTCCATGACGGTGGGGCGGCCGCCGACGCGGCCTTGGGCCCGGGCGGCGGCGAGCCCAGCCATGGTGCGCTGGTGGATCATGTCGCGTTCGAGCTCGGCGAATGCGGCCATGATGGTGAAGAAGAACTTCCCCTCTCCGGTGGGGGTGTAGCTGCCGGCGAGGGTTCCGGTGAGGATCCGCACGCCGATCCCGCGCTCGTACAGCTCGTCGGCGAGTGTCAGGACCTCCCTGACCGAGCGGCCGAGGCGATCGAGCTTCCACACCGCGAGGGTGTCGCCGGATCGCAGGTACTCCAGCGCGGCGGCCAGCCCGGGCCGCTCGGCCTTGCGACTGGAGATCTTGTCCTCGAAGAACTTCACGCAGCCTGCCGCGACGAGCGCGTCGCGCTGCAACTGGGTGTCTTGGGCCTCGGAGCTGACGCGCAGGTATGCGATGAGGTTCTGGCGCTCGGCCGCCACACCGGCGAATGTCTCAGAAACCGTCGCACAACCGCAAGTCTGACGCGCATGTTGTGAGACGGGTTCTGACGCAGGGGACTTGGCGTGTCAACCACCGCCGCCGATCTTGCCGGGTGCGTCTCATAATCCCTCGGTTATGCGACAGCTTTTCTGACGTCCGAATGCGGGTATTGCGGCACACCTCTCGTGGTCACGGTCTCTGACGTGCCGCGCTTGTGCACGCATCGCTGACCTCGCCCTCGCTTGCCGGGTAGTACTACGACCCAGCGCCCCTGCGGTGGACGCTTACGGCACGGGTTGATCAGGTGGCGCCGGTCGTCGCGGGTGGCCGACGTAGCGGCCGGTAGCCGGTGGGGTCGAGTTGGGCAAGTTCGTGGTCGATGTCGACAGTGATGGTGCCGAACAGGCCGATGTTCTCGCTCTGCGCCGGGGAGACGTGCGCCAGCAACTCGTCCTCGACGGCGCGTCCCCGGCCGCGGAGCTCCTCGGCGGCCAGCCCGAGATACTCCGTGGTCCAGGCGCTGATCGCGTTGGTCGCGATGGTCAGGCACCACGCCTGTTCGGTCTGGGCCGCCAGGTGGTGGCGGCGCACGGCGCCCTCGTGGGCGTAGAACACATCCCGGCGCAGCGCATGCATGCTCTCGCCCTTGTTCAGCTGCCGGGAGATCTTGCGGCGGTAGTCCTCCCTGGACAGATAGCGTGCGGCGTAGACCGTGCGACGTAGCGCCCCGTACTCCTTCAGCGCGGCCGCGAGGCTGTTCTGCCGGTCCACCCGCGACAACTTGGCCACGATCAGCGACGCGGTGACGTGCCCGTACTTCAGCGATGCCGCCAACCGCAGCATCTCATCCCAGTGCTCGGCGATCAGCGCGGTGTTGAGCCGCCGCGTCAGCAGCGTCCCGGCCACCGGGTAGGCGGTGGTGGTCTCGGCTCGGCTCCCGGTCCGATAGAGGGTGATCTTGCCCAGGTCCCGGATCCGGGGGGAGAGCTGCAGCCCGACCAGGTCGAACAACGCAAAGTTGATCAGGCTGGCGCCGTGGGTGTCGGTGGCGTGCTCGGCGATCGGCACGTCGGTCTGGTTGCCCAGGATCTCATCGAGCACGTAGGGGGCCTCCCGGTCGGTGGCCACGATGACCTTCGTGCCGAACACCGCATGCTGATCGGTGACGTGGGTGTAGGAGCTCAGGCCTTCCGCCGCGAAGTACCTGCTCAGGGCGCGGGCAGTGATCGATTTCCCCTTGGTCGGGAAGCGTTGCCCGTCGCTGGAGGACAGGGTCCCGCCGCCGAAGACCGCGGCCAGCGGGAGCTGCTGGTGATAGCCCACCAGCGCCAGGTTCGCCGCCCGCAGGGTCTCCTCCCGCACGTACCACTCGACGGTCCAGACCAGGGTGTCGTAGGCGATACCGGAGGCGTCGGCCATCCGGGACAACCCGAGGTTCGTGGCCTGGCTGATGATCACAGCCAGCAGGTTCCGTTTGAGCTCGTGGGATCGCGGGGTGGCGCCGCCGGCGTGGGTGAAGCAGTCCAGGAACCCGGTGCGCCGATCCAGCTCGATGAGGACCGACGCGATCGGGGCGAACGGCAGCAGCGCGGTCAGCTCGGCCTTGAGCTGCGCGGCCTCGGCGGGCAGGTCCTCGGCGGTGAGCGGCCCGATCACCAGCTCGCCGTGCTCGTCGACCCGGATCGGTCCCTGCCCGCCGGCCAGGACCTGCTCGAGCTCGCCCAGCGCAGTGTGTAGCTCGGCGTCCACCCGTGCCAGCGCCGCGGCGGGGTAGGAGTCCACCCCGACCAGGGCGCAGAACTCGGCCTGCTGCACCGCCCACGCCTGCGTGGTGATCAGGTAGGCGGTCGGGTCGGCGTAGCGCCGCGAACCGGGCACGTGCACATCGCCGCTGCGCAAAGCGTCACGCAGGCACAACAGCACACACAGCTCCCAGTAGTGCCGATAGCCGGTGGTGTTGCCGGCGGCGAGCGCGTCGCCGAGGTAGCCGCGCCAGCGGGCGGGCACGAACCCGGTCGGGGCGTCGGCCGGGACGGTGCGCGCCCCGCCGGCGTTCAGCTCGACCAGCACATCCACCGCCTCCAACAGCGACGCCGCGGCCGGGCCGCCGGCGAAAGACAGCACCCGCAGCACCTCGGGGGTGAACTGCCGCAGGTATCCGTACGAGGTTTCGATCATCGCCAGGTGGCCGTGGTCGCGGGGCAGCCGAGCAGCAGCGGGCGTGGCCAGCGCTGCGCGCAGCCGGCCCATCCCAATCCGTTCCCGCAGCAGGCCGCCGACCTGCTCGTCGGGGATCGTCGGGTCGGCCAGCACCGGGAGGATCTCCTCGGCCAGCACCAGCTTGTCCTCGCCGCGTCTGGCCCGCCCGGCGAGCTGATCGGTGAGCTTGTGCCGGGCCCGCGACTCCCGCGCCGAGACGGCCTGGTCGAACAGCTGCACCACCTCGTCGAGCACATCGGTCGCGGACTGCGCCAGCACGGTGAGCACGATCGGGTAGCGCCGCTGCGGGTCACGCCGGGTCAGCGCCGGTACCGAGCTACGGCGCCCGACCGCGGCCAGGTGCCGGCGGCGCTCGGCCGGCAGCGCGGACAGACCCACCGTGTGGGCGTCGAGGCCGCGCAGGAACACCAGCTTGCGGACCTCGGTCTTCACCGCCGCGGCCGAGGCCTCCGTCGGGCCCGTACTCAGCCACCGCAGCCGGGTCATGCCGATCTCGGGATCGGTCACCAGCAGCCCGTCCAGCTCGACACGGCGAGCCGGGGTGAGCAGGTGGGCGATCCGGTCAAAGGTCTCCCGCTCCGCCCGGGCCCGCGCCGCCGCGACCCGCTCCAGCAGTTTCACCGGGCCCGGCCGGACCACCCGCGCGGTGATCAGATGCTGACACGCCAGCCGGAACAGCAGGCTGGGTGAGTCGTGTTCCATCGCCCTGGCCAGCAGGAACTCATCCAGCTCCTTGAGCGACAACTCGTCCGCGGTGCGCCACCCCAGATACGACATCACCGCACGCAGGTGATCGGTGCGGGTCTGCTCGCGGCGCCCATAGCCGGCCAACACGCCGGTGGAGATCCCGAGCCGAGAGCCCACCCGTTCCACCGCCACCCCCGGAGCCGCGGCCACCCCATCGGGCACGAACCCCAACCACGGCAAAGGACCGCCGTCCGCGCAAACACCTCCGCCTGGGCCGGACTCGGCCGCCAACTCGCCAGCCGGAAACGGTGGTTTCCCCGGCACTCCTGCTCGATCTGCGACCAGGCCGAGTCGCCCACGCCGAGTTCGCGCCGGGCACGCTCCAGCACCGACCCGACCCACCCCCGATACTCGACCAAGTCTGCAGAGCCACCACTCGTCAGCCCATCTCGACGCTCCCGCTGCCGACGACGAGCCCGCTCAGCTGCCTGCTTCTGCCGAGGAGGTCGCTTGGCCACCCCAGAACCATAGAGGGCCCCCACTGCGTCTAACCGCCGTTAGACGAAGCATTCCCCGCCGTTTTGGCGCGGTTACTCAGGCGACCCCTATCCGCCGCACCGCCCGGGCCAGCAACCCCGAATCGGTCGGGTAGGCCACATCCGCCGGGACCACCGTGGTGTCCGCCCGCAGCCGGGTGGTGCGCAGCAGCTTGGCCTGCGCGGCCTTGGCCAGCAGCGCCTCGTTGCACCCGTCGACCGCCGCGGTGCCGCACCGCGTCGTCAGCTTCATCAGCGTCGTGGGGTGCGGCACCCGCCCATCGATCGGGATCCGGCAGAACCGCCGCCAGGTGATCGAATCGGAAACCTCGGCGCACAGGCTCTCGTAGCCGAGCCGGTAGCGAAACTTGAGAAACATCAACCGCAGATAGGTCTCCATCGGCGTCGACGGCCGGCCCACCCGCGGGTCGAAAAACGGCACGAAGGGCGCGAAGAACACCGGATCATCGAGCAGCGCATCCACCCGCGCCAGCTCCACCGGCAGCCGCAACACCTCCGCCGGTAGCACCGCCTCCCACAGGCTGACCTGTTCCGCCCGGGTCCGCAGCACGCCGCACCCCTCACCTCGACCACCCTGACGCATCCATGATCCCGTCAACCGGGCCGTCGAACACGCCCGCCGCGCCGGTCAAAAGCGTTGTGTCGCGGGGAGTTCCGCTACGAGTTCTTAAGGGGGGAGTAGCTAAAGTAGGCACCGAGCGCATGGCTGCATCTGCGCCTGCTACCGCAGCCGTCCTGCTGGTCAGCGCGGCGGTGGGACGAAGGGTGCGGTCTCCCCCGGACGCCGACCGGCGGTTCGCAGCGAGCCGAGCTTGCCCAAGGCGTCGAACCAGAACGGCGCGCCCAGCGAGACGGCCGCGGCGGTCAGCAGCCAGCCCAGGACCTTCCCCCCGATGCCGACCAGGCCATGACGAGTGGAGTTGTGCCAGAGAAACGGGAACCACCGGCGCGGATCTGCACCGCAGCCGGAGGTCTGGTTGTACGTCGCGCAGGCGCTCCCGGCCGCGCTGAGGCCCCAACCGATGGGGAGCGGCAGTCTGTCCAGCACACCCTTCTGGTTACCCAGACAGGCGTCTCGGCCTGGAGCAGTAGCGGGCGGGCACGCCTGGTCCGCGACGGCCTGGGCAACGGCCGCGGCGCGCACCGGTTGGTCGTGGTAGAGCGCGTAGCCGGCGCCCAGCGTGTCGAGGTTCATCAGCACCGCGAGAAGCAGGCCGGCGATCAGCAGGCGCCACTGCGCCCAGCGTTTGTACCAACCGCTGACCCGGCCCATCTGCTCGTCGTACCAGCTCTCCAGTTCGGTGCGGACACTGTCCACGCTGTCGCCGGCGTTGCGAACCAGGGCAATCAGCGCCGCCCGAGCCGGCACACCGGGAGCCAGCTTGGTCAGCTGGGTTTCGAGCTCGCCGAGCGTGGTCCTACCGGCCCCGTTAGGGACGAGAAGGTCGATCAGGCTCGCTGCGAAGGTGCGTCCCGACAGATACGAGGCCAGATGCATGTCGCCGCCGGCAGTTCCCGGCCGAGCCGGCCGGTGCAGAACCGCCACCAAGGGGTGGGCCAGGACGAGGTCGGCGAGCGGTGCTCCGGCCGAGACGGTCGCCCCCGGCTGAGCAGCCGACAGCCTGTCGCGCAGCGTCTTGCCTTGCACGGACAGTTCCTGGAGGGCGGCCCGCCTCGATCCGCGGGTCATCAGGTCCGGCGCCTGGCCCGCCACCGGGACGTCGCCCTGGGACCTGGGGTCATCCGGGGTCGCTGGTGGGAGATCGAGCATCTCGCGCAGCCCCCGCAGCAGGTACTCGCCGCGCTTGTTGAGCTTGTTGCTAATCCACTCCAGCACACCGGTGCAGATGGAGCTGGCGGCGAAGAACACGACGGCCAGCCCGATGGCGGTGTCGAGCACAACCGAACCAGTCAATTGGGGCCCCTTAATCGTGACCTCGCGGCCGGGTCCTGTCGCCGCTGGGTCCATGGCGGAACACCGTGGGTCAGCCGGACGGCACCCCTGCCTCATTCCGGTGTCGGGAGGCAGCGCTGGCGAACGCCGCACTGATTTCGATGGCGCGCTCGACCGGCTGGCGGGCGTCCGAAGCCACCACCTCCGGCTCGCCGACGTCCAACAGGTGCTGTTGCACCTCGTCGGCCTGGCCGACGAAGTCGTCGTAGTAGTGCGGAAACACGGCGTCGGTCGGGACGGACGGCACCGCGTCCGGTCCTTCGGGCAGCTCCGCGGCGGCGGCCATGGCGGGCCGAGCCGCGGCGACATGCGCGGACAGGTCGGGCAGGTCGTCCGCCCGGGGCGCGGACAGGGTCAGCACCCCGTGAAACGACTGGGACCAAGCGTCCCGGGCCGTCAACGGCGCGGCCTGCGGGGCGAACAGCTCGCGCAGCGTGGCCGGAATACTGGCATGGTCATGAACCTGGCTGTCCACGGTGCCGGCGGCAATATACGGAGAGACCACCACGGCCGGCACTCGCGGGCCCAGCATGGTGAAGTCGAACGCCGGCGTCCGGCGGTGGAACAGCGCGCCCAGCAGCCGGCCGGACAGGGCCTTCGGATCGCCGGGTGCGGGCACGCCCACCGGCGGCGGCACGTGGTCGTAGAGGCCGCCGTGCTCGTCGTAGGTGATCAGCAGCACGGTGCGGGCGAAGACGTCGGGGTTGGCCCGCAGCGCCTCGTAGACCATGGCGATCAGCGACTCGCCACGGGCGAAGTCGGTGTCCCCGTCGTCGACGTAGTCGTCGTACGCCGCGTTCGCCACGCCGTTGTTCTCCGGATGCTGGCTGGTGCTGAGCGACGGCGACCCGCCCAGCACCGGCTGGTGGTCCGGGGTGTGCAGCGGCGGGCGGTGGTTCGGCTCGATCCAGGAGTAGTGGGGCAGCGTGCCCGCGGCCACGTGCGCAGCGAAGTCGGCCGAGGGGTACCAGTTGGCGTGCCGCTCGGCGGTGTCCCACAGCGCCGGGAACGCCCACAGCTGGGGGGTGTCGTCGTGGTAGACGTGCCAGCTGCGCCCGGATTCCTCCAGCAGCTCGAAGATGGTCCGATCGGTGTAGGGACGCAGCTCGATCTCGGTCTCGCCGTCAGAGGTGGCCGCGTGGGCGTAGTTGCGGTTCGGCCAGGTTTCTCCCGGCACCGAGCAGAACCAGCGGGTGCAGACCGCGAACTCCAGCGCCAGCCGGCTCAACACCGGGACCTGCTCCGGTGGCTGGCACAACATCACCAATGGCCCGCGGCCGGGGGCCGGCGCGATCCCATTGGTGCGACCGTTAACCACGCGGTCGACCACCGGGCCGAGCAGGCCACCGAACTGCGGCGGCGCCAGCCCGCGGCACTTGCGCTCGTAACTGGTCACGAAACCTTGGTTGGTCGGCGGTTGCGACCGCACCGCCGGCACGGACAGCTGCTCGAGCACCGCGTCGTGGGAGTGGTCCGGGCCCGTCGGCAGCACCCGCTTAGCCTGCGGCATGGCGGTCACCGGCGGGGCGCCGTTCCAGCCGGGATTCGTGTACGGGCCGCCCCGCAGCAGCCCGTCGAACTCCGGTGCGGGATGTGGCAGGAACCCGAGCATGTGGTCGAAGGAGCGGTTCTCCAGCATGAGCACGACCACGTGGTCGATGTCTGCCATGGGCTTCTCCGGGAGAAGGGTCTATGTGTCGGCGATCGCCGGGCGCCGATCGACATGGGGGAGGCCGTCGCGGTGAACACTAGATGCGCAGGAGATGAAATTGATACATCCGTCACCTCGCCATTGGCCGCGGCAGTGCGGGACCTGGGGGACGGCGCGCTGCGGTCACCCGATTGGCAGTGTCACTGGTCAGTTGCCACAGGGGTGCAACAGGCACCGGTGGGCCACCTCAACGTAGTCACGGGAGTACACGGAGACCGTCTAACTGCTCTCCGAACGTGCGCTTACCTCTGCCGCCGAGCTTGGCAACGGAACCGCTGGCGCGCTCATGGCCGCTGCGATCGGCGAACCGTTCGCACCTTCCCCAACCCGGACCCCGGCGGGGACGGCCCTCGGGTGTCTGTGGCAACTCGATCTGGCCCCGCGGTGACAGCGCGAGGTTCCTGGGTCGTCTGCAAGACCTGATGACCTCAGTAGTTGCTACGGGCAAAGGCTAAGACTGCATAAACCACCCGGTGTGGCGGCGATTGCCTCCGGAGTGCCAGCTCTGCATTTGGCTGGCGGCAGCGGGATGAACTCGACGACGTACCGCGCCGTGGGGATCAATCGTCGGACCTCGGCACCCGCTGGTGATCCGCGCCGACCGTGAAGATGGCGCGCGGCGCTAGGCGCTGTGCTACCGGCCTCGAATCGGCCGGGAATCTCGAACTGCACCAGAGTCAGGACGAGCGGTCGTGATCGCTGACCAACTGCAGGGCTGGCTGTCGGTGTGCAAGATCACCGCGGGGCTGGGCCGCAGCCTCTCTTGAGCCTCGTCAGGTGCGCGGATCTGCGACCTCAGCATTCATCTTCCCAAGTCGAGAGCCATTTTGATCTTTCGAGGGCACGCCGCATTCGACTAGGAGACCGCTGAATAACCCGTGTCGCTCGACCGCTTGATCGTCGTAGTGCGGGAAGATCTTGGCGTGCAGGGACGATCAGAGGATCAGCGGGAGCAGGGCGACGTCGAGGCGCTGGCCGGGCACCTGCTGTCGGCGGGCAGCGTGTTCGCGTTTCTGGCCGAGCACCGCCGGAGGTTGTTTCCCGACGAGGTGTTCGCGGACCTGTTTCCCTCCAGTCAAGGTGCCCGAGCATGCCGGCGGACATTATCGTGGCCGTCATCGTGCTGCAGGCCCTGCACGGGCTGTCGGATGCCGAGGCCATGCAGGCGGTCACCTTTGACCTGCGGTGGAAGGCCGCACTCGGCCTGCCGGTGGCGGCGACCGGGTCCCACCCGACCACTCGCCAGGGTTTCGACGCCTCGAGGTCGCCGCCGGGAAAGACAACGACAAGGTTGCCTTCGGCCAGCGCAGTCTGCGCCACGTCACGACTTGCCGGGCGGGCACCGACGGTCTCGAGCAGCCGGCCGAGTCGCAGCGTCCATGCAAGCTAGTGAGTCAGCAGGATGATCGGCCGCCCGGCCGCTAGCGGCTCCACCGCCGAGAGCAGACCGAACACGTTGAGGTCGACCACGCCGCCGAAGCCGTGGTTGCCCACGATCACAGTCGGTCCGTCCGGCAGCGGCGCATCGACGTGGACCGACTGGCGGTGGTACCGGCGCACCAGCTCGATCCCGAACCGGCGGGCCATCCGCATCACCTGTGGTCCGCCGGAAACGGGCCGACCATCCGGCATGAAGCGACTCCTTCGGCGCCACCGGCCGGCAGGGGAGCCGGCAGCGGCGATTGCTCGTCACGGACATCGTGGTCTCCGGAGTACCCGCAGGCAACGGCACCGACGATCATCATCAGGGCGCCTGTGAGGTACACCACCGGCAGGCCACCCTTCAACGGTCCGACGGTCAGTCTGTGTCCGGAGAGTTGCACCCCCTTGTTACCGCCCAACGGGTTGCACCGGCGGCCACCGCCGAGTTGCCCGGCCTCGCGGCCCTCGTCGACCGGCTTGCCCTGGCCGAACCAATGGCCCGTCAGCTTGTGACCAGGCCCTCACCGACCGCGAGCTGCGGTGGGCCGAGGACCGCGTCACCTCGGCCCGCAACGTCGCTGGCGTCATTCACCCAGCCGCCCAGCGCCACCCGGGAGCGGGAGATCGCCACGGTCGCCGAGAGCACCGGACCCGACGAGAGCCTGCCGCCCACCGCTGCCGACATTGCCGCGGTGGGCGCCTTCCGAGCCACCGCGCCCCGCCGGCCGCTCGCCGGCTGCGGTCGCGGCTGGCGTTGACCGCGTCCCGAGCGCCGTTGGCTGATCGGCGGCGCTCGGCCGGATCGTCGTCCGGCTGGTTTCGGAGCGAGTGACTGCCGTCAGCAGCGCAACTCGCTTGCTGCCGAGTCATTCTGCTGACAGTTCGCCCGTCGGGGTCCTTGACCACGTTCCGTTACGCCCGCTAGCGTTCCCGGGCTTGATCGGTCGCCACGAGGTGACCAGAGCACCAGTGACCGGGGCCCTGAAGGCGCCATCGCGACCTGCCTGCCGCGGGTCGCCTACGCGCCGGGGGCACCCGCGCGGAGGACGGCTAATGGCTCGCGCCCTGAATGCGGAACCCCTCTTCCCGACCGAGGACATCCAAGGGGACATCCTGGCCGGCCTACCCAAGCGGCGGGAGAGGCTGCTGTTCTTCCGTGTCGAGGACCCGGCAGCGTTCACGGCTTTCCTCAAGGACCTTCAGCTGACCAGCCTGCAGGAGTGCCTGGCGCAACGCGACCTGATCAAGCAGCGTAAGGCCGCCGGGGTGCCAACCCTGGTTCCCACGCCGGGGCTGAACGTCGCCTTCACCCACACTGGCCTGCAGAAGCTCGGCGTCGACGGCCTGGCCGGAACGAAGGGCCTGCAGGCGTTCCGGGACGGCATGGCGAGCCGGACCGCGACGCTGTCCGACCCGCCGGCCAGCACCTGGCGCATCCTGCGCCCGAACAGACGCCCGGACGGGGTGTTCATCCTGACCGGGGCGTCGGAGGCCGAGATCGCCGACACGATCTCGCTGCGGCTGGCTCCGGTGCCGGCCAACGGCTGGCGCATCCTGCACGAGGAAGCCGGTCGGGTCCGGCCCCAGCCAGTGAAGGGGCACGAGCACTTCGGCTACGCCGACGGGGTGTCCCAGCCCGGCGTGCGTGGGCGGGTTGAGCCCGGCAAGGCGCTTAACCCGACCACCTCGACCGACCAGGACCAGGCCGAGCCGGGGCAGGACCTGCTGTGGCCGGGAGAGTTCGTGTTCGGCTATCCCGGTCAGCAACCGGATGCCCCGGACTTCACCGTCAAGGGCCCCGTCACCCAGCCGCCAGTGCCATTCATGGCGAACGGCGCCTTCCTGGTGTTCCGCCGCCTCGCCCAGCTGGTCCCCGAGTTCAACCACCAGGTGAAGGTGAGCGCCGGGCAGACCGGTGGGGCGTCGGACGCGGCGTCGCCGGAGCTGCTCGGCGCGCAGATGGTGGGGCGCTGGAAGAGCGGGGCGCCGATCATCAACGCCCCCACCGCCGACGACCCGCTGCTCGCCGAGGGAACGCCGAAAGTGAACGACTTCGAGTTCGACGGCGACCGGGAAGGACTGGTGTGCCCGTGGGCGGCGCACGTCCGCAAGGTCTACCCGCGCAACGACGTCCGGCACAACACCACGCCCACCCAGGCCGAGACGGATGCTGCGGAGGCGTTCACCCAAACCCATCGGATGCTCCGCCGCGGCATCGCCTTCGGCCCAGAGCTGAGCGAGGAGGAGGCAAAGGGCGGGCACTCGGACCCGGCTAACAGCCGCGGTCTGCTGTTCAAGTGCTACGTGACCTCCCTCGAGGACCAGTTTGAGTTCGTCCAGCAGCGCTGGGTGAACTCCACCGACTTCTCCCAGCCCGGCGCCGGCCCCGACGCGATCATCGGCCAGCCCGCCGGAGTACCGGCAGCGTTCCTCGGCGCCGCTCCCACATCCAAGGACCCGGCGAAGAAACCGACACTCACCTTCCCCCGCTTCGTAGAGATGCAGGGCGGCGAGTACTTCTTCGCGCCGTCCATTCCCGCCCTGCGTGGCCTATGACCCCGGGGGGTCACGCGGGGCGACCCGGATGCCGTCGTCCCGCCGGCCGCCACCGGCAGGCCCCTGTGCGTACCGTCCAGCGATGGACGGCACGATCCGACACATTGCCGCTCAGGAGAGGGCGAGGATCATGCCGAACGGTTTCATAACGATCCCGGATTGGTTCTCTTTCGAGAACCAGGGTGCCGGGGTGGCGGTAGCGGACCTGAGTGGCGGTGGCTCGCGCGATCTCGTCGTACTGATGGTCGACAATGCGCCCGGGCGAAACCGGGGGTTCTACCGGGTAGGCAAGGGCATCGCGGCCGACGGCACGGCCGCGGGCGGATGGACCGGCTGGTCGGAGGTACCCGACTGGTTCTCCTTCGAGAACCAGGGCGCCGGGGTGGCGGTGGCCGACCTCGACGGCGACGGCCGGCCAGAGCTGATCGTCTTCATGATCGACAACCCGGCCGGGCAGAACCAGGGCTTCTACCGGGTCGGTCGCAACCTCGACGCGAACGGCGCCGTGACCGGCGGCTGGGGCGACTGGCAGCCGATCCCCGACTGGTTCCCGTTTGAGAACCAGTACGGCGGGGTGGCGGTGGCCGACCTCGACGGCGACGGCCGGCCGGAGCTGATCGTGCTCATGGTGGACAACCCCCCACAGAGGAACCAGGGCTACTACCGGGTCGGTCGCAAGCTCGACGCCGGCGGCGCCGTGACCGGCGGCTGGGGTGAATGGCAGCAGGTGCCGGACTGGTTCTCCTGGGAGAACCAGGCGGCGAGCGTGACGGTCGCTGACCTGGGGACGGGTACCAGGGACATCGTCGTCTACCAGGTGGACAACCCGCCCGGCCTCAACCAGGGCTTCTACAAGATTGGCAAGAACCTGGACGTGGACGGTCACGTCCAACACGGGTGGAGCTCGTGGACCGTGCTGCCCGGCTGGTTCTCCTCGGAGAACGCCGGCGGAGGCATCGCCGTCACGCAGGTCGACGGCAAGCGCAAGCTGATCACCATGCTCGTGGACGACCCAATTGGCCAGAACGCGGGCCTGTACCGGGTGCTCGACCTCGACACCGACCCGGCCACCGCCGGCTCGTGGCAAGATCTGCCGTTCCACTCCGAGGTGCTGGCGGTGCACGCTGCCGTGCTGCCCGCCGGGAAGGTGATGTTCTTCGCTGGGTCCGGCAACGTCCAGCAGCGGCAGCAGAGCCCCGACTTCGGCAGCATCGACAAGAAGATCTACACGAGCGTGGTATGGGACCCGGCCGTCACGCCGACGAACGGTGACGAGAACTTCTTTCACCCCGTCGCCATCAAGGGCGACAACGGGAAGATCTTCGACTTCTTCTGCGGCGGCGACAGCTTCCTCGCCGACGGGCGGCTGCTCTCCGCCGGCGGCACCCTGGCCTACCCCGGCCACATCTCCGGTCGCCCCGACGCTGTCCTGTTCGACCCCACGACCCAGCAGTGGGCGCGGGCCGGGCACATGGCCCATGGCCGTTGGTACCCCACGCTGGTGACGCTCGGCGACGGCCGGGTCCTAGCCGCCAGCGGCCTGGACGAGGGCGGTGGGCTCAACGGCACGGTCGAGGTCTACTCGCCGGCGACCGACACGTGGGCGGCGCTGCACCTCCCGCCGCACTTCCCGGGCCTGCCGCTGTACGCCCACCTTTTCCTCATGGCGGACGGCAGGGTCCTGTTCACCGGGGGCCAGGTTGAGGGGCCGGCGGTCAACATCGGGCCCTGCCTGCTTGACATTGCCCACGGTCAGGTCGGAGTGACCTTCCTGCCGGGGCTGCGCGAGGCCGGATCGCGCAACCAGTCGGCCAGTGTGTTGCTGCCACCCGTACAGGATCAGAAGGCGATGCTCCTCGGCGGCGGCACCGGCGAGGAGGGCATCGACGCCACCGCCGCGGTCGACGTCATCGACCTCACCGTGAACCCCCCGACGTTTCAGGCAGCACCATCCCTGAACCTACCCCGCACGCACGTCAACGCCGTACTCCTCCCTGACCGCACGGTGCTCGCCACCGGCGGGGGCCTGAAGAAGGAGGACGTGCCCACCGCCACCCTCCAGCCCGAGATCTACGACCCGAAGGAAAAAACCTGGACCATCGGCGCGGCGTCCAAGGTTCCCCGCCTCTACCATTCGGTGGCCCTGCTGCTGCCCGACGGACGTGTCGTCGCGGCCGGCGGCAACCCCGAGCCGGGAACCCACGTGGAATGGGACAACGACCCGCACGAAGAGATGCGCCTCGACGTCTACAGCCCGCCCTACCTCTTCAAGGGCCCTCGTCCGGTGATCACCGCCGCCCCCGGGGAATGGCACTACGGCCAGACCGTCGACATCGCCTCACCGCAGGCCGGCGGCATCCGATGGGCCCACCTCATCCGCAACGGCGTGACCACCCACTCCTTCAACAACGCGCAACGCCTGGTCGACCTGCCCATCACCGCCCAAGGCGGCGGCACCATGCGGGTAACCGTCACCGACGCACCGAACATCGCACCCCCAGGCTGGTACATGCTTTTCCTGACCGACAACCAGGGCATCCCGTCTCTGGCGCACTGGATACACCTGACCCAGCCGTGACACCCTCGGCCACGTCGACCACTGTCGGTTCCAGCACGCGGTCGTTCATACCCAACCCGACGGTACGTCGGCCGGTCCGCAGCACGCTCATACACTCCCCTGGTGGTAGTGATTAGCCAACCAGGCAGCGCCTCAGCGTCCCCTAACCGGTCCAGCCGCTCCACGGCACGCAACCACTCGCCTGGCTGACGTCGGCGGCATCGGCATCGGCATCGGCATCGGCCAGCCGGTACCGCCGGCAGACGCTCCACACCAGGCCGGCGTACCGGTCGACGAGCTGCTCCCACGCGGTCGCGTCCCACGACGGCGGCAAGGGTGCCCAACTCGGCCACCGACCGCGGGGAGGTCACCGCGCCGCACTCGCCAGCTGCCCACGCGCAGCCGGTTCCAGTGCCCACTTCCGGCGCTGCACCACCGGCACATGCAGGTCGTCGGTAGTCCACGCTGTCGCCCGCTGCCGCAGGAGTTCAGCGGCGGTGAAAGCGTCGACCCGTTCCGTACCTTCGGTCATGACGTGGGCCAGCTGTCCAGTGACGATTGCGGTGGCGAACGAAGTGCCGGACCACGTCGCCCAGCCGGCGAAGGTCCGAACTTCCGAGCCGTTCGAGCCGTTCTCGGGAAAGACTGGAAATGTGCTGACCAGCTCGCCGCCCTCGGCGGCTAACTCTCCGTCGCCGCCCCGACGGCGAGTACCTCATGCAGGGCCGCGGGGAGGAACTCCCGGGCCGGGCCGTCGTCCCGGTTGCCCGCGGCCGCGACCACGACGATCCGGTCGGGCAGCTCCCGGATCGTCTGCGTGAGCAGCGACGCCTCGCCGACCGTCGGGCGGGCGGTCCCCAAGGACAGGGCCAAGGCCGCGAGCACGTCGAGGGCGTCGTGGACCGCGCCGCCTCGTAGGCTGCTCCGACCGAGACCACAGGTGGTGGTAGCAGCCGCGCGGGATCATCCGCCATTCGGTTGTGGATCAGTAGTCGACGGCGCGGCCGTCCCTGGCGGCCTGGCGTGCTAGCCATTTCCCAGCTTGCCGGCGGGGTCCGCACGCCGGCCGCCGGATCGGTGCTGACGGTTCGTTACTGGCTGCCCTCCAGCCCGGCCGGCCCGAGCGCATAGCGAACTGTCTTTGGCCGGTATCTACCGACCGACGTCGGCCTCGGTATAGACGCCCAACCACGTCGTCCGGGGTGGATTGCCATGACCAGCACCCAGCAGCAGCGTGCACAGCCAGCGACAGCCCGCGTCCACCACACGCCACCGGTGGACCGGCTCGCCCCGCGGCGGCGCCAGCGGATCAGGTCCGTCGCCAGCGTCCCGGCCGCCGACCTCGTCGAGGCAGCCGTGATCGGCTGGCTGCACCGCCACAGTGTCACCCTGCTGCGCCTGAGCATGGGAGTGGTGATCTTCGGCTTCGGCATCTTGAAGTACTTCCCCGGGGTCAGCCCGGCCGAGAACCTCATCGCGACCATCACCCACCTGTTGACCTTCGGGCTGGTGCCCGGTCGGCTGGCGATGGTCCTGCTCGCGACGGTGGAGTGCGCCATCGGCCTGTCCCTGATCACCAACCGGGGCCTCCGGGCGACCATCTACCTCCTGGTGGTATGGGTCCTGGGCATCCTCTCCCCGACTGTGCTGCTGCCTGGGCGGCTCTTCAGCGGCCCCGACCACGCCCCCACATTGGAAGGCCAGTACGTCCTCAAAGACATCATCCTGCTCGGCGCCAGCCTGGTTATCGCCGCTGCCACCCTGGGTCGCCCAGTCAGACAGCCGTGCCAACTCGGCTGGGGTCGATGCTCCTGCTCATGCGAACACTCATCATCGGTGAACCAGGAATGGGAGAACTGCAATGACGGTGCATCACGCTGAGGCGCGCTGGTCCATTGCCGACGTCCGACCCGGGTCCGGGCACCATCGCGGCGAAGACTGGGCTACTCACGTCTTCTGGCTGGCCGAGGCGCTCGCCGTCACCGACCGCCCCGCCGAGGCCGAGCAGGCATTGCGGCGCGCTGCCGCGTGCGCCAACGACCTGGGACTGATCGCCGAACAAACCAGCGGCGCCACCGGCGATTGCTGGGCAACTACCCCCAGGACTTCAGCCATCTCGGCCTGGTTCTCGCCGCCCAGGCGGTGGCCACCGCCAGCCGCGCCACCACGGGCAACACCCGGAAAGAGGACCCGATGACCGATCCCAGCAGCCAGCAGGTCACTACTACGCACGACCTACGCGGCGGCGGCCGCCCGCGCCTGATCTTCAGTCATGACGAGCACGCACCGGCGGGCAGCCCAGGTCGCGAGTTCGCGCTGCTGCCCGGCGTCACCTTTATCGGCAGCGCCGCGGACGCCGATCTGCCCCTGGCCGGACTGGACGAGCGCCACGCCGAAATCCGCCGCGACGCAGCCGACGAGTACACCTACGTGCACGTCGGAACGCGCAGTGGGAGCACCGTGGACGGCCGCCCAGTGGGCCAGAAGGTGCTCCGCACCGGCGACCGGATCGAGTTGGGGGGCCGGATCCTCGCCTTCTACCGGGAAGAGTTCGCCGACCACGGCCGGCCCCACGGCGGCCGGCTGGGCGGTGAAGGAAGTCGCCAGCGCCCGCAGGAGGAGCCGCGACCCCGGGGAACCTCAGCCGACGGAGGCAGCGAACGCCACGGCACCGACCCCGGCGAGTACTACTAGTCGCGCCGGCGCCGTTGCTGCCGCTTTGTCCCCCGCCGCCGGAGTCGGATCGATCATCGCGCCCTCGCGCGCGCGGGGGGTTTGACCAGAGTCCCTACGGGACTCAGGAGGGGTCGCAGTTGGCTCGGCAGGCACCGGCCCGGTGGCCTCCCCGGCGGCCGGTGGGACCGGTTCACCGCCCGTCGCAGCAGCGGTTTCGCCGTCCTGGTCGTCCTGGTCGTCCTGGACCAGCCGGGGGAGTGGGCGGGTGAGCAGATAGACCGCGGCCCGGTTGCCTTCCAGCCCGGCCAGCGCGGCCGGCCGGGTCCGCGGGGTGGAGCCGTGCTCGACGCTGGCCAGCAGCCCGCGCGCGCGCAGCCAGGCCAGCGTCATCAGAGGTGCCGAGTAATTTTCGTGGAAGAGACTTGTGTCGCTAAATGGGGGGCTTGGCCGTCGTCATCCATCGAATGAAAGAACTGCCTTGGCCGGGCCAGCGCCGGCCCGGAAGCGGGCCGCCGGCGGCCCAGGCGGACAGCAAAACCGCCGACGCGACCACCGCTGCTCGGGGCGGGCGGCGATGACCGCCCGGTTGGGAAACTCGGGTGCCCCGGAGCCGCGGACCTGGCCCACGTCGCCGCGGTTCCCGCCGCGGCGTGGGCGCTGCCGTGGGGGATGCCCCGACCACGGCAACACCCTCACCAGTTCCGGCGGGCAAACCTTTGGCCCGTGCCCGCAGCACGCCGCCAAGGCCGTCGCCGCGTGACAATCAGGACACGCTACCCACAACCCTTGACGATTTTCTTGATCCAACAGTGTCACGGTGCTCGATTGGAGGGACAAGTTGGCGTCCAACCGCGGACTGTCGCACTCCGGCGCAGCTTGGGGCAGGTACGTAGAGCGCGGGACCCCCTGAGTGGGGAGTGAGGGTACCGCTGCGCCGCGGGCAGGCCGCGGCAGCGTCGCGGGCGCCGCCGGCGACGCGGGTGTCGAGTATCGACGTGCCGTCGCGGCGCACGCCGCTGCCTGCGGGCTGGCCGGCGTGCCGCTGCTCGGTGTCGGCGTGCCAGCCGCTGACGCCCACGTCGATGCCGTTGTTCTGGAGACTGAGGACCCCGTCGACGACATCAAGGTGTGCTTTAAGTCCGGCTGGACCGCGTTCCTGCAGGCAAAGAGGTCCCTTGGAAAGGGCAGCGCCCTGACTGCGGCTGTCGCGGGTCGGGCTGAACGACGAGCAACGCACCCTGGTTCGGAAGTGTGCCGTGATCTGGGAGCTCGCGGTCGAAGAGCCCGAGGGTGCGGGCGCCCTCTTAGCCACGGCGCACCTGACCGCGCTGCTCGAGACGAGGCAGGCGCAGAACGGGCTCGCCGCCTGGAACGCCCTGATCGGCCTGGCCGGCGAAGCCGCGCGTCTCCGCGGCGGCTACGAGATGGCTGGCTGGCTCGACGGGTTGCGGGGGAAAGGTGTTCTCGTTGCCGCCGGGGGGGCCACACCGGCTGCTGAGCTGCAGCGTCGCTACGAGGCCTTGAGCCGCTACAAGTGTCGGTTGCGCCGTGACGGCAGCGTCATTGATCTGCTCGGCCTGGGAGCTGAAGTTCCCGCCCTGCCGGTAACCGAGGTTGACGCCGAGGTCCAGGTCAGGAACGGGCCGGACGGCCCCGGATCAGACGCTGATCTGTTGTGGGCGTTCTTGCGCCGAGGACGGACGATCTTGACGGGCCTGCCGGGCGGCGCAAGTCGACCGCGATCCGAATGCTCGCGGGACGGCTGTGCGACGTGCCTGATGCCCCGCTGCCCGTCCGAGTGTCTCTCGCCGACGTCGACGCCCTGGATCGCTCCGATGGGTTCCGCGACCGCCTGTTGTCGGTCGCACTGCGCCACGACAAGGCCGAGGACCGGCCGTTCCTGCGCACAGAGCTCGAACAACGCCTCGACATCGGCGGCACGGCGCTGCTCCTAGACTCCCTGGACGAGACCTACGACAGGCGCGGCGCCGTGGTCGGCGAGATCGGCACCTTCTTGAAGAGCGTCTCGCCGGACGTCGATGTGCTCGTCGCGACCCCGCGACGTGGCGTACGGCCAGGCGGCCACGTTGGAATGGGGCAGCATCAGGCTGCTCCCACCGAAGCACGCCGAGCGAATCGTCACCGCGGTCCTCCGCCGGTCCACCGCCAGGGCCGGCGTGTCCGAGGACAACGCAGAGCAGTGGGCTGCCGAGCGCGCCGACTGGGTGCAGCGGGCGCTCGCCGACGCCACACTCCGCGAAACACCGCTCCTGCCCATCCTGCCCCTCCACGAGGCGGTAGATGAAAACAGCGTCAGTGGTGTAGGGGCCGCCTGGGACATCGAAACCTCGGAAGGTACGGCCGGGCCACTGGGCCGGGGCCTGGCGGACGCCGAATTGGATGACGAAGTCGTCTTCGGCCACAACGACAGACCGGAGCCAGCTGCCGCCGGGGTTGCGCTGAGCAGACGCGAGGAACTCCCGGGTGCCCTCCCGGCCGTTGCGCTTGTCCGGCGCCAGCGCGTGATTGACCATGTCCGGACTACAGAGCTCGTCGAGTTCGCTGGGATCCCCACCGGCAGTGAGTGCTTCGAGACGACGTATCACGGCCTTGTCTGCTCAGCGATGTCCATCGGGCATTGCCTAGCACAGAAGTCTTGGCAGGCCCTCGCCAGCGAGGCGACCGGCGGCCCTGCCGATCACATCCACGCCGTTGGTGAGGTTGACCCGAGCGATTAACCTCTCCAGGAGCGCAGCACGTCGGCGACGTCGGCGACGTGCGGCGATCGCAGTAGCGTGTGGTGGTCGCCATCGACAACCACCCGCGTCCCACCTCCGGCGAGCACGCGTCCCCACTCCTGGGCCCGGTGCCGAGACGCCCTGGCCGACACGACGAGGGTCGGTGCGCGCAGCGGTCGGGGGCGGTAGCGCCGCATGGCGCGGTGGGCGTCGGTGAAGGCGGCGAAGCGGGTGTTCCAGTCCTGGCTTTCCGATGCCAGGGGGGGTCGGTCCCGGCCCGCCCGTTCCGCGGGCGCCGCCTCTGCGGCCGGTGCCCCGAGGTGCTCGGCGGCCCAGGCCAATTGGCCACCCGGCGGCCCGCACGCCAGCCCCGCGGGGACGGTACTGGCGCGGCCGAGGGCGGCGGCCGCGCCAGCTACGAAGATCCCCGCCAGGTCGTTCTCCGACAGCGACCCGACGTCGCCCATGGGAAAGCTGGTGTCGAGCAGGACGAGCAGTTCGACCTCCTGCTCGTCGCCTTCGAGCTGACGCGCCATCTCGAAGGCGACGAGGCCGCCGAAGGACCACCCGGCGAGCCGGTAGGGACCCGAGGGCCTGTGTCGGCGGATCACGGCCAGATGACGCCGGGCCGTGTCCTCGACGGAGGTGGCAGTACGGACAGGAGGGTCCTCATGGACCGCGTAGACGGTGAGCTCTCCCGCGAGAGCGTGCGCAAGCTCGGCGTAGGGGTAGGCGCTTCCGCCCACGGCGGGGGCGCAGAGCAGTTCCGTCGTCGAAACCACGGACGACAGGCGTACGAGCCGGGGGGAGGGCTGCTCTACCCCCAGGTCCTCGTCGGTGGACGGTTCCTCCGCTGACGGCTCGTCAGTCACCTGGTGTTCCGAGCGCAGCAGCCGGGCGAGGTCTGTGACGGTCGGGGCGCGGAAGATCACCGTGACGTCAAGCTCGAGGCCGAGAACGTCGCGCAGCCGCGCCAGTAACTGCATCGCCTGCAGGGACGTCCCCCCCAGATCGAAGAAGCTTTCCCGGGCGCCTACGTCCTGGAGGGCCAGGACCTCGGCGAAGAGTTCGGCGAGAGCCGCCTCGACCAGTGTCTTGGGCGCGTCGGAGACGGCGCTCTGTTGCGGCTCGGGCAGGAGCCGCCGGTCCACCTTGCCGCTGCTGTTGAGGGGTAACGCGTCCATGACGACGAGGTGCGAGGGGTGCATATAGGAGGGCAGGTGCCTCCCGAGATAGTGGCGCAGCTCGGCGCGGTCAGGCGGCGTGACCCCGACGGGCGTGAGATAGCCGACGAGTTGGCACTGAGCAGATGCGCCACGGGTTACGACGACAGCTTGGTGCACGCTCGGATGGGCTGCCAGAACGGCCTCGACCTCTCCGAGCTCGACCCTCAGTCCCGCCACCTTGACCTGGTCGTCGGTTCGCCCGAGGAACCGCAGGTTTCCGTCGAGCCGTTGCGCCACGATGTCACCCGTCCGGTAGAGACGCTCGCCAAGGGTGTCGCTGAAGGGGTCGGCGACGAACCTTTCAGCCGTGAGCTCCGGCCGGCGCAGGTAGCCTCGGGCCAGCCCCACGCCTCCGACGTAGAGCTCGCCGGGGACGCCCACCGGCACCGGGTTGCGATTGCGGTCGAGCACGTAGATCCGGTGGTTCGCCATGGGCTTCCCGATTGGAGGCGGTTCGTCACTGGCGGCATCGCACTCCATCAGGGTCACCGCCACGGTCGCCTCGGTGGGTCCGTAGCCGTTGAAGAACCGTCGGTGGGGCCGGGCCCAGTCCCGGACCAGATCGGCGCTTACAGGTTCACCCCCGACCAGGGTTAGGCGCAGGTCCGGGAAGCTCGCGCCCGGCAGAAGCGCCATCACTGCGGGCGGCAGATCGGTAACGGTGATGCGCTGGTCACGCAGGAACTGCGCAAGCAGAGGAGGCGACAACGACGCCTCAGGACTCGCTAACACCAAAGTGGCCCCGGAAAGCAGGGCGCTGAACATTTCGAACACCGAGGAGTCAAAGCTCAACGAGGCGTACTGCAGCACCCGGTCCGTAGGCCCCATCGCGAACGCGTCGATAACTGAGGTGACGAAGTCCCCGACCGACCGATGCTCGATCGCCACCCCCTTTGGCCGCCCGGTGGACCCGGAGGTGTAGATGACGTACGCCCGGTCGCGGCTTGTGACTCCGCAGACGGGAGGCGTGTGAGCGTGAGCAAGGATCTCGGGCCATGCACGGTCCAGGACGGAGATCCGCGATGAATCAACTCCCCGGACGCCCGTCAGGACAGGAAGAGTTGCCTCTTCGGCAAGGACGAGGCCTGTTTCCGAGTCTGCGACCATGAAGGCCAAACGCTCGGGCGGGGAGGCGGGGTCGAGGGGAACATACGCCCCGCCTGCCTTTAGGATCCCGAGGACCGCGACCAGCCGGCCCAGCGACCGGTGCATGCACACGCCCACCAGAACGTCTGGGCCAACTCCCTTGTTACGCAGGTACCGGGCTAGCTGGTTGGCCCGCTGGTCCAGCTCTGCGTAGGTGATGCTGTCCTGGCCGTCAACCGCGGCGAGGTGGTCGGGGGCGGCTGCGACCTGGGCCTCGAACAGCCCGTGCAGGCATCCGGTGGGCACGTCCGTCCCAGTGCGGTTCCACTCGATCATCTGACGGACGCGCTCCTGCGGCGACAGCAACGGGAGCTCAGACAGGCGCCGGGACGGCTCCACGGCCACTCCCTCGAGCAGCACCCGCAGGTGGACCAGCATCCGGCGGACCCGGTCGGCGTCGAACAGTGCTGTGGCGTACTCCGCGCGCAAGTTCAAACGCCGACCGCACTCGCCCACGAAGAGGCTAAGGTCGAGCTTGGCATTCGACGTGCCCACGAGGTCCTCGAGCATCTCCAGAGCGAGTTCGCCCGCCTGCAACGGCGGGCCCGCCGGACCGGTCAAGGTGAAGCCCACCTGGAAGACGGGCGGACGGCTGGGGTCGCGCTCGGGTCGCAGGACCTCCACGAGCTTGGCGAGGGGGAGGTCCTGGTGGGCGTAGGCGCCGAGGGTGGCCTCGCGCACGCGCTGGAGAAGCTGCAGGAATGAGGGGTCTCCTGACAGGTCGGCGCGGACGGGCAGCATGGCTACGAAGTAGCCGATGAGTGGCTCCAGCTCGGTTCGCGAACGGTTGGCCGAGGGTGTCCCGACGACGATGTCGTCCTGGCTGCTGTAGCGCTGGAGCACCGCGACGAAGGCCGCGAGAACCAGCATGAACATTGTCACGCCCTCCCGGCGGGCAAGGGAGCGCAGGGCGTCGGTCAGGTCGCCTGTCAGCTCGAGGTACTCGGCTGCTCCATCGAAGGCCTGGACGGGGGGCCGCGGCCGGTCCGTCGGCAACTCCAGAACCGGCGCGCCGGCGAGGTTCTGGCGCCAGTAGGCCGTCAACCGCTCCAGACTCTCGCCCCGAAGCTGTCCTCGCTGCCAGAGCGCATAGTCGGCGTACTGAACGGGGAGTTCGCACCCTCCCGCACTCCCGCCGGTCAGGCGCTCGCCATACGCGTCGGTGACCTCCCGCAGAAACACCTCGACCGACCATCCGTCGAAGACGATGTGGTGGAAGGTGACCAGCAGCACGTGATGGTCAGCACCGAGACCCACCAGCAGGAGCCGTAGCAGCGGCGCCCGCTCGAGGTCGAATCTCCGGTTGGCCTGCCTGGTCGCCACCCGGGCCAGCTGAACCTGTTGTGCCTCGACCGACGCGCTCAGGTCGAGGAAGGTGAGTGGTACGGGCCGCGCCGGGTGCACCACCTGAATCGGCCGGCCTCCGCTGTTGGCGAATGAGGTCCGCAAGATTTCTTGACGGGCCGTCACCACGTTCAGGGCGTCAGCCAGCGCCGAGCGGTCGAGCGGCCCGCGCAACCGTATCCCCATCGGAACGTTGTAGGTCCCGGGCGCCATCTGATCGAGAAACCAGACCTGTTCCTGATTAAGGGACAGCGGGAGTTCGCCACTCGCCTCGGCGCGGCGCGGAATCCGGTTCGGCGCCACGCCGGCCCGCCGTTGGAGTGCAGACAGTGCGCTCCGGGGCGCGGAAGCTCCGTCAACCCCAGGGGGAGCAGTCATTCTCGGTCACTCCTTCGCGGTGCTCAGGAAAGGAACGGCGGGGATGGCGGCGGCAGCGGCCAGGCCGGGCAGGCTCCGGACGGGGGAGAAGACGACCCACAGCAGGGCGGACGGAAGGGCCGTGGCACCGAGGAGAAGAGTCGTGTGGAGGCCGACGACGCTGGCCAGCGACCCTCCGAGCAGGGAGCCGAGCGGTATCGCCCCGTAAGTCAGCAGCCGGTAACTTGCGTTCATACGACCCAGCAGCCTGCCCGGCGTGATGACCTGACGCAGCGTCACCGCGTTGACGTTGCCGACGGCCACTCCGGCGCCGTGGAGGAAGAACGCGCCGGTGAGGAGGGACAAGGACGCCGGCCCAGAGTCGCGGGCGAGCAGGAACAGCAACGGGGACAGGCACGCGACAGTCATTGATCCGATCAGCGCAGGACCGAGGCCGATCACGTCAGCTGTCCGGCGCCCCGACAAGGCGCCCAGCAGCGCGCCTGCGCTGCCCGCTGCCAGCACGAGCCCGAGCGTGCCCGGTCCCAGACCCAGCACGCGGATCGCGTAGAGCATGAAGACGGTGAGGATCAGGTTCTCGAGCGCGTTGAAGGTGGCGCCCTGACCGGCGAGAGAGCGCAGGCAGGGGTGGCCGAAGACGGTCCGCAGACCCTCGGCGACCTCCTGTCGCCAGGGCTCGCGATTGGTCCGTGGCTCCGGCACGGGTTCGCGTCCCTGGATGCGCCACAGACTGCCGGCGGAGAACAGGTAGGAGAGAGCGTCGAGCAGCAACGCCACTGGGGCGCTAAGGATCTGGACCAGCACACCCGCGAACCCCGGACCGGCCACCCCTGCCAACGACTGACTGGCCTGGAGCTTGCCGTTGCCGTCAGCGAGTTGCCCCCGGGGCACGAGAGTTGGAAGGTAGGAGAGGTAGGCCAGATCGAACAACACGGTGAGACTTCCGACCAGGAAAGCGATCCCGCAGAGCAAGGAAATCGAGAGCCGCCCGGTGATTGCCGCCAGCGGAACCAGGCCGATGAGCGCGGCTCGCGCCAGGTTCGTGCCGAGCAGCACTGGCCGGCGTCGCCACCGGTCGACCCACACGCCGGCGAGCACCGTGACAAGCAGGAAGGGGAGGTATCGCGCCGTGCCCAAGATGCCGACCTGGCTCGGGGTAGCGTGCAGTGTCAGGATTGCGGTGAGTGGCAGGGCGAACTCCGTCACTTGCGAGCCGAACACCGAGATGGTTTCGCCTGCCCACAGCTTCCGGAAGTCGCCGTTCCCCATTAGCGAGGGCGGCGCGGCGTCTTGCTCCGATCGGCTGGTCATTTAGGCGCCAGCACGATCCGCCGAGGTGTCGACCCCCCGTACAGAGGTGCGGCCCATCCGCCGGGCCAGCCCGTCCAGCGCGTGCCCGAGCTGGACCACCTCGGTGGGGAGCAGTGCCTGGGGCCCGTCGCAGCGAGCATTGTGGGGATGCGGATGCACGTCGACCATGACACCGTCGGCCCCTGCCGCCACCGCGGCCAGCGCCAGCGGGGCGACGAGGCTGCGGAGGCCGCTGGCGTGGGAGGGATCGACAACGACCGGCAAGTGCGAGCGCTGCTGGACGAACGGAACGGCGGTGAGATCGAGGGTGTTCCGCGTGGATGCGTCGAAGGTGCGGATGCCGCGCTCGCACAAGATGATGTCCAGGCTGCCGGCGTCGGCCACGTACTCCGCGGCGAGGAGCCACTCCTCGATCGTCGCGGTGAGTCCCCGCTTGAGCATCACGGGTTTGCCGGACTCCGCGCACGCACGCAGCAACGCGCAGTTCTGCATGTTCCTCGAACCGACCCTGAGCACGTCGACGACGTCGGCGAGCGCGGCAACGTGCTGCGGCTCAAGCACCTCTGCGACAAGGGGAAGGGGGGAGCAGCGGCGGCGCTCCGCGAGCAGCTCCAGGCCTGAGGCCCCAAGCCCCTGGAAGGAGTAGGGGGACGTGCGGTGTTTGTAGATGTCGCCGCGGAGCATCGTCGCGCCCGCCTCGGTTGCAGCGTCCCACGCCGCCCAGGCCTGGTCCGGGGACTCGATTGCGCACGGTCCGGCGATGAACGTGAATGTGTCCGGTCCAAGTACCGCGTTGCCTGCCCGGACCGAGGAGCGGTGCCCGTTCTCCGCCGAGACGAGCGGATAGGGCGAGTCGATGCGGATGACCTCGTGCACCACCGGGGGGGCGCTGAGGGTGTCGGGAACCCCCGGGACGCCATCCACGCCGATGAATGCCTTGGTCGGGCCGTGGGCCACCGAGGACGCGAGACCGTGGGCGTCGAGTGCTTCACGGACGTCGCGCATGTCGCACTTGCTGGCCGTGCGCGACATAGTCAAGACGCGTGCGAGGCCCGCTGGGACGACTGGCATGGGAGCTCCCACTTCTGGTCGCGGGTTTTCATCTGGCTTCTGGCCGCTGTCAGCTGGCATCGGAGAGCGCTCCCGCGCCTGGTAGGTAGGCCAAGTCGTGGAGCGCCGCCCCGGCGGCGCTCAACCGGACCGGGAACCACCTCAGGACGACATGCTTGAGGGTGCGAAGGGGAACGAGGTCGTACGCGAGCAGGCTCGGCCGGTTGGTGATGGCGAGATCTGCGCGATGGTCGGTGACAGCGCGTGCCGCCGCGGGGTTGCTGGGTACGGGGAGGAGCTGCAACGCGGGGTTTCCCGTCGCGATGTCGGCTTCGTCGCTGACCAGAGGCCACGTCAGGGGCACGGCCGCGCAGGCCGCAGGACGTCGCGCTCCTTCGGCCCCGTCCCTACGGGTCGCGAGGTACAGCGGGGGGTTCGGCTTGTCGAAGGCCGAAGCCATGTCGAACGCGAACCGGACATCGAAGAGCAGTTCCGTGGCTAGTGGGTGGCAGTGCGGCATGATCGCCACATCGATCTTGCGGGTGAGCAACGCGTCGCGAGCTTCCTCGAAGCACGGGAAGAACGTGACGTCCTCCAGGGGCCGGCGCCCCCGCCGGGCGTAGACGTCCAGCGCTTCGGCGGCGCAGGTCAGCGGACCCATAGTTCCCAGCCGCGTTCCCGTGCCCATCCCTCGGCCTCTCGCCTAGCTCGGCCCCACCGTCCTTTCCTAGAGCGCCCGCGAGCCGGCCAAATACGTCATCCCTCGGGTGGGGCCGTCAGGGTGCGCGAACTACGTTCCCCACCGCCCTCGGCACCGGTGTTCAAATCGAAGGCATGTTCCATGGCCATCGACCCCGGGACTCTCGACCGGATTCTCGATCGTCAGGGAGACGCCACGACGCCACCTGCGGCGAGTTCTGGACGTGTGGACTTTGGCCCTTGATCCGATCTTTTGCCTGGCCCTCCCACGGCGAGGCGGGAGTGGCAAGGAATCGTGGGCCGATCCGACTTGCGGCCACTGAAGACCTTTGGTCTTCCCGTGTGGTGAACTCGTGTATCAGCCCAAGGCACTTAGGCGTGGTGGGCGATCGCCAATCGCCGCGCCGATGACCCGCCGTGTCAAGTCCCACCAGTCGAGCAGGTGCAGGTGCGGCCAACGTCCTCCCAGCGGGGACAAGCGCTGTGCCGTCTCGACGCCGTCGTCGAGCGGCAGGTGGGCAAGATCCACCTCGCGCAGCCCGGCGAGCGTTGCCGAGCCGATCTTTATCAATGCTTCTTTTCGTACCCACTGTCGGAGGAACGCGGCATGCGGGTCGCGCGCCTGCCTGACGGCGGCCAACTCAGCATCACTGAGTGCGTGCGCGTTCATGTCGGCTTCAGTCCGCCGTCGGGGAACCCTTTCGACGTCCACCCCTACCGGGCCCCATCCGGCTGCCGCGGCCACACCGCCGCGGGTGTGGGCCATGCTGAGGTACATCCCGCCGTGATCCGCCAGCACGGGTCGGCCGTGTGGCCCGCCGCACGTGTCGCACCGCTGAACCAGCCGCAGGCTTGCTGCTGGCAAGCCCAGCAGTCGCATGGCGCAAATACGGACCAGGGCGTGCGCCGCAACAAAACCAGCACGGTCCTCGTCCCGTCGAAATGCGGCCACGCGCCGACGTTCTTCGAGGGTGAGCATCTCTTCACTAAAGTCCGGTGAAGCGAACACCTCCTCGGTGGTCGCCACCAAAACCATTGGATCTACCACCTTCACCCGGCTTCCTCCGCCAACATCATGCAGCACGCGCGGCAGCAACATAGTGACGTGCCAGCAGGGCGGCCGGACGATACCTTCCGGATTCGGGGCTCGGAGTGATTTGGAACGGGACCCGGCGGTAGCGCCGGGCCAGCCCAGAGTCGGGGACATCGCCGGATCCGCCCTGTTGCTCACAGACCGCCCACGCCCTCCCGCGTGCCCGGCGATACCCACGATTCAGCACTCTGACGGCATGGGCATCGGACACCATGTCGTCACCGGCGGCGCCGTTGCCGAGTCCGTTACGAGGGAGCGGTGAATCATCGACAGCCTCGAAGCCAAATGGCGGCGCAAGGGGGCCACC
>Ga0097691_1000600_pt1 | contig 30499 bp, 29 predicted proteins | sample NGESurdeep072012_8_FD_72858 | JGI IMG/M metagenome (GOLD analysis project Ga0097691, IMG submission 72858) | Arctic peat soil microbial communities from Barrow, Alaska - NGEE Surface sample 210-1 deep-072012 | ecosystem: Environmental > Terrestrial > Soil > Wetlands > Peat ... | reverse complement strand
TTTCCTGATTTTTCTCGCCACCATCATGCGGCGCACCGAGCCGCACATCTACGTCGCCAACTGGTTCTATCTCGCCTTCATCCTCACCATCGCGGTGCTGCATATCGGCAACAACGCGGCGATTCCGGTGTCGCTGTTCTCGCCCAAGTCGTACATCGTCTGGTCGGGCGTGCAGGACGCCATGGTGCAGTGGTGGTACGGCCACAATGCTGTCGGCTTCTTCCTCACCGCCGGCTTCCTCGCCATCATGTATTATTTCATCCCCAAGCGCTGCAACCGGCCGGTCTATTCCTACCGGCTGTCGATCATCCACTTTTGGGCGCTGATCTTCCTCTACATCTGGGCCGGTCCGCATCATCTGCACTACACCGCGCTGCCCGACTGGGCGCAGACGCTCGGCATGACGTTTTCCATCATGCTGTGGATGCCGTCGTGGGGCGGTATGATCAACGGAATCATGACGCTATCGGGGGCGTGGGACAAGCTGCGCACCGATCCGGTGCTGCGCATGATGGTGGTGTCGGTCGCCTTTTACGGCATGTCGACCTTCGAGGGTCCGATGATGTCGGTGAAGATCGTCAACTCGCTGTCGCACTACACCGACTGGACCATCGGCCACGTGCATTCCGGCGCGCTCGGCTGGGTCGCCTACATTTCGTTCGGCGCGATTTACTGCCTGGTGCCGTGGCTGTGGAACCGCCCGCTCTACTCGCTCAAGCTGGTTAACTGGCACTTCTGGATCTCGACCATCGGCATCGTGCTCTACATCACCGCGATGTGGGTATCGGGAATCCTGCAGGGTCTGATGTGGCGCGACTACACCAGTCTCGGCTTTCTCGAATATTCCTTCGTCGAGACGGTGGAGGCGATGCATCCGTTCTATGCCATCCGTGCGCTCGGAGGTTTGTTGTTCCTCACCGGTGCGCTGCTGATGGCTTGGAATCTCTGGAAAACCGTGAACTCGGCGGAATCCGCCGTGCCCGCCGGCCTGGCGCTGGCGCCGGCGGAATAGGCGGGGCAATCAATGTCACTCTGGTCGAAACACGCCATCTTCGAGAAGAACTCGATCGTTCTCGTCATCGGCATCCTGATCGTGATTGCGATCGGCGGCTTGGTCGAAATCGTTCCGCTGTTCTATCTCAAGAACACGATCGAGAAGGTCGACGGCGTGCGGCCCTATACGCCGCTCGAGCTCGCCGGCCGCAACATCTATGTGCGCGAAGGCTGCTATCTCTGCCATTCGCAGATGATCCGGCCGCTGCGCGACGAGGTCGAGCGTTACGGCCATTATTCGCTCGCCGTCGAGAGCATGTATGACCGCCCGTTCCAATGGGGCTCCAAGCGCACCGGTCCCGATCTCGCCCGCGTCGGCGGCAAGTATTCCGACAATTGGCATCAGGATCACCTGCGCGATCCGCGCTCGGTGGTGCCGGGCTCGGTGATGCCCAATTATTCGTGGCTGGCGCAAACCGAGCTCGACTACCGGCACATCGCCGCGGACCTGAAAGTGCAGGCGCTGCTCGGCGTGCCGTATTCGCCGGACATGATCGCCAATGCCGAGGCGGATGTGGTGGCGCAAGCCACGACCGACAGTCCCGCCGGCACTGATCTGGTCAAGCGCTATCCGAAGGCGCAGGCGCGCGATTTCGACGGCGATCCCAACCGGGTCACCGAAGCCGACGCGCTGATCGCCTATCTGCAGATGCTCGGCACGCAGGTGGATTTCAAGCTGTACGACGACAAAGCCAACATCCGGTGACCGCGATGGATCCGACCTATCAAGCTTTTGCTGAGTTCGCCCAGACATGGGGCCTCGCCTATTTCGTCGCCGTCTTCCTGTTGGTGCTGCTCTATGCGCTGTGGCCTTCGCGCAAGCGGCAGTTCGATGAAGCGGCGCGCATTCCGCTGCGGGAGGATTGACCGGTGGCCGACGAACACAAAGAAATCGACGCATTGACCGGCACCGCGACCACCGGCCACGACTGGGACGGCATCCGCGAGCTCAACACGCCGTTGCCGCGCTGGTGGCTGTGGCTGTTCTACATCACCATTGTCTGGGCTATCGGCTATTGGATCGTTTATCCGGCGTGGCCATTGTTGACGTCGTCCACGGAAGGCGCCTTCGGCTGGCATTCGCGCAGCGCCATCGTGACGGAACTCGACCGTCTCAAGCTGTTGCGTGGGCCGATGATGGACAAGCTCACCAATGCTTCGCTGGCCGAAATCGCGGGTGACCCGCTGTTGCTCGACTTCGCCCGCGCGCAGGGGCGCGCCGCTTTCGCCGATAATTGCGCGCCCTGTCATGGCGCCGGTGGCGGCGGGACCAAGGGCTATCCCGATCTCAACGACGACGACTGGCTGTGGGGCGGCAAGCTCGAAGACATCGCGCAGACCATTCGCCACGGCGCGCGCGGCGGCGACAGCGATGGTCACCAAGGCAACATGCCGGCGTTCGGCCGCGACAATATCCTCAAGCCGAACCAGATCTCGGCGGTGGCCGATTATGTCCGCTCGCTATCCGGCCTTGCCGTTGAGAAGGGCGCTGATCTGGCGCTCGGCAAGAAAGTATTCGCCGACAACTGCGCGCTGTGTCACGGGCCGGAAGCCAAGGGCAATCGCGAACTGGGCGCGCCCAATCTCAGCGACAAGCTCTGGTTCTACGGCTCGGACAAGGAAACCATCATGCAAGGCGTGACCAACGGCCGCGGCGGCGTGATGCCGGCCTGGGGCGGCCGCCTTAGCGACCCGACCATCAAGGCGCTGACCGTCTACGTCCACAGCCTCGGCGGCGGAGAAAAATGATTGTGCAAGCCGTCCGCACTATGTCGTTGGATCAGGCGCACGAAGCGCCCGGACTCGCGCGCCTGGTAGCGGCGGCCGAGGTCGGCGGCCCGCCGCCGGATGACGAGATCCCGCTCTATGCGCCGCGGCGGAAGATCTATCCGCAGAGCGTGCACGGCACATTCCGCACGATCAAATGGGCGGCGGTCGTCGTCACCCTCGGCATCTACTACTTGCTGCCGTTCGTGCGTTGGGATCGTGGGGCGAATGCACCTAGCCAGGCGGTGCTGATCGACTTCCCCAATAGCCGTTTCTATTTCTTCTTCATCGAGATCTGGCCGCAGGAGGTCTACTACCTCACCGGGCTATTGATCCTGGCGGCAATGATCCTGTTCCTGATGAACGCGGTCGCCGGCCGGGTATGGTGCGGCTATCTTTGCCCGCAAACGGTATGGACCGATCTATTTTTCGCGATCGAGCGCCTGGTCGAAGGTGACCGGCGCGAGCACATGCAGCGCGATCGCCAGGCGTGGACAATCGAGACTTACGCTCGGAAGGGAGTGAAGCATTTCCTCTGGCTGATGGTGGCGTGGTGGACCGGCGGCGCCTGGGTGCTCTATTTTGCCGACGCGCCCACGCTGGTGAAGGAGCTTGCCACCGGTGAGGCGCCGTTCGTGGCCTACGCCTGGATCGGCATCCTGACCTTCACCACCTACACGCTCGCCGGCCACATGCGCGAGCAGGTTTGTCTGTACATGTGCCCGTGGCCGCGCATCCAGGCGGCGCTCACCGACGAATACGCACTCAACGTCACTTATCGTTATGATCGCGGCGAGCCGCGCTGCTCGGCAAAAAAGGCCGAGCAATTGCGCGCGCAGGGACAACCGGCCGGAGACTGCGTCGATTGCCTGCAATGTGTCCATGTCTGCCCGACCGACGTCGATATCCGCGGCGGCGCCGATCTCGGCTGCATCCAATGCGGGCTGTGCATCGATGCCTGCGACAACGTGATGACGAAGCTCGGCCGCGCCACCGGGCTCATTGCGTATGACACCGACATCAACATCAAGCGACGGATGGAAGGCAAGCTGCCTTTCGTCAAGATCATGCGCCTGCGCACGGCGCTCTATGCGTTTGTCATCGCGGTGGCGGGCAGTGTGATGCTGTACACCCTGGCAACACGCGACAGCGAGGGCATCAGCGTCATTCACGATCGCAATCCGATGTTTGTGCGGCTGTCGGACGGCGCGCTACGCAACGGCTACACCATCCGCGTCGTCAACAAGCGGTTGAAGACGCGCGAATTTATCCTCGGTTTCGACGGCGTGCCGGCGAGCCTGATCGATTTCGTTGGCCTGCCGCCGCGCGAGGATGGACAGCTGCTGATCGACGTCGGCCCCGATCAGACCCGCGAGGTGCGCATTCTGGTAACCGACTATGGCGCGCCGCCGCCGCCTTCGACACGGATCGTATTCCGCCTCACCGATGTGGCGACCGGCGAACAGACCGAAGCGCGCGACCACTTCTTCGGCCCATGATTTTAGGCTAATGAGTTGAGGGGACCCATGCACACCACCTCCCGCCACAAGAGAACGCCGGCTCGCGAGCTCACCGGTCGCGTCGTGCTGTTCTGGCTGCTCGGTTTTTTCGGCATCGTGTTCACCGTCAATGCGGCGCTGGTGCAAGCTGCCACCTCGACCTTCGGCGGCCTGGAGACGGGCAGCTCATACAAGGCCGGCCTGATGTTCACGCAGGAGATTGCATCGGCGCAGCGACAGGACGCGCTGCACTGGCATGTAAATGGAAAACTCACCCGCGATCGCGCGGGCGAAGCCGTGCTCGACATTAATGCGCGCGACGGACAAAGCGTGCCGCTCACCGGACTGACGGCGGTGGCGCGGCTCGCCCATCCGGCCGACGCCCGGCTTGACCACGCCATTCCCTTGAGCCGCAGTGGCGCCGGCGCATTTCATGGCGAAGCGCAGGCGCAGCCGGGACAATGGGAGTTAATCGTCGATCTTTATCGCGGCGACGATCGCCTGTTCCGCTCGCGCAGCCGGGTCACGCTACGGTGACTCCATGCCGGAAGCCTTAGACCTTTCGCTGTTTGCCAAGCCGGCCGGCGACGGCACGCTCGGCATGGACGTGGCGGTCGAGGGCATCGCATGCGGTGGCTGCATCGCGCGCATCGAAGGTGCGATGAAGCGCCTGCCGGGCGTCACCGAGGCGCGGCTCAACTTCACCAATCGCCGGCTGCACGTGGCCTGGTCGGATGGGGTGTTCAAGCCGGCGCAAATCCTGCAAACGCTCGAGAGCATCGGCTATCGCGGTCATCCATTCTTACCGTTGCATGCCGAGCAGGCAGAGGCGGCCGAGGCGCGCCGCCTGCTGCGCTGCCTCGCGGTGGCCGGTTTCGCGGCGATGAACGTCATGCTGCTGTCGGTGTCGGTGTGGTCAGGCAACGTCACCGACATTACGCCGGAGACGCGCGATTTCTTCCATTGGGCTTCGGCGCTGATCGCGTTGCCGGCGGCGGCCTATGCAGGCCGGCCATTCTTCACGAGCGCCTGGCAGGCGCTGCGTGCACGCAGCCTCAACATGAATGTGCCGATCTCGCTCGGCGTCATCCTTGCGCTCGGCATGTCGGTGGTCGAGACCGCCAACCACGCCGAGCACGCCTATTACGACTCGGCGATCATGCTGCTGTTCTTCTTATTGGTCGGGCGCACGCTCGATCACGCCGTGCGGCGCAAGACGCGGGCGATCGCCGGCAACCTGGCCGCATTGAAGGGCGAGACCGCGCACCGCTTCGTGGGCGATGAGCTTGTCAGCGTGCCGGTGGCGGCGCTCAACGCCGGTGACCGCGTGCTGGTACGACCGGGTGAGCGCGTGCCCGCGGACGGCGTGGTGCTCGGTGGCGGCTCGGAGATCGACGAAAGCCTGATCACCGGCGAAACCGCGCGGCGCAAGGTCGCGGCCGGCGCGACCATCTATGCCGGCAGCATGAATTATTTCGGCACGCTTACCCTCAAGGTGACGGCAGTCGGCGGCACCGCGCTGATCGACGAGATTGAACGGCTGCTGGAAAAGGCAGCAAGTGCGAAGTCGCGTGCCACGCGGCTCGCCGACCGCGCCGCACGCGTCTATGCACCCTTGGTGCATGCGACGGCCGCGCTCACATTGCTGGGCTGGTTGCTGGCGGGCGCGTCCGTGCACGACGCGATCGTGACGGCAATTGCCGTGCTCATTATTACCTGCCCCTGCGCGCTGGCGCTGGCGATTCCCGCTGTGCAGGTGGTGGCGTCGGGCGCGCTGTTCCGCGCCGGGGTCATCCTGAATTCCGGCGACGCCATTGAGCGGCTGGCGGAAGCCGACACTGTCATCTTCGACAAGACCGGCACGCTGACGCTGCCGGAGCCGCGGGTCGTCAATGCCGCCGTGATCGATCCCGACCTGCTGCAGAAGGCGTCGCGTCTCGCGCTGTCGAGCCGGCATCCGCTGGCGGTGGCGCTGGCGCGCGAAGCGGCGCTTCGCTCGCCGTTCGATGGCGCAGTGGAAGAGCCGGGGCAGGGCGTGCGCGCCATGATCGACGGCGTCGAGGCGCGGCTCGGCGGTGCTGAGTTCTGCGGCGTGACGGAAATGCCCGCTCCTGCACCGGGTACCTCGAGCATCGTCTTCTGCCATGGCGGACGCTCGACGATGATTGCGATCAGCCAAAGACTTCGAACGGATGCGGTGGAGGTGGTGCGGTCGCTTGCCGGGCTCGGGCTGGAACTGCACATCCTGTCGGGCGATCGCAATGACGCGGTGGCGCCGATCGCTCAGGCGCTCGGCATTGCCAATTGGGGGGGCGAGCTGAAGCCGGCCGACAAGATCGCGCTCATCGAAGATATGAAGGCGCAAGGCCGCCGCATACTGATGGTTGGCGATGGTCTCAATGACGCGCCGGCGCTTGCTGCCGCGCATGTATCACTGTCGCCGATCGCCGCCGCCGACGCGACGCAGGCGCAGGCCGATGCGGTGTTCCTCGGCGAACGGCTTAGACCAGTGGTCGAGGCGATCGCCATTGCCCGCCGCGCGCGCAGGCTGATGTCGGAAAACCTCTGGCTGGCCGCAATCTACAATGCTATCGCGGTGCCAGTGGCTATTGTCGGCGCGGTTACGCCGCTGATCGCCGCGCTGGCGATGTCCGGCTCTTCGTTATTGGTGACGCTCAACGCGCTACGTGCTTACAAAGGCAGGCGACCATGAACGTGCTGGTCTATATGGTGCCGATAGCGCTGGGCCTGGGGCTTATTGGCCTGTTCGCTTTTCTTTGGGCCTTGCGCAGCGGCCAATACGGCGACGTCGAAGGCGCCGCTCTGCGCGTGCTGTCGGACGACGATATCGAGCACTAGATTCCTGTCGGCATGACCGCGGTCAACCCGAGCGTGTTTAAGCTCGGCCGCGTCGGCGCGATGGAAGAAGCAGTGGCGGAATACGCCAAGCCGATGGTAGCCTTCATCGCCGGGGCGGCGGCACCGCCCGGCAAAAAAGGATCGCTCCGGCTCCCCGCGCCGGCGGCCAATCCGCCGGGGAGCCGGCAGTAAGGAAATTTACGTGAGTGCACGTGCCGCGCGAGCCAGCCGTCCTCTGGCCGGCGCACTGATCGACATTGCTCCTGGCTTTATTTTGTCAGCCGCGGTCGCCGGCGCTGCCTATTTCGCCGCGCCCTACGTTGCCCACGCATTGCCGATCCCGGCCATGGTGCTGGCGCTGGTGATCGGCATCGTGCTCAATCCGATTGCCAGCCAACCTGTCATGCGGTCCGGCATGACATTTTGCGTGCGTACTGTGTTGCGCTGGGCAGTGGCGCTGCTCGGCCTGCGCGTAGCGTTGTCTGATATCGCCGCGCTCGGCATTGCAACCGGGGCGATAATCGCGGTCTCGATGATCGTGACCCTGCTCTCCGGGTTCTTTTTCGCGCGCATCAGCGGGCGCCAGCCAGGCTTCGGCGCACTGGTCGGCGCGGCCACCGCCGTGTGCGGCGCTTCGGCCACGCTCGCGACCTCAACCGTGGTGCCGGACTATCCCGGCAAGGAAGCCGACATCGCCTTCGTGGTGGTTGCGGTGAATGCGCTCGCCACGCTGACGATGGTTATCTATCCGCCGATTTGCATTCTGCTCGGCTTCGACGCGCAGGCCACCGGCGTCATGCTCGGCGGCACCATTCACGACGTGGCGCAGGTGGTGGGCGCGGGCTATGCCGTCTCGGAAACGGTCGGCAATACTGCGGTGGTCGTCAAGCTGTTCCGCGTCTTCCTGCTGTTGCCGGTCGTGCTGGGCATTGGCTGGTATTTCACCCGCATGGGGGTCAAGCACGGCGAGGCGCGCGTGCCGGTGCCGCTGTTCGCTCTGGTATTCCTCGCGCTTTGCCTGCTCAACAGCGCGCTGCCGCTGTTGCCGTCGCTGACTTCCACTTTCGTGCCGGTGAAGGCGGTGCTGATCGAGGCATCGACTTGGGGCCTGCTGATTGCGATCGGCGCGCTCGGTCTTGGCACCTCGATCAGGACCATCATTGGGCTCGGCTGGAGGCACGTGGCGACGGCTTTCGTCGCCACGGTGGTGATTTTCGTGGTGGTGACCGGTGGCCTGCTGCTGGCGAAGCTGGCCTGACGTTTAATTTTGTTTGCGCATGATCTTTTCCGAAAACCGGTTTCCACTTTTTGGGGATCATGCGCTAGGCCAGCGTTACCGTTTCGAAATCGGCCGGCAGCACGATTTCCAGCAATTCACAATCGTCGGAATAGCCGAGCACGGTGTGCTTGATGCGCGGCGGCTGGATCCAGCACGCACCGGCATGGAATGTGTGGGTGCCTTCGCCCTCGAATTCGGTCTTGTACCAGCCCTTGAGCACATAGACCATTTGGAAGTCGACATCGTGAAAGTGCGGCGTCGACACTTCCTCCGGCCGGTATGGCGGAATGAAGCGGATGACATGCGCCTGCACCATGCCGCCGGTCGCTAGCGCGATGCCGAGATCGCGGTATTTGGCGTAAGTGCGCAGGCCCTGGTCGAAATCCGCCTCGCGATGATGGCTGACGGTGAATTTCTGCTTCGGCCGCGCCTTGGCGCGTTTCGCGGATTTCGTGGCGCGGCGGGCGGTTGCTTTCCGGCCGGCCAGTTTGCGTCGTGCCTGGACTTTCTTTCGTGTCTTGGCCATTGATGCCTCCCTTGCATTGGGAAGATTGGACCACGACGGCGCAAGTCATGGAAGAGCCGAAACAGCCCGCCATTCGCATCTTTGTCGACGCCGATGCCTGTCCGGTCAAACCCGAAATCTATCGGGTCGCGGAGCGGTACGCCCTCAAGGTCTATGTGGTGGCCAATTCCGTCATGGCGGTTCCGCGCAGCGAATTGATCGAACGGGTCATCGTTGGCGGAGGGCCCGATGTCGCCGATGACTGGATTGCGGAGCGCGCCGGTGCCAGCGACATCGTCATCACGGCCGACATTCCGCTGGCGGGCCGATGCGTGCGCAATAGGGCGACGGTGATTGGCCCGACCGGCAAGCCCTTCACCGACGATTCGATCGGCATGGCGCTGGCCACGCGCGATCTGCTGACGGATTTGCGTAGCGCCGGCGCGACGACGCGCGGGCCGCCGCCGCTGAGCCGACAGGACCTGTCGCGTTTTCTGTCGGCGTTGGATCTAGCGATCGTGCGATTGCGGCGAAAATAGTCCCGAGCATGTGAGACCGCCGAACCGGCGGTGCGTTCACTCGGCCGCCGCTTCCGCCCCGCCATGCGCCTTCGACCAGGCGGCAGGATCGTGGATGAACTTTTCCACCTCGGTCAGCATTTTGGCGTCAAACTTTCCGCTCGCCTTGGCGACGCCGAGAATATCCCGCCACGTGGTCAGGTAGTGCAGAGTAATGCCCAGGTCGCCGAGAATTTTGCGGCCTTCGGAAAAAATATCGTAGAAGAACAGCACGAAGCAGTGATCGCATTTGGCGCCGGCATCGCGAATGGCTTTGCAGAAATTGACCTTGCTGCGGCCATCGGTGGTCATGTCCTCGACCAGCAGGATGCGCTCGCCGTCAAGCACCTGGCCTTCGATCTGCGCGTTGCGGCCGAAGCCTTTCGGTTTCTTGCGCACATATTGCATCGGCAGGTTCAGCCGATCGGCGACCCAGGCGGCGAACGGAATACCGGCGGTTTCACCGCCCGCAACGGCATCGATCTGGTCGCGGCCGATGTCGCGGCCGATGGTGGCGACGGCGAAATCCATCAGCGTGCTGCGCACGTTCGGGAACGAGATCAGCCAGCGGCAGTCGTTGTAAACCGGGCTCGCCCAGCCGGACGTGAAGATGAACGGCTCGTCCTCCATGAAGCGGACTGCGCCAACGTCGAGGAACATCTTCGCCGTCAGTTCGGCGATGGTCTTTTTGTCGAGGAATTCCGCCCCAAAGCTCATGTGCGAACGCTCTATGCTGCCGGCCTGAAGTCGCCCATCGATAGTCCACCGGCGGCGCGAAACCAAGGGCTCCGGCTTGGTTATCCGAAAGGTTTCACGACGGCTTCAGGCCTGCCTTGACGTACCAATCCGCGATTTGCGCGCCGGTCCAGAACAGAACGTCCTTCTTCTTGCGGATCTTCGCAAAGATATTGCGGAAATATTTGGCCCGGTGCGGCGCGCCCATGATGTAGGGGTGCACCGAGATCGCCATCACCCGGGCGGAGTCCTTGGCATCCTTGTAGATCTGCTCGAACTGATCCATCGCCCGCTCGTAAAATTCCGATGCCTTGTGATGCTGGATCAGCATCATGGCGACATCGTTGCATTCCTGCGTGTAGGGAATGTTGAGGATCGGCTTGCCGCGCGTCTTCATCCACACCGGCTGGTCGTCAAGCACCCAGTCGGCGACGTAATCGTAGCCTTCCTCGGCCAGGATATCGGGCGTCTCCCAGGTCTCGGTTAAGCCTGGGCCCAGCCAGCCGCGCGGGCGTTTGCCGGTCGCCTTTTCCAGCACTTCGATGCATTTGCGCACATCCGCCCGCTCATTCTCCACTTTCTGCATATTGCGCTGGGTGTAGCCATGGCCGATGAATTCCCAGTTGCGCTCGACGCAGGCTTTCACGATGTCGGGAAATGCGTCGACCGCCACGCCGTTGATGTTCATCACGCCGGGGATCTTGAACTCGTCATAGACCTGCAACAGCCGCCAGAAGCCGACGCGGTTGCCGTATTCGTGCCAGCACCAGTTCGGAATGTCGGGCATCGGCGAACCGCCGGCCGGCGGCGTCAACACGGTACGTGGCATGGTCTGGGTCGGGTCCCATTCCTCGACATTGGTGATGGTCCACACCACCATGCGAGCACCTTTCGGCAGCTTGAGCGGCTTTCGCGTCGGAATCGCGGAATAGGCGAGGCGCTCGTTCGGCAGCATGCCGACGGCGGGCTTGGGGAAGTTCACAGCGGCGTTCCTCGAGTTACTTGTTTGGCAAAAGCTCGGGAGGTCACTCAGCTTCCTTTGAGATCGTAAACCTCGGGGAAGAAGTAGTCCTTCCAGGAGGTCGCCTCCACCTTCAACGTACCGACGCTGGCCATGAAATCTGCGAACTTCATGGTGCTTTCCGGTGTCATCGTCCAGCGCACCTGCGGACCGGAGACAATATTGGTCACCATGTCGAGCGAAAGCTTGGATTTGCCGTCTTCGATCCAAAAGGCGGCAGCCGCCCGCTTATCCTTGTTGACGATATCGGTCGCCTCGCGCAGCGCCGCGATCAGCGCCTTGTAGAGCACCGGGTTATTGTCGCGGAATTTTGCCGAGGTCCACGCCACCGTGAAGGAATGCGAACCGCCCATGACGTCGAACGAGTTGAGCACGGTGTGGATGCCGGGCTGCTCCAATTGCTGATACTGGAACGGCGGCACGCTGAACGCGGCAGTGACCTCCGATTTGCCGCCCAGCAAGGCGATGGTGGCATCCGGCGGCGACATCGATACGGTCTGCGGGTCGAGCTTGGCGAAATCCTTCTGGCCGAACGCCTTGGCCGCCGCCATCTGCAACATGATGGCTTGCACGGAAACCTTCACCGACGGCAGGGCGATGTGGTCGGTCGGCTTGAAATCCTTGATGGTCTTGACGTCGGGGTCGCGGCTGTTGAGCAGGAAGGGCTGCGAGCTTAGTGCCGAGATGCCGCGCACCTCTTGCGGGGTGCCCTTGGTTTTCGCCCACAGCGTGAGCAGGCCCGGCACGCCGCCCGACGCGATATCGAGACTGCCGGACAACAGAGCGTCGTTGACCGCGGATGGTCCGTTGAATTTCAGCCAGACCACTTTTACTTCAGGAATGCCCATGAGCTTGGCGTGCTTTTCGATGAGCTTTTCGTGCTCCATCACGTTGAGCTGCAGGTAGCCGATGGAAAATTGCTGCACCAGCCGGATTTCCGGCACCTCGGCCGAAGCCGGCGACAGCAGATAAAACAGCGCCGACGCACCGACGATAACGCGGAAAATTGATGTAAATCGCATGATGTTTCCTCCCATGTTGCCCAATTTCTTATTCTTAATAGTGCGGTGATTTAGCCTAAGCCGCGGCTTAAAGCTTAGCAACGCCGCGATACCAGTCGAGTATCTGCTCGCCATTCCAGTGCAGCACGCCTTCGTGTTTGTTCACGTAGTCGTAGATCGCCTCGAGATATTTGATCCGGTGCGGCTGGCCGCTGATGTACGGGTGGATCGCCAGCGCCACGAATTTTGCGCGATCCTTGCTCTCGGCGTAGAGCCGGTCGAACTGGTCGATCGTGCGCTTGAGCAGATAATCGCTCTCGTGGTGCTGGATGATCATCATCGGGATGTCGTTGAGTTCGAGCGTATAGGGCAGCGTCACCAGCGGTCCCTTGGCGGTGCGGATCACGGTCGGCTCGTCGTCATAGACCCAGTCGCCGATATATTTCACGCCGGCAGCGGCGAGATATTCGGGAGTCTCTAACGTCTGTGTCAGGCCGGGGCCGAGCCAGCCGACCGGCCGTTTGCCGGTGAACTTTTCCATGATGTCCATGGTGCGGTTGATCATGCCGGCCTGGTCGGCCTCCTTGTGGATTGGCCCTTGCTCGTAGGCATGACCCATGAATTCCCAGCCGTCGCGCTTGGCCTGTTCGGCGACGCGCGGATAGTCCTCGCAAATGCGTGCATTGGCGGCCAGCGTCGGCTTGATGCCGAGGCGCTTGAACAGTTCGAAGAACCGCCAGCAGCCGACCCGCATGCCGTATTCGTGAAAGCCCCAATGCACCACGTCGGGCATCAGCGCAACGCCGGTCGGGGCCGGGAGGATTTGGCGCGCCATCGGCTTGCCGATATCCCAGACCTCGTAATTGACGATGGTCCAGAACACCAGCCGCGCGCTACCCGGCAACTTGAGCGGCGGGCGATCCACGATCGCCGAATAGTCGGAGCGTTCTTTTGGAATCATCGGACCGGCCATGACAAACCTCGAGTTTTAGGATGGCTAGAATGTCATGCCGTCGCACTGACGCGCAACCCGACCAGCCGTTTGAGCGTGGCGAGGCCCTTCTGCAACTCGGCTGCAAGCCGTGCCGCCGGCGCATCTCAATTAGCCGGGACGTTGGCCTCCTTGATCACGTCACCCCAGATCTTGGTCTCCTTTTTGATGAAGGCCGCGGCCTCGGCCGGCGTGCCACCGACGGCCTGCAAGTTGATCGCGGCGAAATGCGCCTGCACCTCCGGGCTCTTGAGCACCTCGTTGATCGCCTTGTTGAGCTTGGCGACGATGGCGGCCGGCGTCTTGGGCGGCGCCGCGATGGCGTTCCACGCGCTCGATTCGAAGTCGGTGATGCCGACTTCGCCTAGCGTCGGAATGTCGGGCAGGTTCGCGACGCGCTTGGCGGTCGCCACCGCCAGAATCCGCGCGCGGCCGCCCTGATGCAATTTGATCGCGGAGGCAAGCTCCATGAAAATGATGTCCACGTGGCTGGCGATGATGTCGTTGAGCGCCGGTGAGGTGCCCTTGTAGGGCACGTGCACGAGCTTGGCGCCGGTGACATGTTCGAGCAGGGCCGCGGTCAAATGCGAGGTGGTGCCGATGCCCTGCGAGGCATAGTTGATCTTGCCCGGATTGGCTTTGGCATAGGCGATGAATTCCTGCGCAGTCTTGGCCGGAAAATCCGGACGTACCAGCAGCACGTTGGGAATCACCGTCATGATGGCGACCGGCACGAACTGCGCCGGATCGAAATTCATTTTCTTGTACAGCAGCGGATTGATGGTGAGCGGCGCCGGCTGCGCCGCAAGCAGCGTGTAGCCGTCCGGATCGGAGGTGAACACGGCTTCGGCGCCAATATTGCCCGCCGCTCCTGCCCGGTTCTCGATCACCACCGGCTGACCGAGCCGCTGATGCAGTCCTTCCGCCACGATGCGCGCGGCGGTATCGACGCCGCCGCCGGCCGGCACGCAGACGATGATCTTGATCGGCTTGTTGGGATAGTCGGCCGCCGCGTCCTGTGCATAGGCACTCGACGCGCAAAGCATGGCCGCAAAAATCAGAGCTAGGTATGTGCGCATATTATTGTCCTCGCCTTGGCGGCGCTTGAAAGTATGGCACCGAACTGCGTATGCGGCAATGAAGCAGTGCAGGCTTCGCGAAACCCAAAGCCAGGGTTGCAGTCTTCCACATTGTGGAGCTGCGTGGCATCGAGCAAGGTCGCCCCGCTGCGGATAAGGACGCCCTAGTGGACTCATTGCCAATTGTTAGCGCCACCGCCGGCGCTTTCCTGCTCGCGGGCTTCGTCAAGGGCGTGATCGGGCTTGGGCTGCCAACGGTGGCGATCGGCCTGCTCGGACTGCTGATGACGCCGGCGCAGGCGGCGGCGATCCTGGTGGTGCCGTCGCTGGTCACCAATATCTGGCAGTTCGCGGTGGGTGGCGACCTGCTCGCGCTGGTGCGGCGGATGTGGCCGATGCTGATCGGCATCTGCGTCGGCACCTTGATCGGAGCGACCTTGCTGCCGCGAGACAACAACGGCCAGTCGACCGTCTGGCTTGGGATTGCGCTTACGCTTTATGCCGGGCTGGGATTGATCAGGATTCAGTTCTCGGTTCCGCCACGCGCGGAGATCTGGCTGGGATTGCTGATGGGGACGGCGACCGGTGCGATCACGGTGGCGACCGGCATATTCGTCTTGCCGGGGACGCCGTATGTGCAAGCCTTGCAATTCGAGCGCGACCGGATGGTGCAGGCGCTCGGCTTGTCATTCACGGTCTCCACCGTCACGGCTTGCCGCCGCGCTGACCTATGCCGGCGAAATCCATGCGACGCTGGCCGGTCCGTCGCTGGTGGCGCTCGGCGCCGCGCTGATCGGCATGTGGCTCGGGCAATTGGTGCGCGGCAAGGTGCGAGCCGAGACGTTTCGCCTGTGCTTTTTCCTGGGCCTGCTGCTGCTCGGCGCGCATCTGGCGCTGCGCGGCTTGATATGATCGATTAAACTACGTCGTCTCAATCAGGACCCAACTGATGAAAATCGTTGATCTCTCCCACGTCATGAACGTGCATACGCCCGGCTGGGTCGGCTATGCCGGCAACAAGATGTATTACGCGCAAAATCTGCAGACCCAGATGATCGTGGCCCAACGCATCGATACCGCGCTGCATGTCGGCACCCATTTCGACGGCGCGATGCACGCGACCGACAACCGCAAGGGCGATATGGCGTCATTGCCGCTCGATTATCTGGTCAATCGCGGCGTGATCGTCGATATCTCGAAGCATATGCATGACTGGGCGGTCGTTACCCCGGAAATGATCGAGTCGGCCGGCGCCGACATCCGCGAGGGCGATATCCTCATCCTGCACACCGGCTGGCATCGTCATTACGAAGGTCAGCCGCAGCAGGATCTGGTGAAGTACTTCTGCTATCACCCGGGCCCTAATCTCGACACGCTGCATTGGATGCTGCAGAAGAAAATCAAATGGTGGGGCATGGACACCGGTTCCTGCGACCACGCCATGAACACGTCCATCCGCCGGATGCGGCCCGATCTCGCCGACGAGTTCACGAAAAAGCACGGCAAGACGCCGGCGGAGTTCTTCGGCACTTTCGAATACACCCACAAGAAGTCCGGCCGCCGCGTGTCGCAGGATATGTTCCCGTTCCACAGCTGGGCGTTCCAGGAAGGCCTGCTGCACGCCGAAAATATCGGCGGCGATATCGACATGGTGCTGGGCCAGCGCTGCCTGATCGGCGCCTTCCCGTGGCGCTACGAGGGCCTGGAAGGCTGCCCGTGCCGGATCGTCTGCTTCCTCGACACCGACATGTCGGTGGAGGCGGTCGGCGACGCCGCCAAGGCGATCATGCGGAGTTGACGGCCGGCGCATGATCCCGAAAAGTGGGAACCGACTTTCGGACAAGATCATGCGCAAGCAAAATGTTAGGGTCCGTTTCAATCAGAACCGGTCAGACGCTAACGTTTCTTCTTTTTGAGCGCGGGGGGCGCACCGATCTGCGCGAGTCGCGGATCGGGGCGGTCGTTCTGCAAGGTCGACTGGATCGCCTCGCGCAGCAGCGCATATTTGTTCTTCGGCCAGCCCGCCACGCGGATATCGGCGAGCAGCTTCGCCGACTTGCCGAACACCACGATGCGGTCGCCGACGCCGATCGCTTCTTCGAGCTGATGGGTGATCAGGATCGCGGTCGAGCCGCATTCGCGCGCCAGCGCCAGAAAAGTCTCGCGTAGCTCCGCCGCGGTTACCTCGTCGAGGTGTCCGAAGGCCTCGTCCGCCAGCAGGATGTCGGGCTGCACGACGAAAGCGCGCGCGATCGCTACGCGCTGGCGCATGCCGCCGGACAGCTCGTGTGGATAGGCATTGGTGAAATTGCCAAGACCTAGCCGCTTCAGCCATGTAAGCGCGCGCTCGCGCTGCACCTCCTCGGGCAAGCCGATCAATTCAAGCGGCAGCCGCGCGTTGTCCAGCGCCGAGCGCCAGGGCAGCAAGCGGTCCTGCTGGAACACGGTGGCTATCTTGCCGCGGAAATGATCGAAGTCGGCGTGCGGACTCTTGTCGCCGATCCGGATCGATCCGTCGGTCGGCGCCTCCAGCCCGATCATCAGGTCGAAGAAGGTGGATTTGCCGCAGCCGGTCTGGCCGACGATCGCCACCACCTCGCGCGGCGCGATGGTCAGATCGAGCCGCTCGATGGCGATGACCGACTGGCCGGTGGTGGTCTGCCGGAACACCTTGCGCAATCCGCGCACGTCGATAGGCGGGGGACCGCTCATTTGCGTGACCGCAAGTTCATGGACGCCATCGCAGCACGCGTGCCTCGACTCGCGCCACTATTGCTTCAAGCAGGAAGAGCAGGGCGACCAGCACCGCCGTCCAAGCAAACACATCGGCAACCGAGAACAGTTCCTGCGCCACCGACAATTGATGGCCGATGCCGGTGACCGCGCCGACCAGCTCGGCGATGGTGACCACACGGATCGCCAGGCTGATATTGACCTTCCAGCTGGTGAAGACGCTCGGAAGGATTGCCGGCAGCATCAGCTTGATGAAATATTGCAAGGTCGTCGGGCGGAACGACTGCATCATGTGACGCAATTCGCGCGGCACGCCGCGCATGGCGTCGAGCGCGTCCACCAGGAAGACCGGGCCGCAGACCACGAACAGCACGAAGCCGATGCGGAATTCGACGCCAGGAAACCACAGCACCGCGAACAGAATCCATGACACTACCGGCACCGCCATCAGAATGCGGATCATCGGGTGCAGATATTTGTCCAGCGGCTCGGAGCGGTACATTGCCATCGCGAGCGCAAGGCCTAGCACGAAGGAGGCGATAAGCGCGCCGATGACACGCGCCAGCGTCACGACGATATCGATCGGCGTGATGGTTGTAATGCTTTTCGCGATCCGCACCAGGCTGGGGATTGCGAACGGCGGAATCCCCAGCACTGGCGCCAGATGCGACATGACCTCCCAGAAGACGGCAAAGACCAGCAGCGAGACGAGCGTCTGGCGCGGAAAAGTCAGGGCAGGATAAGAAGCCGGAATAGACCCGTGAAGCTCCTCATGGGGCATAGATGATCTTCTCGTCCGGCATCTTCTCGTAGAACCCGGCCTTCACCGCGCGCTCCATCATGTCGGTGATCGACTTGCGGGTGGCCGGCTCCCAGGCGGGCTTGACGATCATCTGCAGGCGCTTGCTCGCTAACGCGGCGGTCAGGATGCCCGGCGGCAGCTTCAGCGTCTCATTGGCGATCTTGTCCGCCGCTGCCGTTTCCTTCTGCATGAATTCGGCGACGTCCTGTAAGGCCGCGAGCAGCATCTTTGGCCCGTTGGGAACGCGCTGGATCGCATCGGCGCGCATGGCCGGGACGATCTCCCAGCCGTCCGCGCCGGTGATTTCCTTCCAGCCTTGCGCGCCGTTGAAGATGACGTGCCAGTCCGGATTCTGCTTGGCGATGATGCTCGCCAGCGGCTCGATCACCAGCGCCGCATCCACGCGCCCGGCTTCAAGCTGTGCACGGGCGACGGGGAAATTGGCATTGACCGCGATGATGTCCTTGCCGAGATCGATGCCCTTGGCGTTGGCGTAGATCTTGACTACCTGGAATTGTGAGCCGCCCATATCGATGGCCAATTGCTTGCCCTTGAGATCGGCCAGCGACTTGATCTTGTCGTCCTTGGCGAAGATCACAAGATCGGCGAGCGTGAAACCCGTCCCGATGATGCGAAGCGGCACGCCTTCCTGATAAAGCTTCTGGAAGATCGTCGGCCCGCCGATCAGCGCGTCGGTCTCGCCGGTGGCAAAGGCCGCGTAAAAGCCTGAGATCGACGGATACGCGTGGATCTCGAGCTCGAAGCCGTGCTTGGCGTCGAAGCCGCGCGCCTTCATGATGTTCCACACCAGCGGGTTGAACACCGGCAGCGTGAGGCTGGAAACCTTGATCTTCGGCTTTTCCTGCGCCTGTGCCGGGCTTGAGAAAATTCCGGCAACCGCAATGGCGAAAGCCGCGGCGAGCGCGGCAAGGCCGCGTCGAGACATCTTGGGCATAGATAACTCCCCCCTGGATTTTTAAGGCGTGGTCTGTGTCGCCACGACTCTTACGTTCGATTCCGGACGGCGTATTGGGCCTAACCCTGCGAAAAATCGCAATCGATCTTGGTCCCTCACCGTTGAGCAGATGCCGGCTGGCCAAGTCTTGGTACGGCAAGTCTTGGCACGACAAGTCATGGCACGGCAAGTCATGGCACGGCAGCCAAGAGACGTTGAAGACTTTACTCCGGTTTCATTTGCGTGCAAATAATTGGCCTCGGTCAACCGGAGCACGAGATGCCGCATATCGCTACGCGGGATGGCACTCGGTTGTATTACGAAGAGGTGGGCCACGGCACGCCGGTGATCTTCGTGCATGAATATGCCGGCGACTACCGCACCTGGGAGCCGCAAATGCGGCATTTCTCCAGGCTGCACCGCTGCATCACCTATAGCCAGCGCGGCTATCCGCCCTCCGACGTGCCCACTGATGGCGCCCGTTACAGCCAGGACATCGCGCGTGACGACGTGATCGCGCTGATGGACGCATTCAAAATCGACAAGGCACATGTGGTTGGGCACTCGATGGGCGCCTATACGGCGCTGCATGTCGGCCTGCACGCGCCGGCGCGCTGCCTATCGGTCGTGGCCGCCGGTTGCGGCTGGGGCTCGACACCCGACGTCAAGAAGCGCGAGGAGATGAAGGCGCTCGCGGCCGAAACCGGCAAGATGTTTGCCGAGGAGGGGATAGCGGCGGCGGCGGCGAAATATGCCGACGCGCCCATGCGCCAGGCGCAGAAGAACAAGGATCCGCGCGGGCACGCCGAATTCGCGCGCATGCTGGCGGAACATTCCGCGCAAGGTCATGCGCAGACCATGCTCAATCTCCAGCTCAAGCGCCCGACGCTGTGGGAGATGGAGGCCGCGCTCAAGCGCTTCGCGGTGCCGCTGCTGATCATCGTCGGCGATGAGGATGAGCCTTGTATCGACGGCAGCGTATTCCTCAAGCGCACCGTGCCGACCGCGGGCCTGCTTGTGATCCCACGCTCCGGACACAACGTTCCGGCCGAGGAACCGGCTGCATTCAACGCCGCACTCGCTGAATTGTTCGCTGCGGCGGAAGCTGGCCGCTGGCTCGCGCATAAGGGCGCATGATCCCGAAAAGTGGGAACCGGTTTTCGGAAAAGCTCATGCGCAATTCAAATAGAGCCGCTCACGCGTAGAAAAAGGGAGGACTGCCATGGACCTCAAGCTCAAAGGCAAGACCGCGCTAGTCACCGGCGGCAGCGAAGGCATCGGCAAGGGTATCGCCCGCCTGCTGGCCAAGGAAGGCGCCGACGTCGCCATCTGCGCGCGCCGCATGGAGCCGCTCGAGGCCACGGCGAATGAGATCGCCAAGGAGACCGGCCGCAAGATCGTCGCTATCCCCGCCGATCTCAGGAAGGATGCCGATGCCAAGAATTTCATCGAACAAGCCCACAAGGCGCTCGGCCGCGTCGATATCATGGTCAACAACGCCGGCTCGGCGGCAGGTGGCGTCATTGAACACCTGACCGAAGACGATTGGGAGAAGGGCTTACAGCTTAAATTCATGGGCTATGTGCGGTGCCTGCGCTACGTGCTGCCCATCATGGTGAAGCAGGGCGGTGGCCGGGTGGTGAACTTGATCGGCAATGACGGCGTAAAGCCGTCCTACTGGGAAATCTGCCCGGGCGCCGCCAATGCCGCCGGCCAGAACCTGACGCTCTCGCTTGCCGGCCAATACGGCCGCAACAATATCAGCTTCGTTGCCGTCAATCCGGGCCCGGTGCGTACCGAGCGCTGGGCCGGGCTGGTCAAAGCCATGGCACGCGACATGAAGATTTCCTACGAGGAGGCCGACAAGCTCGCGCCGGCCTCGATCCCGATGGGGCGCATCGCCGAGGTGGATGAGGTCGCAGCCCTGGTTGTGATGCTGGCGTCGCCGTTGATGGAAATGGTCAATGGCAGCATGATCGAGATCGACGGCGGTCAGGACAAGCCGCTGATGGACCGCTTCCGCGACAAGCTCACGGGCTGACAGCGCGCAGAATTGAGGCATCTCTGCTGGGATGCTTTGCTTGACAAGCTTGGGCCTGCGGTCGGACTATTTGTGCACAAATAAGTTCGCCGGTCGGAGGCGACAGGTTGCAGACTTAGCCAAGCACGGACCCGCGCTAGAGAAGCACGGTCAACCGCCACGCAGGGAGCCAAGTCATGAGACCGAAGCGTCAGGTGTTCAATCTCGCGCTCGCAGCTAGCCTTGCCGCCGGCCTCGCCACGCCGGCAGCGGCCCAGCAGACCATCAAGATCGGCGAGCTCAACAGCTACAAGTCGCAGCCCGCCTTTCTCGACCCGTACAAAAAGGGCTGGGAAATGGCGATCGAGGAGATCAACGCCAAGGGCGGCGTGCTCGGCAAGAAACTGGAAGTGATTTCGCGCGACGACGGCGCCAATCCCGGTGAAGCCGTACGCGTGGCCGAGGAGCTGGTCACTCGCGAGGGCGTCGCGGTGATCGCCGGCACGTTCCTTTCGCATATCGGTCTCGCGGTCACCAATTTCGCCGGCCAGAAGAAAGTGTTTTTCCTCGCCGCCGAGCCACTGACCGACAAGATCACCTGGCAGAACGGCAACAAGTACACCTACCGCCTGCGCGCAACGACCTACATGCAGGTGGCGATGCTGATGCCGGCGGCAACCGCTGCCAAGAAAAAGCGCTGGGCGCTGGTTTACCCGAACTTCGAATACGGCCAGTCGGCGGCGGAGAACTTCAAGGCGCTGATGAAGAAGGCGCAGCCCGACGTCGAATTCGTCACCGAGCAGGCGCCGCCGCTCGGCAAGATCGACGCCGGCGCGGTCGCGCAGGCGATCGACGACGCCAAGCCGGACGCGATCTTCAACGTGCTGTTCGGCGGCGATCTCGCGAAATTCGTGCGCGAGGGCAATACCCGCGGCGTGTTCAAGAACCGCACGGTGGTGAGCCTGTTGTCGGGCGAGCCGGAATACCTCGATCCGCTCAAGGACGAGACCCCGATCGGCTGGGTCGTCACCGGCTATCCGTGGGACAAGATCAAAACGCCGGCGCACAAGGCGTTCCTGGACGCTTACCAGAAGAAGTACAACGACTATCCGCGGCTCGGCTCGATTGTCGGCTACGTCACCATGAAATCGCTGGCTGCCGGCATCGCCAAGGCGAAGTCGACCGATACCGAAAAGCTGGTGGAAGCGTTCAAGGACCTGAAAGTCGACAGTCCGTTCGGACCGTTCCACTACCGGGCGAGCGATCATCAGGCCACCATGGGCGCCTTTGTCGGCAAGCTCGCGCTGGAAGGCGGCAAGGGCACCATGGTCGACTTCAAGTATGTCGACGGCGCCTCGGTACTGCCGAGCGATGCCGAGGTTAAGAAACTCCGCCCGGCGGCGGACTAAAGGCGGTCTTAATATGCTTAGCTAACCTCTCCCCGCGCCGCGGGGAGAGGTGACCCTTCACATGACTTTCAGCGCATTCCTATTTCAGGCGCTCAACGGGCTCTCCACCGCTTCCGGCCTGTTCTTTATCGCTGTCGGCCTGTCGCTGATCTTCGGCGTCTCCCGCATCATCAATATCGCGCACGGGTCCCTCTATATGCTGGGGACCTACATCGCCTATTCGTTCGCCACCCATATCGGCGGCGGGCTCGGCTTCTGGGGCGGCATCCTGGCCACCGCGATTATGGTCGGCGCCATTGGTGCGCTGATCGAGATCATGCTGCTGCGGCGGATTTATCGCGCGCCCGAACTGTTCCAGCTGCTCGCCACCTTCGCGCTGGTGCTGGTAATCAACGACGCCACGCTCTGGCTGTGGGGCCCGGAGGATCTGCTGGGGCCGCGCGCGCCGGGCCTGCGCGGGGCGATCGAAGTGCTCGGCCGCCAGCTGCCGAGCTACGACTTGTTCCTGATCTTTGTTGGCCCGCTGGTGCTGTTGATCCTGCATTTTGCGCTCGCCCGCACGCGCTTCGGCCGTCTGGTGCGCGCGGCGACGCAGGACCGCGAAATGGTCGGCGCGCTCGGCGTCAATCAGTCGATCCTGTTTACCTCCGTGTTCGCGCTTGGCGCAGCTCTCGCAGGCCTCGGCGGCGCTTTGCAGGTGGCGCGCGAGCCGGCCAATCTCGCCACCGACCTGGTGGCGATCAGCGACGCTTTCGTGGTGGTCGTGGTTGGCGGCATGGGATCGATCACCGGCGCCTATCTCGCCGCCGTCATCATCGCCGAGGTCAAGGCGCTCTGCATCGGCATCGGCGTCGTCGATCTCGGCTTTGTCACCGTGAATTTCTCCAAGCTCACGCTGGTCGCCGAATTCCTGGTGATGGCGGTAGTGCTGATCGCGCGCCCTTATGGCCTGCTCGGCCGCGCGCAAGCCGCGGTGCGTTCGATCGCCGAGCCGGAGGAGCCGATCCGCGCCGCTACGCCCATGCTGAAAGCGCTCGGCGCCATGGTGTTGGCTTTGCTGTTATGCCTGCCGCTGTTGGCGCAAAGCTCGCCTTATCTGCTGATCCTCGGCATCGATGTGCTGATCGCGGTGCTGTTCGCGACCAGCCTGCATTTCATCATGGGCCCGGGCGGCATGCATTCGTTCGGGCACGCGGCCTATTTCGGGCTCGGCGCTTATGGCGCGGCACTGCTGGTGAAATGGCTGGCCGCGCCGATGGCGCTCGCGCTTGCGGCCGCGCCGCTGGTGGCGCTTGCCGGCGCGCTGCTGTTTGGCTGGTTCGCGGTACGGCTCTCCGGCGTCTATCTCGCCATGCTGACATTGGCGTTTGCGCAAATCGTCTGGGCGGCCGTGTTCCAGTGGGAAGGCTTCACCGGCGGCTCGAACGGCGTGATCGGCGTGTGGCCGCCGCCGCCGTTCGACCAGGCTTGGGTCTATTTCCTGCTCACGCTGGCGCTGGCGGTGATCGGGGTCCTGCTGCTGCGGCGTTTCCTGTTCGCGCCGTTCGGCTATGCCATGCGCGCGGGCCGCGATTCCGCGCTGCGCGCCGAAGCGATCGGCATCGACGTCAAGCGCGTGCATTGGCTCGGATTCGCCATTGCCGGCGGCGTCTGCGGCGTTGCCGGCGGGCTGTTCGCCTTCGCCAAAGGCTCGATCTCGCCGGAAACGATCCATGTCGGCCGCTCCATTGACGGCCTGGTCATGGTGCTGCTCGGGGGCATTCAGACGCTGACCGGCCCAATCGTCGGCGCATCGGTGTTCGCTACGTTGCAGGATACGGTGATGCGGCAGACCGAATATTGGCGCGCGCTGCTGGGCGCGATCATCCTGCTGCTGGTGCTGGCATTTCCGCAAGGCATCGTCGGCGCCTTCGCGCGGCTTACGGCCAAGTCGAGGTCGCGAACATGAGCGTGCTTGCGGTCCGCTCGCTGTCCAAGGCCTTCGGCGGCGTGCGCGCAGTCAACGAGGTCAGCTTCGCAGTCGAAGGCGGCGAGTTCCTCGCCATGATCGGGCCGAACGGCGCCGGCAAATCCACCTGCTTCAACATGATCAACGGCCAGCTCGCGCCGGATTCCGGAAAGATCCTGTTCGAGGGCAGGGATATTGCCGGGCTCAAGCCGCGCGAGATCTGGCGGCTCGGCGTTGCGCGCACTTTTCAGGTCGCCGCCACCTTCGGATCGATGACGGTCATCGAGAATGTACAGATTGCGTTGATTTCGCACGCGCGCGCGACTTACCGGCTCTGGCGTCCGGCCGCTGGATTACATCGTGAGCGCGCGCTCGATCTGCTCGAGCAGGTCGGTATGCGCGGGGCGGCCGACCGGCCCAGCCGTGAGCTCGCCTATGGCGACGTCAAGCGTGTCGAGCTTGCGATCGCGCTCGCCAACGAACCGCGCCTGCTGCTGATGGACGAGCCCACCGCCGGCATGGGCGCGCGGGAACGTCATGGGCTCATCGCCCTGGTCAAGCGGCTGGTGGTCGAGCGCGGCATCTCGGTGCTGTTCACCGAACATTCGATGGATGTGGTGTTTGCCTTTGCCGATCGCATCATCGTGCTCGCGCGCGGACGGCTGATCGCCGATGGCGATGCCGCCGCCATTCGCGACAATGCCCAAGTGCGCGAAGTGTATCTCGGCACCGGCAAGACCTTCGCCCAAGGATCCGCGTCACAAGGAGCCGTGTCATGAGCGGCGACGCCATGCTCTCGGTCGAAGGCTTGAGCGCCTGGTACGGCGCCGCGCGCATCCTCTACGATTTGAGCTTCGAAGTCGGCCGCGGCGAGGTGGTGGCGCTGATGGGGCGCAATGGCGCCGGCAAGTCCACCACCATGAAAGCCATCATGGGCCTCCTCGCCCAGCGCCAGGGAGCGGTGCGTTTCAACGGCGACGACGTTGCGCGCCTCAAGCCATTCGAGATCGCTCGGCGCGGCTTAGGCTTCACGCCCGAGGACCGTCGCATCTTCGTCGATCTCACCGTCATGGAGAATCTCGATATCGGCCGGCAGCCGCCGCGCAGCTTTGCCGATGGCATACCCGCTCCTTCCTGGACGCCGGAAAAACTGTTCGCGCTGTTTCCTAATCTCGCCGAAATGCCGAACCGCTTGGGCGGGCGCATGAGCGGCGGCGAACAGCAGATGCTTACGGTGGCGCGTACGCTGATGGGCAATCCGCTGCTGGTGCTGCTCGACGAGCCGTCGGAAGGCGTAGCGCCGCTGATCGTGGAACAGATGGCCAACACCATCGTCGAGCTGAAGAAAGAGGGGCTGTCGATTCTGCTCTCGGAGCAAAACATCCACTTCGCCCGGCTGGTGTCCGACCGGGTTTATGTACTCGAGAAGGGGCAAATCCACTGGCAGGGCTCGATGGCACAACTCATAGACAACCTAGACGTGCAACGAGCCTACCTGACGGTATAGGAGGGGCAGGCCGGAAATCTCCCCGGCTTTTCAGGGGGTAGCCAAGTTAGGGCTTTCGCCATGGCCCAATCCCCGTCATGATTTCTCACTGGGTGACACTCGTCCGTCGTGCGCGAGTACTAGAAACGGACCGACGATGCGGCGTGACAAATTGAAAGTCGTGGCGACACGGACGCTATGTGCTCGACGAGCAAGTCGGCTTCCTGCTGCGCGTCGCTATGCAGCGGCATACCTCGATTTTCACTTCGCGCATGATCGAGGCACTGACCCAGACTCAGTTCGCGGCTCTCTCCAAGCTGCATGAGGTCGGACCCTGCTCGCAGAATCATCTCGGCCGGCTGATCTATCTCGACGCCGCCACCATCAAGGGCGTAGTCGACCGGCTGGGGGCGCGCGGCTATGTCACCGCGCTCAATGATCCGAAGGACCGCCGCCGCCGCGCCGTGGCGCTCACCGACCGCGGCCGCCAAGTGACCGAAGCCGCGATGCTCGTCGCCGCCGAGATCACTGCCGCGACGCTCGCTCCGCTCACGGCGGAGGAGCAGCACACGGTGACGAGGCTTCTCAAGAAGCTCAGCTAGGCTTTCCCGGAAGCTATAATCGCCTTCAATCGCTGCGGCGAGATCGGCAATTGCGTCACCGCGCCGGGGCAGCCGAGCGCGTCGTCGATCGCGGAGGCGATCACCGCGCCGACCGGATTGGCGCCGCCTTCGCCAGCGCCCTTCAAGCCCAGTGGATTGAGTGGGCTCGGCGCGTCCTCCGACACGATGACGGAAACCTCAGGTACCTCGCGCGCGGTCGGCATCAGATAATCGGCGAAGGTGACCGAGAGCGGCTCGCCGTTCTCGTCATAGAGAAATTCCTCCAGCAGCGCCCCCCCCGACGCCTTGCGCGAGGCCGCCGGTGATCTGGCCTTCCACCAGCATCGGGTTGACCGCTTTGCCGATGTCGTAGGCGATCACATAGCGCTCGATGGCGACCGCGCCGGTATCGCCATCGACGCGCACAGCCGCCACGTGCACGCCGTAGGGGTAGACCATGTGCGCCGACTCGAAGGTGTCCTCGGCGCTCAGTCCGGCAGGAAGCGCGCGCGCGAGTTCGCCGAGCGGCATCGACGGCCCGGGCCCACCGGCGCGAATGATCTCACCATTCACGATATCGAGCGTGTTCGCGCTGGTCTGCATCAGCTCGGCGGCGGCGGCGAGCGCCTTGTCGCGCAGCTTGCTGGCCGCAAGCCGGGTGGCTTCTCCGCACATCACCGTCACGCGCGAGGCAAAAGCGCCCATGCCTTTGTCGATGCGGTCGGTCTGGCCGTGGATCACGCGGATATTCTTGTAATCGATGCCGAGCGCGTCGGCACATATCTGGGCGATCACGGTTTCCACGCCCTGGCCGACGGAGGCAACGCCGGTGATGACCTCGACCGTGCCGGCAGGTGTAACCTCGACGCGCACGGTATCGAACGGCCCCAGCCCGCTTTTCTCCACGAACATCGCCACGCCGGCGCCGACCATTTCGCCGGCCTGGCGCCGTTGGCGAAGCTGCTGCTGCAGGTTTTCCCAGTCGGCGGCGGCGAGTGCCTTGTCGAGCAACAGCGCGTAATCTCCGGAGTCATAAATGATGTGGGTGCCGAGCGTCTCTAACCCCAACTCGTAGGGCATTGCGCTTTTCGCGATCAAATTACGCCGGCGGATCTCGACCGTATCGACACCGACTTTCGCTGCGATGGCGTCGAGCAGGCGCTCGCGCACGAAGGTGCTCTCGTAGCGGCCCGGTGCACGATAGGTGCCGCACGGCGTCTTGTTGGTGAGGCGGATATGGCCGGTGGCGCGATAGGCCGGCACAATATATGGCCCCGGCAGCATGGCCGCCGCGAGATCCGGGACCGTGGCGGCGTGGGTGCGCATATAGGCGCCGTTGTCGTGGAAAAACTCGTCGTCGATGGCGAGAATTCGTCCGTCTGAATCGATGGCGGCGCGGACTTTGTGCTGCTGATCACGCGAATGATTGGCCGCGATCAGATGCTCGCGTCGGTCCTCGATCCATTTGATCGGCCTACGGAATTTCAGGGCGGCGGCGCAGACCAGCACGTCTTCCGGGTACAGCTCGCCGCGGATGCCGAAGCCGCCGCCGACGTGACTCTCAAAAAGCTGAACGGATTCTCTTTTGCGCCCAAGCATTTGCGCGATTTGGTCGCGATTCCAATGCGGTACCTTGGCGGCGCCGTGCAGTTCCAGCACATCGCGGGCCGCGTCGTAGCGGGCCACCGCGCCGCGCGTCTCGAGCGGCACGCCGGAATGCCGGCCGATGGAAAGCTCAAGCGAAACAATGGCATGCGCGTTGCGGAAAGCGGCCTCGACGTCGCCATAGCCTTTGCGCACCACCCCCGCTTCCGTACTCAGTTCATGCTCGTAGAAGCCGGGTTGCTCGGCCGCGAGCAGCGTTGCTCGGAGCGGTTCGATCGCAAGCTCGACAAGCTCCGCCGCATCTTCCGCGACATATTGGTCATCGGCGAACACCACCGCCACCGGCTCGCCGACATAGCGCACGGTCGCGTGCGCCAGCACCGGCTGCTGGTAGGGCTCGAGCCCGGCGATGCGGGTGAGGCGAAAGCCGATGCGCGGAATGTGCGCGACGTCGGCATGCGTCCACACCGCGTGCACGCCCGGCAACGCCAGCGCCGCCGTGACATCGATCGATTCTATTTTTCCATGTGCGACCGGTGAGCGCACCACCCGCATGCGCTGCGGCGTCGCCGGTATCTCATCGATGACGACGCCGAACGGCGCCAACGCGTCATTGATGGCATTGACCACGGCGGCCGGCGCGCCGATGCAGCCGCCTTCGCCCAGACCCTTGGCCTTGGTGATCGAGGTCGTGCTCGGCGTCTCGATGTGATGCAGCTCGATCGGCGGAATCTCGCGCGCGGTCGGCGGCATGTAATCGGCGAGATTGGCGGTCAGGATGCCGCCGTTGTCGTCGTAGATGATTTCTTCCAGCAGCGCATTGCCGATGCCCTGCGCGATGCCGCCATGCACCTGGCCGTCGGCGATCATCGGATTGATGATTTTGCCGGCGTCCTCCGCCACCAGGAATTTCTCGACCGTCACGCGGCCGGTTTCCACGTCGACCGCGACGATGGCGACATGGCAGGCGTTGGAGAACGTGCCGGGCGGATCGTAGGTGCCGCTCTCCGTTATGCCCGGCTCGATCTCGCCCTTGAAGCGATGGGTCTGGTGATAGGCCGCGCGCGCCATCTTGGCGATGGTGATGCAACGGTCGGTGCCGGCGACCTTGGCCTGGCCGTCTTCCAGCACGATGTCGCCGGGCGCCGCCTCCAGCAGGTGGCTCGCGATCTTGATCAGCTTGGCGCGCACCTTCTGCGCCGCGATCAGCGTTGCACCGCCGGAAATCACCAGCGAGCGGCTGGCGAACGTGCCCCAGCCGTAAGGCGCGCGGTCGGTGTCGCCATGCACGACTTTGATCACGTCGGGCGTCACGCCGATCTCATCGGCGATGATCTGCGCCAGCGTGGTGCGCAGGCCTTGGCCGTGCGGCGAGGAACCGATGCGCGCTTCCACGAAGCCGGACGGATCGACCGTCAATATCACCGTCTCCCAGCCGGGCGTGATTTCCATGCCGCGCGCCGCGAACGCCGGACTGCCATAGCCGGTGCGCTCGCAGAAGGTCGCAAAGCCGATGCCGAGGTAGCGGCCTTGTGAGCGCGCCTGTTGCTGCCGCGCGCGGAACGCGGGCACGTCGATGGCTGCGACCGCCATCTCCAAGGTCTGTTGGTAGGTGGCCTCGTCGTAAACCAGGCCCATCGCCGAGGTGTAGGGGAATTTGTCGATCAGGTTACGGCGGCGGATGTCGATCGGATCGATACTGAAAGCCGACGCCGCTTTGTCCATCAGCCGCTCCAGCGTGAAGGTGATCACCGGCCGCGACACGCCGCGATAGGGCGCCATGGTGCAAGTGTTGGTGATGACGCCGCGCGCCAGGCATTGGTATTGGCGCACGTCATAAGGCCCCGGCATTTCCGCCATCGCCATCAGCGGCTCCACGCCGCAGGTGGTCGGAAAACACGAATAGGCGCCAATATTGGCGGCGATGTCGGCCTTCAGCGCGATCAGTTTGGCGTCTTTGTCGAAGGCGCCTTCCAGCGTGATGTATTGGTCGCGGGCATGAAAGCCGGCGATCAGGTTCTCGCGGCGATCCTCGGTCCAGGCCACAGAGCTTTTGAGTTTGCGCGCCAGCCACACCAGCACGACATATTCAGGCGCCAGCGACATCTTCTGCCCGAAACCGCCGCCGACATCGGGCGCGATCACGCGCAAATCGGATTCCGGAAATGCCAGCACGTCGGCAATCGCCGTGCGCATCAGGTGCGGCATCTGCGTGGTGCAGGTCAGCGTGACGCGGCCGCTGGACGAGTCATAAGCGGCGTGGCCGGCGCGCGCTTCCATCGGGGTCGCGTTCTGCCGGTGCGAGCGGGCCTCGAGCGTGACGATTCTGTGGGCACCGTTCCAGACTGCGTCGAAGTTCGACGTTTTGACTTTGCCTTCGAGGATGACATTGCCGGGCGCCTCGGCATGCACCTGCGGCGCGTCGACGGCGAGCGCCGCGCGCGCGTCGATCGCCGGCGTCGTTTCCTCGATCGAAACCTCGACCAGTTCGGCGATGTCCTCGGCTGCTGCCGCGCTTAGCCCCACCACGGCGGCGAGTGGCTCGCCGACGAAGCGCACAACGCCGTCCGCCAATATCGGCTGGCCGACCCGC